>Ga0255752_10000400_pt1 | contig 54370 bp, 58 predicted proteins | sample 011ome_25_FD_179952 | JGI IMG/M metagenome (GOLD analysis project Ga0255752, IMG submission 179952) | Coastal salt marsh microbial communities from the Groves Creek Marsh, Skidaway Island, Georgia - 011512CT metaG (version 2) | ecosystem: Environmental > Aquatic > Marine > Intertidal zone >...
GCGCACTACTAATATTTTTGGTGGTGCGTACTGCCTTACTCGCCTCCTCCGAGAATCGTCACCATGGCCATCAAGAAGCCGAAATTCTATGTCGTCTGGGAAGGCCGTGAAACAGGCATCTTTACTGACTGGAGCATCGCCCAACCGCTGGTGAGCGGTCATCCCGGCGCCAAATTCAAAAGCTTCGACAGTCATTCTGTCGCGGCAGCAGCTTTCGCTGCCGGCCCGGTAAGCCAGCCAAAGCGCTCCAACACAACCCGCACCCAACCCTTAAACCCTGGCCGAGTAATCAACCCCGATGTGGATATTACGATTTACTGCGATGGTGGCTGTGATCCCAATCCAGGACCTTCCGGTTCTGGCCTTGTTGTCTATCAAAAAGCCACATTGGTTGAGATGCACTACGGCTTATATCAACTCGCAGGGACCAACAACACCGCCGAGCTGAATGCTTTACATCAGGCGATGCTGATCGCCCATAGCCGGTTAAAGGCCGGCTTTACCGTCCAGATTTTATGTGACTCGATGTATAGCATCAACGCCATGACGACCTGGGCCCTCGGCTGGAAAGCCAGAGGCTGGCAGAAGAAGGTCGGCGAGCTGGCGAATCGCGAATTGATCATGCAGATGCACGATGACTACTTAGCCTTGGATGGCCAAGTCGATATCGACCACATCAAGGCGCACGCCGGAGTTGAAGGCAACGAACTGGCTGATCGATTGTCTTTGATCGCGATTGAAAACCAGTGCGCGGACTTTCTACCTTTTGATGGACTCCACCAGGTTGCGGCACTGCTCGCCCGCTAGCCTTGAGGCACTGCTGGCCCATCAAGGCGCGATTGCCGGTTCTTCATTTCTGGGCTCTCGGGTTACCCACCAAGGACCCTTACCGACTCCGACTAAGACCGCCACGCAAAAACAGCAGCCGCCCGCAATCATCATCCAAGTTGACCAGCCCCAGTGATTCACCACCTGTGGTAAGCCCAGATTCAAAAACAAACCGGCAATGGGTGACAGGGTTGCGGTAATCCCAAAGGCTCGACCAACGCCATGAGGACTGATGCTCTCAGCCGTTTCTGAATAGATCGCGCACCATGACGGATAGATGAAGCCGGCAAAAAATCCAGTCATGGACCAAACCAGAATCAAGATGGCGTCTGAGACATCGACGGCCAGGTTGGCACCCACAAAGAAACACAGACCCGTTGTGACGCCACCAAAGGCAGTCACGAGCTTGCGCACCAGAAACTTGTCGGACAACCACCCTGAAATAAACACACTGATGGTAAAGACGATCCAAAAGTAAGACGTCACCGCAGCAGCATGGGCCGGATCTAACCGATGGTGCTGAACCAGATAAGTAGGAACATAGCCCGACACGGTAACGTATGTCAGCGCCCAGAAGACAATCACCAGCGACAAGAGCCACAAGCGGACGCTGCGATATACCAGCCGCCCATCATCATAAGCGTTGCCTGCCTCGGGCGTGGGACCCATTTGCTCTGATTCAGGCGTTTCTAGTTGAGACTGCAGGATTTGACCACGAACCCGCAAGCTCAGGTCGCGATAAAATATATAAATTAATAAGGCCGTGACGCCGGCCAAGGCTGCCGCGATCCAATACTGCGAGCGCCAGCCCGGCCAGATGGGTAGGGTTTGAGCGGCGACCGCCGTCGACATCAAGGCGCCGATAGTAAAGGCCAGAGATACCCAGGCGTATACCATGGCGCGGCCCATCCGTGGCGTCAGGTCTCGCGACGCCGCGTGTACCGCTGGGTTCATACCCGCCATTAGAAAACTGCCGGCGGTAAAGAGAAACGCCAGGGTCCAGAAGTTGGGTGACAAGGCGCCGAGCACGGAGATCACTGCATAGGCAAATACCGGCCAGATCATGAGGGGCCGGCGGCCAAACCGATCGGCTACTCGACTCAGGATTATCGCCCCGGCGCTATACACCAACCCAGCCACTGCGGCTACTTGGCCCCATTCCACCAGCGACTTGTCGAAGTCAGCAAGAATATATACCAGCACCGGGCCATTTTTCAGGGCCTCATACTGCTCCACCGCCCAGCCCAATACGATCAAACCCAGCAGCCACCAACGTAATCTACCCGTGGGGACGAAATCAATTTCGCGATGACGTAAGTAAGCAAAGAATGACGGCTTGGGCATAGGGCTTATCCGAATCAGCGAGCACACCTGACTATCTTACAGGTCACGCTTAAACACAAGCACCCCACTCAGCTTGCTGAACACAGGCTACTGGGTCCTTGACTCACTAGAGTCGCGGCAAACGAACTGCTAGAGTTGCCAAGGATTCATTGAGTAAAGGGATTGTTTTGCTGACTAACGCACAGAAACAGCATTACCTGGAAGAAGGCTATGTGGTCCTAGAAAACTTTGTTACTGATCATTGGCTGCAGAAACTCAACCAGGTCACCGCCGAATTCGTCGATCAAAGCCGATCAGTGACGGCGTCGAATCAACAATTTGATGTAGCGCCAAATCACTCGAGCAGCCAGCCTTGCCTACGACGCCTCAACAGCCCTGTAGACCAGCATCCCACCTACTGGGAGTTCGCCGCTCAATCAGAAATTGTTGATCTCGCCGAGGCGCTTCTCGGACCTGATATCAAGTTCCATCACGGCAAACTGAACTTCAAATGGGCCCACGGTGGCGAAGCAGTCAAGTGGCATCAAGATATTCAGTTCTGGCCCCATACCAACTACGACTTGCTCACTATCGGCGTGTATCTTGAGGATGTTATCCAGGGTCAGGGCGAAATGGGTTTTGTTCCCCGCAGCCATCTATTGGATCTGTACGACCAGTATGACGGCGAGCGCTGGACCGGGCATATCCAAGACGCCGACATACCCAGCCTACACGCAGAAAATGCCGTGTTTCCCGTGGGCCGCGCGGGCACCGTTACGATTCATAATTGCCGAACAGTTCATGGATCCTTGCCGAACCTGTCGGATAAAAAACGACCGTTGTTACTGCAAACCTACGCCGCCGCTGATGCCTTCGCCTATACCGATCTGGTACGCAAGCAACCCCATGGGGAAATGTTGATCCGAGGTAAAGCCGCCAAGTGGGCCCGCCATGATCCGCGGCCCTGCCAAGTACCGCCGACGAAGGTGGGCACAATTTTTCAGGCCCAACAGCAGGAGATGTAACGGTTTCGCCTGAGACGTTCTTGAACGTAACAATTAGCACCAAAAATTTGAGGGATATCTTGGCCAGAATCAAGCACACTATAATGAGAACTGCCTTTCGCTGCAGATGGGAGGCATTGCCAGGCCAGTTATTTGTATGCCACTCGCGTGCTAAGTTTCGCCTCAAATAAAACTGCTAGGCTGCTCAGGTCGTTGTCTCGGCTAAGCTCGATCCTGAGAGTCAATCAATTAATCATTCGACGGCATCCTGCATTGAATCTCATAGGGGCTCGCATCCATGACACAACATTTCGGTTATCGCACCACGGCCCTGGAGGCCATCAAGGGGATAGATCTGCGCGGCAAAACCGCCATCGTCACGGGGGGCTACTCAGGCATCGGCATTGAAACCGCAAAAGCGCTCATCGAAGCTGGCGCTGCAGTAACCATCGCTTGCAGAGATCTGGGTCGCGCCCAAGAGACTGCCGCGAAGATCGGTGCCGACGCCTTGGCGCTCGATCTGGGCTGTCTCGCCAGTATCAAACAGTTTGCGCAGGCTTACAGCGCTAGCCAACCGGCGTTACATATCCTCGTGAATAACGCAGCTGTTATGGCCTGCCCGCATGACACAACCAGCGACGGATTTGAACTGCAGTTCGGCACAAACCACCTGGGTCATTACGCTCTCACACGCCTGTTGTTGCCACAGCTAAAGAACGCAGACGGCGCACGCGTGGTTTGCCTGAGTTCAACCGGGCACTTGCTCAGTCCCGTGGTGTTCGAAGACATTCAATTCGAACAGCGTCGCTATGATCCATGGCTTAGCTACGGTCAAGCTAAAACGGCGAACAGCTTAATGGCCGTCGCTATGCAACAACGTTATCAGGCCGAAGGCATCGAGGCATTTGCGGTGCATCCCGGTGGCATTATGACGAGCCTGCAAAGACACATGACGCAATCGGATATCACGTCAAGAGGCTGGGTTGACGCCGAAGGAAACATCAACGAACGCTTTAAATCCGTCGCGGAAGGCGCATCAACTTCCACATGGGCAGCTACCAGCCCTACCTTGAATGGCCTTGGTGGGAGCTACCTTGAAGATTGCGGGTTTGCGACCATTCACAGGAGCCAACCCAGCGCACCTAGCGGTGTCATGCACTATGCTGTTGATGTCAATCTGGCAGAACAACTGTGGACCCTCAGCGAAACGCTCATCGAAACCAAACAGCCGGGCTACTTCGCCTGACGCGTCGTCGCTATTCGGCAAAGGATTCGCGAACCTCTTGGGCCGACGTACCTGGCAACGTTTGATCAACCAATCATGCACTGCTTGAATTATTCAGCGATAGTCTTGTGTGTTACCCGTTGAGCCGCTATTGCCATCAGCCTATTCGGTAACGATGACGGTACTCGCCTTGGGACCTTGATCGCCTTGCTCTTCATGGAAGCGCACGGACTGGCCCTCTTTCAAGCTTTCGAACTCGCGATTCAGGACGCTGTTCCTATGAAAATAGAGCTCGCGCCCATCCAGCGTCATGATCACGCCGAAGTCCTGCTCCCAGGGTATCGAATGGATCATACCGGTCAAGGGCGCATCGTGATGCTTCACGTCATTACGTCTAACCTGAGCGGCACCCTTCAACTGTTTATACACCGCTTCGAAAGCATCGTGGATGGCGACGTAAGGATCCTCCCGTGCCTGCCGTTGATGTGCGTCGCGCGCGACTACGATTTCATGGCCAGGCACTTTGACGTCAATGCTGATGTGGAACAGGTTGCCCTTGGATTGATGCTGGTGGGGAGCATCAAACACAACCCGGCAGCTGATAACATTGTCATGATAGCGATCAAGCTTGTCAGCATACTCCCGAATCCTGGCATCAACCGCATCGGAAGGATCCATGTGACGAAAGGTGATTTGCAATGGTGTATGCATAAGCGGTAATTGACCCTTTGAGGAATGAGTTCAACTCGAGCTTAATGAATCAACTCTGCTGCGACCCTGATATGCGTCAAGGACTGTTTGGCCAGTATCAACCGCAAAGCTTAGATCTCGTATAGAGGCTCCGGGTCAGACTAGCAGCTTGGTGCGCAGCGCTCGCTTGGCTGCTGAATCGACTCCAATTTCTTCCAGGTAGCCATCCAGCGAGTCATGGTTCTTGATCATCTCATCGAAAGCCGCCTGTAAATAGCCAGACCTGACCCCACCTACCGCAGCCAAACTAGCCGCGTCGAAGTGAGCCCCATAAAACACTTGCATCTTCGTCTGCATAAACTCACGCAGACAGGCTGCCTGGTTAGTCAGCAGATAGTCTTCCATGATCAACTTCTGTTCAACGCCCAACGCGGCAAGAATCAGAGCCGCGCCGAACCCTGTTCGATCCTTACCCGCGGAACAGTGCAGCAGAAAACCTGCGGGTGTATTCAGCAACTGCTCAAACAAAACACGGTACTCTGCGTGATGATCACGGGCTAGATCGCGGGTCACCTCTGTCATATAGCGAATGCGATCTTCTGCCGACTGGGACGTATCTTGGATACTTTGACGCAGCATATCGTTGCTACCAGGGGCGATGGGAATGGCCAGACGAACATCAAAGGGCGGATGCTGCGGCGAAGGATTGCCGGCTGCCTCATCCACCCGGCGCAGATCGCAGATAACGCCGATATTCAATCCTTCAAACAGGACATGGTCTGCTTCAGTCAGCATGCTCAGGGCACCACACCGAAACAACTGACGCCACTTCACCTGACGACCGTCAGCCGTGGGATAGCCACCGAAGTCACGAAAATTGAGGCTGCCTGTCATGGGCAGAAAACGTGAGGGCACTGTCGATACCATAATCGTAACTCTTTGACTGAAATTAACTGGGGGGCAATGCCCGAGATATCCATGCGGACAGCTGAGCTTGCGCCACCAGCATTAAGTTTGCGGGCAGGGGCTAGTCTAACCTTGATTTTTGCTTTGATGCCACCATTACCCTTGCAGAACACCGGTACGCTGGTAACGTTTAACCGGCATTTAGGTCGCCAAAAAGTTGGAACTCTAACGGATTTTAGCTTTCTAACCGTTGCGCCCTAAAATAGTCGCGAAATAGGACCCAACAGGACCAATAGGACAGAAACCCCACTATTTACAATGACTTCTAGCGATAACGAAGGCTTGCAATTAGTTACCACAACCGTAAAATTTTACCGTCAACACCCAGGAGAGTACGAATGGCAGACGCGCAATTTATCACGGACAGCCGAACCTCGGCGGTCTCGACCAACAAGGTTTTACGCAGCACCTACATGTTGCTGTCAATGACTCTGCTTTTCAGTGCCGGCATGGCTGCTTTAGCGATGGCCATGGACGCACCCTATATGGGTTTTATGCCATTGCTCGTCGCTTTCGGCCTGCTCTTCGCTATCAGCAAGTTCCGCAATAGTGGCTGGGGTATTGTCTTGGTTTTCGCCTTTACCGGCATTCTCGGCTTCGCCCTTGGGCCCGTGTTAAATTATTACATGGCGTCCCAGGCTGGCACCCAGACTGTGGTTACCGCGGCCGGTTTAACCGGCATGATCTTTCTGTCTCTGTCAGGCTACGCCCTGCTAAGTAAAAAAGACTTTTCTTTTATGGGCGGTTTTTTGATGGCAGGCATGTGGGTCGTCATCGGCTCCATGTTACTGATGTTCGTCGGCTCCATGTTTGGCTGGCAAATCTCGGGTATGCATCTGGCGATCTCTGCTGCCATTGTGATGCTGATGTCAGGTTTCATCCTGTATGACACTGGTCGGATCATCAACGGCGGGGAAACCAATTATATAATGGCGACTGTGGGCTTGTACCTGAACATCTACAACCTGTTCACTGCGCTACTGCATCTGACCGGTGCATTCGGTGGTGACGATTAAGTATCCCCCGATTCAATTCGTGATTTTGCGCTTAAAGGCGCAATCCATGAATGCCGGCAGGCCTTTCGCGCAGTCGCAGTATAGTACTGAGTGGCGAGCCGCCCCCAAGTAACGATATCAAGCAAAAAGAGCCCCGGATTGCACATCACGCCGGGGCTTTTTTTTGAATCACTGTTTTAAAGACCCGAATGAGTGGTATAAGAACACATTCTCAAGCCCCAGTAAGAAGCAGCCCCCATGAAGTTTTTAATTGTTGTTCAAGGTGGTCCCTATACCTCACAGGCATCACTCTCTGCCTGGCACTTTGCGCGCGCTGTATTGACTCGCGGACACGAAATATACCGAATTTTTTTCTATCATGATGGCGTTTACAACGCTAACGGCCTGCTCTCACCACCCCAGGATGAAGTCAATCTGCACGAGGCATGGCGCTTGCTAGCCGTAGAAAATGACCTGGAATTAGTCATTTGTGTCGCCTCAGCACTCCGTCGGGGGATACTCGATCAAACCGAGGCCAGCCGTTACGAGAAGCCCCTGGGCAACGTCGAAGCACCTTTTATTATTTCTGGCCTGGGTCAACTGATTGACGGTACGATTAACGCTGATCGCACCATGACCTTTGGATCCTGATGAAAAAGCTGCTGTTCGTCCAATCCCACCCGCCCCATGGCTCACTGTTTGGCCAGGAAGGCCTGGATGCCATCTTGGCTGGGTCAGCATTCATTGAGTGTGGCGTGCTGTTTCTGGGTGACGGTATCTACCAACTCCTCAAGGACCAGCAAACCACCGCATTGGCTAGCAAAAACTTTTCCGTCAGCTATCAGGCGCTGCACGATTATGGGGTTGAATCACTGTTTTGCAGCGCCGCTGACCTGCTCGCGCGCAACTTAACTGTCGCTGACCTGATAGTGACACCCACTCTGCTGGATGCCACTGAGCTTGCTGCGGTATTGCGCGATTATGATGGGATCCTGGACTTTTAAATGATTCTACATACCCTCAACAAATCTCCAGACCATCCAGCATTGAACCGCTGCGCAGGCTTTATCAGCGATGGGGATTGCCTGATATTAATCGAAGACGGTGTCTACTGCGCGGCCACCAACGACTCATCGACACTCAATAATCTGTTGCTGCGCGAAATACCGGTCTTTTGCCTGCAGGCCGACGTGGAGGCCCGCGGCTTGTTAAATCGACTCAATCCGGCGGTGCAATTAATTGATTACGAGGGCTTTGTGACCCTCAGCACCGAACAAACTAAGAGCAAGCGCTGGGGATGAGACTAGACTGCGACAACGAAGGTTTTCTCAGGGATTTGGCCGATTGGACGCCGACGGCGGCCGCACAATTGGCTGCAGCGGAAGATATCCTGTTGACCGAATCACACTGGGAAATCATTACTCTGATACGGCATTATCATGGGCAATTTAACATTTCGCCGCCAACCCGCGTTTTGGTCAAAGTCGTCGCTGAGCAGTTAGGTCCAGAAAAGGGTCGGAGCATCTATATCATGCAGCTATTTGGCGGCAAGCCCGCAAAATTAGTAGCGAAGATCGCCGGATTGCCTAAGCCGACTAACTGCGATTAAGCAAACCCCAGGATATCCCGCAAGCCGACCACTTCACCGACAATGATTAAGGTGGGTCGTTGCAGTTGCTCACGCTTTACGCGCTCAACCATATTACTCAACGTACCCACCACAACCTTGGCATTTGGCAGGGTACCATTAGAGATAACCGCCATCGGCGTCTCTGCGCCGCGCCCATGGAGAATGAGCTGCTGACAGATTTTTTCTAGTCCACCCAAGCCCATATAAAACACAATCGTCTGATTCTTGTGCGCGAACTCCTGCCACGCCAGATCGACTTGGCCATTTTTAGGGTGACCGGTTACGAATCGTACCGACTGGGAATAGTCTCGATGGGTCAGCGGGATCCCGGCATAAGAGGCACAACCTGATGCTGCGGTGATGCCTGGGACTATATGAAACGGAATGTTAGCTGCCACGAGAGACTCAAGCTCTTCGCCACCTCGACCAAAAATAAAGGGATCACCGCCCTTCAGGCGCAGCACGCGATACCCGGCGCTGGCGAGTCTCACCAATTTATCGTTGATAGATTCCTGCGGTGTCGACTTGTCTCCACCTACCTTGCCAACGTATTCCTTGGTGGCATCGCGACGCACCCGCGCAAGCACATCCGCAGACACCAAATTGTCATACAACACGATGTCTGCCAACTGCATGAACTGTAGTGCTTTCAACGTCAGTAGGTCGGCGTCTCCGGGACCCGCACCCACCAGAAACACCTCGCCCACCTGGACTTCATCTGACACCGCATTGAGATACTCGTCAGCACGCTCGAAGTCCTTGTCCATAGCGTACTGGTAGCCAGGCGACGCCATGAATTTTTCAGTATGTCGACGTCGGTCATCGGGACTGTTGAATCGTACTTTTAAGGCATCGCGACGAGAACCCATGTAATTCGCGAGATTCGTCATTCCGGCAGGTACCAGTGACTCGAGCAGATGCCGCAGCATGCGAGTCAACACCGGCGACTTACCGCCCGTTGAAATAGACAAAACGACGGGAGATCGATCGACGATTGCCGGAAAAATTACCGAGCAAAGGCCGGGTTTATCCACAACATTCACAGGGATCCCGATGGCGTTCGCATCATCGGCAACCTGCTGGTTGACCTGACTATTTTCTGTGGCGCTAACGACCAGGGATTTACCGGATATATCGCTCGATGCATAAGCGCGAACACATATTTCATGGTGCTCAGCTGCCAACAACACCCTGAGTGGCGCACAAACCTCTAACGCAACCACGGTGATATGCGCGCCCGCTTGCACTAAGAGATCAGCCTTGCGCAGTGCGATCTCACCACCGCCAACAAGCAAACAACGGCGCGACTTCAGGTCAAAATGAAGGGGTAAATAATCCATATCAGTTCGACCTTAGGAGAAGCTAATCTCGCTGACACCATTCATATAGCCTTGCAGCACCTGCGGAACCCGGATCGAACCATCTGTTTGCTGATAATTTTCCAGCACAGCCACCAGCGTTCGACCAACAGCCAAGGCCGAACCGTTGACCGTATGAATCAGCTCAGGTTTACCCGTCTCTGGTCGGCGCCACCGTGCTTGCATCCGGCGAGCTTGAAAATCCTGAAAATTACTACAGGATGAGATTTCTCGGTACTTGCCTTGGCCCGGCAGCCAAACTTCCAGGTCATAGGTCTTGGTAGACGAGAAGCCTAAGTCACCACCACACAGGTTCACCACTCGATAAGGTAAGTCAAGTTGCTGCAGAATCGTTTCCGCATGGCCAGTCAACTCCTCCAACGCAGCGGTAGAATCTTCCGCTCGCACCATCTGTACCAGTTCCACCTTATCGAACTGGTGCTGACGAATCATGCCTCGAGTATCCTTGCCATAACTGCCGGCCTCACTGCGAAAACACGGTGAATGACATACGAATTTCACAGGCATCTCAGTGTTGCTGAAAATATGGTCGCGGGCGATATTAGTAACGGGTACTTCAGCGGTTGGAATCAAATACAATCCACGCTCATCTTCAAGCTTAAACAGGTCTGCTTCAAATTTTGGTAATTGGCCGGTGCCACGCAAAGATTCAGCATTAACAACATAAGGAACGTAGACCTCCTCATAACCATGCTCTGCCGTATGCACATCCAGCATAAATTGGATCAGCGCACGGTGCAGTCGCGCTAACGGGCCACGTAAGGTCACGAACCGTGAACCGGCAATTTTGGCTGCCACTTCAAAATCTAGCATCGAACTGGCTTCCGTCAGATCAACATGATCTTTCGCTACAAAATCAAATTGTGGTAGATCACCCCAGCGATGCAGCTCCTCGTTGTCGTCTTCGGACTTGCCTGCGGGTACTGACTCATGCGGTAAATTCGGGATACTCATTAACCAGTCATCCAGTTCCTGCTGCACCGTTTCTAGCTGGCTTTTCGCGGCCCCTAGGCGATCACCCAAGGTTGCAACCTCAGCTAACAGAGGCGCGACATCCTCACCACGCCCCTTCGCTTGACCGATGCTTTTGGATTTGGTGTTGCGCTCTGCCTGAAGGCTTTCAGTTTCAATCTGAAACCCTCTGCGCGCCTCTTCAAGGCGTTCATACAGGGCAATATCCAACTCAAAATTCTTGATTTTGAGACGAGTTGCCACCTGGGCGATATCTGTGCGAAGTAGTTTTACGTCAAGCATGGTCGTTACGCTGAAGCCGATTTAATTTGGGACGCTATACTAGCAGAAGATGAGGCGCTTAAGGTATTTGCCGTGCCAGATACATACCCAAGGCCACTGCAAGAATACAGACGATGACACTGCTGCCAATATAACCCAGGGCAGCAATAAATCGACCCTCCTCCATCAGACCCAGCGCCTGCAGTGAAAAACTGGAGAAGGTCGTGAATGCGCCCAGGAAACCCACCAATAAAGCTGACCGCCAAATGGGCGCCAAGAGACTACGCTCCACCAGCAAAATGAAAAGAATACCGATGACAAATGAACCCAGAACGTTAATCAACAGTGTGCTGTAAGGAAATTTGACCCCCATAAGGATGTTAGCCCACTGGGTCAGACCGTAGCGAGACAAAGCACCTAGCGCGCCCCCGAGGCCAATGGCGATGAGTTCAAAGGTCATAGCAGCGTTTCACAGTGGCTTGAGTCTCGGGGCTTTGCGCCTTGGGTCGCTGATCAATGACGGGCATATTGAGTCACTCAAGCCTTGGGGCTGCGGGTTTTTGCATAGCGCTGGAAGTCACTCGCTTGATTTTGATCCATCAGGCGCTGCAATTTCTCTCGAATCTGAATTTCCAAGCCTCGGTCCACGGGCTCATAATATTTTCGAGCAGCAATTTCTTCGGGAAAATAAGACTCCCCAGCAACAAACGCATCATCAAACTGGTGCGCATAATGATAATCGTCGCCATACCCCATGTCCTTCATCATCGTTGTAGGCGCGTTGCGTAAATGCATGGGAACGTCCAGTGATGGCAAGCTTCTGACATCTGCCAAGGCGCGATTATAAGCCGTGTAAACCGCGTTACTCTTGGCCGCGGCAGCACAATAGACAATGGCCTGGGCGATCGCCAGCTCGCCTTCAGGGCTACCTAGACGCTCTTGCACCGACCAGGCATCAAGAGCCATTTGTAACGCGCGAGGGTCAGCATTACCAATATCTTCTGTGGCCATACGCACCACCCGCCGAGCAATATAGAAGGGGTCACAGCCACCATCGACCATGCGCGCAAACCAGTAGAGTGCAGCATCAGGCGCGCTGCCGCGAACTGCTTTATGCAAAGCCGAGATCTGCTCATAGAAGATGTCCCCGCCCTTATCGAAGCGGCGCAAATCAGCACCTAGCACTTCAGCCAGGATCGCCTCACTAACCTGATCATCGGTGGCCAGATCAGTAGCAATTTCCAGCAGGTTCAAGCTGCGCCGAGCATCACCATCGGCCGCCCTTGCCAAGGTCACCAGCAGATCTGCCGAGATCCCGATTTGGCGTTCGCCTAGACCTCGTGGATCCGTCAGGGCGCGACGCATCAGCGCGGTAAGATCATCGATCTCCAGTGATTTCAAACGATAAATGCGTGCCCGAGAGAGCAGCGCGTTGTTCAACTCGAAAGATGGATTCTCAGTGGTAGCGCCAATAAAAATGACGGTGCCATCCTCAACGTACGGCAGAAATGCATCCTGTTGGGCTTTATTGAAACGATGAACCTCGTCGACGAACAACAAGGTCTTGCGTCCAGAACGAGCTTGATTCTGGCGCGCGATCAGGATCGCTTCGCGAATGTCTTTAACCCCCGCCAATACCGCTGAAATTGCCTGGAATTCCACTTCGCAAATATCGGCGATCATTCGCGCAATCGTTGTTTTACCAACACCCGGGGGGCCCCACAGGACCATGGAATGCAGGCTGGAAGTTTCGATGGCGGCGCGCAGCGGCTTGCCCTGACCCAGCAAATGGGCCTGACCGGCAAATTCATCGAGGCTGCGGGGTCGCATCTTCGCCGCGAGTGGCTGATATGTCGGTTGTTGCTCGAATAATGAATTCAATTCAGGTCAACCTGCAATCAGCGGTCATCAATGACGTCCACTTCAGTTGGTGGTACAAACGTAAATGTCGTCTCCGGTATCTGGCGATTGCGGTCAACATCCGTCAATTCGATCTGGGTGCGCTGACCTAGGCTATCGCGGAGCACAATCGAAACTGGTGTGTCTGCCGCGAAGGCAATGGTCAAGGACTCAAATAAGCTACCCTCTTGCCGCGGCTCGAGGACGAAAAAATCGTGCTGATCTTCAGCGTAATACACCACCAGATATTCATCGGTGATGGCCTTCGCATCACCACCCAATAGCAATATCGGCACTTGCGTAATATCGCGCTGCAACCGAGTGATAATCACCTGCTCCAAATCGCTATCAAAGGACCAAAAGGTATCGCCATCTGACACCAGGGTTTGGATTGCCGGCTCAAGGGTTTCAAGCCGGAATTTACCGGGGGTGCTGACCCAGAGTTGGCCCCGGGCCTGCTGGACAACGTGCTGCTGACTATTGATGGTGGTCTGGATAAAGCTCGCTGACAGTGTCTGCAATTGATCGAGCTGCCGGATCAATTGCGCGCTTCGATCCATAGTCTGAGGCTTGTCAGCTGCGTCATCAGCCATTGCCGCTTGGCCACCGATACTCCAAGTGAGCAGCAACATCAACCATCGTCTATTGAGGCGCATTAACCAGCACCTCCCGGGAGCCGTTACTGTTCATTTCACTCACAAGACCTGCCTGCTCCATGGTCTCGATCATCCGTGCCGCCCGATTATAGCCAATTCGCAGTTTTCGCTGGACCGCTGAAATAGAAGCTCGCCGAGATTCCATGACAAATTGCACCGCTTCGTCGTAAAGCAAATCCTGCTCACCATCGTCTTCCTCTTGGGTACCGGCGACACCGGGCAACAGTTCATTGTCCGACCGAGGATCGAGTATTTCTTCCAAGTAATTCGGTGCACCTAACTCTTTCCAGCTCTCAACCACTCGATGCACTTCATCATCATCCACAAAGGCCCCGTGGACCCGCACCGGCAGCGCAGAGCCCGCCGGTAAGTAAAGCATGTCACCATGACCAAGTAGCTGCTCAGCACCACCCTGATCAAGAATCGTCCGCGAGTCGATCTTCGAAGATACCTGAAAGGCTATTCGAGTCGGGACGTTGGCTTTAATCAGCCCCGTAATCACATCCACGGAAGGTCGCTGCGTGGCAAGGATCAGATGGATACCCGCGGCACGGGCTTTTTGCGCGATACGCGCAATCAATTCTTCCACCTTTTTACCAACGATCATCATCATGTCGGCAAATTCGTCAATGATCACAACAATGAATGGCAGGGTCTCCAGATCAGGTGCGGTTTGTTCCAACTCCTGCAAGGGAGATGGCTGCCACAATGGATCCTTGAGCGGCGTTCCGGCTTTTATAGCGTCTTTGACCTTACGATTAAAACCACCGACGTTCCTGACGCCCATCGCGGCCATCAGCCGATAGCGACGTTCCATTTCAGCCACACACCAACGCAGCGCGTTGGCCGCGTCCTTCATATCGGTCACTACCGGTGTTAACAGGTGCGGGATGCCCTCATAAACAGCAAGCTCGAGCATCTTCGGGTCAACCATGATCAGTCGAACATCTTGTGGCGATGCCTTGAATAGCAGCGAGATGATCATCGCATTCAAGCCGACTGACTTGCCCGAGCCCGTTGTGCCGGCAACCAGTAAGTGTGGCATCTTGCCCAGATCCACAACCACGGGCTCGCCAGCGATATCGTGACCCAGAGCAAGACTAAGCGGTGAAGTCGCTTCATCATAGGCGTTGGAACTCAGGACCTGGCTTAGTTTGACGATTTCACGGTCAACATTAGGAATCTCAATGCCAACCACCGATTTACCGGGAATCACTTCCACTACTCGAACACTGATCACTGCCAAAGAGCGGGCTAGATCTTTCACCAGACCGGTAATCTTGCTGACTTTGACCCCTGGCGACGGCTTAATTTCAAACCGTGTAATGACGGGGCCAGGGAAAACGGCCTCAACCTGGGCCTCAACGCCATAGTCCATCAGCTTTAGCTCCAACAGCCGAGACATGGCCTCAAGATCATCAGCTGAATAACCGAGAGAATCGTCTGACACCGAGGCATCGAGCAGATGTAACGCGGGCAAACCATCCACAGCAGCGACCTTGAATAGATTGCCCTGCTTCTCACGAGCGACTCGAGCGCTGACTTCCGGCGGTTTTGGTGCTGCCTGAAGGATCTTCACCGGTTCTCGAGTAAGCTTCTTCTCGACCTCACGGGCCAGTGCCTCATGGCGCTTGACCGTGACTTCCCTAACCTCGGCGCGCTCACGCCAATAGGTTCTCAAACGTTGCCAATTGAGCTGTACTTGATCAACTGCCAGTAGACACCAGTGCCCCGCGGTGTCTATGACCTTTAGCCAGGAGATATCAATAAAAGCAGTTAAACCGAACAGGAAGCTGGCCAGCGATATCAGAGTAGCGCCCACATAACTGAAAGAGGGTTCCAGCAACTGCGCCAACTGACTGCCCAAAACGCCGCCTGTACCCTCGCGCAGATGCAAGCCTGCACCGTAAAAGTGCAGGCTGGCAATCCCAGCGCCGGCGGTTAACGTCAGCAGCAAACCCAACACTCGAAAGGCAAACAGCGGCCAATTGAACGCAATCTCACGGCCGCGCACTCTGAACACAAGCCATGCCTGATAGCCAAGCATCATGGGAAAGATGAATGCCATGTAGCCAAACAGAAAAAACAGAACATCAGAGATCCAGGCGCCGGTCTTACCCACCAGATTACTGACCTCGCTGTCCGCGCCTGTATAACTCCAGCCCGCATCCGCGGGATCGAAGCTAAACAGCGCAAGACACAGATAAATACACAACGCCACCAAGGCAATCAGTGCACCTTCTTTCAATCGTGGCTGCAAATGGTCCATGATTTCTTCAGGTGTTTGTGCTTTTATCTTTTCTTCTGCCAAAACACATTCCTCGATACACCCGCCACCGGGTCAATTATTGTTACTAATCAATCTGTTAGGTATCCAGCGGATCATATATCGCCAGGTTAAAATGTTAAATCCTTTTATTCTAAAGCCCTGCCCAGATCAGCTATCCCGAACTCGCTGTCTACTGTATCATTTACTGACATTCTAGCGGCAGAAAACACAATCATGGCAGGACCCACACAGCCCCAAGTTACTGATGAAGTCTGGGACGACGACCGAGTTAAGAGCTTTCTCAATATGCAGTCCTATGGCGACGAGTCCGAAGACTTTCATATTCTGCTTAAGGCTTATCGTGGTATGCGACCCGCTGACTTCAAACGCTTTCTGACCTTTTTCATTGAGGCCGGGCGCCAACCGGACGCCACGGACAAAGATGGCCGAACCCTGTGGGACATCGCCGAAAAGCATCGCCAAGGTGCGGATTTTATTAAAATCAGAGCCCAGGCTGGATAAAGACACACAGCGCCAGTCTGGTCTAGCACAGGATTGGCCGGTTTTTATTCAGGCTTGATAATTTAGTTCGATGTTCTTTCATCAGACCTCTCAACATCAGGTAACCCAAGCAATGCAGGAAATTCACCACCAGCTTATTATCCTTGGATCCGGCCCTGCTGGCTTTTCCGCTGCGGTCTATGCTGCCAGAGCTAATTTGAACCCCGTTGTCATTACCGGCGTCGAAGTCGGGGGCCAGCTGACGACGACCACAGACGTGGATAACTGGCCAGGCGACGTCGAGGGACTACAAGGGCCTGACTTGATGGTTCGCATGCAAAAACATGCAGAGCGTTTCGACACTCAAATAGTCTATGACAACATCAACAGTACCGAACTGAATGTCAGACCTTTTCGCCTTCATGGTGATGCCGCAACCTATACCTGCGATGCGCTTATCATAACCACCGGGGCATCGGCTCAATATCTTGGGCTCGAATCTGAAGAAGCTTACAAGGGCCGTGGGGTCAGTGCCTGCGCAACTTGCGACGGTTTTTTCTACAAGAAGCAAAAAGTCGCGGTGATCGGTGGCGGCAACACCGCACTTGAGGAAGCCCTGTACCTGTCCAATATCGCCTCAGAAGTCATCATGGTGCATCGCCGGGACAAGTTCCGTGGCGAAAAAATACTCCAGCAGAAGGTCCATGATAAAGCCAATATTAAGATCCACTGGAACTCAGTGCTCGAAGAGGTACTTGGCGATGATATGGGCGTGACCGGCATCCGGATTGGCCATACGAGCGACAGTGACAGCGTCAAGGTCGACGTACATGGCGTCTTCATTGCCATCGGGCACACGCCCAATACGGGTATATTTGAGGGTCAGCTGGCCATGAACAATGGCTACATCAGCATCAAGACTGGACTTACGGGTGATGCAACAGCCACCAGTGTTGCCGGCGTCTTCGCCGCCGGGGACGTCGCAGATCAGGTCTACCGCCAGGCTGTCACTTCTGCCGGCTTTGGTTGTATGGCCGCCCTGGATGCAGAAAAATACCTCGACAACCTCGCGGATCAGGCATAACCCTGCTCGACCGGAGTCGATGATGACGGTGACTTGGCTGCACCCGGATCAACTGGACTTTCCGCCTGTGGCCTCGGCGTTGCAGGAACCTAACGGGTTGGTCGCAGCTGGCGGTGACCTCAGTCCAGAACGGTTGTTACTGGCCTACCGGCGCGGTCTCTTTCCTTGGTATAACCCGGAAGAGCCGATTCTATGGTGGTCGCCCGATCCTCGAGGCGTGTTATTCACCGATGAACTCAAAATCAGTCGCAGTCTGCGCAAGTTATTGAACCGACACCCCTTCTCTGTGCATGTAGATCGGGACTTCGCCGCTGTGATTCGCCACTGTAGTCAGCCTCGAGTCTATGCAGCGGATACCTGGATCAATCCAGAGATGCAGGCCGCCTACATCAGATTGCACGAACTCGGGTATGCGCACTCCATCGAATGTTACCAAGACGATGTACTTGTGGGCGGCTTGTACGGCATTGGACTTGGCAAGCTGTTCTTTGGTGAGTCTATGTTCCACACCGTCACAGATGCTTCTAAAGTGGCTTTCGCGCACCTTAATCGATTGATGTTGGCCCTCGGCAGTCCGATGATAGATTGTCAGATGGATAATCCCCACCTGCGAACTCTGGGTTTACGAGAAATCAGTCGTGAAGACTTTATCGCGATCGTCGATGTTTATGCCCAACCTGACCTGCAGATCGACTGGCAGCAGGTGCCAGCGATGCTACCGCCATGGTAACTTAATCATCATGAGCCATGACCCTTTAGCCACACTCGCGAAGCTGCGATTCTATACGACCCCTGGTCACCCTTGCAGCTATCTCGAGAATCGCGAGGCCGTCACGCTGTTTGCGGACCCACACGCGGAAATCGATACGGCCACTTACTCAGCGCTGTCTGCGGTTGGTTTTCGACGCAGTGGCTCGCATATTTACAGACCTCACTGCCAGTCCTGCCAGGCCTGCGTTCCGGTCCGTGTTGTGGTTGCAGATTCGACCCTGAATCGTCGACAGCGGCGAATTTGGAAGAAGAATCAAGATTTGACTGTCAGCATTAAGCAGCCTCGATTAACCGCCGAATACTTTGACCTGTATGACCGCTATATCACCGAACGTCACGCAGATGGCGATATGTTCCCGGCTGAGGCCGAACAATTTCAAGCTTTTCTGGTGGAGGGCCGCAAGGAAGCTCGCTTCGTTGAATTTCGCCTGGATGGACGGTTGCTGGCGGTTGCCGTCAGCGATGAACTCGACAACGCGCTATCAGCCGTCTACACCTTTTTTGCACCCGAAGAAGACCAGCGCAGCCTCGGGACTTTTGCCGTGTTATGGCTGATCGAAGCAGCCCGTCAGCAGCAAAAAGCCTGGCTGTATCTAGGCTATTGGATCAAAGAATGCCAGAAGATGAGCTACAAAACCGAATACCAACCGATTGAACTGTATCTCGACAATCGTTGGCTCGCCTTGCAGCCCTGATCCACTGCAGCTAATGGCTGGCTCGAAGATCGGATTCCGGCTTTGTGAACAATAGTGACAGTGCTTTGCTAAGCCCTGGGTTTTCGTGCAAAATGCACGCCTTTTCAACATGCACTTCGGTACAGAGGACTTAAATTGGCAAAAGAAGAACAGATTCAAATGGTCGGCACGGTAGTTGATACCTTACCGAATACCATGTTCAGGGTGGAACTGGAGAATGGCCATAAAATTATCGCGCACATTTCCGGAAAAATGCGGAAGAATTACATCAAAATTCTTACTGGCGATAAGGTGAAGGTCGAATTGACCCCTTACGATTTGACCAAAGGTCGTATTACTTTCCGCGAATAACCCCTGCCCGGGTAGCGCCTGCTATCCGTATGCGTTTATCTGGCCTTGGCGATTGTTGGGAACTTTTCATTCAACCAAACAAGAAACGGGTCAGCACACCGATCTACCACTCCACCGCCCATATCCGCCGCTAAAAGCAGGCCCGGCTTAGCGGTGCCTGACAGTTAAACGGCGCCCACTGCTTATTTGCACCCAACACACGCTCCAGCCTAACACCTGTCAGCCATCCGCCGCTGGCCAACAACGTCAAAGCCGCATAACAGCAGGAACTCAGGCAGACACAGGCTCATCAATTTCCAGCACTAGGTCATCAGCCCGCACCACCACGTGAACCACGCCACCGTTGTTCGACAATCGACCGAAGAGGATATCTTCTGCCAGCTCCTTCTTGATTTTCGACTGAATCAAGCGCTGCATAGGTCTTGCGCCCATGGTCTTGTCGTACCCGTGTACAGCGAGCCAGGCACGCGCTTCGTCGCTGATTTCCAACACAACTTTCTTACTATCCAACTGAACCTGAATTTCAACCAGGAACTTATCGACCACGGTTTTAATCACCTCGGGCGACAAGGCATCAAACTGAATAATCGAATCCAGACGGTTACGGAATTCTGGCGTAAACATTTTCTTCAACACCTCCATGCCATCGGTGGCATGATCTTGATGCGTAAAGCCAATGGAGGATCGACCCATTTCCTGGGCGCCGGCATTGGTGGTCATGACAATGATGACATTCCGGAAATCAGCCGCGCGACCGTTATTATCCGTCAGCGTACCGTGATCCATCACCTGCAACAGCAAATTAAAGACTTCAGGATGTGCTTTTTCAATTTCATCGAGCAGCAATACACAGTGCGGATGCTTGGTGACTTCTTCGGTCAACAAGCCACCTTGATCAAAACCGACATATCCAGGCGGTGCACCAATCAAACGAGAAACTGTATGTCGCTCCATGTATTCAGACATATCGAAGCGAATTAACTCGATCCCCATGATGCTGGCAAGCTGTCGACAGACTTCGGTCTTACCAACGCCAGTTGGGCCAGCAAACAGGAAGGAACCAATCGGCTTATCGCTGTCCTTTAGACCCGCCCTTGATAGTTTGATGGCACTGGCCAGCGTATTGATGGCTTCGTCTTGGCCAAAAATTACCATCTTAAGATTCGTTTCAAGATCCTTTAATGCTTTTTTATCCGAAGACGACACCGTGCTTGGTGGTATGCGCGCAATCTTGGCCACCATTTTTTCAACGTCGGTAACATTGATCACTTTCTTGCGCTTGTTCGCAGGCTGAATTTGCTGAAAGGCACCGGCCTCATCGATAACATCGATTGCCTTGTCTGGCATAAACCGGTCATTGATATAGCGGTCAGCCAACTCTGCAGCTACCCGTAGCGCCTTATCCGTATACTTGAGGTGATGGTGCTCTTCAAACCGTGATTTCAAGCCCTTCAAGATCTGATAGGTGTCTTCCACGCTGGGCTCAATCACATCGATTTTCTGAAACCGGCGTGACAGTGCCCGATCTTTGTCAAAGATGCCACGGTACTCTTGATACGTTGTTGATCCCATGCACCGCAGATCACCTGACGCCAACAGCGGCTTGAGCAGATTCGATGCATCCATCACACCACCAGACGCCGCACCGGCACCGATGATGGTATGAATTTCATCGATAAACAAAATTTGATTTTGCTTTTTGGTTAACTCTGCCAGAAGAGTTTTCAGGCGTTTTTCGAAATCACCGCGATACTTCGTCCCTGCCAGCAGCGCACCGAGATCCAGCGAGTAGACGACACTATCCTTGATAACATCGGGCACTTTGCCATCAACTATCATCTTTGCCAGACCTTCAGCGATGGCCGTCTTACCGACACCGGACTCACCAACCAGCAAGGGGTTGTTCTTGCGGCGCCGAGACAGCGTTTGAATCACTCGCTCAACCTCGTCCTGACGACCTACCAGAGGATCAATTAAACCCTGACGCGCTTGCTCATTGAGATTACTGGCAAATTGCTCTAATGAACTGGGCGCCTTCTCCTCAGCGTTACCGTCTTCGTCGACCTGCTCACCGGATTCCACATCTTCTTGGCCGGCGACCTTAGGTGTGCCGTGGGCGATAAAATTCACCACATCGATTCGATTCACTTCCTGTTGCTTGAGGATATAAACCGCATGACTTTCCTGCTCACTGAATATCGCCACCAGCACACTGGCACCTGTGACCTCTTTTCGACCGGACGACTGAACATGAAACACAGCACGCTGAAGAACACGCTGAAACCCTAGTGTCGGTTGAGTCTCACGATCGGTCTCGTTCGCCGGGATAAGGGGCGTGGTTGCATCCAAGAAATCCTGCAACTCTTTGCGTAACGCGTCGAGATCCGCACCACAAGCACGCAACACGTCAATAGCGACGGCATTATCCAGCAGCGCCAATAACAAATGCTCGACCGACATCAATTCATGCCGCTTGGCTCGGGCGTCCTTGAACGCTAAATTCAGTGTTACTTCAAGGTCTCTACTAAGCATTTACTTTATTCCTGATTAAGACTTTCTCGGCCCTACTGGGCCATTGACCGGTTGATGCCTGGCGACCCAACAGCGGGTTATTCCAGGTCTTTGTTGCACCGACGTGAGGTGCTATGCACTTTTGCAGTGCTCTATTTTGCAGTGCCCTACTTCGTATTTCCCTGCTCGTTATTTCTCTACTGTGTGCTTCTCAATCGCGCTGCTTGTTTTAAAAAGTCTGTTTGCGCTTGCGATCATTTCTACTTAGCTGTTCGCTAATTTAGTCTTCTACCGCCTCAACATCAGACACCAGGGGATGCTGATTGTCCTGCGCGAACTGATTGACTTGTGCCGACTTGGTCTCAGCAATATCCCGAGTATAAATCCCACAGGTTGCTCGACCCACCGTATGAACTGCCAACATAATCTGAGTCGCCTTCTCTCGATTCATGGCAAAGAATGTTTGCAGCACCTCAATGACAAATTCCATCGGCGTATAGTCGTCGTTAAGCAAAATAACCTTATACATTGCCGGTGACTTTAATTGTGGTTTCGCCCGCTCGATCACCGTATCGATGCCCCGGTGATTACCATCCTGGTCGCTATCATCACCACTGTTCGTGGGTCCCGCGACTTCAGGCAATAGTCGCTTTAACAACATTGCGTTTTGGGATCGGATTATTTGGATATCATCTACCTTACTCATGCCACTCTCAGTCCATAACGACGCAGATCATCTTCTCAACAGCTTCCTGTCAATCACCAGAACTGTCCATTCCAGCAGAAAATCGACTGGGATAAAACCATTTCTTTGTAGGGTGATTTCAAAAATGACTGCAACCGCCTAGTGATAGGGATATGGCGGTTTTTCTAAATTAATCAAGGGTTTTGCACTTGACGAATCACGAATTGACAAAAATAGCGCCGCACTTGGCGCCAAGTTCAATGGATAGGGACCCTCACACAGCCCAAATTAGCCGCCGTCGACGCATCATCATCAACGCCCAGTCAGAATCTGTACTGCTAAAAATATTTCGGGTCCTGATATTGATTCAGATTGATGGTACATGGCTAGCTCGCGTCCTTAAAAAACCGCTGATAACCGCCGGCCAAAGACGTTATCATTGGTCTCCAATCTCACTTTGGCTTTTTACGTGCCACGCCAGCAACTGACATTCAGCGAACCCTTATGTCGACCCTGATTGCCTTTAACAAGCCCTTTGATGTCCTGAGTCAGTTTCGGCCCATTGAGGGTCGGTCAACGCTGAAGGACTTTATCAATGTGCCCGCTGTTTATCCGGCTGGACGACTTGATCGAGACTCGGAGGGACTGCTGCTGCTCACCGATGATGGGCCGCTACAAGCTCGAATCAGCAACCCCCGATTCAAACTCGCGAAGACCTATTGGGCCCAAGTTGAGGGCAGTATTACACCACAAGCGCTGGACCAACTGCGCAAGGGCGTCCTGTTGAAAGATGGTATGACTCGCCCAGCTGAAGCCAGACTACTGGAGTCAGCGCCCCTACCGCCTCGCGTACCGTCTATTAGGGAACGAAAGCACATTCCCACCACTTGGATCGCCTTGACCATTCGAGAAGGCCGAAACCGGCAAGTTAGACGAATGACGGCGGCCGTCGGCTTCCCGACTCTGCGCCTGTATCGCTATCAAATTGGCGACTGGACGACGGACGGCATTGCGGTGGGCGGCTATCAACAACTCACCGTAACCTAAGTAACTTAACGCTCCGTTGAGCGCCAGGTCTTGGCCGTTTCGACATCACTATCTCGAGTAGTGAGCCAACGGGGCCCATCTACAGATTGCTCTTTCTTCCAGAATGCTGCTCGAGTCTTGAGAAAGTCGATAATATATTCACAAGCATTGAATGCGTCGCCCCGATGCAGGCTCGCAACGCCGACAAAAACGATGGGCTCTGAGGGCAACAACTCACCCACCCGATGGATCACAGTGACCGCCAGCACCTGCCAACGCTCGCCGGCTTCAGCGATAATTTGCGCTATCTGCTTTTCCGTCATACCCGGGTAATGTTCCAAAAACAAGCCGCTGACGCCGGTGTTTTCGTTAATGTCACGTACCAGTCCCGTAAAACTTGTAATCGCGCCAACCTGATTCGAGACTCGCCCCAGCTCTCGCGTTTCGTCCCCCACATCGAATGCCGCCACCTGAACGCTGATCTTGATGTGCATCACTAGCCGCCTGTCACTGGTGGAAAGAAGGCCACTTCGTCGCCGAAATGGATGACATGTTGATAATCCACCATCGTCTGATTCACCGCCACCAACGTGTTCTCGCGATTCAAGGCCTCGGACCACTTGGCACCGTGGCATGCCACCAGCGACTTGACCAGATCGGCCACCGTCGATACGCCATCAATCGCCATCTCAGTCTCATTTAACCCAAGATCCTCACGGATACTGGCAAAAAAAATCACTTTAACCATTGGCCTGCCAATCTCCTGATTTTCCGCCTGACTTCGCCAGGACCCTTATGCCGTTGATCTCCATTGTTTTATCAACCGCCTTACACATGTCAAACACTGTCAGAGCGGCCACTGATGCTGCGGTCAAGGCTTCCATCTCAACCCCGGTCTGACCACTGAGCTTGCAGGTCGCTTGAATCAGGACTCGGTTTTGGGCGGCATCCACGTCAAACTCAACCGCCACCGAGCTTAAGGCTAATGGATGACACAGGGGGATCAGATCAGCGCATTTCTTGGCCGCCTGAATACCAGCGATTCGCGCAACTGCCAAAACATCGCCTTTCTTGTGCCCACCCGCCTGAATCAATGCTAGTGTCGCCGCCTGCATGCTGATACTCGCCTCGGCGACCGCTACCCGCGTCGTCACTTGTTTCTCGCTGATGTCGACCATGCGTGCGTTTCCTGCAGCGTCGAGATGAGTCAATTTATTGGCTTCGGCCATGGCTAATATCCAGTTGATTTATTCGCGTTCAATCGCGTTACAATATCTGTTGAAACCCAGGTTACCGCGAGCCCAGCTCAGCAATACCTAAACGGAGTCTATTCTATGGCCTGGCCGCCGCATATAACAGTCGCAACCATCGTTAAAGACGCTGATCGTTATCTCATGGTCGAAGAGTGGATTGCTGGCGAGCTGGTTTTGAACCAACCTGCGGGGCATCTTGAGCCCAATGAAACCCTGCACGCTGCGGCCTTACGCGAAACCCTCGAGGAGACCGCCTGGCAGGTGCAACTTACCAGCCTAACCGGCATTTATCACTACTACGCGCCCAATGTCGATATCGTTTATCAGCGCCTGACATTTGCCGCCGCCCCGTTGCATCTGACTTCAGCGCCCCTTGATTCCGACATCCACAGTGTTCAGTGGCTCAGTCTCGACGCCATTCGGCAGAGACGTTTGCGCAGCCCCCTGGTTCTGCAGTGCATCGAGGACTATGAGGCGGGCCAGTCTGCACCACTGGATTTTATCAAGCACCTGAGCGCATAGCCGCCGACTCGACTTCTTGCCTCTCAAGCCCTATCCGCCCCCTTATTTGCCACCCCCCTATCTGCGCCCCTTATCCGCGCCCCTATTTGCTGCGCTAATCTGTCAAGAAGGTGCGACGATTTGCCAAACTGCTGACTCAACCATGGATGTCAGAGGGCTGCTGACGTAAAATGTTGGTTTTAACCGATTCATTTTTAAAAGGCCGATTCGACCTTATGCAGTACCCACGACTCAACAGACCCGTTGCAGACACAACGGTAATAGTCGGCATGTCTGGCGGTGTCGACTCGTCTGTCGCTGCCCTGTTGTTGCGCGACGCCGGCTTTCGGGTCGAAGGTCTGTTTATGAAAAACTGGGAAGAAGATGACGGCAGCGAGTACTGCACGGCCCGCGAGGATCTTGAAGACGCCCGCCAGGTTTGCGACCGATTGGGCATCAAGCTCCATGAAGCCAATTTTGCCGCCGAATACTGGGATAACGTGTTCGCGCATTTCCTGAGCGAATATCAACAAGGACGGACGCCAAATCCAGATATCCTGTGCAATCGGGAAATCAAATTTAAAGTGTTTCTTGAATATGCTCAGGTTTTGGGCGCAGAACTGATTGCCACTGGGCACTACGCGCGCCTTGAACATGGCGAAAACGAAACGCGCCTCCTGAAGGCGATCGATGGCAACAAAGATCAAAGCTATTTTCTGCAGTCCGTGGCCGGTAGCCAATTCAGACACTGCCTGTTTCCGCTGGGCGAGCTAGAAAAAACTGAGGTCAGGCGAATCGCCGAAGCCCATGACCTGGTGACCTTTGATAAGAAAGACTCGACGGGCATCTGCTTTATTGGTGAGCGCCGCTTTAAAGACTTTCTTGAGCAATATCTGCCGGCTCAGCCTGGCGACATCAAAAACCTCGACAATCAAATCCTCGGCCAACACCAAGGGCTGATGTATTACACGCTGGGCCAACGCCAAGGGCTGGGCATCGGTGGGGTACAACAAGCGGCGGAGGCACCCTGGTACGTGGTTGAGAAGGATCTGACTGGCAATATACTGCGAGTCGCCCAGGGGAACCGCCACGATGCGCTGTATTGTGGAGCCCTAGCTTGCCACGAGATTCAATGGGTCAACGATCCACCCGCTCTGCCCTGCCAATTAGCCGTCAAAGTGCGTTATCGCCAGGCCGATCAGATCGCGATGTTGGCCGCGACCGACGAGGGCTACAGCGTAGTTTTCGATGCGCCTCAGCGGGCGGTCACGCCTGGCCAATGGGTGTGCTTTTATCACGCTGATGTGTGCCTCGGTGGCGGCATCATCGACTCCACGACGCCATTGGTACCTTCCCATTGAGTACTTACTGGCAGGAGCGCACGCTAGCGCTGGCCGGCTTGATTCAGACAGTCCACCAGGTCTCGAGTATCGCCAGAACCGGCCTGCTTGCGAGAGACTCCATGGAACAGAGCCTGGCGAGTATTTTTGTCCAAAACCCGCACACCGTTAGCGATGTGTACGCGGGCGAGCGCGGCGTGCGCACTGGACTCGGTGCGCTCGGCGACATGCTCAAAGGCTTTAACCTGCAGGATCACGGCGACCTGTTACGCTATATGTTCGCTGTGATCAGCCTCGAGCGTGCATTATCCGCTGACCCTGTCATGCTTAAGATGCTGGGCGAGCGGATTGCCAGCATTGAAGAACAACGCCTATTCAGGCAGCAGTATCAGTCAGGCATTGACGACGCCACCATCGTCGAGCTCGCCGAGCTTTACCAAGCAACCTTGGGCAAAATAGAGCCCAGAATCAAAGTTTCCGGGAGTCGCCAACAGTTACAGATACCGGCGAATATCAATCGCATCCGCGCATTATTGCTGGCTGCGGTTCGCGCCGCCGTGCTCTGGCGCCAAGTGGGCGGAAGACGATGGCAGTTCCTGATCAGCCGCGGTCGAATGCAGGAAGCTTTATACAATATTAATTAATATCAATATCTTAAAACTATATCTTAAAACTATATCTTAATAATATATCGAGAAACATATGACGTTCAGCCCCCTGATGGCAGTGACCCCGATCGACGGGCGCTATGCCGACAAGACCACGGAACTCGGCAGCATTTTTAGCGAATTCGGCTTGATTCATCATCGCGTGGTGGTGGAAATTCGTTGGTACCAGTTCCTTGCCGCAAACGCTGAGGTCAAAGATTTGGCCCCCTTATCAGCTGCGGCTACGGCTTATCTCGACGGCATTGTGGATAACTTCAGCCTCAGCGACGCCGAACTCGTCAAGGACTACGAACGGACCACTAACCATGACGTCAAAGCGGTAGAATATTTCATCAAACAGCGCTTTCGCGAAAGCCAACAGGCGGAGCTACTCACCGGCCTGGAGTTCGTTCACTTTGCCTGCACCTCTGAAGATATTAATAACCTGGCCTATGCGTTGATGCTGGAAAAGTGCCGTTCGTCAGTCTTGAGTACCCAACTACCCGCTGTAATGGATCATCTCAAGAATTTGGCCCGGCAGTACGCGGCAGTGCCGATGTTGTCAAAAACACACGGCCAGATCGCTTCGCCCACCACCATGGGCAAGGAACTCGCGAATGTCGTCGCGCGCTTGCGACGTCAGTACGTGCAACTGATGGCTGTACCGATTATGGGTAAGATCAATGGTGCGGTCGGCAACTATAACGCCCATGTCTCCGCCTATCCTGCTGCGGATTGGCTGGCGCTCAGCGAACAGTTTGTCACCTCACTCGGCTTGGTCTGGAACCCTTACACGACTCAGATTGAACCCCACGACTACATCAGTGAACTTTTCGATGCCCTCGCCCGCTTCAATACCATCTTGCTCGACCTTGATCGAGACATCTGGGCCTATATTTCCATTGGTTACTTTAAGCAGCGCCAAGTCGCGGGAGAAACCGGGTCTTCCACCATGCCGCACAAGGTCAACCCCATCGACTTTGAAAACTCTGAGGGCAACCTCGGTATGGCCAATGCGATTCTCAATCATATGGCCGAGAAACTCCCGATCAGTCGCTGGCAGCGAGATCTGACAGACTCTACCGTGCTCCGCAACCTTGGCAGCGGTATCGCCTACTCGTTGATCGCCTATAAATCGACACTCAAGGGGCTGGGCAAGCTGGAACTTAACCATGATGCTTTGCAAGCAGATCTGGATAACAGTTGGGAAGTGCTGGCGGAACCCATCCAGACCATTATGCGCAAATACAATATCGAAGAGCCTTATGAAAAACTTAAGGTACTCACCCGCGGTCAATCTCTGAATCAACAACGCATCGAAGCTATGATATTGACGCTGGACTTACCTGAAGAAGCCCGCCAGCAGATCCTGGCTTTAACCCCTGCGAACTATATCGGCGCAGCCGTGGCGCTCACTGACAGGCTGTTAAATGATGCCTGACTTAGCTATGCGGCCCATCGACTCGATCAATCCATCGTGACCTGGTTCGAGCACGCCGACATTACCTATAAACAATTCCAGCAGCGCTACTGGCGCAAACGTCCGTGGCACGGCGAAAATTTATTCGGAAACACATTAAGTAACATTGATAACGAACTGAATAATAATAATTTATTTTATTTAGCTGGAGATCCTCTCATCGAATCTCGAGTCATCAGTGGCGCTCCAGAAGATTATCAGCTGGAACTGGGTCCTTTCGACATCGAGAACCTGGCCAGCGGTGAAATGCTGATGATTCAGGGGCTGGAACAACACCTTGAGGTCATCAGCGATCTTTTGACCCGCCATTTTGGGTTCCTGCCCCGCTGGCGTATTAACGATGTTATGGCCAGTTACGGTCATAGTGGTGCCAGCTGCGGTCCTCATTTTGACCATTATGACGTCTTTCTGCTCCAGATCCGCGGCGAAAAACACTGGCAACTGGCGCCCGGGCCCTTTACCGATGATGACCTAATGGCGGATGCGGATATCCGCTTACTGGAGACTTTCCCCACTACCGATACGCTGACTCAGCGGGCGGGAGATATCCTGTACATACCACCGGGTGTTGGCCACTATGGGGTCGCCTCAGAAGACAGCCTGACACTCTCTATTGGGCTTCGAAATCCAACCCTGGCTGAGATGATATCCAGCTTGGCAGACCAAATTACCGATGAACTGGTGGACACCCAGACCCTCGATGATCGTCTTGGTGAACCAGCCAGCGGGCTGATGCCCGATGACATCCAACAATTACAGGACAAGTTAATTCCCGAATTAACCCGCGCGGGCACTATTAGTCGCTGGTTCGGCTGCTACATGACACAGCTGCAGGAACCAGACCTGATCACCCAGGATGACAATGCGGTGATCCACTGGCCAACGGCTAAGGGCGCTTTAGTCTGTCATCTGCCAACTCGTCTTTGCCATCAGCAAGGCCCAGACTCCGGGATGATCTTCGTCAACGGCACCGCCAGCGAAGTGGACCCTGAAGTGCTTAGCTGGTTTGCCGTTTTAGAAACACTGCGTAGAATTGATCTGGCAGATATTCCTGCGGCACCAGCACACCGGTCGGTGATCGACTGGCTGTTCCAGGAGGGTGCTGTTGCACTCATCCCTTAACCACCCAGCCACGGGTCTTGTATCGACTTATGTCGAGCAAGCATCAAATCGCTGGCCCTATCGAAGGCTTCGATATGCCAAATGATCTCCAGCTTAACCGTTACCAGATAACCCGAGTTGACTGGCTGGTGGCACAGAGCACCTTGTCAAACTTGCGCCGCCAGGTGTTCATCATTGAGCAAGGCGTGTCCCAAGAGGAAGAATGGGACGGCCAAGACGCAACCGCCCAGCACTGGCTAGCCACAGATGCCGCTGGCATCGCCATCGGTACCGCGCGCCTGCTACCAAGTGGGCAGATTGGCCGAATGGCCGTGCTTAGCGACTATCGTGGCACTGGCATCGGGGCCGCGTTACTTCAAGCGGCGGTAGACCACGCTCGACACCTGGGGTTTGCGGTGGCTTTTCTCAATGCCCAGAGCCACGCCCTGGGCTTTTATCAACGGGCCGGCTTTACGGCTGATGGCGCTGAGTTCATGGAAGCGGGCATCCCTCATTATCATATGACCCAGTCACTGATCACCACTGAAAACCCACCTGTGCGCACAATCGAGGCACCAGATATCGCCCTGCTCGACGTTGACATCCTCGAGGCCGATTGGTCCGCTGACGGCGAAATCATTACCGCGGTTCGAGATCTGGTGCTCCGTCAAGAACTCGGCTTGCCGGTCGACAGGCTTAGTGACGATACTGACAAGACAAGCTTGCACTGGCATGCCAAGAACCCATCGGGCGAGACCATCGGGGTCGTGCGTATGGACCTGGCGGGCAATATATCGCGCCTGGCAGTCTTGCCTGGACATCGTCACCAGGGTGCCGGTCGCGCACTTTTGGACGCCGCAGTCGCCAGAGCCACCCGTTACGGCTTGCCCGCGGCTCAATTAGCGGGCCTACAGAACCTGGATCGCTTGTTTACCCACAGCGGCTTTACCCCGAGTGGCGAGCCATTCATGGTTCACGGTCATTCGCATCAGATTTACCGAAAAGACCTGACGATCAACAATATAGGGCATCAGCGCCAAGAACTCAGCAGCATCAGCGCCGACGATGACGGCATTGACGGTCACACCTACAAATTGGGGCAAGACCATCAACTGCTACGACTAAAGCGGGAGGCGGAATTCCGCGAGGTTATTCTCCACATGTGCCAGCAGGCCCAGCAATCCATTCGAATCTGGTCACCAATGCTTGATCACAAGCTATTCCACTCCGATGAACTCAGTGACTGTATCTCGGCCCTGGCCCGCCGCAATCGCTATACCAAGATCGAGATTCTGCTGTACGACAGCCATCGTGTGGTTAAGACCGGCCACGCCCTCGTAGATATCAGCCGCAAACTGTCGTCTTCTATCAACATCAAGATCGTCGACCCGGAACTCCGCCATCTGAATGACGAATTTGTACTCGTGGATACCGAGGGCGTCATCTATCGGTCGGATTTCGAGCAGTATGAGGGCTTCGTCAACTATAGAGATATCACAGAAAACAGCCGCTTGGGTCGCCAGTTCAAGTCAGCTTGGGAAACCGGCTTGCACGACCCTAATCTGCGTCAACTGAAAATCTAGCTGCAGCTCAATCGGGCATCGATAGGGCTTCGACCGAGACCAAAACACCATTGTTGTCGGCATAGAGATACTCCCCAGGAATACACTCGATGCCTCCAAACGTGACTCGCTCATTCAGCAACCCAATATCGCGCTTGACACTTTTCATAGGGTGACACGCCAGAGCCTGAACACCCAGATCAATTAGACCAATAATATCTACATCACGAATGCAGCCATTGATCACGATCCCCTGCCAATGGTTCTCAAAGGCTTTCTGCGCGAGGTTGTCCCCCAGCAAACCGCAACGCAGGCTACCGCCTCCATCGACGACCAATACCTTGCCATGCCCCGGCAGCGCTACCTGCTGGGCCACCAGAGAATTGTCTTCATGGCATTTGATCGTGACGATCTGACCCCCAAATGCTCGGCGGCCGCCAAAGTTTTGAAAGATCGGCGTAGCTACCCGCACGAGATCCGGGTAAGCATCGCAAAGGTCGGGTAATACAATGTCCATGTCACTCTCCGTCGCTATCAAAAGGTCATTAAGCCGGTCAAGCCCACCGCCTGTAGGGAAGATAATTTTCACACCGGGGGAAAGCCGCTAGACTCAATCTAAACTCACTTAATACCGTCATGAAACCTATGCCGTTGCGTCCATCTCCACTCGCCAGCGCCCCGCTTAAATCAGCGGTATTACAGCAGCTTGCCTGGCTTTTTTGGGGTCTGTGCCTGGTCCTTGCCACACTGCCAGTCGCAGCTGACGTTTACATCTACCGTGGTCCTGACGGCGAGCGCCTATTGTCAGACAAGCCGGTTTTGGCCTCAGCGCATCAATATACCTTAGTTCGCCATCGTCGCACCCTGAAGAACGCTGGCCACATTCTCGCCAATCGCCAGGTAAAAGCCGAGCGTCGAGGCAGCAGTGCAGCAGACTATCGCAACTTTATTGAGGACGCCAGTCAGCAATACCAGATTGATCCGTTGCTCGTCGAAGCGGTGATCCAAATCGAATCAGGCTTCAACCCGAATGCGGTATCCCGTAAAGGCGCCACCGGTCTGATGCAATTAATGAAAGACACCGCGTCCCAATATCAAGTCAGCGATCGGTTTGATCCCCATAAAAACATTGGTGCCGGCGTTCAGCACCTGCGCTATCTGATGGACCGTTACAGCGGCCAGATCCCGCTGGTATTGGCCGCCTACAATGCGGGTGCCGGTAACGTTGATAAGTATCACGGTATCCCGCCGTTCCCTGAAACTCGCCGCTACGTCAAGAAAGTGCTTGAACATCAGGCTCAACTACAGACCACAAACCTGAATAGTCTTGGCATCGTCAGCGCCAGCGGTCGATGATCAACGGCGGAATTTGGTTTCCAATATCAGCGATGAATTTGTTCGCTCAACCCCCTGCAAATTACCGATCAAGTCCAGCACCTGACTAATTTCAGCCGTTGAACCGGCCGCGATCTCCGCCATCAGGTCATAATCACCACTCACCGCATACAGGGCGTTGACCTGCGGGATATTGCGTAGTTCCAGGTGAGTACGACCTGTCAGCTTCTGATTGACCGTGATCAGCACATGGGCTGAGACCTGCTGATCAGCATATTCTGCGCCAAACAACACCGTATATCCCTGGATCGTACCCAAGGCCTCAAGGCGTTTGATTCGACTATTGATGGTAGACCGCGAGACCCCCAGCTTGCGAGCGATCTCCGAGGTGCTACTGCGGGCATTGTCACGCAGGCTGGCTATCAATTGCTGATCGAGATATTTCACTAATTTGCTCATCTATGTCGTGATTCTGCTCTGTATTGTAGACAATAACGGCATTTTATCTATTCATTCTGCACAACATCTTCGTGAAACTAGCTGAGTACCCAATATGCGTACGACCCGCCTAGGAGCACTGTATGACCCAGCCAACCCCAATCGCCATCATCGGCGCCGGCAAGATCGGTGAAACGATCGTTGATTTACTACTCGAAACCGGCGACTACAGTATCACCTTGATCGACGCCTCGGCCGAGACACTGCATCAGTTTAAGGACCATCCCTTGCTCAAAATCGTCCAGCAGGATGTGAAAGACGTTGCTATGCTCGAAAAATGTATGGCGGGGCATTTTGCCGTTCTGAGCTCGACGCCATTTTTCCTGACGAAAGTGATTGCCCAGGCAGCACTGACCGTCGGCTGCCACTATCTTGATCTGACAGAGGACGTGGATAGCACCGACTTTGTTCGAGAAATCGCCAAAACTGCCAAATCAGCCTTTATTCCACAATGCGGCCTCGCACCAGGATTTATCTCCATCGTCACCCAACACATTGCCAATGGCTTCGATGAACTGGACTCAATCCGCATGTGTGTCGGTGCCCTACCCCTGTATCCATCGAATTCTCTTAACTACAATTTGACTTGGAGTACGGACGGTGTCATCAACGAGTATTGTGAACCCTGCATCTGTATTGAGGATGGCAAGGCGATACACGCAGCCGCATTGGAGAACCTGCAACATTTTTCTATGGATGGCATTAATTATGAAACCTTCAATACCTCTGGCGGGATCGGCTCACTGGCAGAGTCTATGGCGGGCAAGGTCAAAAGCCTGAGTTATCAGACCATTCGTTACCCCGGTCACCGCGATATCATGAAAACCCTACTCCACGACCTGCGGCTCAAAGAGCGTCGAGACCTGCTCAAGGAGGTGCTGGAGAATGCCGTTCCGGCCACCCTGCAAGATGTTGTCCTGATTTTCGTGACCGTCAGCGGTAAGAAAAACCACCATCTCATTCAGGAAACCTATGCCAACAAAATCTACAGCCAGCAGATCAAAGGCGTGCAACGCAGTGCCATTCAAGTCACCACGGCCTCCAGTCTCTGTGCCGTGCTCGATCTGCTCCACAACGGTCAGATTCCAACCCAAGGTTTCGTCATTCAGGAAGAGATTGATTTGGATCTGTTTCTAGGCAATCGATTTGGTCGTGTTTACGCGATTCAGACACCTGCCAAAGGCTGCTCACACTAAAATGACCAGGAGTTAATGATGGAAATCCAAACCGCGATAGCCCATACACTAACAGCCATTGGCGTGGCACCGACGCGCTACACCCAAGGTGACCTGGCCGTCACAAGTCCTGTGGATGGTCGGGTTGTAGCCCAGGTTCACACCACCCCCGTAGCCGAGGTAGACACTATTATCGATCAAGCCAGCAAGGCGTTTCAGGCCTGGCGCCAGATTCCCGCGCCTCGCCGAGGCGAATTGATTCGTCTGCTGGGCCATCACTTGCGCTTACAAAAGGACAACCTAGGTCGGCTAGTCAGCCTTGAATCAGGCAAGTTGCTCCAAGAGGGGTTAGGCGAAGTTCAGGAGATGATCGACATCTGTGATTTCGCGGTTGGCCTGTCTCGCCAGCTCTATGGTTTGACCATCGCATCGGAACGACCGGAGCATAAAATGCAGGAAAACTGGCATCCGCTAGGGCCGGTTATGGTCATCTCGGCATTCAACTTTCCAGTCGCGGTCTGGTCCTGGAATACGACACTGGCGATTGTCTGCGGCAATAGTGTTATCTGGAAGCCGTCGGAAAAGACCCCGCTAACAGCCCTTGCCTGCCAAGCTATCTTCAGTGCGGCAATGGCTGAATTTGGTGATGCACCTGAAAACCTGAGCCAGCTGCTCATTGGCGATGCCAGTATTGCCAGCCAAGCATTGGATGATCCTCGAATACCTTTGATCAGCGCCACAGGCAGCTCTGCTATGGGTCGCGCCGTGGCGCCCAGAGTAGCTGCTCGTCTTGGTCGCACGATTCTCGAATTGGGTGGTAACAATGCCATCATTGTCTGCCCGAGCGCAGACCTTGACATGGCGGTACGCGCCATCGTCTTCGGGGCTGTGGGCACGGCAGGACAACGTTGCACATCCACTCGACGGCTGTTTGTTGAGGAGTCCATCCATGCCGAATTGTGCCAGCGACTACAAACGGCCTATGCCTCCGTCGCGGTTGGCAACCCCCTGGAAGCGGGCACGCTGGTAGGGCCGCTGATCGATCAACAGGCCTTTGAGCAGATGCAAGCTGCGCTGCAGACCGCCGCCGCTACTGGCGCCAAAATCACCGGCGGTGACCGCGTGGCCGTCGCCGGCCTCGAAGCCGCTTTCTATGTGCGACCGGCACTGGTCGCCATGCCGACCACAGAAGCCAACGTCAGCGTCGAAACCTTCGCGCCGATATTGTATGTCTTCAGCTACAAGACATTGACTGCGGCAATCGCTGCCAACAATGCGGTTCCCCAAGGTTTGTCTTCTGCTATCTTCACTAATGACGTCCGCGAGGCCGAGCTTTTTACTTCAGCCACTGGCAGTGATTGTGGCATCGCCAACGTCAATATCGGCACCAGCGGCGCAGAGATCGGCGGCGCATTCGGCGGCGAGAAAGACACAGGTGGTGGCCGCGAATCTGGTTCGGATGCCTGGAAAGGCTATATGCGCCGCAGCACCAATACGATCAACTATTCGTCCGAGCTGCCCCTGGCCCAGGGGATCAAATTCGACCTGGCATAAGCGCGGTTCAGGCCCTCACGCTCTGATAAAAAAACGGCGGGCAGATTCATGAAGATTCTGCCCGCCGCTTAGTTTACTGCTTGCACGAAAACGCTTTAGCCGCGTTGATCGATACTCGTATAAGCTCTGTTTTCTGGCCCAATATAATCTGCACTGGGGCGGATCAAGCGATTGTTGGAACGCTGTTCCATTACATGAGCAGCCCAGCCGGTAACTCGGGACATCACAAAGATAGGGGTAAATATCTTGGTTGGAATGCCCATATAGTTATAGGCCGAGGCGTGGAAAAAATCCGCATTCGGAAACAGCTTTTTCTCGTCCCACATGGTCTTGGCAACCGCCACTGAAATATCAAACAAGGTCGTGTCGCCAGCTTCATCAGCGAGCTTACGCGCCCATTCCTTAATAATATCGTTACGAGGATCGTGGGTGCGATAGATCGCATGACCAAAGCCCATGATAGTTGCTTTACTCTCAAGCATAGCCAGGATACCCGTTACAGCTTCTTCCGGTGTCTTGAACTTCTCGATCAGCTCCATCGCCGCTTCATTCGCACCGCCATGGAGTGGGCCACGCAGAGTTCCGATGGCGGCAGTCACGCAGGAATACATATCCGACAGGGTTGCGGCACAGACTCTTGAAGCAAATGTGCTGGCATTAAATTCATGTTCTGCATACAGAATCAGCGAACAGTTCATCACTTGGCGATGCATCTCAGAGGGCGTATCGCCACGCAGCATCTTTAAAAAGTGACCGCCAATACTGGCTTCACCGGTATCCGTGTCGATCCGCACACCGTCGTGGGTGAAGCGATACCAGTAACAGATAATGGCTGGCAACGCGGCCAACAAACGGTCCGCCGCCTCTTGTTGCTCAGCGAAACTTTTCTCGGGTTCCAGATTGCCTAGCATGGAACAACCGGTTCGCATCACATCCATGGGATGAGTGTCTTTCGGAATCAACTCCAGCACGGCCTTCAAGTTGTCAGGCAAACCACGCATCGCGGTTAACTTATTGATATAGGCAGCCAGCTGCGCCTTCGATGGTAACTCGCCGTACAACAACATGTAGGCGACTTCCTCGAATTGTGCATTCGCCGCTAAGTCATCGATACCATAACCTCGGTAAGTTAAGCCTGAGCCTTCCTTGCCGACCGTACACAGGGCCGTTTCGCCTGCAGACTGACCCCGTAAGCCTGCGCCTCCCAGTTTTTTCTCAACCATTTGATTTTCCCCTATTCATCCGTTGATATAAAAAGATTGCAGCGAACCGCTACGAATTGCTCGACTCTTTAGTAAACAATTGATCCAGTTTGTCTTCATAGTCGTGGTAGCCCAGAAACTCGTACAGATCGTTACGGGTCTGCATAGTGTCAATCACCGCTTGCTGAGACCCGTCTCTACGCAATGTCTGGTAAACGTTGAGCGCGGCGGCATTCATCGCTCGAAACGCTGACAAAGGGTACAAGGCCATCTTAATACCAACCGACGCCAGTTCCTCGGTGGTATAACAGGGCGTTGCGCCGAATTCGGTAATGTTGGCCAACACCGGGATCTTCACCGCGTCGACGACCCGCTGATACATGTCGAGGCTAGTCATCGCCTCGGCGAAGATGGCATCAGCGCCAGCCTCTTCAAAAATTCTGGCGCGCTCGATCACTTCTTCAAGGCCGACAACGGCCAAGGCGTCGGTGCGCGCCATGACGACAAAGGCATCATCAGTCTTCGCATCAACTGCAGCTTTGATGCGGTCCGCCATCTCGGTACGGCTTACAATTTCCTTATTCGGACGATGACCACAACGTTTCTGCGCCACCTGATCTTCAATATGCACGCCGGCGGCACCCGCTCTGATCATTTCTTTGACAGTTCTGCTGATATTAAAAGCGCCACCCCAACCAGTGTCGATATCGACCAGCAATGGCAGGCTCGATGCGCCCGTGATCCGGCGAACGTCTTCCAGAACGTTATCCAGCGAGGTCATGCCCAGGTCGGGCAGACCATAGGAGGCATTCGCCACACCGGCACCAGACAGATAAATACACCGGTAGCCAGACGCCTCAGCCATAATCGCTGTATAGGCGTTGATGGTCCCCACTACTTGCAGTGGACTCTCCTGCTCAATCGCCAGCCTGAATTTTTGCCCCGCTGTTATCATTCTATTGTCCTCTTTCGTCTGTCTTCAAAAGCTGCCAAGTATACAGAAAATTGGCGTTCAGTGGCGTAAATATTAGTCCTTGAGCGCCGTCGACGTTAGACTGCCATTCCTTAATCGACGCAGAATATGCCATGCCCTGGAGTGTAGAAAAACTGCCTTACGAAACCGACGCTTTCGCGTGGTTTCGCAGACTGGAGGAACAACATCTGCCGTTTCTGCTCGAGAGTCATGGCGCCGAGCAGCAGCGTTACGACATTATCGGCGCCAACCCCAGCAGGACCATCGATGTCATCCGGGGTCAAGTGCGGGTAGACCAAGTACTCACGACGCTGGATGGATTCGATGCGATCGAACAGACAGTCCGAGCAATGGCGCCAGATTCACCTTGCCCACTGGATCTGCCGTTTCAGGGCGGCGCGGTTGGGTTTTTCGGTTACGAGCTGACTCATGGTACTCACAAACTCCCAGAGCTCGCTGATGCAGAGATTGGTTTGGCGGACATGCTGGTAGGTATTTATGACATCTTTATCGTTATCGACCATGCACTACGCCAAACTCACCAGGTCTGCACGCCAGGGGCAACGGCGCAGGCTAAGGCACTCTGGGCCAAACTGTTAGCGCCATCTCGCGAGCTGACCGACTTGGATTTTCAGAGCACCAGCGACGTTCAAATGGACATGTCAGCCTCGCAGTATTATCAGGCGTTTGCAAAAATCAAAACCTATATCGATGCTGGCGATTGCTATCAGGTTAATTTTGCCCAACGCTTCAGCGCAGCATATCAAGGCAACCCCCTCGGGCTCTATCAAGCTTTACGGCAAACCCAGCGCGCGCCATTTTCTGCCTGTTTAAGAACACCGGGGGCCGACATTCTGAGTTTTTCACCGGAGCGTCTGGTGCGGGTTGCAGATCGACAGATTCTCACCCAACCTATCAAAGGCACACGACCCAGGCATCCACATCCAAAGGAAGACCTGCGTCTAGCAGAGGAATTACAGAGCAGCGAGAAGGATCGAGCCGAGAACCTCATGATCGTCGACCTGCTCCGTAATGACCTGGGCAAGACCGCCGTGCCGGGGTCAATTGCCGTAGACTCGCTGTTTGAACTGGTCTCATTCGCCAATGTTCATCACCTTGTGAGCTCGGTGAGTGGCAAGCTACGCCCCGGTGTGAGTGCCATGGATTTGTTGCGCGCCTGTTTCCCCGGCGGCTCAGTGACCGGCGCACCTAAACATCGAGCCATGCAAATCATCGCTGAGCTTGAGCCGGTCAAACGGCAGGCTTATTGTGGCGCTATCGGCTATTACAGTTACCACGGCAACCTGGATACCAACCTGCCTATTCGCACCATTATTTGCACCAACAACAGGCTTCACTATTGGGGCGGCGGCGGTATCGTCGCTGATTCTGAGGCGGCGCAGGAATACGAGGAAACTCTCACCAAGGTCAATTTCATCAGTAATGCACTGGCGTCGTTGACCCGTAAGACAAAGGCTCTCGCCCGCGACTAAAAATGCCCCGAGCGCAATTATTTGAGGGTCGAAACTGCAGCCTCATCGATGAATTGACGCAACTCAGCGTAATCGTTAGTAACACGAAACTGCGGAAATTCCTCAATGACATTCTTCGGCGCACGAAACAAGAACCCCACATCGGCTTCTGCCAACATCGTTGTGTCGTTATAGGAATCTCCTGCCGCAAAGATTCTATAGTTCAACGCATGCAGCGATTGCACCGAGATTTTCTTGGGGTCCTTCTGGCGGAGTTTATAGCCGGTGACATTACCCGCGTCATCTACGATCAGCCGATGGCAGAACAGGGTCGGCCAGGCTAGTTGTTGCATCAATGGTTGAGCGAATTCATAGAAGGTGTCAGATAAGATAATCACCTGATAACTGGCGCGCAGCGAATCAAGAAAATCTTTAGCGCCATCCATGGGTGCCAGTGTTTGGATCACGTCTTGGATGTCATCTAGTTTGAGATTATGTTCCGCCAAAATGCGCAAGCGTTGCTGCATGAGCACGTCGTAGTCGGGGATGTCACGTGTGGTGGCGCGCAATGACTCGATACCGGTTTTATTAGCGAATGCAATCCAAATTTCCGGGACTAAAACGCCTTCGAGATCTAAACAAACAAGATCCATGACCTATCCTATTGATGAGTATAACGGTCGCAGTCACCACTAGCAGATTCACCAGTTCGCTGCAAAGAAGCCAAATTGTTTCATGGCTCGCTTGGGTTTAGCAAGAAGTATTCCGCCGACGATGCTTTTTAAAGCGCAGTCGATGCTGATATAAATCAGCGCGAATACTACAGGGCAGGTAATTTAATCTCGCTAAAGAGCAACTCCAATTCAGCTCTGTTTTGGCGCTCAAAGGCATCGTCAACAAGCTCACGAGCCAGATGTGGCGCGAACAGTTCAAGAAAGTCATACATATAGCCGCGCAAAAACGTTCCACGGCGACACCCTATCATCGTTGTACTCGAGTCGAACAGATGCGTGACATCAAGCGCCACCAGATCACTATCAACTACCGGGTCATGTGCCATTGTGGCAATAATGCCAATACCTAATCCCAGCCGCACATAAGTCTTAATGACATCAGCGTCAGTGGCTGTAAAGACAACCTTAGGTGACAGGCCACGGCGCATAAAAGCATCATCTAACTTCGATCGCCCGGTGAAGCCAAATACGTAGGTCACAATTGGAAAGCGGGCGACATCCTCTAGCGTCAATTTTCCCAGCTCAGTTAAGGGATGTCCTTTCGGGACTACAATACAGCGATTCCAGGTGTAGCAAGGCATCATCACAAGATCACCAAATAACTCCAGGGCCTCTGTCGCGATGGCAAAATCAACGACGCCATCGGCGGCCATCTCGGCGATTTGCATTGGGCTTCCCTGATGCATATGCAATGAAACATCAGGGTAGCGTTCGATAAAGGCACTGATCACTTTGGGCAATGCATAGCGGGCCTGAGTATGGGTCGTCGCGACTGACAGGCTACCCTTCTTTTCGTTACTGAATTCTTGAGCAACCTGTTTGATGCTCTCGACCGTATGTAAAATCTCTCCGGCTTTCTCGATGATGGTCTGACCCGCCGGGGTAATTCGGGTTAAATGCTTACCGCTGCGAGCAAAGACTTCGACGCCCAACTCATCTTCCAACAACCGAATTTGCTTGCTGATTCCTGGCTGTGAAGTGAACAAGCTTTGCGCCGTCGCAGAGACGTTCAGGCCATGATGGGCCACCTCCCATATGTATCTGAGTTGTTGAAGTTTCATAGGCGGTCCAACTGAAATTATTGGTGCTTGAGGGGTGTCTTCGTACTTGTGGCTTTAAAACTTATGAACTGCCACTGCAACCGCTAATGGCCAGATCCTTGAGCGAAGTCTTATTATAGGCACTAATCGTCTAAAAATGTCATCAATTATTCTATTTGTCTCTAACGATCTATCGTCCTGATGAAGGTTCGCCACTTGAACGACCCGCGCCTGGCATAAAACGTCGTTACCGCCTGTTTGTAATACCGTGGGGTACGTGTCCCGTCGGCACAAATTCGCTGGCGAGACGGCAATGCTCGGCCTGATCATCGAAGAATACATCCGCACCGAATGCCTTGAGGAACTCCGCTTTGCTCATGCCGCCCAGGAACAAGGATTCATCTATACGTATATTCCAGGCCCGCAGTGTCTTGATCACCCGCTCGTGAGAAGGCGCCGCTCTGGCGGTCACCAACGCCGTTCGAATCGGGCATTCTCCCGTTGGGAACTCACTCTGCAGATCATGCAAGGCTGCCAGGAACGGTTTGAAAGGCCCGCCCATCAGCGGCTCATTGGCTGCCTGCTGCTCATTAGCGGTAAATGCCTGCAGCCCCGCCGCCTGATAGATTTGCTCTGACTCATCAGAAAACAACACCGCATCACCATCGAAGGCAAACTGCAGTTGATCCGACTGTTGGGGTTGTTGTGGTGCCGGCAGGATACTGGCAGCCGCCATATCATTGTCGAGGGCCTCGCGGACATCTTCCGGATTGGTCGAGAGAAACAGGTGGCAACGAAACGGCCGCATATAACGAAACGGCGGTGAGCCGCCGGTAAATGCCGCCCTGGAAATCGGCAAAGCATGATGTTGAATTGAATTAAACACCCGCAGACCAGTATCTGCGGTATTTCTCGACAGTAATATCACCTCAACCTGCTCTTCTCCTGCGAGCAGTTGATTCAAGTGCAGCAGCTTTTTCACTAGTGGAAATGCATCACCGGGCGCCAGCGGCTCTGACTCGCGAGCTATCTGATAAGCCGCATAGGCAGCGACCCCTTCTTCGCGATAAACTCTGTCACTCTCGCTGAGATCGAACAGGGCACTGCTTGATGTTGCGACCACCAGCTTTTTTAATTTGCCCGCCATCCTCAAAACCCCTAACCTTGGGACTGCAACGTTAACCTTTCATCCACAGAAGTCAATCAGGCTAACCAGCAACAGGAATTATGAGCAAGGACCCTAATCTTCCCGGCAAGCCCTCCCAAGCCGTCAGTCAGTTTCTTGACCGAGTGGCTCGAACGCCGGTCAAGTCTAGCGGCACCGGCGCCGGGCGGCTGATTTTTGCCTTGGACGCCACCGCCAGTCGCGAACCTATGTGGGACAGTGCCTGCCGAATCCAGGCAGAGATGTTTGCCGAGACTGCCAGCTTGGGTGGCCTCCAGGTTCAGTTATGTTACTACCGGGGCTTCCAACAGTTTCATTGTGATAGCTGGTGTACTGACACCAGACGCTTGCAGGAGCAAATGGCCCAGGTTCGATGTCTCGGTGGTGCGACCCAGCTTGGCCGCGTGCTAGCGCATTGCGTCGCCGAGGCACGCCAACACAAAGTTCAGGCGCTGGTGTTTGTCGGTGACGCTATTGAGGAGGCCACCGATCCGCTATGCGTGATCGCCGGCCAACTGGGCTTGCTGAACGTACCTGTTTTCATCTTTCAGGAAGGCCGCTCCGCGCAAGTCACCCGCGTATTCCAACAAATAGCCCAACTGTCAGGCGGGGCCTGCGTCCCCTTTGATCACCACAGCGCCAATGAGCTTCGTGACCTGTTAACCGCTGTGGCTGTATACGCGGCCGGCGGCCGCAAGGCACTGGAGAGTTTCAGTCGTCGAGCAGGACCGGGCGTTGCCCTGCTCACCCGCCAATTTAAGGACCAGTAGATGTTACAGCTGACCCTGGTTATCGTTGTTTTGATTATTTTGTTCGCTGGCTTACGAATCGCCCTCGGCAGCCGACGGCTGAGTATTCGGCAATTTATGCTCATTTACGCTAGCGTCGTCGTCGGCGGCATGCTGATTTTTCTGGGTCTGACAGGCCGTCTCAATTGGTTATTTGCCCTGCTCGGCGCTGCGCTGCCTTTTCTGGCCCGGGTACTACCTTGGATCACTCGCAGCCTTGGTGTCGCCAGTCTCTATCGTCGACTACGCGCCTTAACCGGCTTTGGTGCACCGGCCCAACCTGCTAGCGGCCAGACTTCAGCGCTGGATACGCGGTTTTTTGCCATGACTCTGGCGCATGACAGCGGCGCCATGAATGGCATGGTCCTGGAAGGCCAATTTTCAGGCCAACAGCTATCCCAGCTGAACCAAGAACAATTGCAGCAATTACTCGAAGAATGCCGGATCGATAATGATTCCCTCAACGTACTGACGGCTTATCTTGATCGTCACTATCCGGATTGGCACACGCATTTCGAAACGCCAGCCACGACGGCAGCCATGGATGTAGCACAAGCCTATGAGGTACTAGGACTGCAACCCGGGGCGACACGAGAAATGGTGATTGCGGCCCATCGAAAACTGATGCAGAAATTTCACCCTGATCGAGGCGGCCCCACCTACCTGGCAGCGCAGATTAACCTGGCCAAAGATCTACTCATGGAGCATTTATAATTGCCCGCAGCAACCCCGACCTATGTGGGCTTTTGGTCCAGGTTCCTGGCTTTTTTGATCGACAGCCTAGTGGCCTCCCTGTTCCTCTATCCGCTTTCGCTGTTGTATGATCCCGCCTTAGCGACGAACATGGATCCCACCCAGACCAAGGAGATCATCGACGAGCTGCTCACCAAAATGGTGCTGGAAATGCTCCTGATTGGCTTGATCTTTATCGCCTTCTGGATCTATTTTGGTTCTAGCCCGGGAAAAATGCTATTCAAGGGTTATATCGTCGATGCCAGAACTCTGGGCTCGGCTAGCCGTAAACAGCTGTTGCTTCGTTACTTAGGTTACTATGTCAGCTTGCTATCCTTTGGTCTGGGCTTCTTTTGGATTGGACTCGATCGTCGCAAACAAGGCTGGCACGACAAGTTGGCCGATACATTAGTCGTCAATCAACAGACCCGCGATGCCTTCCGCGTAGAATCCACCAGCGACAGCCCATGACACCTTTCGAACAATTGACCGCAGACCATCAGCAACTGGGCAGACTCATTGTCAGCCAAGCGCTGGACGCAGACCCAGACATTACCCCTAGACTCACAGCCCTCGACATTCAGCTGAGCGGCCTCGCAGTCACTGCGGCGCGGGCAGAACACAGCGCTGCCCTTGCCGCGATGCTGGCCCTGCAGATTCAAAAGACCAGCCAGGAGATCTATTGCCTTGCCCATTGCGCGCTAGGTTATCTGGCGCTGGTAGACGAGCTGCCAGGTACCAATGAGCCCTTGCTGGTGCCCGCAGAATTCAGGCGACTCAGTCAGTTGTACCTGAACCCCCAGATTCCAGCACTCGAAAGCGGCGATGACCCCAGGCAATATCTGATCGACCTCTTATTAATGAATCCTTCGCCAATCTTAGACGCCACAAACTCGGACGGAATTATCGCAATACAAGATACGCACCTTGAGCAGGAGCATAAACGATGACGCGCCATGACCCTGCCGACCCTCGAAGCCGTGACCCAGAACCCATTGAGGCCTACATTTTCGACTTGGATGGCACCCTGCTGGACACACTGCAGAACCTGGCTAATTGTTATAATCGTGTCTTGGTAGAACTGGGCTATCCGCCGCACCCGGCAGATGCCTATCGATACTTCATTGGCGATGGTGCCCGACGTTGCGTCGAACGTTGTCTGCCCGCCAGCGCCCAAAGCCCTGCTATCATCGATCAAATGCTGGCGTTGCAACAATTGGACTATGTTGCTACCTGGCAGCTCGACACCCAGCCTTATGCCGGCATCATTGCCATGCTGGCGTCCCTGGTCGACCAAGGAATACCTCTGGCGGTCCTATCAAACAAAGACCAGCGATTTACTCAGGCCTGTGTCGAATTTTTCTTCCCGAACACGCCTTTTCAGCACATTGTCGGCTATTCAGACTCAGTACCGCACAAGCCCGACCCCACCGGGGCCAAAATGATCGCAACAGGCTTCAAAATACCCCCCGCGCGCATTGCCCTATTAGGCGATACAGCCATGGACATGCAAACTGCGGTAAGCTGCGGTATGCAGGGGCTGGGCGCCTTGTGGGGCTTTCGTGACGCAGCTGAACTCCATGCCGCTGGGGCCCAACGTTTACTTAACACACCACTGGATCTAACCCACATTTCGGGAGCATAACTCGATGAGTAACACAGACAAAAAAAAGCTGGGCCATAACAGGGTACCGACTGATCTCGAAAGCTACTGGATGCCATCTTCCGCTAATCGAAAATTCAAGCAAGACCCGCGCTTCATCGTTTCCGCTCGCGGTATGTACTACACAGACAGCAACGATAAGGAAGTGATGGATGGCTCGGCCGGACTATGGTGCGTCAACGCCGGTCACTATCGTGAGGAGATCAACCAGGCCATTGCCGAGCAGCTCGAACAACTGGATTTTGCCCACAGCTTTAATGCCGGCCATCCACTGGCATTTGACTATGCCAGCCGTCTGGTAAAACATTTTCCAGACCCGCTGAACCACGTGTTTTTCACAAACTCTGGCTCAGAATCCGTCGACACCGCTCTGAAGATCGCCTTGTCGTACCATAAACTCCGAGGCGAGGGTTCGCGGCAACGGTTAATCGGGCGCGAGAAAGGCTACCACGGCATGGGCTTTGGCGGCATTTCCGTGGGTGGGCTGATGAAGAATCGCAGTTCGTTCGGCATGCTGCTGCCTGGCACCGACCACCTTCGACACACCCTTGATATTGAGCGCAACGCTTTCTCGGCCGGGCTGCCCGCCCACGGAATTGAACTCGCGGACGACTTAACAAGATTGGTCGAGCTCCATGGCGCCGATAATATTGCCGCCGTGATAGTCGAACCCATCGCTGGTGCTGCAGGTGTCATTTTGCCACCCCAAGGCTACTTACAAAGGCTTCGCGAGCTCTGCACCCAGCATGGCATTTTGTTGATTTTTGACGAGGTAATCACTGCCTTCGGCCGGCTCGGCGCAAGCTGTGCTGCGAGTCGCTTCGGCGTTGTACCCGACATCATGGCGACGGCTAAAGGCATCACGAATGCCACCGTACCCATGGGGGCTGTATTCGTCTCCGATGCGATCTTTGACACCTTTATGGGCGTTGAAGATCAGGGGATCGAACTAAGTCACGGCTATACGTATTCAGGTCATCCGCTGGCTTGTGCCGCAGGTATGGCGACCCTGGACATCTACGAACGGGAAGGTTTGCTCGATCGTGCCGCCAGCCTTGAGCAGCATTGGAACGAAAATGCCATGCGCCTTCAAGGCCAACCGAATGTCATTGATGTCCGCTGCCATGCGCTGATCGGCGCGATTGAGTTAGCGCCGCGCCCCGGCGCGCCAATGGCGCGAGGTGCAGAAGTCGCTAAACGATGTTACGAGCTGGGACTGTGGAGCAGGAACATTGGCGATATGATTGTCATGTCACCGCCACTGATCATCAGCGAGGCGGAGATCACTCGGATGTTTGATATTATCTGTAAAGCCGTGGCAGCCACGCCCTAGCCTGGCACTTAGGCGGCAGGTTACAGATTCAACGGTTAACATAGACGGCTTAGCTGGCCGACAGAAGGTCTCACAAACGCCCTTTGATCGCAGCCAAGTCTGCAACTCGAGGGCTTTACCGCCTCTTACTCAGGATAAGAACTATGAAATTAAACGACAAAATCGCCATCGTCACTGGCGCTGGCAGTGGTATCGGTCGCGCCATGGCGAAACGATTTATCCAAGAAGGCGCTCGTCAGGTCATTATCGCCGATCTGCATGCTGATAGCCTGACATCACTGGCTGCTGAGATTGGTGCCAGGGCGATCAAGACCGATGTCGCCAACGAACAGGAAGTCATTCACTTGATCCGTACCGTGGAACAAGATTATGGTCAGATTGACCTGCTCTGTAACAACGCCGGTATCGGCGTCGGTGGCGGCCCAGAAACGTCTAACGAAGATTGGCAGCGAATCTGGGAGATCAACGTCATGGCGCATATCTACGCCACCCGCGCGGCACTACCGGACATGCTCAACCGTGGAGAAGGTTATATTTTGAATACCGCCTCAGCTGCTGGCTTGCTCACTCAGATCGGCTCTGCACCTTATGCCGTGACAAAGCATGCGGCCGTGGCCTATGCCGAATGGTTAGCAGTGACCTATGGTGACCGTGGCATCAAAGTCTCGGCGCTCTGCCCACAAGCGGTCAGAACGGCTATGACGGCGAACACTGAGGGCGGCGGCGTGGCCGGCGTGGACGGCATGATGGAGCCCGAAGAATTGTGCGATACAGTGATTGAAACCCTGGATGCCGAAACGTTCCTGGTCTTGCCGCACAAGGAAGTTTTAACTTATATGCAACGCAAAACAGCAGATTACGATCGCTGGATCAAGGGGATGATGCGTCTGCAGGCAGCCTATGGTGTGGACTCCTTTCCTGATTGATATCCCGCGTCAAAGGCTTATAATGGCTGGCACGAAACCAACAATACAGCGCCGATTTGAGTTCAGCTTGCGGGCGCTATATAAATACTGCTAAAGAGTATTAAACCTGCTTTAGCGCTAATGCTGAGCAGGTTTTTTTTTGAGGACGAACCACCATGCCATTGCGGATTCCAGACAATTTACCCGCGTCTCAGGTACTCGAGCTAGAAAACATATTTTGTATTTCCGACGCCCAGGCCCAACATCAGGATATCCGGCCGCAGAGAATACTGTTGTTGAATCTGATGCCGAAGAAAATCGACACTGAGATCCATCTACTGCGCATGCTCTCGAACACCCCATTGCAGGTAGAAGTCGACTTGATGCGAATCTCTGACAAACCGTCGAAAAACACACCTGTCGCCCACATGGATGCATTTTATAAAGACTTCAGCGCAATACGTCGCAACAAGTATGACGGCATGATCATTACCGGCGCACCCTTGGGTCAAGTACCCTTTGAGGATGTTTATTTTTGGCAGGAGATGACAGAGATTATGGATTGGACGCTGACCAACGTCACGTCAGTCATGTATCTTTGTTGGGGAGTACAGGCCGCCATGTATCACCTGTATGGCATCGACAAAGTCGTATTACCGAAGAAGCTATCTGGTGTTTACCCCCACCATCTCGTTAAACCCTTTTCGCCTATAGTCAGAGGCTTTGACGACACCTTTGACGCTCCCCACTCGCGCTATGCGGAGGTGCCAGTGAGCGCCATCCAGCAAATCCCCGAGCTCGAGATTATTGCCGCCTCTGAGATCGCCGGCGCTTACATCATCGCAAGTTCCGATGGACGCCAATTGTTTGTCACCGGCCATTCCGAGTACGAACCATTGTGCCTGAAAGACGAGTATGAGCGCGATCTAGCAGCCGGTCATCAGCCGGCAATACCAGAACACTATTTTCCCAACGACGACCCAGCTCTGCCACCCATCGTCAACTGGAAAAGCCACGGCAGCCTGCTGTTCTCCAACTGGCTCAACTATTATGTTTACCAACTAACTCCCTTCGATATGAATAACATCGGCGAGCAGCTCGGCGAGACCAAAATGACCCTGGTCTAACAAAAATCTGCTGCTCAGCTGCCGGGCCGCGCTAGCTAACGAGTTCCGCAGGTTCCAACTTATAGTCTGTCATCATGTCTGCGGCGTACGTAATCTTGCCCGTCATCTCATGGGGATCACCGTGAACCAGACGCAGACAAGCCTCTGCCATATGTTCTACAGGGGTGATGCGGTCCTCTGGGGTCTCGTCGGTAACTAATTTGTGATGTAAAACACCCGGGGTGGCTACCAGACCGGGGGAAATGACATTGACCCCAATATTATCTACATAAACCTCAGATGCCAGTCCCGTTGTGAAGCGTTCCAATGCAGCCTTACACATGCCGTAGACTGTGCTCCCACGACCCACCAGGGCCTTGTCTGGATGCAAGGCAGCATGGGAAGAAATATTCAGAATCCAGCCCGACTTTCGGCTACGCATGCTCGGCAATATCAGTTGGGCTAGATGGAATGGGGCATAAACCTGCACTTCCAACATCAGATCGAAGTGCTTCTTTTGAAACCTTTCCACCGGCGTGAAATAGGTGACAGCCGCATTATTCACCAAGATATCCACTGGGCCAAAAACAGCTTGCGTTTCCTCGATCAGATTTTGTCGATGCTCTGCCAGGGACAGGTCGCAACGAATCGCATGCGCCTCACCACCCGCCGCCTGAATCCGCTGCACCACTGAGTTGATACTGCCGGATAAGACGTGCTCGCCCTCCTCCACCGTACGCGCCGAGACGACAACTTTCGCACCTTCCATTGCGTAGCGAATGGCAATCGCCTCACCGATGCCACGGCTGGCACCGGTAATGATTGCCACTTGCCCTGCCAGTAATCCCTTAGTATTTACTTTCGCTTGTGTCATCTTTGCCTCTCCCGGATCTCGCTGCGTAGCATAATTTGCTTTGCGCTGAGTTAACCTCAGCGACACCTGACTATAAACCAGCCCGACGGCTCGGCGCAAAGGCTGCCACAGTGAACGCACAGCATTGGCTTACGCGCTCTACGGTCAATCGCCCTTGGCCATCCAGGTATCGAGGCGCCATATTGTGGACTCCAACAGGAGGCAGCCTCGCTATGCAAGATCTGCGCACCGCAACAGGGATACTGCGGCAGAATAGATGGTCCTACACCAACGCAGGCTGCTGCGGCATTTTCACTGGGCTATTCATTGGGCTATTCATTGAGCTATTCATCGAGCTATCCGCCGACCAGCCACTACCCTGGCGCGCACCCTAATGCCTGACACAGCGCATCACTCCGCTAACACAGAATCACTGTTCACAGCCAAATCCTTACTTTTTCGCCAACAACAGAATATCGGTCAGGCACGTTTGATTGGCCCACCTCACCTCACGACGATCGTTATTTTGCTGGCCGTTATTTTAGTCACTGCGATGATATTTCTTACCCGCTTCGACTACGTACGTAAACAAAGCGTACCCGGCTTCCTTGAATACAGCGTCACGACCAAACGTCTGTACCCCGAACGTTCTGGCAAAATAGAGCGACTCAATGTGCAACCCGGTGATGTCGTCAATGCCGGTGACATATTGGCGGTTGTCAGCTCTGACTTACCTCAACAAGTTGAATATGGCAGGAACGCGATGGCTGACTTCGAACGGCTGATTGTTCACCAGCACCAAGCTCGAGAAGACTTTACCGCAGACAATAAAATTCTGCTGAAGAAAATGCAGGCGCAAATCGACGCGCTGACGACTGCCGGCACGTTGCAGCAAGAGATGATTAACATTCAGCAATTGAAGGAAGACCAGGCCGGCCAGATCCGTAAGGCATCGCTGGCGCTGCTGCAAGCGGGCCAGATTTCACCATTAAACTTTAGCGAGCGCGAGGAGCGTTGGCATTCGATCCGCCAGGCAACTACCGAGTTAAGATCGACGCTGGCAAATTTACATGCGCAGAAGATCCAGTTACAGATTACAGTTGCCAACAACGCTGTAACCCAGCGGGTCGGGCTGCTACCTATGAATGCCGAAATTGTCCGCCTAGAGCAGAGCCGCAACAATTATCAACGGGAGATACGCCAGGAACTGATCGCCCCACTCGCCGGCCGTATCGCAACACTACTGCACGAACCCGGCGAACATGTCTCACCAGACATGCCGATTCTCACCCTCGAGCCTAATACCGGTATCCTCCAGGCCAAGCTCATGATAGCGAGCCACGCTATCGGGTTTATACGCCCCGGGCAAGCAGTCAACTTACTGTACGACGCCTTTCCACATCAACAATTCGGTAGTTATCCAGGACAGGTTGTAGATGTCTCGCGCCACCCGTTAACAGCACTCGACCAGACCAGCTTGCCACGGGGCGCACCACCCGTGTACCTGGCAACCATTACCCTGAATGAGCATCACATCACCGCCTACGGCAAGGCCATACGCCTGCGCGAAGGCATGACACTCAAGGCTGATATTCTGCTTGAATCGCGCAGCTTGATGGCGTGGCTATTCGAGCCCCTATTCATTATGCGCGGTCGAGGTAGTTCCTGATGGAACTGCTGCGGACTTTACATCTCGGCGGTCGTCGACAGTTACCGATAGTGCTGCAAGCAGAATATTCAGAATGCGGCCTTGCCTGTCTCGCCATGGTCGCCGCCTACCATGGCCAGCAAGAAAGCTTATTGCGTTTGCGCGAGCGCTTTCAAACGAGCCAGCATGGGGTCAATCTACATCACTTAATGATGATGGCCCGGCGTTTCTGCTTGACTAGCCGGGCCCTGCGTTGCGAGATTGACGAAATCTGTAAACTTGAGCTACCGGTCATTATTCACTGGGACTTCAACCACTTTGTGGTCGTCGCCCGCGCCAGCCGTACCAGTATCACGATTCACGACCCAGCTCTGGGACAGCGAAAGTATAGCTTGGCTGCTGCTGCCCGCCACTTTACCGGTATTGCTCTGGAGCTGACCCCGGATGCGCAATTTAAAGCCACAGACAGTGCCGCTAAACTGTCCTTACGGCAGTTCTTGGGTAATCTGCCAGGGATGGTGCCGATACTTGCTCAAATTCTATTTTTATCCGTGATCTTGCAATTCGTCGCCCTGGCCAGCCCGTTTTACATGCAGCTCGTTGTCGACGACGTATTGGTCAAACAGGATGTAGACCTGTTGATATTATTAGCTACAGGCTTTTTGGCGATCACCTTAATCTCGTTGATAACCCAAGCAATTCGCGGTTGGACTAATATCTACCTAACGAATCAACTCTCTCTTAAGTTTGGCAGTCGTTTGTTTCACCGATTACTGAGCCTCAAAGGTGACTATTTTATGAAACGTCATTTGGGTGATGTCGTTTCACGATTCGCTTCTCTGCGCCCGGTACAGGAATTTCTCACCAGTAGCGCCATCACGGTTCTATTAGATAGTGTCATGGCCTTAAGCACGCTCACGATGATTCTAATCTACTCACCATTATTAGCGGGTGTCGTGGTACTGGCTCTGCTCTTGTACTTGGTGAGTCAGATGGCATTTTATTTACCCACAAGGAATAGATCTCACGAACAGATCACTGCCAACGCCAAGCTCGATTCAAATTTCATGGAATCCATTCGGTCAATCAGCGCCATCAAACGCTTTGGCGCCGAACAACAGCGCGAGAGTGAATGGCAAAACCGCTTCAATGAAGTAATTAATGCTAATATTCGTCTTAGCTGGCTGTCCTTGGCACGAGACATTCTGAATAATGGTATCTCTGGTATATCGCAGATACTGGTCATATTTTTAGGCGCCAAGCAGGTTCTCAGTGGTCAAATGAGTATCGGTATGCTCTACGCATTTATGGCTTATCGCAGCCATCTCGTCAGCGCTGCGACCTCCCTGGTCAACGAGTTGATTCGTTTTTTAATGCTATCACTGCACCTTGAGCGCTTGAGCGATATTCAATTAGCCGCAGCCGACACGCCACCACCGATGCAAGCAGCACCCGCCATCAGCGGACGAATACGACTAGACGGTGTAGGCTTTCGGCATACCGATGATCAACCCTGGATACTGCAACAGATCAAACTGGACATCCAACCCGCGGACCGGCTCTGTATTCTCGGGCCCTCAGGCTGCGGTAAATCGACATTACTGAATGTCATGCAAAATTTATTGCCCGCCAGTCGCGGCGAAATTTACATCGATGAACTACCCCTGAGCGGCGCTGGTAGTAGCGCACTAAGAACGCACAGCGCGAGCGTGATGCAAGGCGAGGCGCTGCTATCGGGCAGTATCTTATCTAATATCGCGTTTAACGATCCTGAGTTCGACTATGAACGCGTGGAATCTGCGGCCAGACTCGCGATGATTCACGATGACATCATGACGATGGCCATGGGCTACGAGAGTCTGATTGGGGATATGGGCACGATTTTGTCTGCGGGACAGCAGAGTCGAGTTCTCATCGCCCGAGCCTTATATCATCGTCCCAAGATCTTGTTTCTTGACGAGTGCACGGCACATTTGGACGAAGCCACAGAAGCGCAGGTCATGCAGAGCATTATCGACCTTGAAATTACCTGTATCTTTGTGACCCACAATACTCGACTCACTCGTCACGCGACTGCAGTACTGCATTTAACGCCACGGGGTTATCAACTGGCTTCCAGCAATCCGTAAACTATCATTAAAAAATACAACCCTATTGTTCTGGCCATTAGTCCCTGTGGCATCTCACGCTATGACGGCGCCCAGACCCGCTGGGCAGTACCGGTGGTGTTTGGTCAACAAGTCACACCAGAGCCTCGACGACTCGTTATTCGGCCTGGGATGGACAGCGATGACTCTCAGACACTAGCATAGGTACAATATGAACAAGCTGATCGGGGATATAAAGTGAGATACATTAGGCTGATCTATTTATCGTTCTGTTTTTCATTCTGGGCCCTGTGGCCGGCCTCGGCATTCGCTTGGGGAAAACCCGGCCATCAGCTCGTTTGCAGCGTTGCTGAGACCCAGCTTGATGCTACTAGCCGCCAATGGCTGAAAACAACCTTGGCACTCGGTGAATTTCTCGATGGCAACGGCAGTGATAATTTTGCTGATGCCTGTCTATGGGCTGATGTGGCGAAGTACAGCT
>Ga0255752_10000401_pt1 | contig 54355 bp, 49 predicted proteins | sample 011ome_25_FD_179952 | JGI IMG/M metagenome (GOLD analysis project Ga0255752, IMG submission 179952) | Coastal salt marsh microbial communities from the Groves Creek Marsh, Skidaway Island, Georgia - 011512CT metaG (version 2) | ecosystem: Environmental > Aquatic > Marine > Intertidal zone >...
CGATTTTTGCAGAAAACTGGCACACGGACTGGAGCTTTCAAGCCGAGCCTCCGGCTGCGACGTGCCTTTACGGCATTGATATCCCCAGCTGCGGCGGTGATACGTGGTATGCCGATCAGATCGCTGCGGCAGAGGGACTACCCAAGGCTCTTAAGACAATGATCGAAGGGAAGAGGGCAGTGCACTCGGCGAAGCTACCCTACGCCCCCGACGGTGTTTATGGCGAAAACGATCGCCGCTCTGATCGGACCATGGACATCCGAGCCGATACATCAGCCCACGCTACGTTCAGTCACCCCTTGCTCTCACCGCACCCGCAAACCGGCCGTGAACGGCTGTTCGGGTGTGTCGGTTACATCATCGGAATTGAGGAGATGCCAGAGGATGAAGCCGTACCGTTGTTGATGGAGCTTTTGGCTCATCAGACCCAAGATGAGTATGTGTATCAGCACCAGTGGCAACAAGGCATGCTGGTGATCTGGGATAACCGCTCCGTACTCCACAAAGCGACCGGAGGCTATGAAGGCCAGGCGAGATTACTTCATAGGACAACGATCCAGGCATTCGCCTAGTTGCGTTCCCTATCTAGCCGCGTTCTATGTAGGACCTTCATGCAGTCCCGACTCGACTCGGGAGTGGTCAAACGAGATGAGCCACTGCGTGCCGGTGCGGGTTGTGCACCAGCTCGGGCAGTAAAGGGCGCCGCTGGGGGCCAACGTGTTCCGCTCATGTGCAGATCTTTAATTTAACATAATATACATTATGCGAAGTTTAACTTTGCCATGGGCATCCATGATGCGATGCAGATTTCTTAAGTATGTCCGTAAAACGGCGCCTTTTAGCCGGGGTCAAACTTTATTGAATATGCTTATTCCTGTACCCTCGTCCGCCTCGTGCCGGGAGACTTTCAACGTAACGAGGGTCCGTGCCTTAAGGATAAAGCATGTCTGAAGCAACACATCCGCAGCCAAGGGTGGATTATTTTTTTGACGAGGTCACGTCGACGTTCTCTTACGTCGTGAGCTGCCCACAAACAGGCCAGTGTGGGATTGTCGATCCTGTACTCGATCTGGATTACGCCTCGGGCACCATTACGACCGGCTCGGCTGATGAGTTGATCCAGTTTGTTCGCGACAATGGACTCACGGTGACTCGCATCCTCGAAACCCACGTGCACGCCGACCATCTGACGGCGGCACCCTATCTCCAGTCGATCCTGGGCGGCGAAATTGTCATTGGCGCTGATATCACCGTGGTGCAGCGCGTGTTTGCTGAGATCTTTAATGAGGACGACGGATTCCGCGTTGACGGAAGCCAGTTTGATTGTCTGGTTGAGGATGGTGAGGAATTTGCGATCGGGTCTCTGTGCTGTACTGCCATGCATGTACCTGGTCATACACCCGCCTGTATGGCCTATCTGATCGGCGATGCCCTGTTTGTTGGTGATACCTTGTTTATGCCCGACGCGGGAACGGCACGTTGCGATTTCCCCGGTGGTGATGCCAGAACCCTATTCAGATCCGTGCGGCGACTGCTCGAGCTCCCGGATCAGACCCGCGTGTTTGTCTGCCACGACTATCAACCAGATGGGCGGGAATTGCTGTTTGAGTCAACGGTTGCGACTCAGAAAGCGCATAACATTCATGTCGCCACAGGGATTTCAGAAGACGACTTTGTAGCGATGCGCGAAGCACGGGACAATACGCTGGCAATGCCCACGCTAATTTTGCCATCACTGCAGGTCAATATGCGGGCGGGCCACATGCCGCCGCTGGATGATGACCAGCGACTATTTTTAAAAGTACCGATTAATGTATTTGGCGGTGCCGCGTTATCGACGCTGGTATCAACCAACTAGCGAAACTCCTTTGGGGATTGTATGCATGGAAGCCGTTAACCACGTAGAGGTCGCCATTGTCGGCGGCGGCGCGGCTGGCATCGCGCTGGCTACAAGCCTGCTCAAGCGGGCACCCGAGCTTCAGATTGCGGTGATCGATCCGGCAGATATGCACTACTACCAGCCGGGCTGGACCATGGTAGGTGGCGGTATTTTTGACCTCCCGCAGACAGGTAGACCTATGGCGAGCGTCATGCCAAAGGAGGTCATCTGGATGAAACATGCAGTGATCGAACTCGACGCCGCCAATGACACCCTTGGGCTAGACGATGGTTCCACCCTCACCTACGACCGACTCGTCGTTTGCCCTGGGCTCAGGTTGAATTGGGCCGGGGTTGAAGGGCTCGAGGAGCACCTAGGAAGAAATGGTGTCACCTCAAATTATAACTATAAAACAGCTAGTTATACTTGGGAGCTCATTCAAAATCTAAAATCAGGGAAGGCGCTGTTTACCCAGCCTCCCATGCCGATCAAGTGTGCCGGCGCACCTCAAAAAGCCCTCTATCTCTCTGGTGATTACTGGGCTCGCAACGGTCGTATTGGCGATATAGACATCCACTTCCACACCTCGACGCCGGGCTTGTTTGGCGTCTCCGCCTATGTGCCGGCCCTGATGAAATACATCGAGCGCTATCGCGCGAATCTGCATTTCCAGCACACTCTGGTCAAGGTAAATGGCGACACCAAAATAGCTACATTCAAAGATGATCAAGGGGCGTTGCACGAGGTCGACTTCGATATGATCCACGTCTGCCCGCCTCAATGCGCCCCTGACTTCATTCGACAATCCGCACTGTCCGATGACACTGGCTGGGTCGATGTTGATCAACAGACGCTGCAGAGTAAGCGCTTTGATAACGTCTGGTCCTTGGGCGATGTGATGAATGCCCCGAACGCAAAGACCGCAGCCGCGGCGCGCGCTCAGGCTCCCGTGGTTGCTCACAATCTCCTACAACAGGCAGGAAAAGTGGCGGGGACTTGTCACTACAACGGCTACGGGTCCTGCCCGCTTACGGTGGAACGTGGGAAAATTGTGTTGGCGGAATTTGGCTACGGTGGCACCCTTCTGCCAAGCTTCCCAAAATGGCTCATTGATGGCCAGGAGCCCTCTTCCCTGGCCTGGCTGCTCAAGGCTAAAGTACTGCCTGCTGTGTACTGGGAGGCCATGTTGAAGGGGCGGGAGTGGATGGTCAGCCCCAAGCCGCAGGTCTGAGCAAGGTCGAGCACACGATGCTATCACCACTATTACCTGATCTGACTTGGCTCAAGGGCTATAGCCGTGTTCACTTCGGACATGACGTCACCGCTGCGGTCGTGGTGACCATCATGCTTATTCCCCAGTCACTGGCCTATGCTCTACTGGCGGGTTTGCCTGCGGAGATGGGGCTCTATGCCAGTATTCTTCCGCTAGTAGCTTACGCCCTCTTCGGTAGTAGTCGAACATTGTCGGTAGGTCCCGTTGCGGTTATCGCCCTGATGACAGCGACTGCGGTGGGGAATGTTTCCAGCCAAGGCACAGCTGACTACGCCACAGCGGCCGTTCTTCTGGCGCTGCTCAGCGGGGCGATACTTATTCTGCTGGGGATCTTACGTTTTGGCTTTGTCACCAACTTTTTATCGCATCCCGTGGTGTCCGGCTTTATTACCGCCTCGGGGGTGTTGATTGCGCTCAGTCAAATTCGCCATCTCCTCGGTACCTCAGCGCAGGGTGCAACTCTGCCAGAGTTATCGGCAAGCCTCTTGAGCGGGATCGGCGAATTTCATATGCCGACCTTTTTGGTGGGTAGTTCGGTCTTGCTGTTTCTTTGGGTGTGCCGGCATTTTATGACAGCTGGCCTTGTGGCGCTGGGCGTGCCGCTATCCACGGCAGAGCTCAGTACCAAAGCAGCGCCGGTGCTCGCCATTATGGGCACTATCGTCCTGGTTATCGTCTTCAATTTGGAGTCACTTGGGGTGGCTCTGGTCGGGACAGTACCCCAGGGCTTACCAGCCTTCACGACCCCGCTCTTTGATCTGTCTCTGGCAAAGCAGCTCGCCCTTCCCGCCTTGCTCATTTCATTGATCGGTTTTGTTGAGTCGGTTTCCGTCGGGCGAACGTTGGGCGCGAAGCGCGGCCAGCGGATTAACCCCGACAAGGAGCTCGTCGCTCTCGGAGCCGCCAACGTCGCTTCAGCGCTGTCTGCGGGTTTTCCAGTCACTGGCGGTTTTTCCCGTTCGGTGGTCAACTTTGAGGCGGGTGCAGTAACCCAAGCCGCGTCTATCATGGCGGCGATGGGTATAGCGCTTGCAGCGCTACTCCTCACGCCGTTACTTTATTTTTTGCCCAAAGCGACGCTTGCCGCCACGATAATCCTTGCTGTGACCACGCTGATCGATTGGAAGATCCTGGTGCAGGCATGGCGCTTTTCTTGGGCCGACTTTCTGGCGGTTGCTACCACGATTTCGTTGACATTATTTTTGGGCGTGGAGATTGGCGTCCTGTCGGGTGTGGCTGTGAGCATTGGTATGCACCTTTACAAAACCAGCAGACCGCATTTTGCCGTGGTCGGGTCAGTACAGGGCACAGAGTATTTCAGAAGTGTGCAGCGGCATGACGTCTGCACTGTTCCTGAGATCATCTCTATTCGGGTCGACGAAAGCCTGTATTTTGCGAACGCGGCCTATTTAGAAGAAATCGTATTGGCACAGATTGCAAGCAACAAAGCCGCAAAACATATTATCCTTATGTGCTCGGCGGTAAATGACATTGACTTAAGCGCCCTTGAAGCGCTCGAAGAAATCAATAATGCCTTAGGGGACCTTGGGATTTGTCTCCATTTAAGCGAAATCAAAGGACCGGTGATGAATAACCTCAGTCGAAGCGATTTTCTCGACCACCTTTCGGGCCGCGTCTTCGATACCCAGCACGAGGCGTTTAATAGCCTGCGTCAAGAGCATATGGCACGGTGAAGCGCCTGCATTTCGTGGCGGTAATGATAACGCTGGCGCTCGCGGGCGTGAGCGCCTATTGGCTCACTCGCAGCGGCTATGAAGGTCCGTGTGCGACGACCCAAGACATCACGGCTGCCGCCATGGCGGAGGATGGATCTGATCAGGATGCATTGATTGACCATGCAATGATTGAACGCCGCGATTGTCCGCGCTGAGCAAAATCTAGAATATGTGACGCTCTGAGGCACGCTGAAATAACCGCAGACCCAGCCGCTCCATAATGCCTTCCACTGACATACCAATCTTTTCCTGCCAACTTTTTCTTGGCACAAAACGCACTTCTACTATATCGCACGACTCGATCTTGGACTGTATGTATGCATCGGAGGTCATGATGTCATCGATGAGCTTCTTATCAAGGGCGCGTTTACCGTACCAAATCTCGCCTGTCGCAACGTCATCGATCGGCACGCTGGGTCGTCGCTCCTGAATGAACTCTTTAAATAGGGCAAAGGTATCTTCGAGATCTTCGAGGAACTTACGCCTCCCCTCCTCCGTATTTTCGCCAAACATGGTGAGTGTGCGCTTGTACTTACCAGCGGTGAGTAATTCAAAATCAATGTCGTTCTTTTTTAATAGCTTATGAAAGTTGGGCAGTTGAGCCAGCACGCCAATGGAACCGATGACGGCAAAAGGCGCTGCTAAAATTCGATCGGCGACGCAGGCCATCATGTAACCGCCACTGGCTGCGACTTTGTCCACGGCGATAGTAAGGGGGATCCCGGCATCAGCAATCCGTTGCAGCTGACTCGCCGCCAGGCCGTAGCTGTGCACAAGCCCACCAGGGCTCTCTAAACAGACAAGAATTTCGTCTTCCGCGCCTGCTATTGGCAGTACCGCAGAGATTTCTTCCCGCAGGCTATCGGTCGCTGAAGCCTGGATGTCACCCTCAAAGCGGAGGATAAAAAGTCTAGATTTTTCAGGCGTCTCTTGGCTCGCCGCTTGTTTTTTAGCTTCTTTTGCCTCGGCTTTGGCTGCTTTTTTCTCTGTCTTCAATCGCTGCTTGGTAGCCTCGGGGGTTTCCAGAGATTCACGAACAGCATCTTGAAAAGCGCGATATTTCTCGTTTGTTTGACGGATTTCAATTTGACCCTCATGGCCAGCTGCCCGTCGGCGCTGACTTATGGCTGCAACGCCCGCTACAACGAGCAAAATGGCCGCAACGAGGATAATTGCCTGCGCGAGGAACGTGCCGATTTCGATAAGAAATTCCATGGACTCTCCAAACTGTTGTTATCGGTAGGCTACTGCGCCAACCGGTAGTGTATGCCGAACTCGACTATCACGGGCTAGTTCATTCTGAAAACGCTGCTTGAATCAGCTGCCCAGATATCGACGCCATCGGTGGTATCTGAGGTAGAGATTCGCGTTCAAACCAACCCGCATCGGCAATTTCTGCGGGATCTAGTATCAACTCGCCGCTAGCGTAGTCGGCGATAAACCCAAGCATTAACTGAGAGGGAAATGGCCAGGCCTGAGAGCGAAAGAAACGCGTGTTGCAGATCTCGATACCGACCTCTTCTCTCACCTCCCGTGCAACCGCAGCCTCGGCAGACTCCCCGGGCTCGATGAAACCAGCCAGCGTACTGTAAAAACCTGTCTGCCTACCGGCCGCGGCCGCCAGCAGCAGCTCTGCCCCCTTTTTAACGGCAACGATGATGCAGGGGTTCAGGCGAGGATAAGCCTGATAGTTGCAATCGACACAGCCCAAGGCCTTCCCTTGATCGCGCAGCTCAGTCGTCTGGCCGCATCGACCGCAGAAACGATGATCTCGCCACCAATGGTGCAACTGCAGCCCTCGGCCAAACGCATTAAAGACGTGATCGGATACTCGGCCCAGCAGCGTATACAGGCTACCTGTCAGGTGTTCCAGGGCATTGATCTGGTGCTCGAGAAGCTGAATTGTGTAGCAAGGCGTCTGATTCCAATAGCCCACGGGAATTTCACGGTTGTAATCCCCAAATTCCTGAGCTATCTGAGTGCGGGTGAACAATACATCGGGAGGGAGTCGCAATGGCAAGACGGCATTTTTCCCTACAAAGGGCAATATGATATCCCCATCAGAGGGTGGTTCTACAATGGGTTGTATTGATAGCATGCGGCTCTCCGAGAAACGGGTCTCATGGTAGAAACTCGACCCAAGTTAAACAAGAGTAAAAAAATACTGTCCAGCTTAAGGACAGCACAGGCGTCTCCGCGGCGCATACACACAGTAAGGGCAGACCATGCAAGAAACCACCTCTCAGGCCTTGTGGCACAATTTCCTTGGGCCTTCGCCGGTCTGGTACAAGCAAACTATCCTCGCTTTTCTCTTACTTAATCCTATTTTGCTCTACACGGCAGGCCCATTCTTCACGGGCTGGGCGCTGATTGCTGAGTTCATTTTTACGCTAGCCCTTGCACTTCGCTGTTACCCTCTACAACCTGGCGGACTGCTGGCTATCGAGGCCATTGTGATCGGATTGGCCCATCCCCACTCAGTGTTTCACGAAGCCGAGGCAAATTTCGAAGTGATATTGCTGCTGATGTTTATGGTAGCGGGTATCTACTTTATGAAGGATTTGCTTCTTTTTGTCTTCACCAAAATCCTGCTCAACGTGAAGTCCAAAAAGATACTGTCACTGCTGTTCTCGCTTGTCGCCGCTGTTCTTTCTGCATTTCTTGATGCCCTTACCGTTACTGCCGTTTTGATCAGCATTGGCGTTGGGTTTTACGCGGTCTATCACAAAGTCGCCTCGGGTAAACACCACTCTGCGGATGATCACGACCACGGTAACGACGAGCAGGTAACCGACACGCATCACGACGATTTGGAAGGTTTCCGCGCTTTTCTGAGAAGCCTATTGATGCACGGCGCAGTGGGCACTGCCCTGGGCGGCGTATGTACCCTAGTAGGAGAGCCTCAAAACCTGCTAATTGCTAACGTTGCGGGGTGGAACTTTATCGAGTTTTTCCTGCTCATGGCGCCAGTCACTATGCCTGTTTTGGCGTGTGGGCTGTTGACGTGTGTGCTGCTAGAGGCGACCGGCAAGTTCGGTTATGGGGCCGCGCTACCGCCGAGGGTCAGGATTGTCCTCGAGGAATTTCAAGCGCGGGAAACTGAAAAGGCCAATCCCCGGAGCAACGCAAAGCTAGTGGTGCAGGCGATTGTTGCCATCATCCTAGTCTTGGGGCTCGCATTCCACTTGGCGGCGGTGGGTCTGATCGGCCTGCTCGTTATTGTCCTGCTAACGGCATTCAACGGTATTACTGAGGAGCATCAAATTGGTCACGCCTTTGAGGAGGCACTACCGTTCACTGCGCTTTTAGTAGTGTTCTTCGCCATTGTGGCGGTTATCCATGAGCAGCATTTGTTCACGCCGGTAATCGAGTGGGTGTTGCATCAAGACTCGAGCGTGCGACCCGCCATGTTTTTCCTGGCCAATGGGGTGCTGTCCATGATCTCGGACAACGTCTTCGTGGCCACGGTTTACATTAACGAGGTGAAGGCCGCGCTCGATGCAGGTGAGATCACCCGAAATGAGTTTGACAATCTGGCCGTAGCGATCAATACCGGTACCAACCTACCCAGCGTTGCTACGCCAAACGGTCAGGCGGCTTTCTTATTCCTGCTAACGTCCGCTTTGGCACCTCTTATTCGACTGTCATACGGCCGCATGGTGGTGATGGCACTGCCCTACACTATTGTTCTCGGCTCTGTCGGTTTGATTACGGTTTATCTCTTCATCTGACTTAAGGATCCCAAGTGGCTACAGTGCCAGCTACTTGGGCAATCTCTTTGAGTTTCTCCTCATGACGCATAAGTTCATCATCGGTCGGCCTGATTACTTTTAGCGGGGTCCTGATCGCAGGGAGTCGGCGGATCCGACCCCCTTGTTGAGCGCCTTGGGCGTTGCTGTCGTCTTCGTCGGTGAGCCCCAAAGATGTCTGCCCTCCAGTCATCGCCAAATAAACCTCAGCGAGAATTTCGGCATCAAGCAGCGCGCCGTGAAGAGTTCTCGAGGCGTTGCTAACCTGATAGCGCTGGCATAGGGCATCAAGATTATTGCGCTGGCCCGGATGTTTGGCTCGGGCGATCGTCAGGGAGTCAATGATTTTGCAACGGGTGTGGGTGGCCGGGCCTTTCGGGTCTAGTCGCGCAAATTCCGCATCGATAAAACCCACATCGAAGGGTGCGTTGTGAATAATGAGGTCCGCTCCATCGATAAATGCGAGGAACTCGTTAGCGATCCGCTCAAAGGGAGGTTTATCGGCAAGAAATCCTTGGGTAATACCGTGTACAGCCAAAGCGCCCTCATCGATCTCGCGGTTGGGCTGAACGTATTGGTGGTAATGTCGGCCAGTCAGCTTACGATCGACTAGCTCGACACATCCGATTTCAATAATTCGATGGCCCTGCGTCACCTCAAGGCCCGTCGTTTCAGTATCAAGAACGATTTGACGCATTCGCCAGCTCCATGTCATCGATAGCCTTGTTCGCCAGCTGATCGGCTCGCTCGTTCTCAGGATGCCCGCTATGGCCTTTCACCCAAAACCAGCTGACTTCATGACGCGTGACCTCACTGGCAAGCGCCTGCCAGAGGTCTTTATTTTTGACCGGCTTCTTCGCCGCGGTCTTCCAGCCGTTGCGCTCCCAATTCGCGAGCCATTTGGTAATACCGTCACGCACATAAACAGAGTCCGTGGTGAGGGCGACGTGGCAGGGCTCCTTGAGCGCCTTTAAGGCTTCTATCGCCGCCTGCAATTCCATGCGGTTATTGGTTGTTTCGGGATCGGCTCCGCGAAGCTCACGACAGTGCTCGCCTGAGCGCAACAGTGCGCCCCACCCCCCTGGACCCGGATTACCCCTGCAGGCTCCGTCGGTAAATACTTCGACGGATTTCATTTGTCGGGAGTGAATTCCAGGGTGCGCTGGGAGGGCGCACCGCGTGCTCCCCCGATAATCGGCTTCGCTACAGGCAGGCCCATCATTCTTGCGCGAAGGCGGCGCTGAGGCTGTTGCTGCAGGTAGCCCAATACCGATTTATTTCCGAATAGGACGTAATAACTCCCGAGCGGGATATTATGTTCAGCCAGCCAGTTATCGATCCGGGCTAAAAAGTCACCGACGCCACTTTTATGGGCAAGGGGTAACGCAAGTTTATGCCGAGCCGGTGCCATATGAAAATTGAGTAGCCGCAGCCAATCCTCCAGCTTGCTTAGGGAGATGGCTACACTGCGGTCGGCTCGTCTCAGCCGAAAAAGCCTCACCAGCCTGGTCATCCAGCCCCAAAGGCTGTTGGCATTGGCGTCGACGACCAATAAATGCCCGTCCTGAGTCAACACTCGATGAACTTCACGGAGCAGGCGATGCGGTTCCTCATTCTGTTGGAGCGCGTTAAACATCACCACCACATCGACCGACTCCGTGGCTAGGGGAAGCTCTTCATCTCTGGCGACCACAGCTACTCTTTCTGCTTGTGCTCCTACCTTGGGCGCGGTTTGTTGTCCTCCATCATCACCGCGATCCCATGCTTCGTCCCTCGGGATGATTCGTGTAACATGTCTGACGCGAGACGCCTCATCAACAGGCACCCCCATATCATCCCCAATGACCACGAGATGATAACCAAACCACTGGTCTAGGATGACTTCAATGTCCGTGGTCACTTGGTGGCGCAGCCGGCGACCTAGCTGAGTTTCCCGCGACCACTGATAAAAGCGCTGGCGCCGGGAGGGCCTGTCGGCAGCGGTAGATGTACCTTGAGAGCTCATGGGCAGAAGATAGCGCCGCCGGACTCAACCTACAACCCAATTTAAGCAGCGGAGTTAGACAGACGTTTGATGACACACCCGACAATAGAACCAATAAAAGCCTTCTCCGATAACTACATTTGGCTGCTACACGATGGCCGCAGCGCCTACGTGGTGGATCCGGGGGACGCAGAGCCTGTTTTACAAGCGCTGCAAGAAAGGCACCTTCAGCTCGAGGGTGTGTTGATCACTCATCATCATCCCGACCATGTGGGCGGCGTAGTGGCACTCAAGACAGAGACGGCGTGCACCGTCTGGGGGCCGCACAACCCAAGCGTCCCTCAAATTGATCAGCGGCTAGAGGAAGGCGACTCCGTCGATGTTCTGGGTGTGAAGTGGCAGATCTTGGAGGTGCCGGGCCACACCCTCGATCATATTGCTTACGTCAGCGCAGGGGCGGTATTTTGTGGCGACACCCTTTTCGCCGGCGGTTGCGGTCGGGTCTTTGAAGGAACCTTTCCCATGATGCGCCAGTCTCTCGCCAAGCTCCGACGCTTGCCTCCCGAGACGCGGGTTTACTGCGCCCATGAGTACACGCTTTCAAATTTAGCCTTCGCAACGTCCGTAGCACCCGATGATGCGGCCATCCAGAGGCGACTGGCAGACTGCCAGCGATTGAGGGCAGCGGATGAACCAACTGTGCCTTCCAGCATTCAAGAAGAATGCTCATCAAACCCTTTCTTGCGCTGGGATGATCCCGCCATTTACCAAGCGCTAACACTCCACGATAAAGCAGCGACGGACGATCATGACGCCGTTTTTGCCGCTCTGCGACAATGGAAAGATAACTTCTAAGCGATGGCCAGGACTTCCCAGCTGACCGATAAGGGCGGGCAACTAAGAGTCACTGCGTTGCTATGTCTTCTACCCCTACTAACGGCAGGCTGCGTTTCGCAGCTAAAGACCAGTACCGCAACGACATTAACGCCCGTCGAAGTCACCGCCGCGCGACAAACACTGCCGGAGCACCTAGCACACAGACTAGCCCGTCCCGCCGACCTCTGGGGCGGTATGGCTCATGATCTCAGCTGGGATGAATCCCACCCAGCGATTGATCGAGAACGGCTGGTTTGGCTCGAGCAGTCCTTGCTTCAGGAAACGCTGTCTGCCCGTGCCCCCGTTCTATTGGAGTGGATTGTTACAGAAGTTCGCCGGCGGGAACTTCCGATGGAACTCGCGCTCGTGCCCATTGTTGAAAGTATGCTCGACCCATGGGCGTACTCCAGCCAACGCGCGGCAGGACTCTGGCAAATCACCCCTGCAACGGCGGCTTTTTTCGGCGTAGAAGTCAATTGGTGGTACGACGGGCGGCTCGATCTCATGGTGGCAACAGATTTCGCCCTCGGGTATCTCGAGGAACTTTACCTGGAATTTGACGGGGATTGGCTGCTGGCGCTCGCGGCTTACAACGGCGGCAAAGGCAGAATCACCCGAGCGCTGAAAAATAGGCCCCAGAGCGAAGCCAGTCGATTGTCGCCGTTCTGGCGGCTGCAATTACCCCGCGAGACCGCGCGCTATGTCCCCAAAATTATTGCGCTGTCTCAGCTTCTGCGCGATGCAACCGCGTTTGAGGCGCCCTGGCCCTTGGTTATGCCCGCCGAAAAATTAGTTGTCACGAACACGGAAGGACAAATGGATCTGGCCAAAGTGACCGAACTAACCGGACTGTCCGTTGGAGAGCTGAGACAAATGAATTCCGCTCTATTGCGCTGGTCGACGCCGCCCGAAGGGCCCTACCATTTGCTCCTGCCGGAACACCTGGTACCGGATTTTGAAAACGCCGTGCAGCTATTGGATACCCGCGACAAAATAAGCTGGCATCGCTACCAGGTAGCGCCGGGGGATAGCCTCGGCGCCATAGCTAATCGCTTTAATACCGAAATTCAGGTGTTGCAGGCCACCAATGGTTTAGAAGGTACGTTTATTCGTGCTGGCGATACCTTGCTTATTCCCGGTGTATCGGCTGGCAATACGACGTCTTTAGACAGAGTCAGCATTGACTGGCCACCACAGCGACGCCCAAAGCGTTATACCGTTCGGCGTGGTGATTCTCTCTGGAGTATTGCGCGACGCTATGACCTACGCGTTCAAGAGCTGGCCTCAATGAATGGCGTTGAACCAGCGGGTTACATTCGCCCGGGGCAGACATTGCGGCTGACGCCCTGAACCTAAGGATTGTCTCTTTTTGAGACCCCGAACGGTGGGCAAGACCCGTCAAATGGGCTACATTCGGAGCCTGGCATCACTAACACACAAGGGACTACTCATGAAAATCACGCCATTCTTTTTTTATGCAGCGCTTGTGCTGTTTGCAGGCCAGGCTGTTGCGGCGCATCACGAGGGCGATCATCCTGCGATGAAGGCCGAGGGCACCCGCGCCATGATTGTCGCCATCGAAGGCGAAATCGTCGCGATCGATCCTGAGACCAAAGAAGTCACCCTGCAGGGGCCAGAGGGCAACCAGGTTACCGTCGTGGCCCAAGAAAAAATCGTCAAGGTAAGCGATCTGAGCGTTGGAGATCGTGTGGCGGCAGAATATCTTGCGTCGCTTCACGGCGAAGTTCGCGAGCCCACCGAGGAGGAAATGGCTAACCCCTGGGTTGTACTTGAGGAAGGCGTTGTTGACGAAGCGCCAGAACACCCTGCCGTTGGCGTCGCTCGCCAAGTGAGGGCAGTAGTAACCGTTGAGGCAATCGATGCGGACGCCGGATTCATCATGATTAAAGATAGCCGGGGCAAGATGCACACGATCGGAGGCATCCCTCGTGCAAAACTAGAGCCTGTTGAACTGGGTGAAATGGCTGTTGTCGTTTACACAGAAGCACTGGCAATTGGTCTGCAAAAGCTACCGAAAGCCATGTAAACCACACTTCGTCGAAGAACCCGCCCGCCTCCGCCGGCGGGTTTTTTATGGACACAACTCTTTGAGCACACTGACAGGCTTCTCTTTCCCTTGGCGAACCCATCCCCGCGTTACATGGGGGAGAACGCTTTTTCAGCTTGTACTATTGGGACCCGGTCTTTGGGCTTCTGCAGGAGCAATGTCTGATCAGCTCAGAACCCCAGCCCCCCCATCACTCAAGGAGATACTCGGGAACGCGGTAGTGCCCATTGAGGTGCCGCTACTGCGCCTTACCGAAGGTTATCCCTCCCATCACATAGAGGACTGCTCGGGGACCCTCCTAGCGACAGAGCCCCCCCTGATTTTAACCGCATGGCACTGCTTCGACGGAGGTCAGGATCTCACGAGGCCCGCCAAGGCACGGATTTCGGGGCAATGGATTCCTCTGAAAACGATCGCTTCGGGGGGCTCGATGGCAGCCGATTGGGCTCTATTAGAGGTGGCAAGCGACAAGCCCACACAGCAGCTGAAAGGCCTCGGCCTAGTATCGAGAGTGCCAGCAACGGAGGCGCCAGCCGCGGTGTCTGTTGCTGGCTACCGCAAATACGCCACGGAGACCACCGTTAAGAGAACACTCGTGATCGACGAAAATTGCGATGTCATTGAGCGCAGCGAAGGCTGGCTCGTGACATCCTGTAATGCCGAGGCAGGCAGCTCTGGTGGGCCTGCCGTTGCCTCAACATCACAGGGCATTGTTGTCACCGGTGTGATTTCCGCCAAGCGCGACGACGGCAGATTGTTGGTAACCCCGGTGAACGAGGTGATTTACCCCTCAGGCGTAGCTGCCTCGCCCCCATGACAAGCAGGAGACTGCGGTGCATGGGGTAGGCTCCCCCACTCGCCGGGCTCATACAAATGAAGCGCTAGAGCGTGCAGCGAAGCGTCCAGTAGATCCTGTAATAGCTGGTACACCAGTTGATGTCTTTTTACCTTGCGAACGCCCACAAACATTGGCGTTACGACGGTGACTTTAAAATGCGTCTGAGAATCTGGCGGTACGTTGTGCATATGGCTTTCGTTAACAACGTCTATTGTGGCGCCGTCAAACTGCTGACGTAATCGTTCTTCAATGATCGCTTGGTAATTCATCGGTTTGTACGCGCTCTCCGTCCCTAGTTCATGGCCTGCTCAAGATAGGGTCTCATCCTAACTGGGTGCCAGCGTTTGCAAAACCCCCTCAAGAGAGTGACAATTCGGCGCGGTAGGAGCAATCCTCGGGAGGGGTTATGGAAAACACCTTCGATGTATATTTGACAGGGCGTTTGTTGGACGGTCACCCGGAAGATACCGTCGTGGCTGGTCTGACCGAACTTTTTACCCTGGAGGCAGCCGATGCCTCTCGGCTTGTCGACGGAACCCGTCGAAGAGTCAAGACATCTTGTGACCGTGCGACCGCGTTGAACTACCGCGAGCGCTTACTTGCCATTGGGATCGATGTGGCGATAGAGCGACATCAGGTAGCGTCCAGTGCTTCAAGCGCAGCGAGCTACCCAGCATCAGCTGGGTTAAGTGGCGATCCTGTGTCGAGGGAGCCCGGCCAGGTCGCGCAGTTTGGTACGAGAGATGTTGGGGACCAAACCGCTGCATTTAAATCACAATCCAAGCAACCTTCCCACGATCAGCGTGCGCCTAATGAATTCTCCCTGGCGCCTGTAGGGTCACTGCTCTCGGAGTCCCGCACTGAGGTCACTCCGATGATGGAGCACACTGAATTTTCATTGGCCGCTCCTGGGGACATTATCCCGACCCTGCAGAAAACGGTTAAAGCTCTCAACCCCACAACAGACCATCTGGCGCTTGAAGATAGCCGAGCAGTAGAGCGTAATGACGGCTAACCACGCACCGCTCTGGCGGCACCTCTTGGCAATGGTTTACGACTCTTTTTTGGTCGCGCCGCTCCTTATGGCAAATGCCCTTGTTTGGGTGAGCTTGTTTGGTCCAACCGACACCATGGCCCGACCCGCGGTGCCTGCTTGGGTGATGCAATCAACATCCCTCTGTGTCGTAGCGCTGTTCTTCTCCATTTTCTGGTGCAAGAGCGGTCAGACACTAGGCATGCAAGCCTGGCGAATAAAAGTAGTTTCCGCCGAAGGGGAATCCTTGACGCTTAGAAAGGCAATACTCCGCTGCGCCGTCGCGCTGGTAAGTCTGCTCCCAATGGGGCTCGGTTACCTATGGGGCATCCTCGATCGGAGTCACCTGACATGGCACGATCGGCTGAGCGCCACACGCTTGGTGCTCCTGCCGAAAGAAGCGTGAGACCGGCGTCAGGCTTTTCGCCTAAGCAACCACAGTCCGCACAGCCAACACAGCGCAATTGGCGTGGCCGCCGACAAGATCGAGGGAAAGCCATAAATTAAGCTTATCGGCCCAAAAAAATCCTCTGAAATACGAAAAACGATCCCCACAATGACGCCTGCAAAAATCCGTGCCCCCATGGTACCGCTGCGTAGCGGTCCGAAAATGAACGACATGGCGACGAGCACTAACCCCCCGATCGCCAGCGGTTGAAGCAACTTGCGCCAAAACGCCAGCTCGATATCGCGAAACAGTAGCCCCTGACTTTCGAGATAGCGCGCGTAAGGCCACAACTGCCGTGTCGGTAGACTCACGGAGTCGACTGCTTCCAATGCCAGCAGCTGCGGCGTGATCTCGGTCTCCCATTGGGCTGTGGTCTGCCGTTCAACCTGCGTTGAGGTAGGGCTAAATACCGTTTTTTCTACCTGCTCAAGCAGCCAGTAGCCCTCTTGAAAACTGCCACGCTCAGCTCTTACCGACTGAGTCAGCCGCCTCTCTGAATCGAAACTTAAAAGCTGCACGCCGTAAATAACCCCTTGGCGCTGCACCGCCTCTACGTGAACAAAAGTGTCACCATCGCGACTCCAAACCCCAGCGGCTCCGACAAAACCTTGCTCTTGGCGTTGAGCGAGGGCTCGGTGACTGACCGCCAGTTGCTCTGAAAGCGGGGTGACGAATTCCCCCAAGGCGAAGCCACCTAAGGCTAGAAGCAGTGCTGGCTGTAACACCATCATGCCGATTTGGCGCAAGGACAGCCCCGAGGTCTGAGCCACTGTTAGCTCGCTGCTACTGGCGAGCTTGCCCAGACCGACGAGTGCGCCGATCAGCGCCGCAAAGGGCACAAACTCATGAGCACGCCTGGGCAATGTAAAGCCGACGTACACGAGAACATCAATAAAGGTATACGTGTCCGTTATGTCCTCGAGCTCATCGATGACTGTACTCAACGCATCTAGGCCCACGATAAGTAGGAGCACTCCGAGCATAGCCACCAAAAGCTGCCCGCCGATATAGCGCTGCAATTTACCCACGCTTACCTCTCCTGAGTTGACTCGTCAGGTCCTCCCAATAGATCAACACCAGCGCAAGCGCTGCAAATGTCGCATGAGATAGCAGCATAGGCACGGGAGAACCGCCGGCCTCAATGACCGTACGGCTTTGCGTGAGCGCGACAAAATAGACCAGAAAGATAAGTAATGCGGGGCCTATCCTCGCGTAACGGCCGCGTCTAGCATCAGTTTTGCTCAACGCCACGGCAATGAACGCAAGAATGGGTACGATCACCGGCAACGACACCCTCCACCACAACGTCCCTCTCGCCTTGGGGTCGTCCCTGCGCAGCAGCTCCGCAGTTGGAATACTGTCGGTGCGCGGTGTGCTTCGAGCACTGCCCTCCTCCTCTGGTATTAGCTCGCCCAGTCGCATAAAGGTGACAACTTCATAATTTGCCGCCCCTGGCCGACCTCGGTGGCGGGTGCCGTTTCGAAGCTCAAGATAACGACGTCCTGTAGCGGGGTCCAAGACAATTTCACCGGACTCTGCCAGCGTAATGATCATCTCTGGGTCATCGTGATCCCGCTTCGCAACAAATACGTTTTGCATGACACCCTGCTCATCAATATTCTCCGCGTAGCTCACCAAACGACCGCCCCGCTGCTTCTTGAAACGCCCGCTCGCGAGCAACTGAAGACTGTCAGCAGTTTTTGGCGTTTCCAACAGGGCCCGCGCGCGAGCCGATCCCTCTGGCGCAAGGCTCAAGGAAAGAAGCCCTACAATGCAGGCAATACATAGCGCAGGCACTAGAATGTAGCCACCCAGTCGTTGTGGGCTGATACCGCAAGCCTTAAGTACGACCATTTCGCTCTCCGAATACAGCCGGCCAAATGCTAGGAGAATGCCGATAAATAGGGATAGTGGGAGGATCAACTCAAAAAAACTTGGAAGGCGATAGAGCATAACGGGGAGCAATATATCAGCAGTAATATCCCCCGCCGCCGCCTCGGCCAGATAGCGGATAAACCGTCCACTGAAAACAACCACGAAAAGCACCAGCGCCACCGCAAGAGTGTGTGTCAGGACATCGCTGGTCAGATAACGAAAAATTCTCATGACAGATTGCTGCTCTCGACATGGAAATCACGGGCTGCCGGTTTTGTTATCGCCCGAGGCATCATACACTACGCGCTTTTGAGCGATCACTGTCTGTCAGGAGTTAAAATGACCAAGATTTCATTTACGGCCAAGACCACACTGGACCTAGCGCACAGCAAGACAGAATGCCTCGTCGTGCCCGTCTTTCAGAATAAAGCGGCAAAGCCCACGACCCCCGCGTCCGATCATGCCCTGGGCAAAAAAATCGCGAGCTATTTGAATCTTGGGGACTTCTCTGCCGCGCTAGGAACCAGCGCCACCCTTCCGGGTAGTATTGGTATAAAGCGCTTACTGCTTATCGGTTGTGGCGCCAAAAGTCAGTTTTCTCGAATGGCGCAGCGTCGATTTACAGAAGTGGCAAGCCGTGAGCTGGCGAAGGGAAAAGCCAAAGATGCACTTATCCAGCTCGATGATCTAGCCTTAGAGGCGGCGGATTTCAGTGCGACACTAGAAGATCTCGCCAGACACATCGTCACGGCTTGCTATATTTATACCGAGACCCTGTCCAAGCCTCCGGAGCCCCCTGCATTAAAGCGTGTCTGTATCCATGTCGGCGGCAAGTTCAGCGCGGTCAAATCAAAATCGGCGTTAGCGATGGGTAACGCTATTGGATTAGGCACTAACCTGTCCCGCGAGTTAGGTAACTTGCCGGGCAATATTTGCACGCCGAGCTATCTCTCAAAACAGGCGCGTCGTTTGGCTAGATTGCACTCCGCGATCAAAACAACGGTATTGGATGAGAAAAAAATGCGAGACCTCGGGATGGGTTCCCTGCTCTCTGTCGGGCATGGGAGCGATGAGCCATCGCAGCTTATTGTCATGGAATATCGAGGCACCCAGGCCAAAACCCGTCCGTATGCGCTCGTCGGAAAGGGTATCACCTTTGATACGGGTGGCATCTCGTTGAAGCCTGGGCCAAAAATGGACGAAATGAAGTTTGACATGGGGGGCGCCGCCTCGGTGTTTGGAACAGTCCATGCTATTGCGACAATGGGTCTTCCCATCAATGTGGTCGGTGTCGTTGCCGCGGCAGAAAACATGCCCAGCGGGCGGGCGACCAAACCTGGGGATGTCGTTAAAAGTCTCAGTGGAAAAACCATCGAAATACTTAATACCGATGCGGAAGGTCGTTTGGTGCTTTGTGACGCGCTGACCTATGTGGGTCGATATAAACCCATCGAGGTCGTGGACATTGCAACCCTGACTGGCGCCATCATTGTCTCACTTGGACATGAGGCGTGCGGGGTTTTTGCAAACGACGACAACCTTGCTTCCGCGTTGCTTGAGGCTGGCGAGCAGAGTAATGATCGAGGCTGGCGCATGCCTATCTGGGATGACTACCAGCGCCAGCTTGACTCCAAGTTTGCGGATATGCAGAACATCGGCACCGGCACCGCCGGCAGTGTTACGGCGGCTTGCTTCCTGGCCCGTTTTGCCGAGGACTACAAGTGGGCGCACCTCGATGTCGCCGGCACCGCTTTCAGAAGCGCGCCAAAGGGCGCGACCGGACGCCCCGTACCCATGCTAGTGCAGTATCTCCGCGGACGCGCCGGCAAGTAATACTGATGACACGCGTAGATTTCTATATCAGTAGCGAGCATGGAGAACATCCTCGCCTTGCGGTCTCGGCACGTATCGCTGAAAAGGCTTACCGGCAGGGTCGCCGCGTGTTCATTAATGCGTCCTCATGTGATCAGGCTGAATCCCTAGACGCCCTACTTTGGACGAGCAAGCCGGCAAACTTTGTTCCCCATGGATTGATAACAGCCTCGGAAGCTGAACCTGTCGTCATCGGCTGGGGTCAAGAACCCACCGCGCATGATGATGTATTGATTAATCTATCCTTGGAGGCGCCGGCATTTTTCTCGCGATTTGAACGCGTTGCGGAGGTAGTGACCCAGGAGCCTGACCACCTAGAAGCACTGCGGACAGCCTGGCGTTTTTACAAAGACCGGGGCTACCCATTGCAAAAATACGATGTCTAGCAATTTGCCTTTCGCTCGACATTCAGACTATTGAGCCAGATAACCATGGATAAAATTTTCTCTCCCGCAGATATAGAGGCCCGCTGGTACGAGCACTGGGAAGCCTCTGGCTACTTCGCTCCTCAAGGAGGCGATACCTCGTTCTGCATTCCCATCCCGCCGCCCAACGTGACGGGTTCCTTACATATGGGGCACGGTTTTCAGCAGGCGATTATGGATGCGCTCATTCGTTACCACCGAATGACGGGCAAAAACACCCTATGGCAGGTGGGCACCGATCACGCGGGCATTGCGACGCAAATGCTGGTTGAACGGCAACTGGAAGCACAAGGAACATCTCGGCACGCACTCGGGCGAGAGGCGTTCATCGAAAAGGTTTGGGAGTGGAAAGCAGAGTCCGGAGGCAATATCACCCGGCAGCTGCGGCGATTAGGAGCGTCGACGGATTGGAGTCGGGAGCGTTTCACCATGGATACGGGCCTGTCCGCTGCCGTTCAAACGGTTTTCATCCGGCTGTATGAAGAGGGCCTGATTTACCGGGGTGAACGCCTGGTCAACTGGGATCCCAAGCTTCACACGGCGATATCAGACCTCGAAGTTGTTAATGATGAGGAACAAGGCAGTCTTTGGCATTTTCGCTATCCCCTCGCAGATGGGTCAGGTCATTTGGTGGTCGCAACGACCCGCCCCGAAACGATGCTAGGCGATACTGCAGTTGCGGTGCACCCAGGGGATAGTCGCTACGCGCATCTTGTCGGCCAGCAAATAGCGTTGCCTTTAACTGAAAGAGCAATCCCCATTATTGCCGATGACTATGTAGATCCCGAGTTCGGCACTGGCTGCGTAAAAATCACCCCAGCGCATGATTTTAACGACTACGCCATGGGCCAGCGGCACGCCTTAGATAGCATCAATATTCTCGATGCCAACGCCGCCTTAAACAATCAAGTGCCGGATAGCTATCAGGGCATGGATCGGTTCGAGGCAAGAGCAAAAATCGTTGCTGACCTTGACGCGCTAGGGCTATTGGAAAAAGTTGAGGATCACCGACTCAAGGTACCGCGTGGGGATCGGTCGGGGGTCGTTATCGAGCCGTGGTTGACGCCGCAGTGGTACGTTGATGCAAAAAAGTTGGCCGGGCCTGCTATTACAGCGGTCGAAAATGGCGACATTGAGTTCGTCCCAAAGCAGTGGGAAAACACTTACTTCGCCTGGATGAGAGATATTCAGGATTGGTGCATCAGCAGGCAACTCTGGTGGGGGCACCGCATCCCCGCGTGGTACGACGACAAAGGAGCGGTCTATGTCGGTGTTGATGAGTCCGCGGTTCGAGCGGCGAACAATCTCGGGGATGAGATATTGCTGCGCCAGGATGACGATGTGTTAGATACCTGGTTCTCCTCAGCGTTGTGGACCTTTTCAACACTGGGGTGGCCCGAAAAAACCAACGACCTAGCCACCTTTCACCCAGCTTCTGTTTTGGTTACGGGTTTCGACATCATTTTCTTTTGGGTAGCCCGGATGATTATGATGACGCTGCATTTTTGTGGCGAAGTGCCTTTTCACCAGGTCTATGTGCATGGGCTTGTCAGAGATGGTGAAGGCCAAAAGATGTCCAAATCCAAAGGCAATGTGATTGACCCTATCGATCTGATCGATGGCATTGAGCTGGACGCGCTGGTCGCCAAGCGAACCGCCGGCATGATGCAGCCACAGATGGCCGCCAAGGTCGAGAAGACAACGCGCAAGCACTTCCCTGACGGCATACCGGGTTACGGAACCGATGCGCTCCGTTTTACTTTTTACTCCCTCGCGTCTACCGGCAGGGACATCAAATTTGATGTCGGGCGCATGGAGGGATACCGGAACTTTTGCAATAAGCTCTGGAACGCCGCCCGCTACGTGCTGATGAATACTGAAACATATAAACCTAACGTGGCCGACCGTGAATATTCCGTGGCTGACAGGTGGATACAGAGTCGACTTCAGAAGGTGATTCGAGACACTACCAGCGCAATCGAAAACTACCGTTTTGATCTCGCGTCACAGTCTCTCTATGAATTTGTGTGGAATGAATATTGTGATTGGTACCTGGAACTCTCAAAGCCGATTCTCTGGGATAACGGCGCCAGGGAGTCGCAGCTGAACGGCACAAGAGCAACATTGCTCAACGTGTTAGAGAGCATATTGCGGCTGCTTCATCCCCTAATGCCATTCATTACAGAAGAGATTTGGCAGAGCATTTCTGACAAACTCGAGATCCCGGGAAAGACTATCATGCTCGAGCCTTGGCCTGAGATAGACCCTGCATTGGCAGATAATGAGGCAGACGACACCGTTGAATGGTTGAAGGACATGATTACAGCCCTTCGAACAATTCGTGCCGAGGCCAATATTGGGCCAAGCAAGACGCTCAACGTGCTTATAGACAATGCCAATAGCGATGATGAAGCCCGACTGGCGGCAAATTTACAGGCCCTTTGCAAGCTGGCGAAGCTCGACGAGGTGGCCATGAGGGCCGGCGCAAATCCCCTGCCCCCCTCCTTGTCTACTCTTTGTCGGCAAATGGAGATTCATGTTCCGATGGACGGGGTCATCGATATCGAGGCCGAAAAGGCCCGCCTCAACAAAGAGCGGGATAGAGCCGCCGCAGAGGTCAATCGACTCCGACAAAAGCTCACAAATGCGAAGTTTACTGAACGAGCTCCCGCCGATGTTGTAGCGGCTGAAAGGACTAAGTTGGAGGCCGGGGAAGACACCCTGAACAAAATAGACGGGCAATTAGAGCGCATAGGGGGATTGCCATAGGGTCCAACTACTGTTAAACACGGGGTTCGGTACTTTATTTCCGGAGCAACTTATGTCCGAACGCGTGACAGGCGTTGTGAAATGGTTCAACAACGCAAAGGGCTTTGGCTTTATCACAATGGCAGATAGGCCGGATGACATCTTCGTGCATTTCAGAGCTATCCAAGGGGACGGATACCGCTCACTTGCAGAAGGGCAAGAGGTTGAGTTTTCTCTTGTTGAGGGTCCAAAAGGCCTTCAAGCAGAGGAAGTAGTAAAGCGGTGACTGTCCTTTACAGATGAGAAACTGCTAAACTCGCGATCCTTCAACTTGGATGTTTCTCATGTCTTCCCAGCATCAGCTTACGGCCACCGGGCGGGTCATTGTTAACGCCTTCTTTGCGGCCGCAATTTTCGTGGGCCTCGGGTATGTCCCCGTCACTCCCTACAATACGCTTGCCGCCCTACTTCTGATGGCCCTTATCGGCTCCTACACGGCATCAATTTCTATTCCTAAGCCCAAACCTTCCACCCCCCAAAAAGCTCGCGGTGGCAAACGACAGCAGGGCAGCGTCAAATGGTTTAATGGAACTAAAGGTTTCGGTTTTATAACTGGCGATGACGGCGCCGAGGTGTTTGTGCATTTTCGAAGCGTTCAGGGTCTTGGTAAGCGCAGCATAAAACCCGGGCAGCGAGTCAGTTATATAACGCGAAAAGGTGATCGTGGGCCTCAAGCAGAGGAGGTAAAACCTCTGTGACTAAAGTGAAAAAAAAAGTAAATAGCAAAGGGCGGGTGACGGAGCGCAAATACCGCGGCGTAGTGATGCCCACGGCCAGCCATAAAGCTATCCGCGCCGTTAAAAGAGCAGGACACGAGCCTTCCATACACGGTACCAAACTGTGGCGATCCAGCTTTCTGATTATGGACTATCTCCACAAAAATCCACCAGAAAAAGCCGGCACGGTGCTGGATGCAGGTTGTGGCTGGGGTATCACAGGGATATGGTTTGCGAAACGCTTTGGCTCGCAGGTGATCTCAATGGATGCCGACCCTGACGTGTTTCCCTATCTTGACGCGGTTGCCGCACTGAATAAGGTCTCTACAACGCCTCTTGTGGGTCGCTTCGAAAAGCTTAAACGCAAACAGCTCGCGCCAATAGACTTACTAGTTGCGGCAGACATTTGCTTTTGGGACGACTTGGTCAAGCCGGTAGGCAAGATGATCGACAAGGCCATAGATGCCGGCGTGGGCCAAATAGTCATTGCGGACCCGGAGCGTCCAACATTCCACGAAATGGCCGAAAAAGCGGTGCGCCGCCATGGCGGCGAAGTGATTAACTGGTCTTTAAAAGGCAAGCTCAAAGCCACCGGGGCGATGCTGCTGATCAACAATCAGTGAACCACTATTTGCTAACGTGTATGCGTATGCTGTACTCAGCCTCGGTCGGCTCTCCAGAGTCGTTTAGTGCTGGACTGAAGCGGATGGTTTTGAGGCGGCGCTGCGCCTTAACTTGCAGCGAGGTTCGCATAGGGTCGACGGGATTCAAGGTTACATTTTTCAACAGGCCCCTCGCATTAATTGTCGCCTGCAAGTCATAGCTTTCAACCTCACTTGTGATGAGGCTTAGATCTCTCGGATCGAAAAGTCCGTCGGGAATTGGCGTCGGCTGCATCCGGCCGGCCGTGCTCGGATTGGTGTTGTTCTCGTAACTCTCGTTTAGCTCGCGATAGAGTGCAAGCGCCTCTGCGCTGCGGCCATGGAACCAAGACCAATCTGCCAGCGCCTTAATCACTCTCGGGTTCTCGGGGCTAACATCCCGCGCCTCATCAAGCAGGCGCCTACCCCGGGATCGGACACCTTGCTTGATTGATATTAACCGCTGTTCTTGGGGAGTCAGATTGAGGTCGTTGTTGTAAGCCATTGGGCTTGCGTAGCTGGTACGCTGGCTTATGCCATACTGATCAACCACCAATGGCTTTACGTAGTGGTCGACCAAATAAAGCAGGCTCACTAGCCGCAACGTCAGCGCCGCACAGAAACCTCTGGCCCATTCGCTATCTGCACAAACCTCGTCCCGTAACGTTTCCGCGTGCTGGATCAGGAACAGTAGATCGCCCTGGTTGCCCTCAAAGCGCCCGGCGAGGAAAAGCTCTGTGCGAACTTTCAACCACCGATCAGCAGCTGCAAGACGCTCATGGTTCCATGGTTTCGCCCCCCTACCCATCAGCCGGTAAAGGTAGTCAGTTTTTTCCCTGAAACCTTCGAGATCCCCCTGTGCTTTGACCAGCGCAAGAATCTGCTCGATTATCGGCAGCTGGGCGGGTGAATTCAGCCCAGTATTTACGCGAAGCGTGTATAACCCCCACCGGTAAAGCTCAATTGCCCGTTCGTCATCCCCGTACTCGGCAGCTAGACTGGCAGTCGCGAGCAGCGGTTCGGTAAGTTCCTGCGAATACGGTCCCCCCAGCCGCTCTAGGCTTATAATTTCCTCGGCCCTCTTATCTAGGCGCTCCACTATTTCCGGCGTGAGGACGGCTGGCGTTGTTTTTGTGCGAGCCATTGTCGAGAACAGGGTCAACCCCCAGGGAGTAGGATCGTCCGCCCGCACAGGCACAGGCAGCGCGCACAGGAGGATCCAGAGCATGCAACATCCCACGCTGAAACGATATTGGCACATCCGGGTCTCGTAGTTCTTTGGCATCAGGCGATAGTAACAAACAAAAAAAAGCCCACTCAGAGAGTGGGCAACAAGAGACTCGTGACCTGGAGGGGATTTCCCAGCCAAAGGCTCGGAATCCAAGACTCGATGCCCGTAGACTCAGGCAATCCTTTACATAATTCAAATGTATTTATATTATAAATGCCATTCTTTTTAGGAATGCAAGCCGCCGCCATGAATGTAAGCAAATTAGCCAGAACCGATCTGAATTTACTGGTAGCACTTCAAGTATTACTGGAAGAACGAAGTGTCTCCCGTGCAGCCTCACGCATGGCAATTACCCAACCCGCAATGTCCAAAACCCTCGCCCGACTAAGAGAAGCATTCAACGACCCGCTCTTTGTCCGTTCGAAGCGGGGGATCCAGCCGACGCCCCGAGCTGAATCGCTCGCCAGTGAGCTCGAAAATATCCTGGGCTCTATTGAAGATCTACTGATGGAGGGCGATTTCCTGCCTCAGGCCTATCAAGGCGAGGTCACCATAGCCATCTCAGAGTACGTCGGATTATCTCTGCTGCCCTCCCTCGCTGGCAGGCTCCAATCCCTTGCACCCAAATTGCGGGTCAAAACCATTACCCGCGTTGAGGGTCAGCTGGAGCAGTTAGCCTCAGGAGAGCTGGATTTTGCCATCCAAATTGAGCGTCCCGCCTATGGCCCTGAATATCGTATCCAACCCCTGGGCAGCTCCCCGCTCGCTATTTTCGTACGGCGTGACCACCCACTCGTCGATACGGGTCTCTCAACTGAGACCTTGCTCAACTATCCCACGATCAATTTATATATTTCCGATCGCGAAAATTTGGAGTCCACTATTCAGGATCGTTACCGCCAAGTGTTCGGTACCGCTGGCATGGTGGAAACCTCTCACCTACTGACCGCGCTGGAAATTTTGCGGGAAACCAACTATACGCTGCTCTGCCCTGCCTACCTCACCCGCAACGACGCGGCCACACGGGACGTAGTTGCGCTACCGCTTCCTCCAGAAGAAGCCACCGTAATTGACTATGTATTGGTCGCTCATGAGCGAACCCAACGATCCCCGCTACACCAATGGCTGTGGAATGAAATAATCGATACTGTCAGGAATATGCGAATGCGCACCGTACATCGAGGCTGATACCACGCATATGGTTTCAGACGTACCGCGCCCCTATGTCATAATGCGCCCGCGCCCTCCCCACACAGAACTCCATGACCAAGAAAAACATCAGACCCATTCCACGGTTTGCTACGCCTATTATCGAAACCCATTGCCATCTCGACTACCTAATGGAATCTCAGTTCGATAGTGATGTTGATGCGGCGGTATCCGCTGGCATTGAGCGCCTTATCACAATCGCGGTATCACGGGAGAACTTAAGCGTTGTGAGAGGCTTAGCTGAGCGATCGTCACGCGTATGGTGCACCCAAGGTATTCACCCGCACGAAGCAGGGTCTTGGAGTGCCGCGTTGCTTGATGAGGTTCGGCAGGGAGCATCCCATGATAAGGTGGTGGCAATCGGAGAAATCGGACTCGACTACTATTACGATCATGCCGACCGGGTCGCGCAGCGTGACGCCTTTGAAAGCCAGCTGGCTTTAGCTGCTGAATTGAATCTTCCCGTAGTGATCCACACACGGGATGCGGATAACGACACTCGCAGCATTTTAGAAAATGCTCTACCAGTACTTTCGAAGCGTGGCGTTATTCACAGCTTCACCAGCTCGCCAGCATTGGCTCAATTCTGTCTCGATGAGGGTTTCTCGCTTGGATTCAATGGGATTTGTACGTTTAAAAACGCCGAAAACGTCCGTGACGTTATTCGAATGACCCCCCTTAACCGCATACTTCTCGAGACCGACACCCCCTATCTCACCCCCGAGCCTTATAGAGGTCGGGTTAACCACCCCAAGTTTTTACCCTTCATTGCAGAGAAGATCGCTGAACTGAAAAACATAGAAGTCGAAGTGCTACTCACAACGGTAAAGGCCAACAGCGAAGAGCTGTTTTTTACGGCGCTATGAGCACCTTTGCTTTGGGCCAGCGGTGGGTAAGCCATGCTGACGTCGAGCTGGGACTTGGCATCATTGTCGAGCTTGAGGGTCGACGGGTTACTCTTCACTTTCCTGCCGTGGGTGAAGATCGCACGTACGCTACTGACAGAGCGCCCCTGACGCGACTCGTGTTGAATGTTGGTGACATGTTGCAACATGTCGACGGCAGCGGTCACAACGTCCTCTCGGTGGAGGAAGCCGATGGCGTCAAATTCTACCTGACTGGTGAGAGGGGACTGGTTTCCGAACTCGATATAGACCCCTACATACGGTTGAGCTCACCGAAAGACCGACTGCTTAACAACCAATTGGATAAACCTGCCGACTTCAAACTTCGTTATGCCACGTTGCGTCACAGAGCAAACAACATTTCAAGCTCTGTCGCGGGTCTGCTGGGCGCTAGAACCTCGCTTTTATCCCATCAAATTTACATCGCGCGCGAGGTCGGAAAGCGGTTTTCACCTCGGGTGCTTCTGGCTGACGAGGTAGGGCTGGGTAAAACTATTGAAGCTGGGCTGATATTGTCCCAACAGCTTGCCTCGGGACGAGCAACACGTGTCCTGATCATCGTGCCAGACACTCTCATCCATCAATGGCTTGTCGAGATGCTTCGCCGGTTTAACCTCGCCTTTTCGCTATTTACCGAAACTCGGTTTGAGGACGCGGATGAGGACATCGCCTTCGACAGCGAACAGCTGATCCTAAGCCCCTTTTCTCTTTTTAATGACTCGCCGACGGCTTGCGAGGGAGCACTATCAGCCGACTGGGACCTCGTTATCGTGGATGAAGCCCATCACCTCAATACCGACGGCGCATCCGACACTCTTTTTGGATTTATATCGCGGCTAGCAAAGCTTACGAAAGGCCTGCTCCTACTAACAGCGACTCCGGAACAAACAGGTGTCGAAGGACATTTTGAGCGGTTGCAACTACTAGACCCAGATCGATTTTCTGATTTCGACAGATTTACGGAGGAGCAACAGCGCTACAACGAGTGGAGTGATGTCATCAAGGCGCTGCAAGAAGGTGAATCTGCTCCCGAACTGCCTGATGGTATCGACCCGACGTTAGACCCTGGCGCCCAAATCCAGCTCATTTTGGATCGCTATGGGACGGGCCGAGTACTCTTCCGTAACACTCGCAACTCGATAGCGGGATTTCCCGACAGAAAACTCATCGACTATCCGCTATCCCTTCCAAGCACCTATGAACAGGCTCGCCATCTTCTCAATCCCGAGTCGATTTTCAGCAGTGACGAGTGGTTGAGGCTTGACCCCCGGGTGGCTTGGTTAGAAGAGAAGCTGCGCGAGCTTCGGCCAAAAAAAGTATTGGTCATAGCTCACAGCTCAGCGACTGCGCTCGCCCTCGAGCATCATCTCCACCTTCGCGCGGGAATACGATGTGCTGCGTTCCACGAAGGATTAAGCCTCGTTGAGCGAGATCGGGCGGCGGCCTTTTTTGCTGATGATGTAGGCGGGGCTCAGGCACTTATCTGTTCTGAGATCGGTAGCGAGGGCCGGAATTTTCAATTTGCTCACCATTTGATCTGCTTTGATCTGCCAGCAAATCCCGATTTACTCGAGCAACGAATTGGGCGGCTTGATCGAATCGGTCAAAGCGCGGACGTGATCGTGCACATTCCCTATATTCAGGGCACCGCACAAGAAGTTCAGTTTCGCTGGTTAGACCAGGGGCTGTCTGCCTTCACCCACAGCTGCGCGGTAGGTCATGCCGTCTATACTCATTGCAGGAGTCAGCTCGAGGCAGCTCGACAATCCCCTCTTGGAGCTTCTTTAGACACGCTTATTGAGGAGACGAGGCGGCATACAGAAACGCTCGAAGCGGCGATGCAACAAGGACGCGATAGGCTGCTTGAACTCAATTCCCACGACCCAGTGGCCGCTGCTAGTACCATTTCTGCGATCGAGGAAAGCGAGGATCCACAGGGAATACTCGAGTTCGCTGAATTGTTGTTTGACCGAATCGGCATCCAACAAGATTACCACTCAGACTCAAGCTGGGTGCTCAAACCAACGGAAATGCTCATTACCGGAGACCTTCCCGGCCTTGAGGAGGACGGTATGACGGTCACATTTGATCGGAGTGCGGCGGTCGCTCGGGATGATATTCATTTCCTCACGTGGGAGCATCCCTTGTTACGGGAGGCCATGGACATTGTGGCGAGCTCAGAACTAGGCAATTCTTCCCTCGTCACCTTAAAGCACCCCAGAATTTCTGCGGGAACTGTGTTGCTCGAAGTTGTCTTCGGCATCGACTGTCTTGCCCCTTCTGAGCTCGAGATTGGACGCTTTCTTGACTTAACTCCGCTGCGCTACGTTGTGGCACCCAATGGCAAGGAGGTCGGTAAAAACATTAGCCATGATGTACTCAATCAGCATTCTGAGAGCATACCGGCCACGATGTCTGCCAACGTTATACGACAAATTAGATCTGAGCTCGAACGCCAGCTCGATAAGGCCACACAATTGGCTGAGATCTCTCTTACCAATCGGATAGATCACGCTACCATCGCTTGCTCAGCGTCGCTATCGGAGGAAGTTGACCGGCTGCGCTACTTGAGTCGCGTTAACGATGCCATTAGTCCCTTAGAAATTGACACCCTGAAAACTCGAATGAGTCATAGCGATAGGGCCATCAAAGATTCTCGCGTCCATCTTGAGGCTATACGAGTTGTTGTCGCCGTATAGCCGCTACTCCTAGGGGCTGTACCAAATCGATGACGTATAGGCGCGCTCTTGAATCGTATCAGGTCTGTGGGTATCGACCTCTCCGCCCAGCGCTAGCTTGTCCAGCAGCGAGTGGCGAGCGGTCGGGATTTGCAACACCCTCGCATAGTAAAACGCATGAGCATCTGGATTGAAATCCGGATCAGTCCACCATGCTCGGAGCTGCGCCGCACCGACTCGGTTGTCAACTCGACCTGTTGCCAAATCAACCGTATTTTCCACCGGAGCCAGCGAGCCATCAGGCAACAAGCGGCCTTCACCCGCCCAGGCGACATCATAAATCGCCTCCGTAGTCGTGCCATCGGGCAGTTGGGATCCTTTGACAATCTGAATACGATCCAAGTGCCCCGAATTTGGATCGGCCTGCGCCTCTATTAAAAACTGCGGCGCTGGTTTGGATCCCTTTTCATGATGCACCAGTTCTCCACCCATCGGGACCGCATGGCCTTCCATATTGGCAGGGAAGTTTGCCGCATCTAACTGGCTCTCCTGGAGATTCCACCCTCCGTAAAGCCGCACGGCAATCCGAGGCCCGCTGGTGGCGTAGACTTCACGACGACGCATGGCCGCCACAATACTTTCCCGGGTATTCTCCTCAGCCCAGACCGCTGCCAGGCCAGAGGCTGACATAGCCCATCCAAAAGTCTGATTGGCCGCATCCCCCCACCGCATCTTTTTGTTACGCGGGATGGAGTCGGTAGCCATCTTACCCTGAAAATTATCCTCATCCGCGCTAGAGAGCCCTGTATGCGCGTCCGTAGAGCCGATAACACCGAATTGATAGGGGTTAACCCCTAGGGTCGAGGCCAGAGACAGGCCTCGGCGTAATGCCGGGCGAATGTAGTCTCCGCCCCTCGGCTTGTACTCCTCGGGAGTGCGCTGAATATAGTAGGGGTATGTCTCAAAGTCTGCGAAGGGATCCTCAGGAGACAGTGCCGGATGCGTCTCGGAGTCTCCCTTTATTTGCGTAATTTCTACAATCGGCTCCCAATAGCGACGCGTTTCTGCATAGCTCGCGCTCATCTCACCGCCCTTGAGTGGCGCCATGGCAAACATGGCTCCCTTGGAAATATTCGAATTGTGGGGAATCGCAAGAAAATTTCCGTTGGTCGCCTCTGCAGTCTCGCCCAGCCAAGCCCATAAATCTTGCGGGAACGCGCTCTGATCTAATCCGAAGGGATCAAAGGTTTGCGCTCTCCCGGCGTCGAGGTCCGTTACCACAATGCGGTGCAGATTGGCACCGCCCGGAATGGAGCTGTACTCCCAGCCGATTAACGCGGTGAACTGACCAGGCTTATTGTGTGAGTCGGCGGCCTCAGTAATCACTCGCCATGCATCAACTTCAACCTGCTGTTGCGATGGAATACCCCCAAAACTGAGCCGTCGAGCAGCGGCCGCTGCCCGCGTGTCGTCAGTGGGCTCGGGCAGCGCATCGATGAACAACAGGCGCGCTGTCTTCTTGTCGACGGCATCTTGTAAGACGGCCGATGCGTACCAAGCCCGCAAGCGTTGATATAGGCTCAGGCCGGTGGTGTCCACGCCGTTGAAATACACGCTTTGGGTCACCCCCAACAGCTCTGCATGGTCAGATAACACCAAAAAATCCAAGGGGGTCTTGAGTTGAACCCGATGCTTGTCCCATGGATGCTCAACTGGCATTCCTTTTGCAAAACGGTAGGCCACATCGGGAGTGGCCGACATATTATTGTTAACGAAGGCGTCGAAGGAGTAATTCGAATGCAGGTGGGTATCGCCCCAAAGTAACTGCTTGGGCTGCGCAAAAGCCACTGTTTCGATACCGCAGCATGTAACCAAAAATACGATGAGTAGTCGCTTCACGGTTTTATCCTTCTCTGGGGTTAGCATGGGAGGCTTTTGCACTCCGCTGTTTTATTATCATCTGATCGTCGCCTGAGCGAGGATTAACGTCCTTTCCATTCGTAGGGCCGCTTTTCAAAAAAAGCGGCGACCGCGTTTGGGCTGTCCTCGCTGTTAATGCATTTTTCCTGCAGATGCGCTTCTTTCACAATAGATTCCGATAGCGAGCCTGTTGCGGCATAGCGCAGCGCCTCTTTGGTATAGCGCAAGGCAAGCGGTGAGCGTGAAGCAAGATCGGCGAGAAAAGCAGCAGCTTCTTGCCTAAAACTCTCGTCGGCAAACACCCTATTCACCATGCCCCATTCAAGGGCTTTCGCAGCAGGTATTTTCTCGCCCATGACCATCATCTCAAGCGCCCGCCTACTGCCAATGAGCCTCTCTGTCAGCCAGGTGGCACCACCATCAGGCACCAACCCAATACCAGCAAAGGGTTGATAGAGAAAAGCCGATTGCGCCATGACGACAAAATCACAAGCCATTGCGTAGGAGTAGCTGATGCCAGCGCAAGGTCCGTTAACGGCGGCCACCCAAACCTTGGGCGCGTCGGCAATCGCCAATACTGCGGGACCAAATTCATTAATTAAAGCGTCACGGGTGCGCTCGCCCATCATCAGACCACCCTGACCGTCATCCTCGGACAAATCGGCGCCTGCGCCAAAAGCTCTGCCCTCACCCGTCAGCTCAACGATTCGAATAGAATCATCGAGGTTAAGCTCTCTCGCCGCCGCCAACAGCTCTCTGCGCATGGTAGTGTTCATAGAGTTGAGGGTGGACTGGCGATTGAAAGCCAGTCGCGCGACTGCGCCATCCCGCGAAAGCGTCAATGTTTCGTAATCAGTCATAGCAAAATCCTGTAAAACGTGCCTTTGTTAAACGGGTTAAACGCCTATGGACGATGCGCCGACAACGTCTCGATTAATTATCTACCAATGTCGTTGGTGCCGCCGGAGTGTACCGCAGCGTGCGATAACAATAACAGCATGCGTATTGGGCCCGGCCACGGGAGATCCGGTTATGTCGTGTGGTTGAAATATAATGCGGCCGACAACCACAGTGATAAGGGTGCCGACGCTGCCTCCTGACTCGAACAAGAGACGCTTGCTCTGGGGTCAAACGGTAGGTGGCTGAGGGGTTACCCCCCATCATCATCATAAGCTCTCGCCATTCCTTACCGTGGGATTGCGCATTGTAATAGGCCATTTCGATCGCGTAATGACACACCTCATGGACAATAGTATCGCTCACGTGGTGTTCGAAATCGGTAGCAAAAATATGTGGGTTAAACCGCAACCAACGTCTTGCTCCACGCCGACAATACATGCCGGCAGTACCGCCGGTGAGATCAAATTTTACGGAAATTGATGCCAGCGTGATGTCTAGGTGCAGCGCCGCTCGCTGAATGTCGTCCAGAGCTTTTGCCACGACTTGACTACGCTGAGACTCCGACAGGTCTGGACGGTCAGGTGCCAAATCCTACCTCAATCTGCGCTGGCAATATCAAGCACGTCTCTAAGCTCTCGCTTTAAGAATTTTCCGTTGGCATTGCGCGGCAGCGGCTCAGAGAGAAACCAGATGTATCGGGGTACCTTAAAAGCCGCAAGCCGTGTAGCCAGATGCTCACGCAGTGCTGCAGCATCCAGCATGGCAAACTCTCTGAGGTGTACCGCCGCACCCACCTCTTCTCCCAAGCGCTCATCCGGCACTGCAAAGGCGACGCACTCAAGCACCGCTGGGTGATCAAAAATAGCATTCTCCACTTCGGCGCCGTAAACATTTTCGCCGCCCCGCAAGATCATATCTTTGGCTCGGTCCACCAGATAAAGGAACCCGTCTTGATCGAAGTAGCCAATATCACCGGTGTGCAACCAACCATCAACAATGGTTTCAGCAGTCGCCTCTGCTCGATTGAGATAGCCCTTAATTACGGGAGTGCCCTTTACACAAACTTCACCGACCTCTCCCGCCGGCATATTTTCCCCGTTTGCCCCTATCACGCGGCCCTCTAACGAGGGCACAAGGGGTCCCGCACTCGCTGGGCGTTCAAGAAAAATATCACCCGCGATGTAACTGATGATGCCGCAAACCTCGGTCATCCCATAGCCTTGCGTGGGCTTTGCTCGGGTAGTGGCCTCAGCAACTTTGCCGACGAGATCGGGCTGCATGGCCGCGCCGCCTCCCCCCATAGCACTCAAGCTACTCAAATCATAACTATCGCGGTCTGGGTGGGATAAAATCTCCCGCGTCATCATAGGCACGGCGCTCATGGTCGTGACGCTCTCCGCCTCGATCAGCCGCATCGCCTCCACCGTATCCCACTTGTACATCAAGACGAACTTCCCGCCGGCAACACTGCCCCCTTGCAAAATACAGTTATTGGCCGTGACGTGAAAAAGTGGCGTTGCAATCAACGCGGTTGGGGGCGGTGCACTAATCGCCGCATCAGGCTCTTCACCCAACTCGAATGCACGTGCCGTGGCATAGATCGACCCCATGGCCGCAACACTCATGATATTGGCAACGCACCCTCGATGGGTTAGTTGTGCCCCCTTGGGCCGTCCGGTTGTACCCGATGTGTAAAATATGCAGGCGTCGGAGTCGGGATCAATCGTCACATCCGGAAGCTCGCCTCCGCCCGCAATGGCCTGCTGCCAGTCGGTCCCTGCCACAGAGCTATTCTCTGTGCGTACAGTAACCACGTCTATCGTCGGAAAGCTCTCCCTGATAGTGGCGAAAGTCTCCAAGCGACGATCATCTGCAATTAGCAAAGTCGGGGTAGAATCTGCCAGCGCATAGGCCATCTCGTCCGCGACCCACCAAGCATTCATGCCAACCACGGCGGCACCCACAGCATTAATAGCCCAGTGGGCAAGCATCCATTCCGGATAATTTCGCATCGCAATAGCCACGCGGTCTCCGGGCTGAACGCCCTGACGTTGCAGCCAACACGCAAACGCGGCTACTTGCTCCGCCGCTTGGGTATAGGTGAGTCGCTCATCCTTGTAGATTAGGTATTCCGCGTCACCATACCCCGCCGCGAGGCGCCATAGGTCCGTCAATGAACCCGGCGCATTTACGTATCCCAGCAGGGACTGCCCTCGTACCTCTACTCGCCCTACCTCTAGTAAGGTGCCCGGCGCGGTTACCAACTCACGGGCTGCATTAAAATGATCAATTCGTGCCATCGATACTCCAAATACCGGTCGCTGATACTCGACATAACAGGCTTCAGCGAACATCATCACTAAACCCTTCAAGAGCGCCTGTGGCTCGTAAGTGCGCCTGCGGCTTGCCAGCCGGAGCATACCCACAGCATACTGAAGGTTCAAATATTTCCGTGTCGAGTAGGCGTTGCACTCGGGCATTGCCGGCTCTCGACCGTTGAAACGGAGTAACTCTCGGGTAATGGACACGCAAACGCTGGATACCACACACCTTAAGGACTGGCTCGAGCAGCACATCGGCAAGTTTGATGGCCCTGTTCTGGCCGAGAAATTCGCCGGGGGGCAGTCAAATCCTACATTTAAACTGACCGCAGGCGGCAACCGCTATGTCCTCCGACGCAAGCCGCCTGGCAATTTGTTAGCTTCAGCCCACGCGGTAGACCGGGAATTTAGAGTGATTTCTGCTTTACAAGCCACGGACGTGCCAGTACCGCGGTCAATCGCGCTGTGCGAGGACGAGAGTGTCATTGGCTCGATGTTCTATGTTATGGAACACCTTGAAGGCAGAGTTTTTTGGGATCCCGCCGTCCCAGAGGTAAGTAACGAAGACCGTGCCGCTATTTATGATGACATGAATCGTGTGCTCGCCGGCCTGCATCAAGTGGATATCGAGCAAGTGGGTCTCACTGACTATGGCAGACCCGGAAACTATTTCGAGCGGCAGGTCAGTCGCTGGACCAAACAGTACCGTGCCTCAGAGACCGAGTCGATCGCCGCTATGGAGCAGCTCATCGAATGGCTGCCACTCAACATGCCTGAGGACGACGGCAGAATAAGCTTGGTTCATGGGGATTACCGTTTAGATAATGTGATGTTTCACCCCACCGAACCCCGTATTATCGCTGTCCTGGATTGGGAGCTGTCCACCCTAGGCAATCCGATTGCGGATCTGGCGTATCAGGTGATGGCCTGGCAACTTCCACCCCAAGGCGGTTTGGTCGGCATGGCCGGAGTTAACCGTGATGCACTGAAAATTCCATCTGACCATGCGTACATCAAGGCCTATTGCGATAGAACCGGCCGCGATGAGATCAAGCACTGGAATTTCTATCTGGTGTTTTGCTTCTTTCGGCTTGCTGCAATCCTTCAGGGAGTCAGAAAGCGCGGGCTTGACGGAAACGCCTCCAGCGCGGAAGCCATTGAGCGCGGCAATTTGACCACTCCTCTCGCCGAACTTGGCGTGTCGTTTATTGGCTAGACACCTGCCCTCCCCTAATGGGTCACGCGAGCGTTGCCGGCCTTTAGCGCTCGGGATTGCCGGGTCTGATTTTGATTATTCCTTTTTTTCGAGGCCGTGCCGTTTGAGCCAGCCCTGAGCGCGTCAAGCTGCGCCTTAGTCGGCGGCGGTCTCCGTCGAGACGAACGCGGACGTCGATATTTTCGCGCATCCGGCCTGAGATCCCCGTACTCAAATCGGTACAAAATTTCTTCTAGAGTCCGCGATATCATCGTGCAACGTCTTATGGCTTCTACCTTTTCAAAGCAGGCTTGTTCACCGTAGCGAACGATCTCAAGTAACTGCTTGTCATCAACATGGGACAACAGCCTTAAGGGGTTAGCAAGACGGAAGCTGGGTATGATGTTGATATCCCCTGTGTACTCTTGGTCCATTAGCGCATGCAGACCATGCATCATCATGTTGAAGCGTGGCCAGCTGTCGCCTTGCCGCTGTGCTATACCCCGGTAAAAATTAAGCACCTCTCTGCCCAAGCCAACGCCAAAGGTACCGGCCGCCTTCGAAAGCGGGTGCTTATCCTCGTCCTTTGAAAGAAATGCCGTCGCTATCGGATTGACCATACTCACGATGTAGTGATTGGTGCTGAAGAGACGGGAAAGACGTTTTGCCGGCAGATCATCTGCGACGGAGCCATCGACCCAGCGACGACCCGGGAGGTACGGTTGTGCTTCCCCATCAACATTCTTCGCCATGAGCATCACTGGGGGGAAGACACCCGGGACCGCACAAGAGGCCATCACCGCGGCACGAATATACACATTGGGGGATGTCACCGCATTGAGCAACCGAGACCGTTGGTGCGGCTCAGCTGGGGCTACGGTGATACTGACCTGGCGTCCGGTTTTTGCATAAGCCTCTTCAAAAGTCATATCCGGTACCAGACGCGCCACGAGCGCCTCAAGGTCAGCTAACGAAATATGAGACCCACCGCCAAGCATGCGGCGAAAAAAACTCGCCTCTTTATTGGCTTCGCGATGAAGAATTGCAGGATCCTGCAAATTCAGCAGCTCATCGTCGTCGAGACAGGCGAGAACACCAGCCACCAGCGCGCCTGCACTAGAGCCCGAGATTACTCTGGGCAGCAACCCCTGCGCCGTGAGCACATTAACCACGCCAAGATGGAGAAAACCCAGCACGCCCCCGCCGCTCAGCATAAGGGCGGAACGGCCAAAGCAGATATTCGCCCTATAAAAGAACTCGAGTTTTTGCTGAACAGGAATCACGTCCTCATCGAGCTCAGCCAGTAATCGAAGGGACGCGTCGATCTCGTCGATGTAGTCTTCGATCAATCGTTTGGTGCCACATTTGGCCATTCGGTAAAGCACACTTTGGCCCATGCCCCCCATATTGCCGTGGATTCCTTCGTTCAGCGCAAATAGCAGTCCTTGATAATCCTTCTTGCGCCGTAGTGCCTTTAAACGGTCACATCGCAATCGAATCTGCGCGTGGTCATAGAGGTCTGTCTCTTCCTCTTCTCGCCAGCTATCCATGCCGCTCGTGCTGTCGTGCTCGGCAGCAATGGCGTACCAATCCTTATAGTTTCCAGCGCCTTTTAGCCGCGCCTCGATGTTCTTCAGCTGACGTTTAGTGCCCACAAATACCTCGGTTGGCAAGACGTGACGTGCGATCATTATACTCGCGTCGCGATAGGGTAGACTAATGCCTCAAATCGACGCCAATTATAGCTAGAGCTATGAATATTTAATTAAAACAACAGCTTGGATAGAGGATGATGAGTGATTTCGTAGGATACGCGGGGCTGCTCGCCAGTGTTTTTTTACTGATTTGGTTGGCTCTACGCGGCATCGATATTATTTTCGCCGCTTTACTTAGCGCAATCGTGATCATTCTGACCAATCAACTGGCCTTCGCCGAATCGCTGCTTTCCGGGTTCGCCTTGGGTAAACTCGGGGCTTTTACCTTTGCAGGAAAGTTTTTTTTACTGTTTGCGGCCGGCGCTATTTTTGGACGGGTTATGGGCGACTCAGGCGCCGCCGCCTCAGTGGCCCTCGCCTTGATCCGGCGAATGGGAGCCGAAAAGGCGCTCATCGTTACCACCCTCTCCTGCGCGTTACTAACCTACGGTGGTGTGGTGGTGTTTGTCGTCATTTTTGCAATGTACCCTCTTGGGCTGCAGCTGCTGAAAGAAGCCAACATCCCCAAGCGCCTTTTCTGTGCCGCATTGGCACTGGGAGCCGGCACATTTACCCTGACCGCACTCCCCGGCACCCCATCAATTCAAAATGTTATCTCCGCCACGGCACTAAATACCAGCCTGTTTGCGGCGCCCTGGCTTGGCATGATTGGTGGCATCACCATGTTTGCTTTGGGACTCTGGTACCTAGAGACACAGCGCCGACTGGCCCATGATCGTGCCGAGGGCTTTGAGCCCGGACCACGCGACCAACTTATTGACGTAAACGCCGAACCGCTTCCCCACTGGGTCCTGGCCGTGTCGCCGCTGGTCGTCGTTCTGGGCACTATTATGCTTCCGCGGCTTTTTCTCTCTGCAGGCGCGGCCGTAACGGGGAGTGCAGCACAGCTACTCGAGTTCGCCAACAATCAGCCGGTTGTCTGGCCGAGCGTCGCACTTTTACTGGGGAGCGTTCAGGCGGCTCTGCTTTTCCCCAGAGTCCGATACCGGGCTTTATTGGTGATGGGTCGGGGGACGCAGGATGCCATCCTCCCATTGATTAACACCGCCGCGGTAATAGGCTTCGCTGGGGTCGTCACTCAAACCCAGGGTTTTCAAACCTTCCTCACCCTCGCGATCGACTCGGGCCTGCCTCCGCTGCTCTCCGTGTTTGGATCGATCAGCTTGATCTCAGCCATTACGGGTTCAGCCTCTGGCGGTTTGCAGATATTCATGCAAACGCTTGGGCCACAATATCTTGAAATGGGCCTTGAGCCTGAAGTCCTGCATCGGGTTGCCACGATTGCTAGTGGTGGCTTTGACTCTCTGCCCCACTGCGGCGCGGTGGTAGCAATGCTCACAATCACCCAGCTGACCCACAAGCAGGCTTATCGCGACGTTGGCGTGATCACTGTAGTCATTCCCGTGATTGCAACGCTGGTAACGATTGGCGCCGCGAGCTTGGGTATCCGCTAGCGCTTAAGCGTCCCGATTTCGGTAGGCCTCCATCAAGTGCCGCTTATAGAGCTTTCCGTTGTCCATACGCGGCAGCTGCTCCATAAAATCGAGCGACTTGGGCACCTTGATTGTCGAGAGCCGCTCCTTCATCCAGGCAATCAGTTCGGCGGCAAGATCATCGGTGGCGTCCGACCAGTTTGCGGGCTGGACGACAGCCTGCACAACCTCGCCAAACTCCTCATCGGCAATTCCAAACACCGCCACGTCAGCAACTTTTTCATGACCAATTAAGAGGTTTTCAATTTCTGCGGGGTACACATTGACACCGCCAGTAATAATAGTGAAGTTCCGGCGGTCTGTTAGGTATAAGAACCCCTCTGCATCCAAGTAACCCACGTCGCCGATCGTGGTCCAACCATTGGCATTATAAGCCTCTTTAGTTTTGGTCGGTTCATTGTGATATTCAAAGGCATTATGAATATCTGAAAACCATATTGTTCCGACCTCCCCCGCGCCGAGCTCGTTGCCGTCATCGTCAAGAATGTGTGGCACACCGAACAGCGCTTTTCCAACCGATCCTTTATGCTCAAGCCAAGACGCGGAGTCTATTAGAGTAAAACCGGCGCCCTCGCTGGAGGAGTAATACTCAACAATAACCGGGCCCCACCATTCAATCATTTTTTCTTTTACATCAATCGGGCAAGGCGCTGCCGCGTGAATGGCCACTTGCATTGAGGATAGATCAAATTGGCGCCTGATTGACTCATCAAGCTTTAGCATGCGCACAAACATAATGGGAACCCACTGGCTATGGGTAATTCGATACGCCTCGATAAGCTCAAGCGCGCGAACCGCGTCGAACTTCTCCATGATCACCGACGTACCGCCGGTATCAAGGACTATCATGTTGTAGTGTAGAGGCGCAGCATGGTAGAGCGGCGCCGGCGAGAGATAGGTTGTTTCGGACCCAAATCCAAACGCGGCTCCGATCGAGGTGGTCAACCCAAGTGGCGCATCCCACTGGTCTGTATGCGGCGGGAGAAATATTCCCTTTGGCTGGCCGGTGGTGCCAGAGGAATAGAGCATCGTGGCGCCCATCATTTGATCATCAATCGGCCGTGATGGCAGCAAGTCGATCGCTTCCTCATAGGATTCGAACCCTTCGTAGACACCACCAACCATATAAAAGTGGCCTACCCCTGGCGCCTCAGACACCATCATCTTGGCTACCTCGGCTAGACTCGAAGACGCTATGAAAAGTTTGGCTCCGCAGTTCTCAAGGATGTAAGCGGTCTCGTCCTTCTTAAGGTGCGTACTGATCGGCGTAAAGATAACGCCCGATCGCATGGCAGCAGCCGCGACTTCGAGGAACTCCCGACAGTTGACCAGCATCATGGCTACATGATCTCCGGGGCCAACACCACAAAGACGAAACAGATGAGCAACCTGATTGCTGCGCGCGTCCAACTCGCCGTATGTGACGACCTCCCCAGAGTTGGCCATGATGTAGGCTGGTTTTTGTGGTGTTTCAGCTGCCGTCACGGACAGATGTGGCATAGTCACTTCCTCTTGTTAATTTCCGGCACCTCTGGAGCAGAGGCTGTCACGGACTCCCTGAGCAGCCGTGCGACGCATTTCTGGCGCATCATACTGCGATTTTGAGGTAGTCTGCAGTATCGTAGGGCCCTGCACTCAGGGTTTTTTCATGGAGCACTACGGGTGACGAAGCTCGACAGCAACGCTACACCTCGACAATGGCGCCGCTTAATTCGCGAGGGCGGCTACGACGCGCCAACTAGCGGGCTTTGTGGCGGATTTTTGCAATGCAACCTGGTAATCCTCCCTCGGGATGCCGCGGATGAATTCGAGGATTTTTGCCTCTCCAACCCCAAGCCATGCCCGCTTCTTGCTAAAAGCACAACACCAGGAGATCCATCACTACCCAGTCTCGGTGAGGGCATTGATGTGCGCTTCGACCTGCCCCGCTACCGGCATTGGCAAGCAGGCAAGGTCGTTGATGAACTTGCATCCATTGAACACCTCTGGAAAGACAACGACGTGGCTTTTGCCCTAGGCTGCTCGTTTTCTTTTGATCACGCGCTAGGGAAAGCGGGGATTGATGTCAGGCATGTTAGTGAAGGGTGTAACGTACCTATGTACCGCACCTCAATTACCTGTGAAAAGGCTGGGCGGTTCTGGGGTGACATGGTCGTGAGCATGCGCCCTATGACATCGAAAGATGCCATCAGGGCGATCGAGATCAGCACGCATTACCCCGAGGCGCATGGTGCGCCTGTTCACCTGGGCGATCCGACTCTTATCGGAATTAATGACCTGAAAACCCCTGACTTTGGCTCTGCCGTTAGTCTCAAGACCGGTGAAATACCTGTTTTCTGGGCGTGTGGAGTCACGCCACAAATAGTGCTAGAAAATGCACAACTTCCGATTGCATTTACCCACGCACCCGGACACATGCTGATCACGGATAAAACCCACGAGGATCTTTATGAAAGCAGTTAAACAGGTGGTTAGCAGAAGCCGTCGGAAGACTGCGCCGCAAGAAAAGAGAAAAATACTGATCAATTGTGATCTTGGCGAGAGTTTCGGCGCCTGGAAAATGGGGTGCGATGAAGACATTATGCCGCACGTCGATTGCGCCAATATTGCCTGTGGTTTCCACGCAGGAGATCCCAGCGTTATGCGCAAAACGCTGTTGCTTGCCAAACACCATAAAGTCGAGATTGGCGCCCACGTCGGTTATCCGGATTTGCAGGGGTTTGGACGTCGCTCAATGCAACTCAGGGGACAGGAACTAATTGATTGCATTCACTACCAAATGGGAGCCCTCGACGGCATTGCCCGCTCTCACGGATTGCGTCCCACCTACATCAAACCCCACGGCGCACTTTATAACGATATGGTCTCAGATCGGATGCTCACCGAAACCGTAATCAAGGCGGCGTCCACCTGGTTCAGGGGGGCCGACCTTGTAGTCATGGCGACAGCAAATGACAAAAAAACCGTGCAAATGGGCATCGAGTATGGCGTTACCCTTCGATTCGAAGCATTTGCGGATAGGGGCTATAGCTCGAGCGGCGCGCTGATTCCAAGAGGCGAAGCAAATGCGGTGCTGGTTACCGAGGCTGCGGTAGAGCAAGCGATTGCCATTGCGAATGGCCAACTGAAAAGCCAGTCTGGAAAGCGACTCAACATTCTGCCTGATACGGTGTGCGTTCATGGGGATACCCCCAACGCGGTAGCGATGGCTGCGGCGATCCGCCAGGCACTGGTCTGACGAATCGACGGGTGGAATTATCGAGTAGCCCAGCGGGGCTTAATGGATTAAATCTCAGGCTGTCGGGGGATCCGGGACCGGCGATGACTGATTATTTGTGTGGGCTATCAGACCATCTATGCGCAGCTAATGAAGGTTTTGTTGTCGACCGAGTCATTGGGTACAGATCCCTTACGCTCTTTTTCTCTGGGACCATCACAGACTATACCGACATACTTACCGCAGCGGAACAGTACCGGCATGAGGCGCGATCAGTCACAGAAACGAGCGAACTCATCCGGCTACCGGTATGGTATTCGGAAGAATCGGGCTCCGATCTATTGCACGTTGCGCAGTACTGCGACCTCAGCGTAGATGAGGTCATTACCCTTCACACGGAAACAATATACGTGGCAGCCGCCACCGGATTTGCGCCAGGCTTCGCTTATCTTGGCTACACCCCTGAGCCTCTTAAAATGCCCCGCCTCGACACGCCACGACGCGTCGTACCAGCAGGAAGTGTCGCCATCGCTGACCGGCAAACGGCAGTCTACCCATCATCGTCACCGGGTGGGTGGAGATTGATCGGACGCTGCCCCACCCGCCTCTTTTCCCTCGACTGGGATCCTCCGGTAAAAATACAGGTAGGGGATCGTGTTCAGTTTTACCCCATTTGTCAGAACGAATTCGCGGCGCTCGGTGGATCCCCGTGAACAGCTTTCGGATCATAGAAGCCGGTCTCTCGACCACGATTCAGGACACGGGCCGACTGGGACTACTTGGCGCAGGTATCACCCAAGGCGGTGTCACCGATCCTTTTATGATGGCACTCGCGAATACTTTGGTTAGCAACCCGCCCGATGCAGCCGTGCTCGAATTGACCCTGGGTGGGCTTCAGCTCGAGGTCACCGGTGCCTTTTCAGTTTGTCTCACCGGAGCACCTTGCGAGCTCGCTATTAATGGGAGCCCCGCAGACATGGCTGGGCCGCATCATGTGGCAACAGGAGATTTGGTTACGGTGGGTAAGTGCCATCAGGGAATCTACAGCTTTCTGGCGATATCCGGGGGTATTGATACGCCGCCGGTTCTTGGCAGCCGAAGCACCGTCGTCAGAGAGAGCCTGGGCGGGCTTGGCGGGCGTCGATTGCGCGTGGGCGATATCCTCGCGCTGGGTGATAGCCCCGGCGTTGGCGATACAAAAAGGACCAGGCGCGATGCCGGCAGCGCTGGGATTGTCTCCGAATTAGAGTCCTGCCTTACGCTGCGCTTTATTCGGGGGTTTGATTGGGAAGATTGTGCGCCCGAGGCGGCGGAAGGTCTCCTTGAGTCTGAATTTTCTGTGGCAAGCGACTCCAATCGAATGGCAATACGCCTAACGGGTGGTCATCTTCAGACCGGAATTACAGAGGCGTGGTCTGAGGCCACCTGCTATGGCTGTATTCAGGTTCCAACAGACGGCGAGCCATTTATTCTCATCAATGACCGGCAAACGATGGGGGGATATCCTAAGCTAGGAGCCGTGATAGCAACTGACTGTGTGCGCCTGACACAAGCCCGGGCGGGCACCCGAGTCACTTTTCAGGCGATCACCCTTGAGGAAGCAAAACATCTGGCTTGGCTTGAAGCGCACTATCAGGAAACCTTGCAGCAGGCTTTGAACCAACCATGACAGCGCCTTTAGCAGAGCTCAGCAACCATCTAGAGTCGCTTCTCGTCGCCGAAAATCATCGAGGCATGAAGTCCCTGCGAGAAGCGCTTCCACCAGGCTCTTATCTCCGCGCGGCTGAGCTGCTTAATAACGCTAAAGGCAACGTTTTTATTATTACAGGCTTTCCGATTGCCAACACCTTTGAAACCGACGGCCCCCCGGGAGCATTAGTCATTTATGACCACCTAGAGGCTCTCGGCGCGACGCCTTGGATTGTTGCTGACTCTGACCTCGTTGCTGCACTTGCCGGTCGCGTTCGGGCTCTGACAGTTCCTGAGGGCTCTCACGCTAACCAGCTGATTGAACGCCTCTCGCCCGCACTGATTGTCGCCATAGAGCGACCCGGCGAGGCGGCAGATGGCAGGTTCTACAACATCAGGGGCATTGACATATCAGGGCGATGTCACTCTGTCGCTCCGCTACTGGCTGCTGCAGACTGCCCAATTATCGCGATCGGAGATGGCGGCAATGAGGTTGGCATGGGTAAGGCCCTGACGGCTACCGAGGCACTGCCAATCACCCCCTCCGTTGTTACATGCGACGAGCTGCTGGTCGCTGATGTTTCTAACTGGGGCGCGTATGGGCTTGTGTTGCTGAGCGCCTACGCACTAGATCCAAAGAATTTACCTAATATTAACCCAGCTGCCCTGCTATCTTTCGTCGTGAGCTTGGGGGCGGTCGATGGCGTCACAGGGCGTTGCGAGACCACCGAAGATGGATTGAGCCCAGAAAAAACATCAGCATTGCTTGAGAAGTTGACAGCCTTGTTTAATTCGGACGTTCACGTATGACAATCGCCTACCTCAATGGTGACTATTTACCGCTCGAACAGGCCTCGATCTCCCCAATGGACCGAGGCTTCTTATTTGGTGACGGCATTTATGAGGTCATACCCAGCTACGGCGGCCGGTTTGTCGGCTTTGATCGCCACTTCGATCGCCTGACCGCCGGCCTCTCATCCATCAGCTTGAAAAGCCCCTTCTCTGCCGTGGCGCTAAAGAACCTTCTTGAAGAACTCATTAATGCTAATGCAACTCTCGACACAAGCGGTGGACTTGGCCTTTATCTCCAGGTTACCCGTGGCACCTCCCCCAAACGTAATCACCAGTTTCCCAATTCAATCACCCCCACGGTTTTTGCTTTCACCTTCGACATACCACCTCCAATAGCTGGCAATGTTGACAAGGCTCACACTTTTTCAGTCGTGACTGGAAGGGATTTACGCTGGCAGCGATGCAACATCAAGTCGGTCTCTCTGCTAGGAAACGTGCTGCATATGATGGAGGGCGTTACCGAGGGAGCAGAAGAAATTTTACTATTCAACGAGAGGGACGAACTCACTGAAGCGTCCACCAGTAATGTATTTATTGTGCGCGATGGATCCATTAGAACCCCCAACCTTGATCATCAAAAGCTGGGGGGCATTACCCGAAATATGCTGGTGGATATGCTCCGGAAGCATAGTACGCTATCTGTAATCGAGGGAACTGTTAGTCGTGCTGACGTGTCATCAGCTGACGAAGTGTGGCTCACAAGCTCAACCAAGGAAATCTCACCCGTGGTACAAATCGATGGCGAGCTCGTTGGCGCTGGACGGCCAGGCCCGGTGTGGTCAGAAGCCCAAACCCTGTTTGACCGCTACCGCTTTGACTACTGAGCATTATCGTGGCGAGACCTAGCTACTTTGACATCGACCTAAGGGCGCTAGAGCACAATGTTCGCCTGACAAAAAAACGGGCAGCCAACAAAAAAATCTGCGCCGCCGTAAAGGGCGATGCTTACGGGCATGGCCTCATTCCTTGTGCCGAGATAATCGCCCCCCATGTCGATAGCCTGGCCGTGGCTTTTTGTGAGGAAGCATCAGCCTTGCGCCAGACCGGCGACCTGCCACGAATAGTGGTCCTCGAAGGTCCGTTTGATTTAGCGGATGCAAGATTCATCGCTGACAACGGTTTAGATTCAGTAGTACATTCAGCGTATCAGGTAGAGCTTTTGTTCAGTGCGCGATTACCAGCCAGATCGACGATATGGTTAAAGCTCGACAGCGGGATGCATCGACTAGGGCTAGAGGACGGCGAAATTGCCGCCCAACTCAAGCGCCTCGAGAGCAACAACCACAGCAACATAGGACTAATGAGTCACTTAGGCGATGCTGAATCCGTCGACTCCGCAATGACTCAAGCGCAGCTTGCACGGTGGTGCGCAGCCGTAGACAAACGCTCGCTGCCAACCAGCCTGTTGAATTCAGCCGCGATCCTTCATGGCTATGACACAAAATCAGATTGGGTGCGTCCCGGTATTATGCTTTACGGCGCCGCAGACCTCCCTACCGAGCATGAGGATCGACTGCTGCCAGTCATGCATTTTCGATCAGCCGTAATGGCACTGCGCTGGATCAATGAATCCGAGGTTGTGGGTTATGGCGGCCGCTGGCAGGCGAGCAAACCAACTCGTGTTGCGACAGTACCGGTTGGTTATGCCGATGGATATCCACGCACAGCGCGCAATGGAACCCCCGTCTTGATTGATGGCGTTGAATGCCCACTGATCGGCAGGGTATCGATGGATATGATTACCGTCGATGTCACCGCGCTAGCCTCGGTGGAAGTCGGTAGTGAAGTAGAGCTATGGGGAAGCAGCTTGGCCGTCAACACCGTCGCCCAACATGCTGGTACCATCGGTTATGAATTGCTCACGCGGTTGCCCGCGCGCTGCCCGAGACGTTGGAGTCGTTGAATGCCGCGCAAAGATCATGATGATTGCACTAAATAGGAATGTTTGTGGTCGCTAGCGCCAATTCAGTCCCGGATGGAAGCCTTCTTGCCGCGATAGATTTGGGCAGTAATTCGTTCCATCTGATTGTCGCCCGCTTAGAGCACGGGGAGATCAAACCTGTGCATATGCTGGGAGAGCGAGTGCAATTAGGCGCCGGTCTTGAGCGGGGGCGCTTAGCGCCCGATGCCATGGACCGAGGGCTGGATTGCCTCGCACGGTTTGCTCAACTTTTGGAAAGCATGGATTTAGCTGGTGTTCGAGTTGTCGGGACCAATGCGCTACGACAGGCCAAAAATCGCCGAGAATTTACCCGCGCCGCGGAAAAGCTACTTGGGGTTCCCGTTGACGTGGTATATGGCCGTGAGGAAGCGCGGCTAATTTATCTCGGTGTTGCCCACACCCTAGCCGACGACGAAGCGAGCAGATTAGTGGTCGACATTGGTGGCGGAAGCACCGAATTTATTGTCGGAAGACGTTTCGAACCGCAACGACTGGTGAGTCTGCAGCTAGGGTGCGTTAGCTATGCACAAATGTTTTTCCCTGAGGGCATTATCACCTCGAAAAACTTTAAGCGCGCCTATGAACATGCACTTGTCGAAGTGTCCCGTATCAAAAAACACTACCGCGCCCAGCATTGGGCCGAAGCCGTTGGCTCGTCAGGCACGCTTCAGGCCATCGAGTTACTCGTCCAGCATGCAGGCTGGCTTGAGAACGGTATCGACAGAAAATCCCTCGAGAAGCTGCGGAAAAAGCTGCTCAAATACCAACATGCCGATGAGATTGACCTCGAGGGACTCAATGACAAACGAAAGCATGTGATCACCGCCGGCGTTGCTATCGCCATGGCAATTTTTGACGGCCTCGCCATTGAAATCATGCGCACTTCAAAAGGGGCCCTTCGTGAGGGACTTATCTACGACCTCGTCGGTCGACTGTCTCATGAGGACGTGCGTGAGCGGTCCATTGCCGCGATGGTATCGCGCTACGGCGCCGATGAAGGCGCCAGTCAGCTGGTGAGCGATCGATTAATTTGGCTAGCGCAAAGTGTAAAATCGGCGTGGGGATTAGACGACAGCCAAATCGAGCTCGCGGCTTGGGCGGGGCGCTGCCATGAAATAGGAACCGCGATTTCGCAGAAACACTACCACCACCACTCCGCCTACCTCATTGAAAACACAGATATGCCAGGGTTTTCTCAAGATGAGCAGGAAATAATGGCGGTGTTCCTGAGGGGACAACGCGGCAAGATTGCCGCAGACTTGTTGTCCACCGTAGCTGACGAAGCTCGTGACAGCTTGGGGAAACTCACGGCCTTACTCAGGATAGCCGTTATGTTTAAGTGGAGCGAATCCACTGAGGACTTTGACTCCCTGTCAGCGGTACCGGAAAAGAATAAGATCGTGATTTATGTCCCACTCGGCTGGCGAAAGCGTCACCCTCTGACCCTCTGGGAGATCAAAACATCGAAGAGCATCTTGGCTAAGCTCGGTGTGACCGTCACGCTTCGGAACAAGCGCGATAATTAGTCAAAAAACCCTCCTAATCGGAGGGCTTTCTTGGCCACAGGCTATGCAATTCAGTCTAAATTGCCGCTTCAAATTCAGGTAACGCGGTAAAGAGATCGGCAACCAAGCCATAGTCGGCGACCTGAAAGATGGGCGCATCCTCATCTTTGTTAATCGCCACAATAACTTTGGAATCTTTCATACCCGCGAGGTGTTGGATGGCGCCCGATATTCCGACAGCGATATAGAGATCCGGCGCCACGATTTTGCCGGTCTGACCGACTTGATAATCATTTGGCACAAAACCGGCATCCACCGCGGCACGGGAAGCCCCAATAGCGGCGCCCAGCTTATCCGCAATACCCTCAAGCAGCTGGAAATTATCGCCATTCTGCATACCCCGACCACCCGAGATGACCACCGACGCTGCGGTCAGCTCTGGCCGGTCTGATACGGCGACTTCCTCACTGACAAAACTGGATAGCCCCGCATCATGAACGGAGGCGACGGCCTCTATGCCGGCACTGCCCCCTTCCGCGGGAACAGCGTCAAACGCCGTTGTACGCACGGTGATGACCTTCTTTGGGTCTGAAGATTGCACCGTTGCTATCACGTTACCGGCGTAAATCGGTCGCGTGAAGGTGTCAGCGCTTTCCACTGAAATAATATCGGAGATTTGCGCCACATCGAGGAGCGCGGCGACGCGAGGCATCGTGTTTTTGCCCGCCGTCGTAGCGGGGGCAACGATATTGTCATACTGGGCGCCGATTTCAGCGATAAGCAATGACACATTCTCGGCTAGCTGATTCGCATAGGCCGCGTTGTCTGCGCACAGTACTTTACCAATATCCGGCACCTGCGCCGCCGCTTCAGCGGCTCCCCCACAATCAGCTCCCGCCACCAGAATATCCACTGCAGCACCCATCGCTTGTGCCGCGGCAACGGCATTCAGGGTTGCGACCTTGAGGCTTGAATTATCGTGTTCGGCAATTACCAATGTGCTCATGAGATCACCTTCGCTTCATTCTTCAATTTGTCAACCAGCTGCGCCACATCCTCAACTTTGATACCCGCCGAACGCTCGGGGGGCGGTGCGACGCGCAACTGAACCAAGTGAGTCTTAAGTTCGACACCCAGATCTGCTGGCGTCGTCACGTCAAGCGGCTTCTTTTTCGCCTTCATAATGTTAGGCAGAGACGCGTAGCGCGGCTCGTTCAAGCGTAAATCCGTGGTCACTATCGCAGGCAGGTTCAATTTGAGGGTTTGCAAACCGCCGTCCACCTCACGCGTGACCAAGATCGATTCGCCATCAATTGTGATCTCGGAAGCAAATGTGCCCTGCGCCATACTCGCCAACGCACCTAGCATCTGGCCGGTCTGATTGTTATCACCGTCAATGGATTGTTTACCCAAAATGACGAGCTTGGGCTGCTCCTTATCAACGACGCCTTTGAGAAGCTTTGCTATCTCTAGCGGCTCCGGGCGGCCCTCTACCTCCACATGAATACCTCGATCAGCACCCAAGGCAAGCGCTGTCCTGATCTGCTCTTGGCACGCCTTATCACCAACCGATACGACCACCACCTCTGAGACGGTACCTGCTTCCTTGAGCCGAACTGCCTCTTCTACCGCAATTTCACAAAAGGGGTTGATCGCCATTTTAACGTTGTTTAATTCGACGTCGGACCCGTCGGCCTTTGCGCGAACTTTAACGTTGTAATCAACGACCCGCTTGACTGCCACCAATGCTTTCATAGTCTCCTCGGATGCTTATAGAGTTGATGCGATTTTGCGGCGCGCAGTGTAACATACTCAAAGTTCAAAAAGCCCCCGGTAACAGCATGCTTTTGGCTTAAGCATCGGGTATCTATGGGGTCAAAATCCGTCGCCTAGGCTTGGTCTCTAGGGATTACAGTCCCCTATAATCTGTAAGGATTGACGGTTTTAACAGCAGCAACCGGCCTTTTAGGATGGCCCGATTTGGCATGAGGAGCCTCGCATGGAACGTGAATCAATGGAATTCGATGTCGTCATCGTTGGAGCGGGCCCTGCTGGCCTGTCCGCGGCGATCCGAACCATGCAGATTGCCGAGAAACAGGGGCGTGAAACCAGCGTTTGTGTCGTAGAAAAAGGATCGGAAGTAGGCGCTCATATCCTCTCGGGTGCCGTGCTCGAGCCGCGAGCGCTGAATGAACTGCTACCTGACTGGAAGGCGAAAGGTGCGCCGCTAAACACGGCGGTGACCGACGATACCTTCTTTTTCTACACCAGCGGTAAGTCAGCGATCAAACTGCCCAACTTTTTAATCCCAAAGCCGACCCATAACGAGGGTAACTATATCGTTTCCATGGGTAACGTCTGCCGCTGGCTCGCCGAACAAGCCGAGGGCATGGGCGTTGAGATTTATCCTGGATTCACCGCCGCGGAGATCCTTTACCACGATGACGGCAGTGTCAAAGGAATCGCAACGGGTGAAATGGGGGTCGGCGCGGACGGCACGGAAAAAGACAGTCACGTCCCGAGCATGGAGTTGCATGCGAAATACACGCTGTTCGCCGAGGGCTGTCGCGGGCACCTCGGGAAACAGCTGATGAGTCAATTCGGGCTCTCCGAGGGAAAAGACCCCCAGCATTACGGCATCGGTATTAAAGAAATCTGGGAGATTCCTGCCGAGCAGCATGAAGAGGGAAAGGTCGTGCACGGGCTAGGATGGCCTCTGTCAGAGAGTAAATCCTCAGGAGGAGCCTTTCTCTATCACGCCGAGAACCACCAGGTGTACATTGGTCTCATCACTGATTTGAACTACAGCAACCCCCACGTCAGCCCTTTTGAAGAATTTCAGCGCTGGAAAACGCACCCGGAGACCCAAAAGATTCTCGCGGGAGGGACCCGAATAGCCTATGGCGCACGCGCTCTTGCTAAAGGGGGTTGGAATTCACTTCCTACCATGCACTTCCCGGGCGGTCTTTTGATTGGCTGCGATGCCGGCACGCTAAACAGTGTGAAAATCAAAGGAAACCATACGGCGATGAAGAGCGGCATGCTAGCCGCTGAAACTGTAATGGAGGCATTACAAACCGAGGGAACGCCTGCCGCAGATTTAGCGGGCTATCAACAAGCGCTGAAAAAATCCTGGCTGGGCAAGGAACTCTATACCACGAGAAACTTTGCTGGGTTCATGCATAAGTTCGGCTACATGGTGGGAGCGGGCCTTGTGTGGCTGGATCAAAATCTGTTTGGGGGCCGTCTGCCTTTTACCCTGCATGACACGAAACCTGACCATGCCTGCCTGACCCCAGCTGCTAGCGCTAAAACCATCAGCTACCCGAAGCCTGATAATGTGCTCACCTTTGATCGACTGTCATCGGTGTTTTTATCAAATACTAACCACGAAGAGGATCAGCCCTGCCATCTCACCCTGGTGAATCCCGATATTCCTATCCAGGAAAACTTACCCACCTATAACGAGCCCGCGCAGCGCTATTGCCCTGCCGGGGTCTACGAAATTGTGGAGGAGGCGACCGGACCGCGCTTTCAGATCAACGCCCAGAACTGCGTGCATTGTAAAACCTGTGATATCAAGGACCCGGCGCAAAACATCACCTGGGTAACCCCAGAGGGCTTTGGAGGCCCCAACTATCCCAATATGTGAGCCGCAAACTTATAGCTTGTCAGGCCAGCTTAAAAGCAATTCCATTGCTGGTTACAACGCCATTTACATCGACTCTTTCAGCAAGGCGATACCAGGCCGCGCGGGTAAACAGCGCTGTTAGGCCATTATCCAGGGTTACATAGGCCGCGCCGGCGGCTTTTGGCTCAAAAGCGAGGGTGTGCCGGCTGTCCAGTGGAATTTGCCCGCCGGTATTAAGGGTCAGGATGAGGGTCTCCGGTGACCTACCTGCGAGAGGCTCAGCATCAACTACCCTCAAAGGATGCATAACGACCGCCACTACCACCTTCTCGACGGGCGTAACCAGATAGTACTCGCCATCACCCTCGATCCGAAGAATGCTTGCAAACAAGTTAACGAGTTCTTGGCGCCTGATTGGGGCACCGGCGTGCCACCAAGATCCGTCAGCCCGGATCTCCATGCCGATATCGCCACAATGCGTCGGATTCCACAAACCCACCGGCGGTGAGGGCCGGCTGGTGATCCGGTCCGGCCCTTCGAACATGTCGTAGTGAGCACCATCGGCACCCAATTCAGCGGCGATCGCCGCAAGCCCGCCTAGAGACGCTGGCTTTTCCTCCCCCGGATTCAACCCCAGCTCCCCAAGCTATCGAATAACAATGTCAGCGTTTTGACGAAGTGCCATACGATATTCGAGCAGGGAAAGCTGGCCCTGTACCTCTCCAAGTTGGCTGACAAGCTGATCAGCCTCCCCCGGCACCAGGCTCGCGACGTTTCCAGGCGTTACGCGGGCCAGCTCCACAATGGCTACGTCACCCCCCGGAAGCTCTACCTTATCGATCGTTGCGGGGCCGGCGGTTTGCATATCAAAAGCGAGCCTGACAACTTCCGGGGGCAATAACCCCCCAGAACGTCGGGCACCCAGTTCTACCCGCCACTCATAACCATCGGTGTTTGCGATTTCCTCGAGGGTTTCACCTGCGCTGACTCGCCGCCTAACCTCACCCACAAGATTCTGGTACGCCTCATCGGTGGCTGTCGTTTCAAGCTCTACCCGAATGTCATCCTCCACCTCCTTGAGTGACAATCGTCGTGAAGGCAGCTTCTGATTTATTCGGGTCACCAGGAAACGATTACCCGATAGCTCTAACACAGTCGAATTATTGCCCAACTCATAAACCTCTTCTTCGAACAACGCGTCTCGAGCAGCGGCATCATCGAAAACCCCTGAACCGGCCGAGCGGCTAATGCCCGAAGCACTTTGGACCAATAGTCCTAGAGCATCAGCGGGTTGCTTTAAATCACCAGCACTGAAAACCATCTCTCGGAGGCTTTCAACCGTTGCAAGCAGTACTTGCTCAGCCTCGGATTGCTGAATTGCTAGCTCTAACTCTGCTCGCAAGGCCGTATAGTCCGGTGCGTCAGTGGCCACGCGCTCTTCTACGCGGATAAAGTGAACCCCCGCGTCGGTTTCAACGGGGGAAGAAATTTCGCCGATGCCGAGTTCGGCAATGGCCGCTTCCATAGGCTCTGGAAACACCGAGCCATCGGTAAAGCCTAACTGGCCACCAGTGCTGGCAGAGCCAATGTCATCCGACGTCTCCCCAGCAATGACAGAAAACTCTTCGCCAGACGCCAGTCGAGCTGCTACGTCGTCGATGCGGGTCGCATACTCTTCGGCGCTCTCGTTATCACGTTGGACGAGTAAGATATGTGCCACGCTAGTCTGCT
>Ga0255752_10000402_pt1 | contig 54312 bp, 38 predicted proteins | sample 011ome_25_FD_179952 | JGI IMG/M metagenome (GOLD analysis project Ga0255752, IMG submission 179952) | Coastal salt marsh microbial communities from the Groves Creek Marsh, Skidaway Island, Georgia - 011512CT metaG (version 2) | ecosystem: Environmental > Aquatic > Marine > Intertidal zone >...
TCCCCGGTTTTGGTCTCGCATTTTCGAATCCTAATCCTCCGCCTCGGTACGCCGTCGATGCCCGCAAGAGTCGGAACTTTGCCACCAAAGGGACGTTTTTATACGTCGTGCGCATCTGATAATATTTCTCTCACTCTGTTTGTGATGCCTGCGTGTGTAGTATCTGTTATCAGTCCGGAAAAGCTTTGAGAATGGAGCAAATTCACTTTCAGATAAAATGGAAAAGTGAGGAATTTTTCCCCAAACATCCATCTTCTCCCCGGGTGGTCGGGAGATGATGACGACGAGACCCTTTTCCTTTTCCTTTTCCTCTGAAAGGTTCCGAGTGAGAAGCGAGAGGAGGTCGTTCTTTGCTTCTTTGAATTCTAGAAGACAAAGAGGAGGAAGAAGACAGAGAAGAGGAGGAGGAGAGCTCGGGGTTGTTTTTGCCGCCAACGCGTTCGAGAAGAAGGAGGAGGAAAAGCAGAGCGTAACGACGACGACGACGACGGTACTAAAAAGCAAACAGAGGCAGAGAGACCATCGGAAACGAAATCGCGCGCGGAACAAAGAGAAAAACGACGAGGTTGTTCGAGAGGTTTTGGAACGGTTTTTACAGGTGTTGAAACCGTTGTACGAGGAGGAAAAGGAAAAGGAGGAAAGTTCGTCGAAAGAACACCAACAACTCGATTCTTCGTTTCGAGCGATGTATAATATGAGACAAAGAAGAAACGAGGAGGAGGAGGAAAGTTTCTCTCCTCCTCCTAATCCTTGGGCGATGACGACGACGACGACAATAATAGATTGGTCTCGGTTTCCGAAGAGCGCCGATCCGGCGCGGGCTATAGGCACGGCGAAGAAAACGGCGGCGGCGAGAGGCGTTCGGAAACGGAAACAGATTGAACAGATTTACGAAGCGTTGCGCTCGCGAAACGTGTTAGGCGGTAGTGATGGTAGTAGTAGTGGTAGTAGTAGTGGTAGTAGTAGTGGTAGTAGTAGTAGTGAGCATAGCTGCGGTAGTAGTAGCGGTAGTACGAGGAGTAAAAAGAAGACAATCGTGGATTTCGGATGCGGGACGGGGAACCTTCTCTTAGCTCTGGCTTTCCTGTTTCCCGAACACGACTTTATCGGCGTCGATTTGAACGAAACGTCCATTCGTATGCTCGACGAACGCATAGAAAGCGCGAAGTTAACAAACGTGCGATCGAAATTATCTTTAATCGAAACGTTCGACGAGGATTTTGACGTCGCGTTGGCGTTACACGTGTGCGGTAAAGCCACAGACGTCGTTTTGCAGACGTGCGTGGAGAAGCAGAAAGATTTCGCGTGCGTGCCGTGTTGCGTGGGGAAAGTACAAGCGAACGGACATCGCTCGGTTGGCGGAATGCGCAAAAAATTAATAAACGTGGACGTCGTCGGTTCGAAGAACAATGATAATAACAACAACATCGCCAACGAGAACAACAACAGCGAGAAAGAAATTCGACATCCTCGGTCGAACTTAATGCGCGCAATTTGCGACGAAGAAACGTTCATGGAGGTGGCAAAACTCGCCGACTGGTCCGGGAACGACCAGGTCTCCGCCTACGAAGCGTCCAAACACTCTCTTTTGCCAAGAGAAGCCAAAAGCGCGGTCGAACTCGACCGACTCTATAGGTGCGTAGAGAAAGGCTATCCGGGTTCGGTGGAATTGATAAAGCTCGACGACGAATGCGGGTTGAGAAACGATTTGATTTTAGGCCACATCGTCCATCGTCATCACGCTGTCGTTTAATATATATGTACTACTTTTCGTTGTTGTTGTTGTTGTTGTTGCATTTGTGTGCACTTTACCGCACAAAATCACACACACATACTACTCCTAAATGTTCGACGATTTTGAAGACAACGGAGGAGAAGAGGAGGACTCCTCGGACGCGGAATACGCGGACATCGACGCCACCGCGGACGATAACGTGTTCGGAGGAACCCAAAAAGACAAGACATCGGTTTCGGAAAAGGAATCGATCGTTTTTCTCGTCGATTGCGCGAAAACGAATCGACTGCCGATTTCGAAAAACTACTTCTATTACGGCGACGATGCAGACGATGAAAACACCAAAGAAAGCGAACAAACGCAGAAATCGAGTAATTACGTCCAAGTCGCGTTAAACGCGTACCGAAACGTCCTCAGAGACCGAGTGGTGTGCACTCCGGACGATGAAATCGGATTAGTGTTTTACAACACGAAAAACCGTTCCGGCGAGTTGGAGTTTGATAACATTTTCGTCTTCCACGAGTTGGCGCCGATTACCGCGGAAAGAGTCGGCGCGATTGCAAACTTCATCGATAACGGAGAGTTTGGAGAGATGTTATTCGAAGATCAAATTGGAAGCAGCAATTACGGTGAAGAAGAAGACAAAGAGAAGGAAGAAGAGAACGCGATGAACCACGCGTTGTGGACGGCGTCGCACATGTTGAGTAGGAACGCGAAGACGCGGAGGAGCGCGTACGTGTTCACGAACGACGATGCGGTGTTTAGGTCGAAGAAAGAGGCCGAGGGGACGTCCTCGATGGGCACGCCGAAGAAGGAGAAGAAGAAGAGCAAAAGTAATAGGAAGACGGCGAAAGAAGCGACAATCGCGAGGTGCGAAGAGATGGCCAACGCGGGCGTGAAGTTAGAATTGTTTCCGGGACCGAAAATCGGCGACGACGGCAAACTCGTCGAACGCGACGGAGAGAAGGAGTACGCGTTTCAAAATTTTGACGTCTCCGAAGGGTCGTTTTGGCGAGAGGCGCTGAGGAAGTTCCGTTATGCGAGGAAGAAACGAGAGAAGAAGGAGATGACTCGCCGAAGGAAGATTGTGATGCAAACGCTGAAAGACGCCGGAGACGACGAGGAGGTACAGAGGATGTTGAAAGAAGAAGAAGAGGCGTGGATGGAGAGACGGAAGATTCGGAACAACGGCATTGAGTTGCAACAGCACAAAACGGTCGTGAAAGATACTTTGAACAACAACAACGAAGATGAAAGAGCGTCGGACGAAGACGAGTGTTTAGATATCGTGCTCTCGTCGAAAACGAGAGTGGAAAACTTGGAGGTGGTCTCCAGACGCAAAGTCACCCGACGCCGACCTCGGAAAACGAAAGTTTGGTTCAACGACGGCACGTTCGCGTTGCCGTTTACTGTGGTACACTTGGTACAAAAGACAACTAAACCGGCGCCGAAATACGTGGACGCGGAGGATCATCAAGATTTAAGAACGGAAACGGTGTATTTAGATAAAGAATCCGGAGAAGTCGTCGCGCCGAAGAAGTCGTATTTAGAGATTGGACCAGAGAAACAAAAAGTCATCGTCAAGAACGCGGAGAAGCAAGCGACGTACGCGGCGAGTAAGAATTTCCACGCGAACGCGTGTAAGCTTGGAATGCACTGCTTAGGTTTCGTGGATACGAGTGAAGTGACGCAACGAGATCGACTGTTGAAAGGACAAGGTAAATTTGTGAGAGCGGACGAAACCGTGTTTGGCGGAAAAGAGGCGTTTAGCGCGTTGTTAACGGCGTGCGCGGAAAGGCACGTATCGGTGCTGTGCGCGGACGTGTACAACGCGAAGTCTCAGGTGAAGTACGTCGCGTTGATCCCACAAGTTGAAAACGACGCGTATTTAGGCGTTCCCGCGGGATTCCACGTGGTTAAAGTTCCTTTTCGAGACGATTTGCGCCAACCGGAAAAGGCAATTGGCAAATCTGCGCCGCAAACGAGCGCGACGGAAGACCAAATCCAAGCCGCGGAAGCTTTGGTAGAATCTCTGGAACTCCAAGAGTACCACCCGACGAGAATTTCAAACCCGGAGTTACAGGCGCACTATAAAGCTTTAGAAGCGATCGCGTTGAACAAACGCAAAGTGGAGAAAATCTCGGACGATACCGCCCCGCCGATTGAACAGCTTTGGAAAGAGCACGGCGTCATCGCGCACATTCGTAATTTCAGTCAAACGACGTACGGCATCGAACAACAAGACCGAGTTGGTGGAAACGACGAGGACGCGGACGAGGACGACGATGGGAACGGCATCATTGGTCTTAAACGAAAAGCCCGCGGAGGTCCGTCGAAAGGCGGCGAAAAGGCTCTCAAAACGGTCGTCCAAGAAATCCGTCCCGGATTTGAAACTTTCGTCAAGAGAGCGAAGAAAGGCTCTCTGAGCGAATTAACCGTCGATGTGCTGAAAACGTACCTGGACGCGCACAATTTACCGAAAAGTGGGAATAAAGCGAGCATAATATCGCGCATTGAAAAACACGCGAAAGATCTCGATACCGCCAAAACCGTAAGTGGTTTCGAGGAGGACGGAGCGGCGAAAGAGGACGACGACATCTTCTTCTAAAAAACATACGTAAAAAACACAGCCTTTTAATACTAAAGATGATAAACACAAGAAAAGAGACACACTACTGTGCGCACAGTCATCATCATCGTCATCGTCGTCACGCGAAGACGTGAAAATTTTCCTCACTTTTTCTCTCTTCTTTTTGGGAAAAAATCACACAAATATGAGTCGTCGGCAACAACACGCATCCGCCTCGGCGGCGGCGGTAAAGAAAGAAGACCAAGACCAAGAAGACCAAGCAGACGAGGAAGAAAACGAAGAGGAACCCGAAAAGGCTCAAAACGAGGAAGAGGACGAAGATCGTGATCCGTTGTATCCGCCTCTCGATTACTCGAAAATCTTCCATCGGAACGTCACCGACGACGACCTGGAACTCGCCGCGCTCGCGGCGGAATTCCGACACTTTTACCGAAACTCTCCGTATTACATCGAAAGCAAAGACACGACGAATAGAGATTTAGACGACGAGTGGACGAAGAGTTGGAAGGATGTATCACAGAAGAAAAAGGAAACGAAACCTTCTTTGAATCCTCCTCTTGCTGCGGAGGAGGAGGAGGAGGAGGAGGAGGAGGAAAAGAAGACGAAGAAGAGCAAAGAGGGAAGTAAAAAGAAGAAGAGCAATCAACCGAATCGAGAGGAGGAAAAGGAAGAAAAAGAGAAAAAATGGACGTTAGAGGACACGGTGGAAGATTGGATGTTCGACCCGAAGTACGGGTTCCCGGCGGAAATCATGGAGGAGTTCGCGCGTTTGCGACCGCCGGCGATGAATCGGAGGATGAATAGAAAGGAGCGAGAGGAGGAGGATTTGGAGGAGAAGGAAGGAGAGAAGATCTCTGGCGGCGGTGGGAATAGTAAGAAAGCGATGACGACAATACCGGCGAAGAGGAAAGGGAGCGGCGCCGGCGCGGCGAGTAAAAGCGAGGACAAGAAGAAGAAGAAGAAGAAGTCCGCAGCCGCGGAGGATAATTTTGGCGACCGGTTGAACAAACTGGAAGAGTTGGAAGCGGAAGAAGAGGACGAGTATCAATCCTCCTCCGAAGACGACGAGATGGAAGGGTACGAGTTTGACGACGACGACGAGGAAGAAGAAGAAGAAGAAGAAGAGGAATATCGCTCGTCCTCGGACGACGAAGATAAAGTGGCCACCGCGAGCGGGAAGGCGAAATCCGCCGGGAAGGATTTGACTCGACTCTCGAAAGCGGCCAGAGACGCCGAGGAGAAAACAAGGAAACGAAGACTCAAACGGAAGTTAGAGAAAAGAAAACGAGGCGGGAAATCGGCGACGACGTTAGACGACTCCACGGACGAGGATACCGAGAGACCCGAGGACGACCGCGGCGGAGTGAAAGTCGAAGACGACGACGACGATAACAACAACAACAACAACAACAACAACAACAACAACAACAACAACAACGCGCGAAGAAGTGGCCGACGACGACACGGAGCAGGCGGAGGTCACGACGTCATCAAAACCAACCAAACGACCAGCCGCTTAAAAAAGAAAGACGACCGCCGCCGCCGCGACGACAACAACATCAAGAACGACCGCCACCGCGGGGCCAGCGACGACGACGACGCGAACAACAACAACAACAACAACAACGAAACAGACGACACCGACGACGACGACGGTCCTGAAGATTTCGGCCAGTTTGAAAACGACGAAGACTCGCTCGAGGAAACCGAACACGAGGCGTACTTTTAGCAGTACCGGTACGTATTTTAGGAAAAACGCAGATCGAGCGAGAGCGAGAGAGACAAACTACTACTACTACGAATAACAACAATACGAACACAATAATAGCTTGGAATGAAAGAGACAACGCGCGCGGCATTCACAAAACGCACTCCGCAGCTCCAACACCAACGAATGTCTCTTTCTCTTCGTCTCGTCTTTCTCCCTACGCTCGCACTTTCAGGGGAAATCCTAACCCCTAACATCTCTCTCTCTCGCTCTCTCTGCTACGCGTACACGCACGCGCTCTTTCTCTACCAAATTGCACCAAAGCGCGACGAATTCCGCATCATCTCTACTCCTCGCTATTGCCCTTGCATTTTCCCTAAAATCACCTGTCCGCTTTCCATGTACCTCAACGCGCAGTGCGACAAACACGTCCCTTCGTACGAACTCAATTTCGAGCTCGGTGTGCTGACGCACTTCTCGAAGCACACCGAGGCGAGTTGCGCGACGACTTCGTTGAACACGGCTTTTCGCTTCTCCTCCTCGAGGAATTGTTGCATTCTCGGGTCCATTTGGGTGCGTTGAGAGGCGTCTGACATTGTTTCTCACTCTCTCTCTTTGCGCGCGTCGAGGAATGGGGAAAACTCAAAGTTCGGGGAAAATCGTCACAAAATGGATCCTCGAGAAGTCCTCGAGCGAGAGCTCCGAGCGAGAGAACTTTTCAACAGCGGCGCGACTGTTGGTAATAGCAGTGCGAATCACCGACGACGGAAAACCTCGAACGAGGACGAAAACGATGTCACGGACGATGAAAACGGGACGAGAAGAAACGCAACAACACGTGCAGGAAGAGACGTCGGGACGAATTCAAAGAGTAAAAAACCTTTAACGAGGAGGCTCTTTTTACGAGGAGAGAAGACCAACTCGAACGAACGGGAAACGAGGAAACGACGAGGGAGGTTTTTACGTGCCGTTCAGATTGGATTTGGCGCGGATAATGGTGATGATGAGGAGGAGGAGGAGGATGTGAAATTTGCCTTCAAAATCTTCTTTGGACTGTTCCTTCTCTTAATATCCGTACTCCTGCGCTCTAATGCGAACGATTCCTACCGATGGCTCGAACTCGAAAAGAAAGCAGAAAAAGAACGATTTTCAAGTTTAAGAGCGGAAGGTGCGGTGAAAGAGCTTGAAAAGAACATGAACGAATTCATAGAGACGAGTTTGCGAGAAGCGAAGAAGGAGAGCGCGGGAGAAATTCGGTGTCCGCCGAAGCGGAAGTGTCCGCCGAAGCCGACGTGCGAAGAGGAGGAAGGAGAGGAGGGGTCTCGGAGACGACGCAGAAATTTGTTGTCCTCCGGTGAAGATGGAGACGATTACCAGAGCAGCAGTAGTAGTAGTAAAGCGGCAGACGACCCGTTCTTGGACGATTTGATACCGAAAAGAGGCAAACACGATTTCAAAATTTTCGTCTACGATTTGAAACCTGAATTCAACGCGGATTTAGCCAGAGACCAACCGAGATGTCGCACAGATCAATACGGCACTGAAATTCGTTTCCACGAGAACTTGTTGCATCATTCGGTGTTAACCAACGATCCAGAGGAGGCGGAGTTTTTCTTCGTTCCAATATACGGCGAGTGTTACTTGTTCCGAGAGACGCAAAACTCGGGCACGAACAACGCGATGAAAGTGACGAATTTGTGGTATCGAGACGCGTTGAAAACGATTCAAACGGAGTACCCGTATTGGAATAGAACGGATGGGAGAGACCACGTGTGGTCGTTTCCCGGCGCCAGAGGGCCTCATATTTTTAGAGATTGGAAAAAGCTGATTAAGAAATCAATCTTTCTCACGCCGGAAGGCGATCGGTCGTTCGGAGAACAGTTCAACACGTGGAAAGATATCGTCATTCCAGGATTAGAACCGGATTCAGAGTTCATCGATGGTAAGTTGAGGAAACAATCGTCGTTAAAGAAAGATATATTTGCGTTCTTCCGAGGGACAATTTTAAACAAAGCCGGTATATTGGCGTACTCGCGAGGTATTCGACCAAAGATGGAAGCGGCGTTTAAGAAACACAAAGACGTCATTTTCACGGAGGAAATCCCATCGTGCGATCGCGACTGTTATCGCAAAGAGTTAAGGAAATCCACGTTTTGCTTGTGTCCGAGAGGATGGTCGCCGTGGACGTTGAGAGCGTACCAAGCGATGATGGTCGGGTGCATCCCAGTCATCATCGCTGACGAAATCGAGCTGCCGTACGAAAACAGTTTAGATTGGACCAAGCTCAGCGTGAAAATCGCCGAAGTCGACGCCGAGAAAACGATTGATATTCTGAAACAAATTTCGAAATCAGAAATCAGAAACAAACAGAAAGCGATCGAGAAAGTGTGGAAATCCGTCGCCTGGGGAAGCAATCCAAAAAAGTTGGACCCGATGGACGCGATGGAGTGCGTTTTACACGAACTCGGTCGAAAGAAACGCGCGATGAAAGCGAGCACGCAAACTTTTTGGTTCGAATGAAACAAATGAGAATTTTAGAAAATAGTGGTAGAAGTAATAGTAGTAGTAGTAATAATAATAGTAGTACATGTAGTGCAGCACTGGATGATGAGCGCAATGATAAACGAAAGAATATATCATGTGATATACGCGTCAATCACGTGAGAAACCTCAGAAACCCCAATCCTAACGCTCCAACTGACACTAACGTCCCTAACCCGTACCGAATGATATCGTTCACTTTTATCTCTAGATGTGTTCGCATGGATTGAATTTCCCTATCTAACCGTAACTCCGTGCTTAACAGTTTGTTATCGATCAAGGTCAAGTTATCTTGCATCCTTCCCTTCTCTAAATTCAAGTCCAACCGTGAAGTTTGATTCATCTTCTCGAAGTTATACCTTAACTCCGACCTGATTTTCTCCGCCTCTTGTTTTAAATCCTTCTCCACGGTTTCCGATTTCACGTTCGCGCGTTCGATTCTCGCGTCCGAGATCATCTGGTACCGTTCGAACTTGTGTCGATTGCGTTGCGCTTCCACTTGCAATTCCGCGTGCGTGACAAAGTCTGCGGATTTTAAACACGAGACGAACATCCGCACGGCTTCTTCGGCTTGCTTTTCGGTGAACACGTCGTCCTTTTGTAACTGTCTCGTGAGCGCGAGGGTGTCGATTTCTCGGAACATGCCACTTCCGGTGCTGTTGAAGTGCATCGTCGTTTGTCCTCCTCCTCCTGAATTGGAATTGGAATTGGACGTTTCCCCGTGACTAAAGTTGTCCGATTCATAAGACGACGAAAACCGTAAAAGTCGTCGACACAAAGACAACGAATGCTCGCTGTTATTGGCTGCTCGTCGAAGCGCTGTATTCATGCGTGAGTGCGTGTGTATTTATGCGCGCAAAGTGTGACGAAAAGGATTGAATTCAATTGGAAGAAAAAACAGTTAACGACGACCTCATTAAAACTTGACGCAAAAGACGAAAGGGATGACGACGACGACGACGAACGACTCGTGGCATCGATGGCGTCCCCGTCCTACGCGTCGTTCTTGTTCTCGCTCTTTTTCGTCACGCGGTTCGAGAAGCAGACGCAACGCGACCTTCACCGAAGGAGGGAGGAAGAAGAAGAATGAATTCGCTTCAAAGGGGATTAAGCCGCCGATGCAGTCGAGTTCATCATCATCCAAGAAGACAAAGAAGACAAAAGAAACGCGCTTCTCAGACGAGGAAAAGGAGGAAAAGAGCATTAACGAGACGAAAACAAACGGATGGCGAATATTCGACGTCCACATCGACGCTTCGGAGGATGTCGGTAAAGACGATTTCTCGATTTCTAAACCAATACTCGAACGAGTCTGTAAAGTCTTACATCTTGACGTCGAGGACATCGAGGACGACATCGAGCGAAAGATGAAGAAAACGAGCATTGAAACTATCCTCCAACGAAACGACGACGAGATGATGAAGCAACGGATACGAGTGGCGAGGAAATCGTGCGACGCTAGAGGAGGAGGAGGAGGAGGCATCGCGCGCAGAACGAAGACGAAGAACGCTAACGACTACCATGAAGAAGAAGAAGAAGATGATGATAAACACCGCGTGCAGTTTTCGTACGTGATTGATGTTTCGGACGAATTCGTGGAGATGTGCGGCGGGTCCGCGAGAAGAGTAAGAGCGGAGAGGAAGAAAGTGGAACGGACGAAGATGGAGGAGAAGGAGGAGGAGAAGGTTGACGTAAACGGGTTTAGTAGAGATGATGAGTTCAAGGAGGAGAAGAACAAGAATAAAAAAAGAACGGTCGTTATCGTCGGTTTAGGTCCCGCGGGGTTGTTTTGCGCGTTGACGTTGGCGAGACTGAGCGCGGATACGAAAGTAGTCATCTTAGAGCGAGGCGAACCGGTCGAGAGACGAGGAAAAGCCATCGGCGCTTTGTTCCACAGGAGACGGTTATCGGAGACGTCGAATTTGTGTTACGGCGAAGGCGGTGCCGGGACGTGGAGCGACGGGAAACTCACGACGAGGATTGGTAGAAACGGCGAGGAAGTGAAAGACGTGTTTAAAACGTTCGTGGAATTTGGCGCGCCGCCGGAGATTTTGCAAATGGGGAAGCCGCATCTAGGAACGGACCGAATGGTGAAGATTTTACGAAACGCGAGGTACGAATTGGAAAAGATGGGGTGCGAGATTATGTTTGACGAGACGTGCCGGACAGTTATGGTGGAAGATAACAAGGCAGTAGGTGTGACGACAGAGTCGGGGAAAACGATTCACGCCGAAGCGGTGGTTTTAGCCACCGGTCACTCGTCGAGAGCTTTGTTCGAACAACTCTCCAACGACGGCGTATTACTCGAATTTCAATCATTCGCGAGTGGTTTTCGTATCGAACACCCGCAGGAATTGTTAAACGAGTTACAATACGGGGAACGGTTTGCAAAAGAAGTCGAACGAGGGAAAGGGCGCATTCCCGTCGCCGATTACAGAGTCGCGCACACGAACAAAGAGGACAATCGAGGCGTGTTTTCGTTTTGTATGTGTCCCGGAGGTCAAATCGTTCCGACGTCGACAAATGTGCACGAGTTATGCATTAACGGCATGTCATTCAGTCGCCGTCAGTCGCTTTGGGCGAATTCTGGGTTAGTCACGAACGTCAAGTTGGAAGATTGCGCGCCGTTCAACGACGAACACGAAACGAAGCCGCATTTGAGCGGCATTCTATTTCAACAGGACATCGAACGGAAAGCGGCTGTTTTAGGTGGCGGCGATTTAACCGTACCCGTACAAACCGCTCACGATTTCTTGCTCGGCGTTGTTTCGGACGAGAAATCCTTGCCGAGCTCCTCGTACCGTCTCGGCATTAAATCTGCCGATTTGACGACGCTATACCCGCAACATCTCACCGAAGCTATTCAGTTTGCGTTGAAAAAATTCGACAAACAAATGCCCGGATACGCTGGAAAGGAAGCTTTGATACACGCCCCAGAAACGCGAACGAGTAGTCCCGTGCGCATAGTTCGCAACTCGGAATCGTTAGAGAGCGAAAACACGAAAAATTTATTCCCAATTGGCGAAGGCGCGGGGTATGCTGGCGGAATCGTCAGCGCCGCTGTCGATGGCATGTGCGCGAGTAAGAAAGTGTTGGCGAAGTTACTAAAAGTCGTTTGATTTCTCTTTATCCACGTTGTAATAACAGTAAAAATATGATCTGTAAAGCATATCAGTACTGTACGTTTACCATACGGTAATAATAATAATGATACATACAAGTTTGTTATCTCGTCGTCGCTAGGAAAAAATCCTGTCGAGATCTTTGCGAGCGAGGAAGTTGCCTCCAACCACCGGCACTTCGCTCGTCCACTCCTTCTCTTCTTCGCTCAACCCTTCTCCAATCGGTACGTACTCTCCTGCCGGCGCGTCGCTCCCGAAATTCGCATATCCTGGTGGCGCGTCTAAAACTTCGTCCGGAATGCACCCTAAAGTTCTCTCCATGATTTCAGTCACCGTTAAATTTGGTTCTTTCTTCCTCGAACCTTGCAACTGATCGTCCACTAACCGTTTCCAAATCTTCGCGTTCGTGCACCCGGCAAAAATGTTCTGTATCGAGTGCATGAAATGTCTCGGCGCCGGGACCGGGCTTCCGTCTTTCATGGTTCCATTTTTACCTTGCGTCGCGTCGCAGTACTTGGCGTATTTCGCTAACAAGTCTCTCCTAGATTTACACGGATTTTCCGACTCGCCAAACAGCTCCACGTCGGCTCGAGATAACAAACCCCAAGGATCCGCGTGCGCCTGCCTACCAATCATGACGCCTTTAATCGTGTTCGCTGTCGCTTTATCGGTCGGTTGACATCTCAGTTGCGTCTTCACTTCCTCCAACGTCTTCACGCCGCCGTTTAAGAAGAACTCGCACTCCGGAAAATCTCTCGCCAACGCGTACACCCACTCGTGCCTCAACGGCGGTATCGAACGATTTTGACTCGGAGAGATGCCATTCAACAACGCTTTCCTACAGTGCACGTGAAACCTTCTTACCGGTGATTTACTCGCGATCGTTTCTACGAACCTATACAACTCGTCGTACGAGTCGTTCCCGTCTACGCCGATCCTACACTTCACGGAAATGGGAATCCCGTCCGCGTTCTTCGCCATCGCCGCGCAGCATTCCGCGACCAAATCTGGGTCTCGCATTAACGTCGCTCCAAAACACCCTTTCCCGGCTACTTTTTCGCTCGGACACCCGCAGTTTAAGTTAATCTCGTCGTACCCGTGCGGCTTGGCTAAACTCGCGGAAAATCCAAGCGCGTCCGCGTCCGACCCTCCCAATTGCATCACCAACGGGTGTTGATTCAACGTAAAATCCACGTACTTGTTCCTTAACTCCACGGGCACGTGTTTCAACGTCATGTCCACTTCCATCTCGGTCCACAACCACACCCGTTTCGAGAGCAATCGACACAAATACCGAAAATGGTTGTGCGTGTACTCCATCATCGGCGCTATCGACAACAACGCTCGCGACGTCGACGGCACGTTCGCCGTCTCCCTATCTCGAGACCATTTCGGCCGCGCGTGTTCCTCCAAGTTTAACGCATCATCTGTTTTCAAAGTTAAAATCGACTCTCCCGATTGAGCGTTTCTCGAATACGCTTCCAACGCTCTCGCTTTGCCTTTCTCAAAGTTCTCGCTTTTCACCATCTTTTCCGTCCAATCTCTTCCTCCTTTCGTTTCTTCTTTCTCTTCTTCGTCTTCCGTCGAGACGACTTTTTCCGAGTGGAACGACGACGACGACGTATTCGTTTTACTACCACTCGACGCGGATCTCTTCTTTGCGGCGCTAAAAGCGGCAAATCGAGTCTTCTTCGCCGCCGAAAGAAAAGAATTGGATTTCGCCGCCGACGCGCGAGGAGGAAAGAACTTTCTCCCCAAAGAAGAACGAGAGGAAAAGGAGGAGAATCCAACGCACCACCCGCGCGGCATAAAGCGAGGAAGTCCTTTTCGGAGCGCTTTATGGAAAGAGGACGTCGAGCAGCGAGGAATAATGATTCAAAGTTGTTTGCTTTCTCTGAGAGGGGAATTGGAAGTGACGTTTTGCGTCACTTTATCCACGTCTGATGTTTTCTCTGGCGACCACCCCACACGAAACGGTCTGGAACAGCTTCTCCTGCAAAGGAGCACGACACAGAGGAAGGAAGCAGTCGTCGAAACGAGCGTATGTGCGATCCGCAGAAGCGAAAGCGGACGAGGACGATACAAAAGATCCCGTTCAAGAAACGTTCAAGAAGTTGTACGCACCGAACAGCGGGAAACGAATAAAGTACGGCGTGTTTCAAGAAACCATGAGCGCGTCGGAGAAGAACGCGTACACGGACGAAGAGAAAATGAATTTGAGACGGAAAGCCGCGGAGGAGTTAACCGTGATCGATAAAGAGGAGAGGAAGAGGAGAGGTTGGTTTTGGTTTGTGTTTGTCTCTTCAAATCCGTTTCGAAGAGTCGTTTCTCCTTCTTTTCTTCGCGTTTTACGCGCGCGCGCGTTTCACAGAGCAGTACTATAGGAGGACGTGTAACTGACATTTTTTACATCTCGATTACGTAATACAAACAAGGAACGGTTGGTCGCGTGTTTGCATCGGCGACTGCGCTCGCGGCGGTTTTGCAAGTGTTCGTCTTCCCGCAACCGATATTCGCGCGCGTAGCGCTTTTCCCGATGGTGTATCTTTCCTACGGATTCCTCGCTTCGGAACGGAGCGGCATGTGAAACATAGCGCAAGCCGGCGCTTGGGACGTCGCCGGAGAGTTGGAGGAAATCGAGGATAAGGATTTAGCGAAGAGGATTCGAGAGAAGGTGAATTCGTTTAATCAAAACGGCGCTTTGATTAGTTTAGTTATTATGGTGGTGTATTTGTTGGTGCCGGATTTTTCAGTCGCGACGACGGCGGTGCAAGCCGCGAACGGAGGAGGTACTACCAGCGGCGGCGCGAGTGATTTGAAGCATTTCATGCACAAGGAAGGGAGCGGATTGAAAAATTTCATGCACGTGGACGGCGAGCGATTGAAGAATATCTTGTAGAAAAGAGGACGAGCGACGAGCTGAAACCGCGTTCGTTGCGTTTGGTTTTAGAAACTATATACGCCCAGCAGATTTATTATCACGAGGTGACGACTGGAACGCAAATTCGTATTGTTATCTTTTAAGGTACACGCGAAGCGTTTTCTCAGTCCGATAAACGTAACACATCTGCTCGAATGGTTCGTTACCGAATAATTAGTAGAGATGTAGAGTATACGCGTAGAAAAATTTAAGTTTCGCATTTCGCGCGTGACCTTTCAAAAGCTTGAAAAAGCACCAAAGAAAAGATACGTTACATTTAAGAGTCTTTCGCTTTGCTGCTGCTGTCTGAGGGTCCAAAGAATCGCTCGTCCACTTTGATTTGAAAGAAGAAAAGGAGGAGGAAGGACTTTTTACCGTCGGCGTTTGTTCGTTGTTGTTCGGGCGGCAATTTTCTTTTCGTCGCGCTTCTTTGTTTTCGTTGAGAATGATGATGAACTCGAGAAAAATGGCGATGGTGATGTTGGCGACGGTGTTGTCGTCGTTGAAAGTCCTGGCGCAAGAAGAAGGAGACGTAAACGAACGAGCGCTGAAATACGGCGTGATCAATTTTGAATTCCCACCGTATTTGTACTACGACAAAGAAACTAACCTGCCGTATAAAGGTTTCTTCTACGACGTTCTCCAAGGCTTTGGCAAACAGTTGAACAGAACCATCGAGCTCGTCCCGGTACCGGATTTTTTTACTGATTTGGACATCACTGAGTTCATGTCCAGACGCATACGCGAAGGAATGATTGACTTTGGATGGAGTAATAGAGCAGATTTCGGTCGAGATGTGGCGGAGAACATGAGTTACGCCGGGGTTTGGCAGTTCGATCATTATGTTGCGGTCGGGAAGAAGACGACTCGCGAACGCTCCGGGTACACGCAGTTTCTCGAACCGTTCTCAAATGGCGTGTGGTTTACGATATTGGGTTCAATTTCCTTGGGCGGGCTCGTGATTACGGTGTTGTTGATGAACAATAACCATATGAACAACGAATTCAAGGACAAACATCTCAAAAGAGAAGGAGGATTATTACAATTCACAAAAATTACGCTTAGGAGCCTTTATCACACTTTTGCCGCCGTGTTGGGCGCGGAATCGGCTGAATTTGAATACGAAATGGTATCCGCGTCTTTGCTCGGGAGGTTATTCCGTCTCGGATTGTTGTTTTTGGTCTTGATGGTTGGCGCGACGTACACCGCAAATTTGGCTTCGTTTTTGATTCAATCCAACGCAAGCATTTACCATGGGCCGACGACATTCGAAGAACTGAAACAAAGTACGGCGTGCATTCAACAAACCATCGCAACGCCTCTGATAGAGCCGTATGTTGGAAAGAGCGCGCCGAATCCTTTGACGGTTGCAGAACAAGCGAATCAAACGTTGACCGAGTCATGGACACATGGAGCTTTAATGCGTGGTGAATGTGATGTGATTATTCGCCCAGCCGCGTATAACTATATCCTGCCCGAAGTTGAATGCGACCGCAGTTACGTGATACCAGGTCTCACCATAGCGGCACAACAATGGTATCAATTCACCGCGGGCGAAACTTTGGAACAACGAAACTTCGCGAGGAAAGCTCACGCGGCCATGGACGGGTTCGTGCAAACGGCAGAGTATCAAAGACTTTACGCAGAAGCTTTCGGGTCTGGCGCGGCGTGTTCGATTGAGACATCAAACGAATCAGAAACTGGTATCGTGGAAGTGAAGCATTTAGGCGGCGTGTTTATAATTTACGGCGTCGTGTGCGCGTTTGTTCTCTTGTGTTCCTTCTTCCAAGCGCTGCACAACGCCGCATTCGGAAGGATGCGCCACCAAAATAAACGGACGAAAGACGATAGCGCTCACGACGATGGAATACGCATCGACACTGTGAACGATAAAAAATATTACGAAGGCGAGGAGGACCTCACAACCGATATGGACGAACTCATTCGCCTCGTCTCCAGACTGAAGAGATCGCGCGCGGCCAGAACGCAGTCCTTTGGTCGTCGATAGTTTTTTTCATTCGCCTAACGAACAACAACTCTTTCCCATAGAATAGTAATAGAGTTCTGTTATTAATTGTTTCTCAATTTTTAAAAAACGCGGCTATTGGTATGGTATCAAATTTAGTCGATTCGTCGGATGTTCAATTCCGCTAATTGCTCCGTCGTCGCCTCTCCCGGTGCTCTGGTCAACAGACACTGCCCGGTGGTTGTTTTCGGAAACGCGATGACGTCTCGTATGCTCTTCGCGCCGCATAAAAGCATCACTAATCTATCGACGCCAATGGCGAACCCGCCGTGAGGCGGCGCCCCGTATTGAAACGCTTCGAGCAAGTACCCGAACTTATCCTCGGCTTCCTCGGTGGACATCCCGATCGCTTTGAATACTTTTTCTTGGACGTCGCGCCGGTAAATTCTTAAGCTTCCGCCGCCAATTTCGACGCCGTTATATACTAAATCGTACGCAATCGCTCGCGCCTCGGTTAAATCGTCTGGGTTTTTCTCGTAATCTTCCGTGTTTGGCGCGGTGAACGGATGGTGACACGCCTCGAACCTTTCCTCGTCTTCGTTGTACTCAAACATCGGGAAATCAGTCACCCACAAAACGGCGTGCGCTTTTGGGTCGATCAAATTCAACACGCTCGCGCATTTGTGTCTCACTTTATCCAACGCCGTGTTTACGACTTTCGTTTTTCCGGCGACGAAAAGAAGCAAACTCCCCGGCGGCGCGGTGGATTTCGCGATTATTTCTTCCGCGCACTTCGCCAAGCCTTCGACTAAACCTTTCGCACCTTCCAACGTCTTCCCGTCCTCTGCGACTCGGCAAAAGAACACTCCGCTTGCACTTCCCGCGTTTACCGCGTCTTCGAAAATCTCGCCTTTTGGTTTTAATTTCGCGTTGGATATTTTATTCTTGCCCGCTTGAGAATCGTCCACGACTAAGACTTTCACGCTCGATCGCGATGTCTCCAACGCCGATTTAAACGGTGGAAACTCGGTGTCTTTCAAAACGTCGTTCAACGTCGTCATCTCTAGATCAAACCGCAAATCCGGTTTGTCGCTTCCGTACTTTTCCATCGCCTCGGCGTAGGTCATTCTTCGAAACGGTTGTTGCACTTTCTTGTGCATGCCGCTCGCCTCTAAAAATACTCTCTCGGCGACGTTCATGATACCATCCGCGTCGGTAAACGACATTTCCACGTCCAACTGCGTGAATTCCGGTTGTCTATCGGCGCGTAAATCTTCGTCTCGAAAACACCTGGCGACTTGGTAATACCGGTCGCATCCAGAAACCATCAACATCTGTTTAAACAACTGCGGCGATTGCGGCAGAGCGTAACAACTCCCCGCCGAGGCTGTCCTCGCCGGGACCAAATAATCCCTCGCGCCTTCCGGCGTTGGTCGACTCAACACCGGCGTTTCGATTTCCATGAAATCAAACTCCTCTTCTAACACTTTCCTCATCTGCCGAATCGCCTCGTGCCTTCGTCTCAAGTTTTTCAACATTTTCGGTCTTCGCAAATCCAACACTCGATTTTTCAACCTCACCTCCTCGCTCGATTTCTCCGCGTTGCCGGCTTTTTCGCTCTCGGAAATCGAAAACGGCAAAGATTTGGACACCACGTTCAGAACTTCAATCGATTCCACCTCTACTTCAACCTCCCCAGTCTTTATGTTCTTATTCTTGTTGTTCCGCTCGCGAACGACGCCGACGACTTTCACCACGCACTCCGAGCGCAAACTCGATAAAATCTCGTCAATCTTAGCTTGATTCGCGTGTATGCCCTCCGCCGCGCCGATGATTTGCACCAACCCAGAGTGGTCTCGCACGTCCGCGAAGCAAATCCCGCCCATATCTCTTTGCTTATCCACCCACCCGCACAGAGAGACTTTCTCGCCCACCGAGGATATGTCTAAACTTCCGCACAAGGTTGTTCTCGTCGGCCAGGAAAGGAGAGAGGAGACGAACTGTTTCGTCGCGTTGCCTTCCGTTTCTGAAGAAGAAGAAGAAGAAGAAGAGGAAGAAGAAGAAGAAGAGGAAGAGGTGACAATCGTCCTCCCGTTGTTTTTCTCTTGTTCTTTCTGCTGCTGCGTCGCCGTCGTCGTCGTCGTTTTCATCGTCGTCCTCCTCAGCCTCGCCGCCGAATTTGACGATGATGATGGTATTAAATTGGAACAACAAAAAGACATCATCCTCGCACTCCTACTGCTCGTCGTCGTCAAAGTAGTCGCAGTATGAGTAATAATCGCGCTTGGTCTTCTTCGTCTCAAAAGGAGTAAAATATTCGTCGTTTTCGTCGTCGTCGTCGTTCCAGAGATGATGCGTGTTCGCATTTATCTCTTTAGTGTAGTGCACTCTTTGTTTTGTTCTCCCGAAAAGTAACAAAAACACAGAACAAAAAAAAAGTCAAAAAAAAAAAAAATGGAAACCCTAAATAGTTCTTTTTCTTTTTTTGCCTTCCAAGAAAGAAGGAGAGAGAGACGAGCGTGTTCATTTTTACAGTTGGAGAGAGAACGAGCGAAAGAAGACGAGGATGAAGGGCTGCGTCTTCGTTGGCCACCACCAAAACGTGGAGTTGGCCGCTGCTTTGCCTTCGTCTTCTTTGAGAGCAGCTTTTCCTTCTTCAGGAGGAGGAAAATCTTCCAAAGTATTTTCTTCTTTAAGGAGGAGGAGGCGTTCGAAAGACGTCGTTCAAAGTTCCCAATGTGGGAGCCACGAAGGGAGAGATTACGTGGCGAAACAGAATGTGAGCACGACGACGCATGCATCCTCCGCCGAAGAAGAGGCAACGAAAAGAAGAAACCAAGTGATCGTCTCCCCGTCGATCGCGAAAGCAAACTTGTGGGATTTGAAACAGTCCGTGGAAAAAGTCCTCGAGGCTGGCGCGGAGTGGTTGCACGTCTCCGTGCAAGACGGCTCCTCGTACGCGCCGAAAATATCCTTAGGCTCCCCAGTGGTGAAATGTTTACGAACGAACGTGAGTCTTCTTGAAAAAAATGTGAAAATAGATGTGAAATTGAACACGCGTGAACCGATGGATCGAATCGAGGAATTCGTTTCTGCAGGCGCGGATGTCATCACGTTCGCACCTGAGGCGGCGAAACAACCGATGGCAGTTTTACAAAAGATCAAACACTCGGCGAAGGAACGCGAGAGAGACATTCTCGCCGGGATCGTGCTGAATCCGTCCACGGGTTTATATGCGATCGAAGAACTCCGTCCGTATTGCGACGTCGTCGTCGTCATGCTGGTAAACCCAGGCTTGGGAACCACGCCGTACAAGACGCTGGACGAAAAAATCAAACGCGTGCGAAGTGTGCGAGAGTATTTCGGTCCCGCGACGAGAGTGCAAATCGACGGCGGCGTCGACGAGCGCTCGGCGAAGGAACTGATTAAAGCGGGCGCGGATACGATCGTCGCGGGAAGCGCGGTTTTCAAATCCGACGACCCGGCGAAAGTCATCCGCGCTTTGAAAGGAGAAGAAGGAGGCGTTTCGAACAAAGAACATCCTCGCCCTCGCTGAAGGGAAGAGTTTGATCGAAGAGATCTAGAGCGCGCCGCGCGTATTATAAACGCAAAGAAGAATTTTTATATATTTTACGCGAAAGGAAAGAGAAAGAGAAAGAGAAAGAGCGCGGCGAGCACGTTGTATCACATACATAGAGAACCATTGTAAAGCATAATAAACGCACAAATGTACACATAAACAGGTACCAAGAAGTTTTTTATTAGTATTAAACACAAAAAAACGAGAGAAAGAAAGAGTTCTATTATCTACGCACGTGCGTGCTCTTGTCTTCCTCAGCGAAAAGTGAGCATCAGTTTCCAACACACATATCACTTAAAGAGAGGGGATGATGTGACGCGTGAAAAAAAAGCAAAAAAACTTTTGGGACGCGAGAAAAGAGCTTTTTGGTGTTCGCGCCTTCGCGCCTTCTTTCAGTCTCTCGTTTTAAGGAGTTCTCGGAAAAAAGGAAAAAAAAAAGAAAGTTCAGCTGAACTTTATCTCTCCGATCGTCATTAAATTAGTACATAAAATAGTTTCTCACTATGGCGACTGTTCCGTGTACTGAAGCAGCGTTCAAGCTCACCCCCCTCTCGGGCATGGGTACCATGGGTTCCCGAGAGTACTACACGATGACGGAAGGCGCGTCGACGTGCGACAAGCAAGCCTCGTAAGTGGACTTTTCAAATCATATCTTTTCATTTCATTATCCTCGCCGATGCGTCGTCCTCGCCGACGACGATGCAATTTTCTCCCGAAACGTCGTCGCGCGCTGTCTGACCGTCCAAACGTCCTCCACTTCGATTTGAAAGAAGAAAAGAGCGGAAGAAGTTACCATCTTTCGTTTTTGTTCTTTCTCGTGAAGATCGGCGTTTGTTCAGTCGGCCATTTCTGCGCGCGAAGATCATCAACCTCCTTTCCAGGAGAAGGTTTGTGCGGCGGGTATTCAAGGGCGACTTTTCGCGCTCGAAAGGTCGCCTTCATTTCGAAAAAACGCTTCTTGGTTTTAAAAAAAAAAAAAAAAAAACTGAGATCGATTGACTAACCCCACAACTCTCTTCTCTTGTCTTCATACAAAACGTATAACACTATAGGTTCTTCGGCGGCGACGCGGCTCTTTCCGAAGGTGCCGGTTACGGCATCGTCCTCGGCTTCGGGATTGGTTTCTCTTTGATCACCACTCTCTTGGTCTACTTGGACAAACGATTCAACGGGACGAACATCTCGTCTGAATTTTTCAACACCGCCGGTCGTACCGTGAAGACGGGTTTGACCGCGGCGGTTATCGTTTCGCAGTGGACGTGGGCCGCGACTTTGTTGCAGTCCTCGAACGTTGCCTATCAGTATGGTGTTTCCGGTCCGTTTTGGTACGCGTCCGGTGCCACCATCCAAGTGCTTTTGTTTGGCATCTTGGCGATTCAAGTGAAGAGGTATGCGCCGAACGCGCACACGATTTGTGAGATCATCGACGCCAGATGGGGCGCCACCGCTCACAAGGTCTTCTTGTTCTTTTGCTTCTTGACGAACATCATCGTTTCGTCTATGTTGATTTTGGGCGGCGCGGCCACTGTGAACGCGTTGACCGGTATGGACATCTACACCGCTGGTTTCTTGATTCCGTTGGGCGTTATCGTGTACACGATGGCCGGCGGCTTGAAGGCGACGTTTATGGCGTCGTACTTGCACACCGCGATCATTTTCGCCGTGTTAGTTACGTTTTTGTTCAAAGTGTACGCCTCGAGCGACGACTTGGTCGGCTCCCCGAGCAAGGTCTACAAAGCTTTGGAAGCGGTTTCCAGCTCCACGAGAGACTGCTCCGCCATCCCGGAGGATCAAAACTGCGGTCCAGTCAAAGACAACCAAGGCGGTTCGTTCTTGACCATGTTGTCCAAGGGCGGTATCATCTTCGGTATCATCAACATCGTCGGTAACTTTGGTACCGTCTTTGTCGATCAATCTTACTGGCAATCTGCCATCGCCGCCAAGCCGAGCTCCTCCACCAAGGGTTACTTGTTGGGTGGTTTGGTCTGGTTTACCATTCCGTTCGCGTTGGCCACCGCCATGGGCTTAGCCACCGTCGCGATGGATTTACCGGTCACCTCTGGCGAAGCCGGCGACGGTTTGGTCCCGCCGGCCGCCGCCGTTCACTTCTTCGGTAAGGGTGGTGCCATGATGATCACCATTATGTTGTTTATGGCCATCACTTCCACCGGTTCCGCGGAACAAATCGCCGTCTCTTCCTTGATTGCGTACGACATCTACAAGAAGTACATCAACCCGAAGGCGACTGGTGAGCAAATCTTGAAGGTTTCCAGAGTTGCAATCTTGGGCTTCGGTTTGTTCATGGGCGTCTTGTCCATCATCCTCTTTGAATTGGGCTTGTCTTTGGGCTTTGTCTATTTGATGATGGGTATCTTCATCGGCTCCGCGGTCATGCCGGTTGCCTTTGTGTTGACCTGGAAGGACGCCTCGGCGACTGGCGCCGTCGCCGGTGCCATCGTCGGCCAAATCTGCGCGATGATTACCTGGATTGTCTGCTCCACCTTCGAAAGAGATGATGACGGCAAGCACGGTACCGTTGACTTGGTCACTTTGGGTGGTAACTACCCGATGTTGGCCGGTAACGTCATGGCGATTGGCATGTCCGGTATCGTCTGCGCGGTCATCTCCATGATGAACCCGCAAAACTTCGACTTCAACACCTTGAAGGATGGCATCGCTTTGATCGATGACAAGCTTCCAGAGTTGGATCCGGAAGAAAACGACCAAGCTATGTTGGATGCCTCCTTGAAGTGGATCACTAAGTGGGGCGTCGGCTTCACCGTCGTCATGATCTTCATCTGGCCGTTGTTGTCCTTGCCGGCTGGCTGCGGCGACGGCACCTGCGGTGTCTTCTCCGAAGGTTACTTCACCTTGTGGGTCTCCATTGCCTTGGCGTGGGGTCTCCTCGCGACGGTCGTCATCATTGTCTTGCCGTTGTACGAATCCAGAGAAGTTCTCGGCGGCGTCATCAAGGGTATGTTCGGTGCCAAGCCGAGCGACTCTGCGTAAATATTTTATAGTATTTACGACGACGAGCTCTTGTACGCAAACGACCGAGGTGTCGACGCGCGCACGCGACTTTTAAAAATCTCGAACGATCTTTGATAAGTCAAAGAAAGAGCATCGCATAAAATTAATGATAGTGATTTAATTTATTTAATTTATTATTTGCGCTACAAATTATATTTAACTGATCATAATGTTAACAACGCGAGTCTTGAAATCTAATTCGTCTTTTTCCTCGCGGACGACCTGGTCCCCTTTCTCGCCGGCGGTTGACCTCTACCCGCGCTACTTTTACTATTCGATGATGAGGACTTGCCCTTCTTCTTCTTTCCACCAAACAAGGTCGTTTTCGCCTCTTTCGCAATCTGCCACAACCACGCCACGTTCAGCAACGAAAACATGCCGAGCATGACCACGACGCCGTAGACCACTTCCCTCGGGCACGGATACTCGAACCCGGCGGGTAAATTCTTCGCGTCTAAAATGAACATCGTGTCTTCGTACACCTGCTTACTCATAAAGAACCAACCGTACACTCGAAAATACACAAACAGACTGGCAAAAAGAACCTTCAACCCGATGTCAACCACACCCTTCATCCCACTCCCGATCGTCGACGGATAATACCTCCCCAAATCAATCGCCGCGAGCGGCAAATTCGTCAACTCGCACGCGCCGAAATAATACACCGCGTAATACTGCATGTACGGAACACTCATCGTCCAATAACTCAAAACCGTGGATAATAACTGCGACCCCAAAAATTCCGGCCAGGCTAAGTCAAACTCGCCCATGGAGATGAAAAATTTCCAAATCTGAGACGCGAACGCAATCTTCGCGATTCCGGGTAACCCGTCCACTTTGTCAAACACTCTTTCAAACGCGGTCGTTTCCTTGTGCGCTAAACCATTGAAATACCAAATCTGCGTCGCTTTCACGACGATATGAAACGTAGGCATTAAATAAAGTAACTGAAACGCGGCTAAATACGCGTTCTTCTGTATCTCTTTGTTCTTTTTAAGGTTGCTTTTTATCCAGAAACAAACGATCGGGAAGCCGACGCAGAGACCTAACAGCCATTTCAGGACGAGCAAATCGCTCCACACCGGGGAACTTTGGCGTAAACCGAGACCTGGGACGCCCCATTGCGGGAGGTTTAAAGGTCTGTGTCTGTCTGGAATACCTTTTGCTCCTTCGTTCGCATTCAATCCTGCTTCTTCTCGCGCGTTTTCCATGTTTACTCTCGCGTGTGGTTTTCTCTGACCTTTTTGCGCCGTCTTTTGGTCTCTTGGGTGGAGATTTTCCTTGTGTTGATATTTAGGGTTTTTTTGCACTTAATTGTCGTGTGGAATTTATGCTGACTCAGAGAGAGAGAGAGACTTCATAACACAACAACGAGCGCGAGACACGACACAACACACAAAGGAGAGATGAGGAAAAAAGAGCGCAACGGTGTAAAGAACTCTTACCTTGAGAACTGATACGATACGTAATGGGAGTGAGCCTTTTAAAAATGGACCCGGGGGATTCCTCGGTCCATTCCGGGAAGAATCTGTCGTCTCGGGGAGAAAATCAATCCGCCAATCACTGGGCGGTGAGAACGATCGTGAAGAAAGGCGAGGATCGATTCCTGGTGTGCGAAGATTTGCGAGCGCTTTTCTTGGACGATGCGAAAGAGTTGTTAGTGTTGCCGATGCCAAAACCAGGCGCGATTACGGCGACGTTTACGGTGTTCGATGGGCACGTGGATAATTCCGCGAGCAGTTTTTGCGAACAGAGGTGGTTGGAACACTTGAAGTTAGCGGTGGAGAAACAGACGAAGTTCAAGAACGATTTGAGCGTCCACGGGAGCACAAGAGGGAAGGAGAGAGCGACACACCAGAGAGTGATGCATACGAGCGACGAGAATAATGCGGAGATCATTCACGATTTGGAATCCGTGGTGTCCGAAGCGGTGAGCTCGATGGAGGCGGCGTATAAGGAGAGCAATTCAGGAGGCGCCGGCGGATGTTTCGGAGGATGTTTTGGAAATCCGCAAGGGAGGTTTCCCAAAGGAGGATCGACGATGTGTTCGGTTTTAGTGCAAAGAGGCGTGACGGACGACGAGGAAGATGTGAAGAGCGCGTCGTTTTATATCGTATGCGCGAATGTAGGGGATAGCTCGTGCTTAATGCTGCCGCACCCGGACGATAAGGAAGAAGATTTCTCGGAAGGGAATGATACTAAGTACCAAAGATTAGCTCGAGAACACTCGCCGGATGATCCTTTAGAAGCGCAACGATTGGTTTCGGCTGGGTATAGACTCGCACGAATGTCGAATAACAGAAGCGGGAAAGAGGCGGGGCCGTTGCGGATGTACCCCGGGGGAATCGCGGTTTCGCGAGCAATCGGCAATTTCATGCGCAAAGACGCGATTATTAGCGAGCCCGAGTGCACGAGAGTGAAATTACCTCGAAACGGCGCGAGGATTTTAGTCGCCTCGGACGGTGTCTTTGCCGCGCTGAACGATTCTGAAATATCCAAAATCTGTTCCAAACATAAACACGCGAGCGAGTGCGTGGACGCGGTGGTGGATAGAGTTCTCGAAAAAAGAGGACGACACGACGATATTACCTTGATTGTTTGCGACGTACCGAAACCGGAAGAGTATTTAAAGGCGTTCAGAATGAACGTCGGCACGAGCGATACGTTAAAAGTCTACACGAGAGTGTGCTCGCCAAAAGGTTTGAAGGGGAGCAGTAAGAGCGGGCGAGAGCAAGAAGACCAGATTCCAGAGTTTGTCGAAGGCGATATTACCGTTCACGAAGGCGGCGTCTTTGACGAGCAGTACGAAAAAACTATTTTCGACGATTACGAGTTTGGCGATTTACTCGGAAGAGGCGTGTACGGATCCGTTCGATTAGCCAGAGCGAAAATAAACGATACGGGAGAAGCTTTTGCGATAAAATCCGTGGTCAACTCTGTGGATTACGCGCACCAAATCCGAAACGAAATTGAAACCTTGCGCGTGTTGTCCGGGAAACACCCGAACTTGCCGACATTAATAGCAGTATACGAGGATAAATCGAGAAAACTTTTCGGTGGTGGCATCATATATCTCGTCACGGACGTTTGTCAGGGCTCCTCGTTGTTCGATGCGATTTCGAAACGTAAGATCTTCGACGAACGCGATTGGCGACTGGTCGCCACGCAGTTACTCAGCGCGGTGTCGTTCATGCACTCCTTAGGAGTCGTACACAGAGACATCAAACCAGATAACATCATGTGTAAACATGAATGGACGATTGATTCGGAACCGCACTTGCAGATCATCGACTTCGGCTCGGCTTCGTTTTGTAAGAAGAACGAAAAGCTTCGCGGGTACCACGGTACGAAATTCTTCACCAGTCCGGAAATGTGCAACAGAGGATTGTACGACGAAAAGACCGATAATTGGGCGGTTGGCGTTGTTATGATTGTTTTATTAACGGGTTACCCGGAAGGCGTGCAAGTGCAAGAAACGTGGCAGAAGTTGTTGCGAGGCATTTTACCGGAATCTTTAATCGAAACCGCGCCGAGCGAGAAGTTTATCGAGTTGATCAAAATGTGTTTGACGATTGATTACGAGAAACGACCGAGTTGCGCGGCGATATTGAAAGCGTGCGAGAATTGGTTACACGATGCCGACGATAAGAGAAAGAAAAAGACGAGCAAGAGTAGCAATAGCAACAACAACAACAACAACAACAAGGCGTTGTTAATTTCCAAATCAGTATTAGCCGTGGAGTATGAAAAGCATGTCGCCAATCTTCTCTCCGTGTGCGCGTCCGCGAAGGTTGTGTCTAAAATTTTGAGCGTCGTCAACGTCATACAGAAAACGAGAAGTCAACGAGAAAGAGATTGTGTTGATGATAGCGATACGGACACGTCCTTATTGTACGACGCGTACGTATTAGCTGAAGATTTAGAAGACGCCGCGCGACGGTCCAACGCGAGCGATGTCGCCATGCAATTAGAAAGCTTGCGTCATCTCCACGGCTCTTCGGCGCTGACGATTGATTTGGAAAAGTTGAAAGAGCTCGAATCGTTACACAGAAGACACGACCACTTGTACAAAGCCATCAAAGCGTCTGCATCCAGTGAAACGAAAGTGTCTGAGTTCACGCAAATGCGTGAAAATAGAGACGTCGTTCAAAGCACCGTCCACGGGGAAATGTTGTACGCCATGTTATACGCCAAGAATAACGTTTCAAACGACAACTCCGTGCGCGGGAACGATACCTCAGTGCGTGGGTCATCCGAAAAGAGCGACTGGGTGCAAGAACCGTTGCACGAAGAAGTTCGGATGAAGAGGAGAAGCAGCTATTTAGAACTCGATCATTGATACGTCTCGAAGATATATTTATTATTGACTTTGGTGATTACAAAAAGAAAGAAAAAATGTACAATGACAGGCACGAAAGAAAATCTCACCCGCGACGCATCCCAACCTCTCAACTCCCTCCTCTTTCGTTATATGGAGGGCACCCGATTTCCGTTTCGAGCGGCTGCAAGCACTCGCGCAAAACGGCGTAGGCGGATTCGATGTCGCTCGCTAAGACTCTCAGTACTAAGCTATCCTTTTCGTTCCCTTCCTCGTTCATTCTTTGCGTTTTGGATTCAGACGCGGTCGCGAGCGAGTACGAAACGCCAGCCGGAAGCGGTGATTTAGCAGTCAACCAACTCGCAGCGTTGGTAGTTCTTTTTGACGAGTCTTTCGCGTACTCCGCGCACTTTCTACGCGCAGCTTCCGTTCTCGGTCCGATTAAAATGACGCTCGCGATGACGTGTGCGTTTGCCATGCGTTTCGCGAGACTCTCTTCCTCGTTGTTCGATGCGGCGTTTTCCAGTCGTTGCGACTCGATGACATTTACGGTATCATCTCCAGTCGTCACAGTCGTTCGCGTAAGAAACGAACGAAACGCCCATCTCGCGTCGTCGTGTGCGACTCTTCCAGCGGTGATCCAATCCACGAAACACAAGCTTGAAGAATCATCTGCTAATGAAATCTCGTGCACTTGCTCAAACTTTGCGTCTTTAAAACACTGCGCCGGGTCCGGTAACCAACAGAGAAGCGCATTCGTTCCAACTTTTGCCTCGAGCGTTTGCTTTGTCGTCTTGGTGTTTTCGCTGTCGACGTCATTACAGGTACCATTTGCCGATGATGGTTTGATAGATTTATACACTTTCGTCGTTCCTTGCGTGCACACGCTCGCGGTGCAATTTTTCTGCACGTCCACCGACATCGGCACCAAGTCGCCGGAAACTAAACCTCCCCCATATGAAACGGTATAAAACCAAGCGCAATCGACTGATTTGTCAAATTGCACTTTTTTTGGATACAAAATGCGCAAAGGATAGGTCGAAAACAACTTCGTCGCGGAAGATATCGAGGACTGCAAGGAAACCTCGATGAGACCCGCAAACGCGGCGGTTTCTTTCTCGACTTCCATCATCGCAATTTTATCTTCTCGTTCTCGTCCACCGTTCATTTTCGATTCTTAGCTGTTGAATAAACGACCATGCAACTGATCGTGTGCAGCTGCGAACATTTCTGCCAACGGTGCCGATACAGCGGCACTTTGAACATCGCTTCCTCTTTTAATCGCTTCCTCGCACATATCCTCCATCGTTTTCGTCGATTTTCGCAAAATCGACGCCACTTCGAGCGGTCCAACGACGTTTAATCGCGTCGCCGCCGAGCACGCATCACGAACAGTCACGTAGACAAACATACGAATCGTTATTCTTTCGGAAATGCCTAAAATGCCGCACACGGCACCAAAGACGCAAGCGAGGTGACCGACGCGAGTGTTTGGTTTTGAGGCTTGTTTAAGCGCCTTTAACTTTTGCGAAATACTCGAGGAGTCTCCCGAAAACGCAGCGACAGCGGCTCGACAGAGCGCCGTACCCGTGGATAAAGACGCCCGAAGAGCCGGTGCGTTCCCTGTGAGCATGGCGTGAAGAATCGCGTTTTCTTTTGACCACGCCGAGATGTCCTCGACTTCCGCTCTTCCTTCGAACGAGGATGATGAATCGAACCGGTTTCTCGCGGCTAATACAAAAGGTGCGAGTGTCGAGCACGCGTTTCGAGCAATGTCTGAAACAAACGTCGAAACATCTACTCCGTGACCGTTACCTGTATCTATAAATCCAAATTGCGTTGCTGCTTCGAGGCCGTTGGAGTGCGCGAACCCGCCCGTAGGGAGCAAAGGATCGAGCAGCTGCCACGCCGTCCAAAAATCGTTGTTATCGTCGCTCATGATTGTTGTACTCTTTCTTCTTCTCCTTCTTCTTCTCTTTGTCTAATACGTTTTCCTTCTGTGATCTAATATCTAATCCCGTCGCAATACCACCGCGTTGTGGTAAGATATCTCGGTCTCGTTAGTAATAATAATAAATAATATAAATAAATAATGATAAAAGTGCACTTCGCGTTCAAAGATTCAATCTCACCGTCTAGAACAAGAAGTATCTTTGCGCCAACGGCAACTCTTGGGCCGGTTCGCACTTCAATTCAACGCCGTCTGCGGTCACCTTGTACGTCTCCGGATCGACTTCAATCTTTGGCATGACGTCGTTCAGTTTCATGTCTTTCTTCGTGACACCGCGAATGTTGCACACAGGCTCGACGCGTTTTTGCAAACCGTACGTCTTTCCGACGGATTTTTTCGCCGCGAGCTTACTCACGAATGCGATCGAACTTTTACCCACGTTTGAGGCAGCAAACATTGGACGAGAAATAACTGGCTCTGGCGATGGAATAGACGCGTTAGCGTCGCCCATTTGCGCCCAAGCGACGAGACCACCCTTGACGATGAGTTCCGGCTTGGCGCCAAAGAAGCTTGGTTTCCACAAGCACAAATCGGCGAGCTTACCAACCTCAACAGAACCAATCAAGTGCGACATTCCGTGTGCTAAGGACGGATTGATTGTATATTTCGCAATGTATCGCTTCACACGGAAGTTGTCGCTATTCGTCCCCTCGTCTTCTGGCAAAGGACCTCGTTGCTGCTTATTCTTGTGCGCCGTTTGCCACGTGCGCGTGATGACTTCGCCGACGCGACCCATGGCTTGAGAATCGGAAGACATGATAGATAACGCGCCCATATCGTGCAAAACATCTTCCGCGGCGATCGTTTCCGCGCGAATTCTTGACTCCGCAAACGCAACGTCTTCGGCAATATTCTTGTCCAAATGATGACAATGCATGAGCATGTCCAAGTGCTCGTCGATGGTGTTCTTGGTGAACGGTCTCGTCGGGTTCGTGGATGAGGGTAACACGGCAAGCTCACCCGCAACTTTGATAATATCCGGAGCGTGACCACCGCCGGCACCTTCGCTGTGGTACGTGTGAATTGTTCGTCCTTTGAACGCTTCAATCGATGTTTCCACGCAACACGATTCGTTGAGCGTATCGGTGTGGATAGTCACCGCAATATCTTCCTTTTCCGCGACGGTTAAGCACGCATCGATAGCCGCCGGAGTCGTCCCCCAATCTTCATGGAGTTTTAAACCAACTGCCCCAGCTTCGACGATTTCGTTCAAGCCAGACCCTTTATGGTCGGACGTGTTGCCTTTACCCGTAAACCCGAAATTCATGGGAAACGTATCCGTGCTTTGTAACATCATCTTCATCTGTTCCGGCGCCGGCGTACAGGTTGTCGCGCACGTGCCCGTGGCTGGTCCCGTCCCACCGCCTAACAAAGTCGTCAAACCGCTCGCGATAGCTTCGGTCAAAATTTGTGGACAAATAAAGTGCACGTGCGTGTCTAAACCACCCGCGGTGACAATCAAACCTTCGGCGGAGATGACCTCCGTGTTCACGCCGACAACCATCCCCGGGGTTACGTTTTCCATGACGTCCGGGTTACCGGCTTTGCCAATGCCAACAATCATACCGCCGTTGATACCAATATCGCATTTAAATATTCCAGTGTAATCGACGACGAGCGCGTTCGTGACGACGCAATCTAAAGTATCATTCGCGCCTAAACCGGCGTTTTGCCCCATGCCTTCTCGAAGCGTTTTACCTCCGCCAAACTTACACTCGTCGCCTAAGGTGGCGTAATCCTTCTCCACCGTGATGTATAAATCCGTATCGCCTAAGCGAACGCGATCGCCGGTCGTCGGACCGTACATGTCTGCGTACTTGGATCTTGGTAAAGTGATCGCGTCGCTCGACTCTTCGTCGTCGTCTTCGCTCTGGTGCGCGTTGACGCCCATGATTTTTGTCACCGAATCCAACACTTTCTTTTGGTCCTTTTCGCTGAGAGGATAGGTTATTTTCATGCCATCGCAGACGTTATTCCCACCTTTTACGACGCAGTTACCTCCGATTGGGCAAATTTGAACTTTTTTCGTTTCCCCTGGTTCAAATCGAACAGCCGTGCCTGCTGGAATGGCGAGCTTATACCCGCACGCCTTCACTCGATCGATGCGCAACGACTTGTTCGTTTCCACCAAATGAAAGTGACTGCCGACTTGAATCGGTCGATCGCACGTGTTTGTCACGAGCAAAGTTTTCACTTTTCTTCCTTCCAAAAGCGTCAAACTACCTTTGACAGTTTCTAACTCGCCTGGAATCAAATCCGACGACGTCGTCTTTGGAAACGCATCCGCGGACGGTACCGGTAAAAACGATCCTTTCAACGCCAACGCCAAATCTCCGTCTTCGCGGCAAATCGGCCCGTGCACCGAGACTAATTTCGTTCCGTCCGTAAACGTCCCTTCAACTTGGACTTCCCCGCATAACGTCGCAACGCCGGGTAAGACTTGTCGCGTCCCCAAAATCGTTCTCGCCTTCTCCACAATCTGTGCGACGGACTGTTCGCTTCCGTTTTCCGGACCTTCTCGAATGAGCTCGAGAATCTGGTTCGCGAGCAACGCCGTCGCCTCGGGGTGATTGAGACGAATCCCTGACGCCAGTCTTTTCTGCGCCAAGTGAGCGGCTTGCGCCACGGCGAGCTTGTCCACTTCTCTGGGAGATAACCGCATTTTGTACTACGTATTATTATATCTTCCTTACTACGAGTAGTATTCTTTCTCTTCCTATATCCCGTGCAGCCGACTTTGGCGAGTTTCGGGACGAGTTTCTTCAGTATAAACTTTCTGTACGAACTCGACGGCGCTTTCTGTTTCAACACGTACGCGAACGACTTTAATGTCGCTCTTTCGTCGTTTACGTCGTTCCCAGAAACCCAAGAAGAAAAATAATCGAGCTTCTCCGGAACGAGCTGCTTAATTTGTCTTCTTTTTTGCTCCTCGACGACGACAAAACCAGTCGATGTGGTTTTCGCGTTCGATGTTTTGAGCACACAACCAGAAACACCAATTTCAGGAGCGCTCGTTTTCAACGACTTATTCGTCCTCTTCTGACTCCTCAAATTCGATGATTTTGATCTCGGCGCGTGTTTCCGTCTGTTTCTCTGCCGTTTCCTTTTCGTCAAGCGGAGTTCCTCGACGACGGTCTTCTGACAATCGGAGGAGCCTTCCACGCTCTTCTTTTCCATGCAACGACGGTTTTTAGAAACCCTCTCTCTCTCCCTTAAATTCTTCCTCTGATGTGTATACTAACGTTTCGAGAGAGTAAGAGAGAGAGAGATTTAAGAACAAAAAACCGCGATTATTAAAAAGACACGACGTAAACGAAGCGCTCAAAAGGAGTGCTGCTCTGCTTTTCTCGAGCGACTCTTCCTCTCTCTGTGCTTTCTCTCTTTTCGCGTTTCGAGAGTCTCTTTGTGATGCATTTTTCACGACCTTTCAGAGAGACAAAATCAGTTAGGGTTTCAACTGTTTTCTAAAAGCAGAGAGAAACAGAGAGAGGGGCCGCATTGTTGCGCGCGCGGTGTTGCGCGTCACAAAGAAAAAGTGCGAAGAGAGGGACAGAGAGAGAGCTTTTCTGATTCTCACTGTTATTCGTAGTAGAATTAGTGTTACCAAATGACGACGCGCGGACGCGGACACGGACACGGACACGGAATGCATTCCAAAGACGACGAAGAAAAAGTCCCGGACGGTTTCAAGCGAGTTATGTCAAACGACGACGGCATCACGTATTACGAAGAAATATCCACGGGACGCAAATTACACTCGCACGACGGCTTGAAACCGCACTCGCACGACCCGATACCGAATAAAGGGTCGTTTTTGAACCGGAGAATAGCGACGTATAAGAACCGAGACTTTTCCGAAAGATGTTTTACGGTTGGGATCGGAGGCCCAGTTGGGACTGGGAAGACGGCGTTGATGTTGCAACTGTGCAGATATTTCACGAAAGAAGCGACGAAAGCATCGCACGAGAGAAGAGAAAACATCGTCGCGGTGACGAACGATATATTTACGAAAGAAGACGGCGAGTTTTTAGCGAAACACGAGGCGTTACCGATAGAGCGCATCCGCGCGGTGGAAACCGGCGGGTGTCCGCACGCGGCGATACGCGAAGACATTGGCGCGAATTTGAGCGAAGTCGAAAGCTTAACCGGGAAGTTCAACCCAGAGTTTTGTTTGTTAGAATCTGGAGGGGATAACTTAGCCGCGAATTTCTCGCGAGAGCTCGCCGATTTTATCATCTACGTCATCGACGTGTGCGGCGGAGATAAGATCCCGCGGAAAGGCGGACCCGGAGTAACGCAGGCGGATTTGTTAATAATCAACAAGAAAGAGTTAGCCGACGCGGTTGGCGCGAGCGTGGACGTCATGACCCGCGACGCTAACGCGCAACGCGAAGGCGGGCCGGTGATTGTCGCCAGCGTGAAAACCGGAGACGGCGTGAGAGAGATTGCGGGGCACATTTTGAAAGCCCACGACGAGGCGATGTGTTACGGTCACGCGCATCATCATCACTGATGAGAGTAGTAGTATTGTCGATCCATCTTCCATCCATCTCACATCGCGCGTAGTTGTGTTATTTGTTGTTTTTAATAAGCGCGGGTGGTTAAATGTTTCATCAAAACAACTTGCTCTCATTTCGTCACATTTTCATCATCATCATCATGTTGTATCAACAGTATTCTTCGTCGCTTTCTCTCGCCGTCTCAAGAGTATCATCATCATCATCATCATCAACATCATCATCGCGACGACGAGGGGGTGACTCTTTCCGAACAACAACAACAACAACAACAACACGATGGAGAACGTCCCGACGGAGAAGGACAAAGAAGGTATCCGTAACGGTGTTTGATTCGTCGCGGCAAAACAGCAACATCGGCGCCAGCACGAGTGGTAAAGACACCGAGGACGACGCAAAGATTGGGGTTGGAAGTTCGCTTTTTAAGCGCATTCAACTCGCATCGGACGGATACGTTCGCCTGGCGTTACCCGGGAACGAATCCCGTGAGGTGGATAAAAGACCAATTTCAGACCTCTTGTACGGGTTTCTCTTCGCGTTTGGAACTTTATCGATACTGGGTACGATCGATGCACTGATCGAAGTGAACTTTCAGAAACCGTTTTTTATCGGTGCGTGGGGCACGATTTCGGTTTTAGCGTTTGGCACGAACGATGCTCCGGCGTTGCGGATGTGGAACGTCGTCGTCGCGACCGTGTTTGCTTCGTTCGTGGCGATTTGTTTCGTGAAATTCTTCGGGACGACGGTGATAACGAGAGCGTTAGCGGTGGCGATATCGATCGCGTTTATGATGTGGACTGGAGCGATTCATCCGCCCGGTGGTGCCGCGTGCGTTATCGCTATGGATATGATTAAATGGCAAGAGCTTGGATTTTTGTACGCTTTGTATCCGACGGTTTTAGGGAGCGCGTTTATATGCGCCAGCGGCGCGGTCTGTTCGAAAGTCAAGAAACGTTGGCCGTTTACGATTGAAGACGTGAAGAGTGCGATGATGAATATGAAACGACCAAACGGAAAAGAAATGGTCCAAACGTTGAAAAGCTGCGGAAGCGGAGGTATTTTTGCCTACGGCATCATGAACACGCTCTGGTACTCCTTCGGTATCGTGACCGCAGTGTACGCCATCACCGCCAGCGGTGCGACGTCTCTCGCGCTCATCAAACCAAAACTTTTACCAGCCTTAGCTGCTGTCTGGGCCGGATCCCAAGCGACCAAACTCTTCCGCATCTCCTCCTCCATCGCGTTAGCGCCTCTGTGCGATAAAATTTTAAACCGAGTCAACCGTCGATTGAACGAAACGAACAGATTTTCCAAGTCCCAAACTCTGTTTTGGACGTGCATCGCCACCGTCCTCCTCGGGTGTGCGTTCATAGCCGCGTGCACGTTCGCTTTTTTAGCCAAAGCGAAGTTGTTCGTTTAATAAAAAGTTTACGTAAAACGTATAATAGTAGCGCTCGAAAAGTCCGAGAAAAATCTGCCAGAGCAGCTAAATATCTCCAGAAATCAAGGACAACAAATCATCGTTAGTACGCGTTGTTCAGATGCTCTCCCCGAACGACAGCGCTCCAGAAACGTGCGTTTTTCTTTCATCATCTCTCATAAAAGCGCTTTGAGTATTTCTCTTTCGTTCTTTCGTTCTTTCTTTCGTTCTCTTTCTAACCGTCCGTCCGTCGTCTTTCAAAATCACTTTCAAAAACAGAATGTCCCGAGACGCTGACGCTCGAGGAGGAGCGTCGACGTCGTTAATCGAAGACGACTCCTCGATGCGAAATCAATGGTTGAAATTCAAAACGAAATTTCTCGCGTGTTTCTGGGACTTCGAAGCCGAGCTCGCGGATTGGTTCGGTTTGAACACCAGTAAGTTTTACGAAGAGTTGGAGATGAAGGAAGATTTAGAACGAGAGGAAGAGGAGGAGAAGGCGAGGAAAGAGAGGAAAGACGGGGTGGAAATGGCGAAAATGGAGATGGCGTCTTAGCAGAGTCCTTTGAAACGAACAACAACAGTCGAGATGATGGTTTATAAACCCTCTCTCATCTCATCCGTCGGTCGCCGTTCGCGTCGTCTCGCTCTCCGCGCAAAGCGAGTTGAAACAAACGCTTCGTTGCGGAGGACGAGAAAAGCGGGTATGCGCGTCTCTTTTCAGTCCTCGCTCTCCTCCTCCTCGAACTGATGAAAACGACGCTCTTCTTCTTCTTAAAGTTGTCGTGAAACGCTCTCGATTTCGTAAAAACCAAGAGCAGCGAGAAGAAGAAGTCGGAGGACCCCCGCTCCTGCGACGCTCCGCAAAAGCAGAAAGAGCAGCACAATGGAGTGATTTTCCCCCATTGTTTCCCTCGCAATCCCACGTCTTCAAAAGCTTTTCATCAGCGAGAACACGAGTAAAAGCGCGTAAAAGTATCCACCAAACTAAGTAAAGTATCATCTGAAGCGAGATTTAAAAGAATGAAGCACGAATACCGATCGTTTTCTCTCCTCTTCTTCCTCTTTGTTTCAATCTTCCTCCAAAATCATTCATCGCATCACGCGGCAACATTCTTCGTCAAAGCCGAGCGAATGGATTTCAAAACCTTGCGAAAGACGCGATCGATTCCTCTCACGAATGAAAATGGGTTGAGCATGTGCACGATGACCTTAAACACTCAGGAAATGTTCGGATGCTACACGAATCAGAACGAGAATGGTAAACGAGGGAAGATTGTGCGCGTGGAGACCGAGGCGCAGTTGGAGGCTTTTGGGACTGAAAAGAGAGGAAAAGGAGAAGCGAACGTGGTGACGGCGCCGATGAGAATGATGAAACAAGTTTTGAAAAAAGTGGAAGAGAGTAAAGATGTTCTCGTTTCTGCTGTTCTCGTCGAGCATCCATTGGCGTTTCTTGATGCGAATAAGGGAGGAGATGATGCGGAGAAGGAAGCGGCGGAAGCTGGATTCTATCGCGGCGTGCCGGAATCCGACTCGAAAGAGGACGCGAAAAGAGTGAACGTAGGCCAAACGCCGGTGGCGTTTTTAGGCGTAAACGCGACGAGGAAAGTCGTTTGGGCGGCAAACGAGAACGTGAAGAGAGAAAAGGTACAAAAATCGTCGAAAACAAATTTCATGGGTAGAGACGAGCTTTTATACGCTTCCGTGGACGGCGCGATGGACGCCGCTGGGAAGACGAGCGAGGATATGAAACGCGCGAATAGCATCACGTGTTTAGAGAAAAGGACGTGTTTACCCATTGGAGGGTACTCGATTGCGACGGCATTTTTAGATGGGTTTTCCAGATACTTGTACAACGAAAGCGCGCCTTCGATATTCGTGACCGCGAGGTTGGATAAAACGACGTCCATGTTTCGAGACGAAGCGCGAGGCGCAAACGCGGTGTACTCGAGTTTGATTTCTTTCTTAGTCGCCGCGGAAGTGGTGAATGATTTAGTCGTAGACGGACCAAACTTGGAGAAACCAATCGTGTTTGCCGCGTTTGCCGGAGAAGAGTACGACTTAGTCGGGTCGAAGAGGATGATGGAAGAGTTCCCGGGGTTGGTGGATACCGTAGTTGAAATTGGACCGGTTGGCTTTGCCTCTTCTTCAAAAGACGCGTTGTACGTCCACGAACAATACAACCAGACCGACGATACGTTCGAAGATTTCTTAAAAGTCCAAAGCGCGGCGAACCGAGAAACGCTCGGCGAAGATTCGTTGTCCGTGAAAGAAGTCTCTCGAGGCGTCGAGGTCCCGAAAGGCTCCTCTTTGAACTCGTTCACCAACGTCAGCGGAAGTCGATTGACTTTAACCGATTACAACACGTTCGAATCGGACGATCCTTTTTACGGAACTATGTTTGATTCTGGTTTGGATAAAATCAACGTGAAACGAATCGCCGAAGTTGCTCGATTAGTTGCCGGCGCCGCGCTTCGCATGAGCATGAAAGACAAGGAACAATTCGCGGTGAAGGAGGACGTTTTAAATAAACTGGTCGACAACGATTTCGTGCAGCAAACGATCGCGACGGCCTCGGAGTTGGCGGAATGTTTAGTCGATCCGAAAGTTGGTTTAAGAAAGTGTTCGTTCTCTCAAAAGTACGACGTGTTCGGCTCAAATGCCCCGTCCGAAGAAGACGAAGCGAACGAAACAAACAACATCGGATCCTCCTACGTCGGCGTCGTTCAATACATCCCAGAAGATATTCAAACCTCCGAAGCGAAATCACCGATTCAGAGATTTGTATACGAGCACCTCTCGCGCGTTGCCAACGGCACGGCAAGCACAACGTATCGTCTCGCTTTGCCTTCACAACTCAAGTTTGACCGGGACTCGTACGCGTGGCAAGTTCGGGACGGAAACGCGAACGGGTACGAAATCTGGACTGAATCGAATTGGTCGGCGAAAATCGGCGTGACTATCGAGAGCAACAAAGGGTGGTTCTTTGAGCCGATCGCGACGGCGTGTGCCGTAGTGATTGCCACTTTGTTCTGTTTCTTCGGCGAGCGGATGTTGGAACGCGCGTTGACACGAGGAGGAAGCTCGAGCTCGACTTCCTCCCAAAAGCTTAATAGCGGTATGGATTTAGATTAGTAGTACAAGAAGCGCGCGTGAAATTGATGATAAAGTAGTAGTATGAATAGCAGTAGTAAATGCACGCGTTTTATATAGGTACCTGGTGCCGAAGCACGGTATATAAAAACGCTGGAAACGACAAAAATGAACTCGCGAAAGATCAACTTATTAGAAAAAAATTAATAGCTCCACTGGAAGGAGTCGTTGGCGACCGCGGCGACTAACCCGTTCTTCTCGTACCTATCGCTTTCATCCCACGCCATCAAACCGCCCATAACTTCCATCTTAATTTTCTTCGCGCACGCGTCTTCCGTGGACATGTGCTTATACCACCTCTCCAAACTCGGTCTTCCGTCGAAAACGTTCTCCCACCCGAAGTACTTTGGCAACAAGTGGGTCATAAACACGAAGGTCGGAAACAACGCCGCGTCCGCCGTGGACGGCTTATCTCCGCACAAATACGGCCCAGGTTCAAACCCACCGACGGTTTTCTCCATAACGTCCAACAACCGATCGATTTCGCTAATTTGCTCCGCCCTTACCTCCGGCGACATCGGTCCTCGATACATGCACCCTTGAATCGGCGTCAAATACACGTCGTGCCACCTCGTCGCCAAATTACACGCCGTCTTCGCCTCCAACGTCTCCGGCCTTAAACTCGGACCTTGCTTCTCGAACGCGTCGCACAAATACTGACTGATCACTTCCGACTCTGGTATCGCTTGTCCGTCTTTCGTCACCAGTAAGGGCATTTTCCCTTGCGGATGCATCTCCAGAAACTCCGGCGACTTCAAGCCCCCTAACGTGCTCGGATTCTTAAACTCAAACTCATCCTCGATGTTTTTCCAGCAAATAATTAACCGGTTCCTCGCGCCGTTGTTGGAAACTGGAACGTCGTAGAAGATGTTTTTATACACCGGATCGAGCGCGGCTTCGAAATCCCCCGTCGTTTCTTCCGAGGAAGATTCCGCCGCACTCGTCAAAGCACGTCTCCCCCTCCTCCTCTTAATCATTTTCTCGTCACCATTAAACCCGCTTTTCCTCAAAGCAGCGGCACCACCACTCCCGCAAAGGCGAAACGACGACGAAGAAGGTTGTTGTTTCGTGCTCTTCTTCGAGGAGGAAGACGAGGTGGCGGAATTCCCGCTCTGGTATCGCTGGGTATGAATCGTCTGCATCATCATCGGAGTCATCATGATGTTGTTGTTTTTCTATCCTCTTTCTCTCTCTATTATCTGAATGAGGAGGAAAATGCACTTGAGTGATGCGTGTTTTGTCTCTTTTTTTGGTGCAAAAAAACGTTTCTGCCTTTTTTTCACTTTTTTTTGTTTTTTGGTCTCTCCTTTCTTTCTTTCTTTCTTGCATCACTCGAAAAAGAAGCTTTTTTGCGCCACTCTGTGCTCCCCGTGTGTATTCTTTCGCCGCTGCCCTTCCTCCTCTTTGCGAGAAGAAGAGAGCGTTTCACGTTTTGAAAGAAGAAGAAGAAGAAGAAGAACAAAGCTTTGTCGATCGTCGCGTTCGTGTGATCGGTAAAGCAGCGCTGTTCTTTTTGAAAACGGGAGAGAAGAAGAAAGAGGCGTTTCCGAGAGAATTCCATTGAAATTTCAAAAATCAAATCGTCTCTCGAGTCATCATCATCATCATCATCATCATCATGGGGCAACAAACGCAACATCTCCGACCGAACGAAATCAACGGGTTATTCCAAAACCAGTCGTTAACGCTGGAAGCGCGAGCGATGAGAGCGTTAACCGCTCTCATTCAAAAGAAAGAGTTCGACACTCGAGAGAAGGAAGAGGATTACGTGGAGGAGATTTTAAACGCTTTGGACGGGAAGTGCTTGCAAACGAGCGTGGTCTCGGAGGAGATCGCGCGGGAGGCGGTGGGCGAGATGGAGAGGAAGAAGGAGATTGAAAACGTGATAAATCGTGATGCGCCGATGGCGGTGGACGAAGAAGACGGAGAGGTAGGAGAAAAAGAAGATGATGATGATGTTGATGTTGATGATGAATCGGACGACGAGGACCGAGCGAACCAAGAGAGATTGCAAAACGAACTCCGGGACGAAGCCATCGTCGTGTGCGACGCGTTCGCGCACGCGCCTCGGTATCAGTACGACGAAACGAGAAACGTGTTTGCGAAAATCGACCAACCGGCGACGATGGACGCCGAGGCGGATTCGAAAATCAACGTCTATCGGGAACGGTTTCATTTGTTGAGGCAGAGAATGAGCAGGCACGAGAGTTTTACGAAACCGGCGTTTGGGAAGAAGAAAAAAGGTAACGAAGATGCGAGTACTAACGCGAATAACACGAACGAGTTGACGCCGCTTCGATCGTTGGTCGGTCAGTGTTACGGGCCGAGAGTCGTCATGGGATGTTTGTCGCAAGTGGAAGACGGTATTTTTCACTTGGAAGATCCGACTGGGTCAATGAGAATTGATTTGACCGCGGCGGCGGCGACGAGTGGGATGTTTTGCGAGAATTGCGTGGTAATTGCGACAGGAGAAGTGAGGAAGACTGACGGCATTTTTGAAGTGTCCGCGTTGGGCCATCCACCGGCGGAGACGAGAAGGAAAACGCTGGAAGCGACCAACGCGACAGATTTTATGGGCGCCGCGCAAGGTGGAAAACACGTCGCGCTGCGACCGAGAGATTTAGACGAGTTGATCAAAACAGAAAAGAAAGCGAAAGACGAACGATTCGTCGTCATTTCCGATTGTTACTTGGACGATTCCAAATGTTTGAGACGATTGAGGAATATTTTTGAAGCGTACGATCAATCCCCGGCGAAACCGCCCGGGTTGTTTGTGTTTATGGGGGATTTCACGCGAGTACCGTTTGGTCCGACGAAGTATGATTTCGCGTCGTACACGAAATCGTTCGACCAGTTGGCGGATTTGTTGGACGAATACCCGTCTATTCGCGAAGAGTGTCGCTTCGTGTTTGTCCCCGGGCCGGGCGATCCCGGAAATACGAGCGCCTATCCAAGACCAGGATTGCCCGCCGCGTTGAGAGGTCATAAAATCACCGCGTGCTTGCAAAAAGTAGAGTTTGCGTCTAATCCGTGTAAGATTCGATGGCATTCGCAAGATTTGGTCTTTTTCCGAGACGATTTACAAGCCAGAGCGCGACGAGGGTGTGTGTTACCGCCAGTGGACGATTTGGGCACGGAGGAAGACGACGAGCGATTACAGTTAGACATGTCACCGAAAGAACGTGAACGACGAAAAGCAATGCGAGAAAAACCTTTGTTCCTTCACTTGGCGATGACTTTAGTTCAGCAATCGCACTTATCGCCGTTGCCGTTGACGCAAATGCCGATTTATTGGGAGAGAGACCAGGCGATGTGGTTGTACCCGGCGCCGAATGCTATTTTCTTAGGCGATCGATCGGAAACGCAGTGTAAAATGACTGACGTGTGTAATGTGGGAACGACGATGGTAAACCCAGGATGTTTCGCGGACGATGGGAGTTTTGCGATTTATTATCCAAGCGAACGAGAAGTGGATTTATCCGTCGTGAGCGCCGCGGAGATGTAAAACAAGAAGAACAGTCAAATCTAGGAAATTACTATATTAAGATCTATTACTAGTGATAATACAAATATTAATAATAATACTCGCACGAATTGACTTCTCTAAGTATCTATCTATCTACCTGTCTACCTCTTCATTGCGCTTGTTTTGTATGTAATACATTTTTCCGACGTTAGCGCGCCTCCTTCGAGTTTGTTCCTGAGAGCGCGGAATGAAGGATTTCCCCCAGAGCTTCTCCTTGGAGGCGTCGTAGTCATTTATTGTGACATTCATCGCGGCGTACTCTTTCATTTGCTCCTCGATGTTGGCACCGGCACCCGAAGACTCCTCTTTGAACGTGTCGAAAAACAACGACTCGAAAGCGGAGGAGCAGTATCGTGAAGAACTCTCCTCTTGTTCGTCTTCTTCTTCTTCGCGTTGACCGGTTTTGCCGTTGCATACTTCAATCACATCCTCTTCACTCGCCGTCCATATTAAACAGTGTGGGTTATCAAACACGACGACAGAGTCCGTGTCGATGGGAGCCAAGTCGAATTTTCTCTCGCACTGCATCAGCACCGGGTGATTGACGCTTGGAAACGTTTTTGAAACGCGACAGCAAAATGCTCGAGCGCAGTGCTTATACGCAAACTTCCTCCCTATGGTTATCGATTGAATAAAAATAGGCTCCGTAAGTTTCGTGGCCAATAAACTACCCTGCACGCCGAGTGCATTCCACGAGGCTATTTTATCCGAGCACGTACACATTCGTCCGGCTCGATTTTCTCCGACTGGTAAAGTACCCTTTGCGAGCGTTCCGTTCTCGTATAACGCCGCGACCGACGCCGAGCTCGCATCATCGTCCTCGTCGTTTCTCGCAGGCATCGAGACCACCGTCGCTTTCTTCAACGCCACCGCCACGGAGCCTTTCTGAACGTCTAGTGGTAAAAATGGTGTCTCGTGCGTTTGCGTCGGCATCGTAAACGGCCCGATCTTGGTGTCGTTTCCGTCGTCCATTCCTCCTTTGGCCCATTTTCGTATAGTTGCGTTCCCGCACGGACACGAAGAGACGTATAAATGAATGCTCTTGTGCGTTTTCATTTGAAAGAGCACCCTGTTGCCCCCGCCGTCGTCGTCTCGTTTCACTCTCTCGAGTAGAAATGAATCCTCTGTGTCCTCGTAGCCTTCGTTCGATAACGCTTTCATTTCCAACGCTAAATACCTCTTCAACGCTCTCCTCGCCAACACCTCCGCGTGTAAATCTCTCAGCTTACCTCTCTCGTAACTCTTCTTTTCCATCTCCCGATCAAAATCCTCGTCCGAAATCGTCTTCGTCCCGTTCGCGACGGTCAAGCACGTCATCCTGTTCGTTCGCGCGTCGAGCGCGATAAACGCGCTCATAACAGTCCTCAGATGATGATTTTCCTCCTCCTCATTCGCTGCTCTCAAATTATATTCGCGCGCCGTATTCTCTCGCAAACGCGAGAACGTTTCGATTGCAACGTTCGAAATCGATTCCGCGAACGCGCACGAACTCGCTCGCGACTTTTCGCCGCATCTTTGTCCCGTTTTTGTCGTCATCTCTGTCCTCGTCATCATCTCGGGGTGTTCACTTCACCTCAGTGAGAGGTGCACTTCTTCAGAGCAACTTTGTATTCATCCTCGCACGACGCTTTTTCCAAACGACCTAAACGCGCGACATCATCATCATCGCCTGTTACTTGTGCTCCTGCTGCTCCTGCTTTTGCTGCGTGCAACGACGGCGATGACTTACACGCGAACAGCGCTTCTCTGGCTATGTTCTTGCACTTTTTCTCGTCGATGATGAACAAAGACGGCGACGACGTTTCTTCCTTCTTGGCGTAACGATACGTCGCGTAGCCGAGCGCAGAAAAAGCAAAGACAACCGGTGGCAAGAACACGAATGCCATAAAACAACACCAGGCAGGAGATGATGAATGTGTGGTGAGGACGAAGACGCGAAAGAGGACGAGTTTGAATACCTAGTAGTAGTAGTAATAATAATAATAATGACGAAACAATTGGTTTGTTTCTGCTCTTTCTTTAAGTATTGGGTGTCGCGGAGTCGTCATCACCATCATCATCACTACGACTCACATGGCCTTCCCTAGCTGCATTTTCCTCTTGAACATCAAACTCGTGTTGTGCATCAACCCGTCGATGATCCCTACGACGCTATACACGCCACCAACGATGGCCATTAACGTGGTTATGAATTGGTAAAACTCGCGTCTTTTCTCGACGCCTAAAATTTGCACCGGGGACGGGGTGAAGTGGAATTTCGCTCTCGGCGTTTCCCCGTCTGGGGTTTTGACCGAGTGCGTGTGTTGGGTGTATTCGTACACGTTGAACGGTTGCGCGAACGGGCCCAGGGGTTGCATGGTGGTTAACACCGTTTGTAAGTAATGCTCGTGCGACGTTCGCGGGTTTTTCGAGACGACGAAATCGTTCGCCAATTTGTCGTGCCAATCTCCTTCTTTTTCGCCTCTGTGGAATCGAGCCATATATTTTTGCCTCGACGCGGATAATTGTTGACCGAAGTAGAAGTGGTGAACTTGGTGCGTGACGTTTAATTTGTCCACGTCGAAGGAGTGGCCGTTTTTGGCATCCGCGGTAAAAAAGACGTGTCCGGGGACTTTTTTCACCAAGACGAAACCGGTGATGGAACACCCCGTGCTCGCTCTGGTTTGGACCACGTCCGCGTGGTTGGCGACTTTGAAATCGATTTGCTCGTTCGGTCGCGGCGGTTGCGGTTTCTTCTCGTTATCTTTCGTCGGTTTCCCTTTTGGTACTGGAATGTTCCCTTCGCCACCCGCGGGAATGTCCACCATGCTCTTCCCAAACTCTACAATCGCGCTCACGGTTCTGTCCCCGTGATAGGACGCGTGATCCGTGTGTCTCCCATGCGCGATTAAATCCGACCCTCTCGTAAAGATTCTCACCGTCGGATACCCTTGAATGTGATGTTTCCTGCACAACTGCTCGTGCTCCACGCAATTGACTCTCCCGAGCGCAATCGAGTGCATGTTTTGCGAATTCGTGTTGAACGTTTCGTGCAACTGAATCGCCGCCGCGTCAAACACCGGTTGCAACCGTTGACTCCACGGACACCACGGCGCGTAAAAATTGATCATCGTCACCGAATGCGCGTCGTTAAACGCTTGCATCTCTTCCTCTGTCGTCAACGGTTCCGCGCTCGAGTGCGTCACTCGTCCAGTCGCCAACGCTTCCTTGTGCTTCTCCACCACAATCTGCGCCTCCGTCAACTCTTCCTCGTTCACGTGCGCGTCTCCATCCTTCCCTGGCGTCTTCTCCGCCCACGCCAAAGGCCCAGTCGGTCGAAAATTCCCATCGATTGGTCTCTTAAACACCGTCTTGGTCAGATTATACCTCGTCAATCCCAACGCGTCCCCAACATCCACCGACGCGAACTCGCACGACAAAGCCGGAAAAGACACGTTAAAGTTAATCCGTAACAACTCTCCATCCACCGACCGATCGACGACCACTTTCGTCTCGAACGTCGTTTTCAAATACGCTCGCGTTTCTGCGATCAAAAGAAACACGATTAAAGATGTCGCCAGGATGGAGAGGATCGTCCCCAGGTACGTGCCTTGCGTCATGTCGCGCGGGATTTTCCGGTAGAAATCCATCCCTTTCGCTTTGGTTAAAATGCCCATCTTTTATTTCTCGTATATTTCTCTCTCTTTCTTTCTTTCTCTCTAAATCTCTCACTCTCTCTCTCTCTCTTTCACACACGCACAGGAGGAGCAACGCAGAGTCGTGGTGCTGCGCTAAAAAACAAACGCAGGCAGCAAACAAAGTCGAGTTTGTTCTCTTCTTCTGCAAAAGGTCTAATTAATGTCTCTCGATGATGATTTTTTTGTGTGTGTGTTGGTTTGTTGCGAAAGAAAAGAAAAAATCTCTTTTTTTTACTCGATTTTGGCAGTCCTTTCTTTTTTATTCGAAGAAGTCAAAGATTTCTCTTCACTTTATTTAAAAAAGAAAACGCAAGCTCATCAGACACTTCGTTTCTTTTCTACTCTTAACACACATCCAAGGCAGTAACTATTGCACTCGTACACCGATACCTTTTTAAAACACCTGATAATTATTACTAATGAGAGAGGTTATTTCCATCCACATCGGCCAAGCTGGCGTGCAAACTGGTGCGCGTTTTTTGGTTTTGGTTTTTCTCGCATGTGGACGCATGCGAAGATTCTCATTCTCTCTCTCTCTGTCGTTGACTTTTTTTTTCTTCTTCTTTCTTGGGAGATGATGATGACGACGACGACGACAAAACTGACCTCTCTCAACGTTCTCTGTTGATGCGCTTTTTTCGAATGATGAACAACAGGTAACTCGTGCTGGGAGCTGTATTGCTTGGAGGTGCGCGTTTGATGATGTCGTTGTCTCTTTTCTCTCTTCAAATGTTTCTAATTTTGGGTAAAAAATTACATTGACTGACTTTGACTTTTCATCATCTCTCTCTTCTTTCTATATATATAGCATGGCATCAACCCGGACGGGCAAATGCCGGCCGACAAAACCATCGGCGGTGGCGACGACGCGTTTAACACGTTCTTCTCCGAAACTGGCGCGGGTAAGCACGTCCCGCGATGCGTATTTCTCGATCTCGAACCGACCGTCATCGACGAGGTGAGAACGGGGACCTACCGCCAATTGTTCCATCCGGAACAGTTGATTTCCGGGAAAGAGGACGCCGCGAACAACTTTGCCAGAGGCCATTATACCATTGGTAAAGAGATTGTCGATTTGGCGTTGGACAGAATTCGCAAGTTGGCGGATAACTGCACCGGGTTGCAAGGCTTTTTGGTGTTCAACGCCGTCGGCGGCGGGACCGGCTCTGGTCTTGGGTCGTTGCTTTTGGAACGTTTGTCCGTCGATTACGGGAAGAAATCGAAGTTGGGTTTCACCATTTACCCGTCACCGCAAGTCTCCACGGCAGTCGTTGAACCGTACAACTCCGTTTTGAGTACGCACGCGTTGTTGGAACACACCGACGTGGCCGTCATGTTGGACAACGAGGCGGTGTACGACATCTGCCGCAGATCGTTGGATATCGAACGACCGACGTATACGAACTTGAACCGTTTGATCGCGCAAGTGATCTCGTCGTTGACTGCCAGTTTACGATTCGACGGTGCGTTGAACGTCGACGTGACGGAGTTCCAAACCAACTTGGTTCCGTACCCGAGAATTCACTTCATGTTGTCCTCGTACGCGCCGGTTATTTCCGCGGAAAAGGCGTACCACGAACAACTCTCGGTCGCTGAAATCACCAACTCCGCGTTCGAGCCGTCCTCGATGATGGCGAAGTGCGATCCGAGACACGGTAAGTACATGGCGTGCTGCTTGATGTACAGAGGCGACGTCGTACCGAAAGACGTCAACGCTGCCGTCGCTTCGATCAAGACGAAGAGAACCATCCAATTCGTCGATTGGTGCCCGACTGGTTTCAAGTGCGGTATTAACTACCAACCGCCGACGGTTGTCCCGGGTGGTGACTTGGCGAAAGTACAACGCGCTGTGTGCATGATTTCTAACTCCACCGCCATCGCGGAAGTCTTCTCCAGACTCGACCACAAGTTTGACTTGATGTACGCCAAGAGAGCGTTCGTCCACTGGTACGTCGGCGAAGGCATGGAAGAAGGCGAATTCTCCGAAGCGAGAGAAGATTTGGCCGCTTTGGAGAAGGATTACGAAGAAGTCGGCGCGGAATCCGGCGAAGGCGAGGGCGAAATGGACGAAGAGTATTAAACTTTTCTCGTGTCGACTTTTCCGATAATACTTGTGCGTTTAGATTTGAGATGTTGGAAACATATTTCAAGCGAAACGCGGTTGGTGGCGGCTCCCTCATTTTAATTAGGTACACACTCTATTTAAATATCTAATAATGCAGAACTATTTATTACTATTAATACTATTGGTACTAGTATCATCATCATCTCCGCTACTATCGGGCTCTAGCCATTCCACGTTTTCAAAGAGCGCGTCGTGGTCGCCTTCGCAAATGTCGTTCTTTCCAACCAACTCCTTCACCACGATGTCGTCGAACAAAACTTTCCCTTTTCGGTCTCGGTAAAGCACGTACACGTTGGCTTTTTGTACTGGTTTGCGGGGCGAGATTATGCCGACGCGCTTGGTCCACATTTTCAAAGCCGAGAAACCAAGAGTGTATCCGTACGTGGACGTGCCGTCGGTGTGTTCGAGGTCGATGTAGACGCCGTACGAGGAAACTTTTGGTTTCGGGTAGTTGAACGGATCCAAACGATGAAACTTTGAGGCTTCGTCAAAAATTGCTTTGCTCTTGGCGGAGACGTATATCGGCGTCGCGACTTTCGCGTCGTTGGAGGATAAGGAGGAGAACTCGATGACTTGCCTCGCGCCTCGCGATTCGCCAAATCCAGGGTTCCTCAAAACCAAAGCGCCGTGCGTGCTCGAATCGTCGCCGCTGCTGCTTTCGTCGTCGTACGTGTCCCCTAAGTTGTGTCTCGTTAACCTGTTCTTGATGTTGTTCGGGTTGCGCCAATCGAATCCTTTCTCGAAGCCTAGCCATGCGTCTACGTATCCACCCGTTTCCGTTTCGAATCCTCCGTTGATTATTTTGTTGTTATTCCCGTTTGTACTCTCATCGTTTTCGTTGTTCAATCGAGCGCACAATAATCTCGATATCGCGTGGACTTTTAAACTAAGACGATCCGTCTCTTTCTTATGCATCGCTCGAGCATCTTCGAACGCTTTTCTATCATATCTTGCGTATTTCAAAACGCCACCTAACCCAACGCTTTCAATAATTTCGTTCGTTTCGTAGGGAAGTAACGTTCTGGCGCGGTAATCGAAGCGTCGACTCTTTTTGGCTAAAGAACCGACCGAGTCGATTCGGTAGAAGAACGTCGGGAGCGGTACGACAGTAACACCTCGATTTTGATTATGCGAAGCGTCTTTTGCACGCATAGCGAGTTTGGCGAAGAGCGACCAATCTTCGCCGGCGGCGTCGTTACCGGGAATATCGTCCCACCCGCCGACAGACTCTAACGCCTTTCTGCGAAAGAGTGCGTTGGCGTCGCCGAAACAATCTTCGTAAACGCCCAGCGAGGTGGATGCCCCAAGAGGTATCCAACCGCCGAGATCGAATTGATTACCACCTAACGCCGGCTTCTTCAAATCAAGTTCGCTTGTTCCAACGAAATAGGCGTTTCCGGGCGCGACAGCATCTGCCTCGGAGGCGAGGATAGCCGTGACGAGCGTTGAAACTTGAGAAGTGCTCGCTAAGTTGTCGTCGTCGGCAAACAAAACGTATTCGCCTCGAGCATTTTTCAAGCCAACATTCCTGGCTCCGGAAAGCGACGCGGCGATTGGGCCGAGACGGACTAACTTGTACATGTTCCTGTGCGGGTTCGTATCCGAGGACTTTTCTCTACTGGCGAGAAGATTTTCGATGGTATTCAGCATTTCAGTGGTCTCTGGCGTTTTCCTCGAGCCGTTATCGACCACAATCAAATCCATTTTATCGTAGTCTTGCGCCAAATGCGAGGCGACGGCGTCGATCAAAAATTTCGGTCTATCTTTGTGTACGACAACGACGGTGACTCGAGGCGACGGGTGTCTTGAAGCCGGCGGGATCGGTAATAAAGCACCTTTCTTTCGTTTTATCGCTCTGTGCAATCCAACCCATTTCATCTCGATGATATCGTCGTACGATTTCGCAAACGGTGTCTTACTCGACGCATCCGGGCGATAGACGCCACCGCCTTCGCCGACGCGACGATCAAACACGCGTAACATTGTTTCCACGCAATCGTGAGCCGTATCGTCCCCGTAAGAAACGCGCGAACGAATGGTGTCGTCAAAAATCTTTGCGCGATCTAACGCCGCGTTCGAGGCTAAAAACGGCGCATTCGCGGCGACGAGTTCGGCAATTTTCAAACTTTCTCTCGCAAAGTAAAACGTCGAGTTTTGCGCCGGTGGGAAGATGACGACAATTGCGCCACTACTTTTCGCGACGTCTTTACTCGATTTTACCGACGTGTCGTCGTTTGCATAGTGTTCGAGCGTTTTGCTGTAAAAATGTTCGTCCTCGTATTCTTTAATCGCCGAGGTATCAATCAGATTCCCTACAATCTCCTCGCTTCCAAATCCCGCCAGAAAAGACGCGATGCGTTCGGTACCTTTCTTTTTATCGCCCACGTGACCGTGCACGGTGATATCGTCCAAATCGTATACGGAGTTTTCGCCTCGAAATTCAACCTCGAGCGGTTCCACCGCATTCGCGCCGACAGGCGCGACGACGCTCGTTTTGCGTTTCTCCAACACGCGATCGAGCACGTCCAAAAAAGACGTCAAACCTTCGCCTTCGTCGAAGTCTCCCCAATACGCGAACGACTTCACTTTTTTTCTCGTCAGTGGGTTGGTGTTATCATTATTGACATCCTCGCCTTCCATCTTTTCCAGTTTCGATCTCGTTAGCCTCGATTCCGGAGAGCTCGGCAACCTCAGAACCAAAGATCTCGCCGTCTCGAACTGTTTCGATTGGAGTCCGTCTATCGCGTTACCACCAATCCCTCGAGCTAATAATCCTTTTGGAAACGCAAAGTCACCACCTAACCCGTTTTTCCTTCTCCGCGCTTCAAATGTTGCTAAATTTTCATCGTCAAAAATGAGCACATCGGCGGTCGCGGATACGACGGCGTCCATGTGTTCGCTTTCTAACATGTTTCTACTACTACTACTACTGCTACTACTACTGCTACTATCGCTGCTGCTAAAGGCTTTATTCATGCCATTCAAATCCGTTTGAGACGCGATAATCCTGTGCGCAACAATCGGTACATCTTTCAACGCCACTCTCTCGCGTCTCGCCAACGCGCTAAAATGCGCCAACGTCGGATTAAAAAAATGCCCTACGTCGCACTTTCGATCGTGAAACGTATCGCTCAAACGCAAAAAAGCCGCGTGCGACCTTTTCACCTCTTCGCTACCATCTATAGAACTACTCCTGAGCACTTCCGTGACTAAAACATCCTTCCCTCTCCTCAACGGTTCTCGACTTCCCATCGCCGCGTTGCTCGGCGCGAACATCGCTCTTTGAAACGCGTCTGGATTAAAGTTGTTCTCGCGTCCCGAACCGACCGAGACGATCGCCGTCACTCGCCAAAAATCGTACTCTTCCTCCTTTCTGTTCGATGAGAGAAACGAACGCAGTAAACTGGCAACTTTGTGCGAGAGTGGATGTTTCGTATTAGCGATTTTCTCGTCCAGAAAGAAGCACAGATTTTGGTCTCGTTTTTTCTCTCGTTTGCTCGATCCTTCTTGTTGGAAAAAAGACAGTTTGACACCTTTGATGGTGCTCTCTTTCTCGACGATGGAAGAGTCTTCTTTTATCATCGAGAAAGAACTTTGAGAACTGCGCCGCGTGGTTAAGAGTATAATCGTGATCATCATCATCGCGATTATCCATCTCGGAAGCCGCTTCTTCTCGTTCGTGAATACATTGGAAACGTGAGCGAATTTGGAAATCCATTTTTTATATCTATTCTTCGATGGCGAAGAGGATCGATAATGACGCGATGATCTGCCGCCGTACTCTCGGGAGGCGACCGTGATTGGGTCGTGCCACGCACCACCATTACCACCACTACTGCCGCCGCGTCTGGGACGCATCGGGGCGCCGTGCAGCATTATGAAAGAAAGAGTTTTGGTGTGACGTTTTGTTGTTACTTAGGTGATTCGAGAGAAAAATTCGAGAGAGAAGCAGAGACAAACACATCTCGCTTTTGATGCGTGCCGCCGTTTTGATGTGCGTTAATGCAATGCATTTGCGCGAGAAATCGTTACTCATCATATCATCAAAGGCTACGTGCTATTATATTATAATTTTTCAACCACGCGTAACTTCGCGCTCCGACTCCTCGCGTTGACTTTAATTTCCTCCTCCGAAGCGCCGATTGGTTTCCGGTTGATCATTTTGACTATTTTCGGTGACGACGAGGGGTTTGACGACGAAGCATCGTCAAACTCCTCCGGCGGGAGGAACATCATCGCGCTTCTCCCAACCGTCGGTTCTCGCGATTCCGGAACGCCGGCGAATTTTCGGAACTGTTTTTTCACTATGGCGTCTTCCAACGAGTGAAAGGTGATTATGGCTAAACGACCACCCGGATTGAGGACCTCGATGGCTTGCGGTATCACGCGTTCGATGACACCGAGTTCGTCGTTGGTGGCTATTCGCACGGCTTGGAACGCGCGCGTCGCCGGGTGGATTTTTTCGCGCTTCCCCGGCGGGTTGCCTAAAGCTTTGACCAGTTCTAAAGTCGTTTCGATTGGTTTTTCCATTCGTCGTTCGCAGACGCGTTTCGCGAGGAGTTTCCAATGTCTTTCGCCGCCGTAATCGCGAAAGATGCGACCTAAATCTTCCTCGGACCATCCGTTGACGACGTCGAACGCGGTCAAAGACGACGACGACGACGAAGACGACGACGCGCTCGCGGTACCGCCGCACATCCGCATATCTAACGGCCCGTCGTTCTGAAACGAAAATCCTCTCTCCGCTCGATCTAAATGCATAGACGAAACCCCTAAATCTAACAAAATCGAATCCGCACCGTCCACGCCGATATCTCGCAACGCCGCGCGCATCTGGTCAAAGTTGTTTCGCACGAAGTGCAACGCGACGCCGCCGTCGTTACTCTTCTTCTCGCCGCCGCTCGCATCGTCTACACCTAAACTCCTCTCTACTCTCGGTCTCGCGATTTCAATCGCCGTCTCGTCCACGTCAAACCCGACGAACGTTTTCACTTCCTCTTTGTGTTGCTCTAAAACTTTCGTCGCGTGCCCACCGGCGCCTAAAGTCCCGTCGATGTGCGTCTGAATCTTCACCGGTTTAAACGCGTCCAACACTTCGCTCAAAAGGACGGACACGTGGCCGTGGTGCGCAGCTTCGATGTTCTCTCGTTTTTTCTTTTCATGTCGTTCGTTGCTTTTGTTGTTGGTGTCGTCGTCGTTGTTTTTTGAGGAGGACGTCGTCGCGTTCGTCGTGGTAGTCTTCTTCTTCGCCGCGAACGCGGACGCGTTCGATTGTGTTCGTTGCGCGTGATGGGGGAAACGAAATCCAACGTGTTCGTGATGATGACGACGATGACTTCCCCGCGGTGTCGTCGTCTTCGTTAAAAAATAAGACCCACGAGACCACCCGCGTTGCATGGTGGTCGTTTTCGTCGTCATCGAAGAAACGAGGACGTTTGCGAGAGGAGGAGGAAAAGTGCGGACTGTTACAGTGTTTTTGTGCTGCTTCTGTGTGTAAACGTGTGTGTGTATCTCGAGTTTATTAGGTAGTATTCAAACAGAGCGAGTACATTCAGTTTTCTTCCTCTGTTTCTGAGTCTTCTGCGACGTGTAACACTCCGTCTTCGTATTGCCAACCATCTGGTAATGGGCAGTTATTGTCGAGGAGGTATTGTAAACATTCGGTTTCGATGTTCTCGTGCGCTCCTCGTACCGCTTCTTCGTCCCACGGCACTTTGGCGGTTTCGCGCAAGTACTTCAAACAGTCTAAGTGGCCCTTTTCGGCTGCATATGCACACGCATCTTCGCAAAATTGATCATACTTACGCTCAACAAGATATTCGAGTATGTGAAGATGACCATTTTGAGCCGCCCAAATGGCAGTTTCCGAATCCCAAGGCACTTTCGCTTCTTCGCGTAAGTATTTGAGGCACTCGAGATTACCTCCTGAGGCAGCAATTTCACACGCCAACTCATCGATAGGACACTCATTTGCAACGCAATACTTTACCATTTCCAGATTACCTTGTCCTGCGGCCGCAGTAATCGTACATTCATCCCACTCACACTTTTTCTCCTCTCGCGCCCACTTGAGTAACTCGAGTTTATTCGTGAGAGCAACGTGATAGGAGAAATATGTTTCATCATCCCAGTCACTCGTCCACAACGATTTATTCTCCCACGCAACTTCCAAAGTCGATATCGACGACATCTCTCTCACTGCAAACCTCTTTTTTAAATCACTCTCGCGTGACGATCTTTTGATCAACTTTCTCGTCTCCGTATTCACTCCGTACAAGAATTTCACATCCGTTGAATTCAATCTCGGAAGAATGTGTTTGAAACAAATATCGTCGTTATTCACAATCAAATCCCACACATCTCTCTCCCCAAT
>Ga0255752_10000404_pt1 | contig 54180 bp, 80 predicted proteins | sample 011ome_25_FD_179952 | JGI IMG/M metagenome (GOLD analysis project Ga0255752, IMG submission 179952) | Coastal salt marsh microbial communities from the Groves Creek Marsh, Skidaway Island, Georgia - 011512CT metaG (version 2) | ecosystem: Environmental > Aquatic > Marine > Intertidal zone >...
GCGGTGAATAACTTTGTTTATTCTCATAGTATTAATCTTAACGACTTAATTAATAACAGGTAGCTATTTCATTAAGCGGTTTTATTTGTCCAAACCATAAGACCGCTTAACGACTAAACGAAAAAAAACAGATACGCCTTGTCACTAAGACAACCCACCACCAATAAAAACAATCAATACCAATAATAAACGCATAAGATGTTATATCCTTTGTGTGACTTGTTGCTAATTGTCACTTTTTAACGACTTTTCTTAGAGTACAACCTTTGGTTGTACGGGGGTTTTTTGATAGTGTATGCTACCGAGATACCCATTCATATTTTTACAACAAAAGTATTGACATCGATACTATAAATATGTCAGCGACTAACTCTGTCGCTAAGACCTTACGCCAAATATAGCTTATTTAAGGTTTCTTGCAAAAGTATGGTGGTAGTCTTATCTACTACAACATCTAGTTCTACTTCTCCACTGTGTATACCTAGTGAATATACATATGTGTTATCTAATAGTGTATATACTACTAATACTTATAGATATAATACTATAAGAATATACTATAGGGGTTTATCTAGTATTAGTTGTAGCCTTGATTGTCTTATATCCAAGTGTCGCCTTTTGATTTACGTCCTAGAGTACCATCTAAGAACTTCTCTAGGTCTTGTTTCAAAAGATGATCTCTATGTTCCACCACTTCTCTCTCACTGTCTACTGCCATCTGTTCAACCCAATAGGCTACTGCAATAGATAAGACATCTAGTCTGTCATCATTCCTTAATGAACCTCTATCTTTAGTTAATCTAGTTAGTTGGTAGAATAATTGGTAGTTAGGATCTTTAGTATCAAAGTCTTGTCTTATTAACTGTGGACTTACAACCAACCTATGTTGGTTCATTACAGGTTCCAAAGTATCAATTATCCTTAATTCTTTTTGTTTCGTGTGATTAACTTCTTCTATAGTACAAGGATAATACCTTTGGACTACAGGTTTTAATAGTTGAGTAAACATACCATCACCAAAGTTACTCTCAACTATAATAACATTAACTTTAGCATCTCTTGCCATTGTAGCAATCTTAGTTAGATTACTTTCTGTGTACCCACCACTAAGCCCCATGCAACTCTGCACGTATAGATTACCACCTAATTGTTTTACGATGGCAACTCCCAATTCATCTTGACCACGACCCGCAGGGTCAATGGCCATAACAGATCCTTTGTAATCTCCAAAGTCTTCTGACTTAAACATAGGCTTGTAGTATTTGTCCCCCGTAAAACCTACTGAGGGTAAATCTTCACAAGCATACTCAGGACTTCCTGCCCAAGCAATCTTAACAGGTGCTATGTCATTATTAATGTCCATGACTACTAAATCACTTAACTTAAGAGGGTATCTTTCTTTATCTGATAAAGTAGTATCTAACATGAACTGTAAAGCAAAACCAGAACGACCATAACTAGCTTCACGTTCTTTTAAATCTAAATCATCAAATCTTTTAGGATCTATCGGTTCATATTCATCTAGTTCTTGTTTAGTAATATAAGGTGCTAATCTTCCGTCATACCTAACCATCTTAGAGCTCTCAGGCATACGGGCAGTCCATATTCTAGTTTCATATCCTCTAGCACCTAAATCATTATACACAGACATATCTGATTGTGGGGTACCTAAGAATACGATTTTACCCTGTGGAGATAAGACAGCTTCAAATTCTTTTACGTTGTCAGTTAGTTTATCTCTCATTGTTTGGGTTAAACTATTATTTAAACTTTCACAGTCATCAGAGATAATATAATTTGCTCTACTACCTGTTAATTGTCCTGTGATACCGACAGACTTAACTGACGGAGAATGAGCGGCTTTTGCTAGAGCCACATCAAAGGAAACATTACTTCCCCTTTGGTCTGCTCTAGGTGTAAGGTGCTTTAGTATGTCCATCTCAGTAATTAGTCTTTTTGTAAATGTACTGAAATCATCGGCTCTTGTTTTACTTGCTGATACCACAAGAAACTTTAATTGTGGATCTCTCAACAAGTTCCAACATACAAAGGCACTACATATCCATGACTTACCAATACCTCTAAATGCTTGAATAACAGCCCTTCTAGGTGCATTTTGTAAGTAATCAGCTATATCAAATTGCACGGGGGTAGGACTAGGCAGAGACAAATGTCTCCAAGCTAGATACAGGAAATTCCTGAAATCTTGGGTTACTTCTTTCATTTTATACCTTTTAATCAGCCACAGATGGCCTGAGATTCCTCTTTATTGTTTAAAGTCGTCTTTGCCTTGTATAACGTCAGAGAGCTTAAACGGAAGCTCCTCAGCTAGTTTTGACATAGAGTTATTCTCGGCAGGCATACAATCTATGTTGTTATCCTTTAAGAACTGTCTAGCGACATTTAGATCCGCAGATTTAACTTCTGGATCCCTTACTTTTTCTAGTAATTTTTCGGTTAATTGCTGATGCAATTCTCCTAGTTTTTTCTCTGTATTATTTTCACTCATAATTAATTAACAATCCCATTTTCTCAAAGCTAATGCTTTTCTTGTTGGTCTTCCTTTCTCATCAGTCATACGACCACGAACTCCACTCATACGAGCACAGAATGATTTACGTCTTTTAGATTTTTTATCTTTAGTAGGAGCTTTTAAATTAGAACCATCTTTACGATTAAAGTAAGCTCTACCTCTTGCGTTTAATCCACCACTTGGGTTTTGATGTGCTTTTAAAGTCATTTACTAGTTAACCTATCCATGTGGTTATATATTCTTCCTATTTGTTTATCTATTGACATAATTTCTTCTGTTAACATTCCTAGATGAACTTGAAGTTCTACAATAGTCATCAATACATAAGTAGATAATCCCAAAAGGATTGTACCTAATAAACCTATTAACATTGTATTGTGTTGCCGTTTCATTTAGCAACTTTACCTTTGTTGATACCCTTTTTAATTACATATTGTAAAGTACCATTAGCACCATGCTCTACTTCCTTTTTAAGAAGTTTAGTTAAATTAATTTCTTTAAGTTTTTTTTCTACTTTCTTTTTAAAAGATTCTAGTAGTTTAGTATCACGCATAGATTAATCTCCACAGGTACACCCAAAGTCTTTACCGCATAATAGACATTCTGTATTTTTGATTTTTTTTCTTTTCTTAGATTTTGGGAATGAAAAAGTCCAAAGGTCTTCTACCTTTTGACATTGTTTGTCCCACCAACCAAAAAACCAATAACAGAATTTATCAATCACACTATTATTGCAACCAGTAAAGCTACACTCACAATAATGACAAAAACTTTGTGCTCATTCCATAAATGTTTTAATTTATATTTAATCATTTGTTTCATATTATTTTTTTCCTCCCTTAAATATTTGTGTGCCCTTAATTCCATATATGCTCGCAACGACAAGGATCCACAAATTTGTAAACCATGACGGGAGCTGTTGGAATTGTTCAAAGAACTCTTTAATTTTTGCAGAAGCATTTGGATCATCACTAAAGACACCCCAAGCAATCACCAAAATTGGCAACGTGAGAATTATCAAAACGGCCTCGTCTTTCCAGTCCGATTGTCTAGCTTCTAAAAGTTTTCCTGAATACTCAATTTCTCCTTTAGCCATTCTTTCTGCGTGAGACGCTTGGGCATTAGCCATCATCATTTTAGTTTCTTGTTTCTTTTTGTAGATATGAGTACCTGCGTTCATCGCTAATTTTATTGCACTAAGCCACACGATATTTACCTCTGTTTAATTTTTTAGATGTTATTCTTAAATTTGATCTAGAGTTGTTTCTTGGATTTTTATCTCTATGATCAATATCTTTTCCGTCTCCTTTAGAAACCGCACCAGAAGCCATTAATTTACGTCTAGCTCTGTTTCTAGATGCTCGATCTAATTTTGATTTAGAAGAACTTTGAAATTTTCTGTATTCTTCTCTGTAGTTTCTATTAGGCATATTTCTTTTTAGGGAAACCTGCTTTCATTCTTGCGTAAGATTTTGCAGAAACTGTACTTTTAGATTTAGATCTAGATGTACCTGCTTTTTTTCTTGCGTTAATGTTTGCATATAATCCTCGTCTTGCCATTTAACTCTCCGTTACTGTTGTTGATTTACACATAAAACTAAAATACATTTTATGTTCGTTTACTTCTTCAATACCTAATTCTTGTGTTAATCTTATACTTTCGTTGTAGCCTCTTATCATACAATCATAATGTGAATTTAAAATTGCAGTTTCTTTAGGAGGCATACATTGGTTAGCCGTAGCCGAACACATGATCATTATTAAAACTAATTTCATTTTTTATGATGTCTTCTTTTAGATTTATTCATCATTGATAAATTTGCTTTCTTACCAATGCTTGTTTTTTTGGGTTTTCTTTCGTGGGGTATGTAACTCTTTGTTACCTTAGCCATCGAAGGTAAAATACCCTATAATTCCAACTACAAGTGTCCCAATAGCTAAGATAACTCTAAGTCCACCTTTACCCATAGAAACATCTTGTCTTAACGACTTAATTTCTTTTTTCATTTCTTCTATGCTTTTTAGAATGTTATTCATTCGTTCAGCACAAAGTTTCTCATGTGAAGAAAGTCTTACTCCAGTAGCGACTTCGCTAAACTCTTTTGGTGTAATCTTTTTTCTAGGCATATTATCTAGCAGTAGCTGGGTTATCTCCCACTAAAGGTTCTTCGGCAAATGCCATGTAGATATAATTGTCACCACTTCCATTAAAATCTCCACCAGAACTACGAATTTTAAAACCATTACTTAAAAAATCATAACCATCTCCTGCACTTTCAGCATTACTTAAATTAGGAAATAGTCGGTCATCAACCAAGTTAAATGTACTTCTTTTATTATCCATCATACGCCAATCAGTTCCAGTAGTATTAGTTTCTTTTATTATAACAAACGCAGGTTTAAATCCTGTATAAACAAATGTTCCATCAGCATTACCATTACCAGTATAAGAACCAAACTTGCTGAAGCCTTTAACTTCTGAGAAACAGTAGGCTAACATAGAACCATTATTATTATCATAACCACCACTAGGTACTCCAAATGTATTTGAATTTATTGATGTTCCCCAATAATCAATTCCAGAAATTCCACTAGGATTTGATGAATCTAAATAAATATAATTTCTTTGTTCATTAGAAGTACCTAATCCTTGAAACCAAGATACCCAACCTGCTGTTCCATCTCTTTTTTTTGTTATAATTACACTTGGCTTAGCTCCTAGACCATGTCCAATTGTTCCAGAATTAGAACTATTATTCCAAGTAACAATACTAAATCCACTTGTAGTATTAGCACTAACAGTTGAGGTTATGCTTCCATCTGTGTTTGATGAACCTGCACCATTTGCTTTCCAGTTCCATGAAGCATGACTTACACCACTTGCATTTTGATTTGTTCCATTACCTAAAGTAAATCCATCACTATCAAACGAAGTTAATCCATTTACATCTGCACCTTCTGATAATTGCATACTTGTACGAATAGCTATAGTTACACCTCTTACAGCATCATAAAGATTATGATGTTCATTATCTCTCCTTTTTAACCAGACTAAATCTGGCTGAAATCCTACACCTGTAATAACATTTGTGCTTTGATTACCTGTATAAAGTTTAGTATTAAAATAATCAGAAGATTTATTAATTGTTGTATATGCCATTATAAGTTTAATCCTTTCGTAGATAAGGCCGTATAGCCTGTTGGGACATCGTATTCAAAAATCCCGTTTCCGCTTGCATTCGTTCCTGCACTAGATACTGCTGTTGTTCCGAAGTAGCCATTGCCAAAATTAAATTCAATTCTATCGTCATCATAAAAATGTGTTACAGCAGGTAAATATGTATAACCAGTTGCCAAATCAAAAGCTGAACCTGTACCAGTTGCACCAGATGTTGGATCACCAGAGTTTTGCCATACACCATTTTTACTCCAATAAATTTTATGATTATCTAAATCAAATGCACAACCTATTATATCATTTGTAGTAAAATTTGCTCCATAAGAACTACCTCCTGCATTTACTTTATTTCCATTTGTACCTTGATAACCATAACCTCTTGAGTTATCAGTAAATTGTCCATTATCTCCTGGATATTCCATTTGTTCTGCATCTATAATTCCTACAATAATATAATTCGGATCAACACTATAAGTGCTAGTTACTTTCATTTCGAAATAATATTTACCACTTGATGCACCTAGTGTTCCATATACACTTCTCCAAGCAGCACTTTCTCCAGAAGCTAAACCATTAGTTCTTAAATTTCCATATTCTAAATTCCATTTTGCAGTTGAATAAGTTAAAGGATTGATTGTAGGGAATACATTACTTGGACAGTCTTCTGTTTTTGTAAGTGTACCACCTGCAACTGTAAAGTTATTACCATTACCAGATTGGTCAGTAACACTATTACCATCTTTTAAAATAAAGAAACCATTAGTTCCATAAGTAACTGATGGAGAAGTTTTAATTTTCCATTCTCCAGTTGTTGCATCTGTTTCTCCAAAGTATGAAGCATTATAATCGTTTCCATCTATTAAATGAAAATGTGACATAGAGCCGTCAAAAAAATTTGAAGTAGCTGGAGCTTGATTACCTATTCTGTTTGTTGCACCAGATTGATTTACATAACTATCATAATTTTGTGGAGGATAAACAGCAGCACCAAATGAAGTTTCTTGTACTCCATTAACATATAGTCTCATTCTATCTGTATTAGTAGGTCTAATACTATCCCAAATGGCAACTATGTGATACCAAGCATTTGTATCTCTGAATAATCTATTTGTTCTAAGATAATAATTATTACCATCATATAATTCTAATTGTAAATCATCTTCTGCTCTAAAATATAAAGTTGTTTCACCTACATTTTTTGAAGAAAATATAAATTGATTTGAACCTAATTTACTTCTTTTAACCCAAACTGAAATAGTCCAAGTTTTTTGATTACCTGTTGTTGTTACTGACCTTGTTAATTGTGTATTAGCCATTAGTTAACCCCCACTATTTCTTTAATTAATTTTTTAATTTTATTCATTATATTTTTTATTCCTTTTTTAATTTTATTCATTAATTGAACTGTCCGCCTCCTGTAGCACCAAATGTTGATGTTAAGCTAAAACTACGGTCAGCAGTTTGGCCTTCAGCATCGGTTGCTCTTATTGTAAAATTATAAGTGGTTGGACTTGTTGATGAACCACCAAAATCTGTTGTACTTAAAACACCAGCAGAAGATAAAGTAACATTAGCCGTAGCCAAATTACTTCCAACTTCACTAAATGTTACAGCACTATCTGAAGTAGCTGCAACGGTTGCAAGTGTACCAGAAAAATCTCCAGCAAAAGAACCTAAACTACCTGAAGCAGTTGTCCAAGTTGGGGCATCAGATACAGTTAATATATTTGTACTTGATATAACTGCATTACCATCTGGGTTTTCAATTCTCATTCTATATTGAGCATCAACAGATAAAGTAATTGTAATTGTTAATGATGTAGAATTATTAAAAGTAATTGTTGAAGCAGGATACCATATACCTGTAGCAGTATTTATAAATTCAACTTGAGTACCTGATATAAAATTAGATCCTGTAATTGTAATTGTTGATTCAGTATTATCTATTGTACTTGGAGATATAGAAGTAATAGTAGGTTTTGTTTCACCAACTGTTACACTTCCACCTAAATTAACAGATGTGCCATTAATAGTTATTGATTGACCTTCAACAAAAGATTTAACTGATTGTTGAGATGGTGTTTTAGTTTCACTATCAGTAATCATATCATCTTCATCAATAACATTAGCAGCAACTCTAGCATCGGCTCTTCCATCAGTATAATATAAATTAGTATTTTCAGGAACAATTGATGTATCTAAAGTACTTGTTGTTGAATAATTTGATGCATTACCAATAAATATTTTACCATCATCAAGGTTTGGAGTTGCATTGCTTCTACCAGCACCTTGAATTAATAATATACCTGTTGAAGCATGTACTTTTTCAATTTTACCAATTTTTTGAACTTGACTAGATTCACCACTTGGTTGTGTTTTAGTTAATTTACCTGCTGTAGTATCTACAAATAAACTATCACCTTCAATCCAAGTACCACCAATATTTTGTGTTGTATCAATATTAGTCATTTGACCAAATGTTAAAATATCAACTTCAGCATTTAATGATACTGTAGCATTTGCAAGACCAACTGCTGCCATTTTAGAACTATCATCAGCATCCGCTTTTGATACAACTGGGACATTACCACTTACACCTGAAATATAAACAACATCACCTTTTGTTAAAGCTTCTCCTGCTTGTGATTTCATTAAAGTAGCACCACGTAAATTACCAATAAATTCTGCAGCTGTTACTTCATTAAATGTTACATCATCAGTAGTATTTAAAGTTTGATCAAATGGATTAGAAGATAAACTTGATAAATCAACAGTATTACCATTTGAAATACTTAAATTTGGATTACTAAATGATAAAGTTTGACTATCAGTTTCAGATGTTAAATAACCTGCATCATTTGTCCATTGTGATATAGCACCAGTTTTATTTGTTAAATTATCTGAAGAACTTGCAGTTATAAATCCTGCTGTATTTGTATCAATAACTGTTTGAACTTTTGAATCAGTATAATATTTATTTGTTCCTTCAGCTAAATCAGAAGTTGTTTTACCAGATAAATCTAATGTTGTTGAAATAGAAGCATTAGCTGTTCCATCAAAACTAGCAGATCCAGTTATTGGGCCTGTTAATGAAATATTTCTAGCAGTAGCTAATCTTGTTGCTTGATCAGCAGAAGTTACAGCATCATTAATTTGTACATATGAACTTCCTGACCATCTATAAACATCACCTGTATCTTGAGCAATATATATTTTACCTGTTTCACCAGTTACTGGAAATGAAGCAAAGTTTGCATATTCTTCAACATCATCAACATAACTAGGTAATTGTGAAGCAGCAACTTTACCAGTACCATCTAAACCAGCATAACCATTTATTTGATTTTTATTACTTGTTTGTTCAAATTGTGTACTATCCAATCCATCTATAGTTCCTGCATCAACACTTAAATTATTAACAAATGTTGTATCAACACGTGCATCTATAGCTGCATTCATTGAACTAGTATCAACTGTACCGGATGGGCCTTGTGGTCCTGTTGCTCCTTGTGGTCCTGTTGCACCTTGTGGGCCTGCTACACCTTGAATACCTTGATCACCTTTAGCACCAGCCGGACCGGTTGGGCCTGTTAAACCTTGTGGGCCTTGAGGACCTGTTGGACCTTGTGGACCTGTATCACCTTGTGGGCCTTGAGGACCTGTTGCTCCTGTTGGACCAGTTTGATTTGAAACTTTTATTATTGGAGGAGTTCCATCTACTTTAATTGTCATAATTATTTAATTCCTTTATTGAGGTTGATATCTTATTACAAATACGAACCTTATAGATTTTTTAACTTCAGGACTACCTGCAGCCCATTGAACTTTCATAACCACAATATATGGTGATGTATCATCAGGAGCAGCAGTAAAACTACCTTGATCTGATAATAATGTTTCAGGTACTAATAATTCAAATTTACCAGCAGTACCAGTATTATGTATAAGTTCTGCTTTTGTATATGAATGTTCAGTTGCAGTTGGTTCTTTTGTTAATGAATCAATTACAATAGATCCTCTTTTTCTTGTAACAGTTGCTTCAAATAATTCAGATTTTATATCAAAAGTAGTAGCGGCATCACTAAAATCTATAGTTCCATCTTCTACTGATATTAAAAACTGATTACCTTCGGCTACTTCTCGAGCAATAATATTATCTGCTCCTCCTAAGTAATGTTGTATGTTTGATATTCTCATATTATCTCCTGTAGGTTAGTTATGAGTAAATATATATCTGTGGACATATATTTATTTTATTAAGTTTGTTTTACCCAGGCAGTACCATTCCATTTATAAATATATTCAGCAACTAAAACATCGCTGTTACTATCTGTTATTGTGTAAGTACTTCCTTTGTTAGTATAAATTGTTGCACCAGTATCATCAATACCTAAAGATAGGCCAGTAATATCACTATCATTGCTTACTCTATAAGCTAAATATATTTTAGTAGAAAAATAAATCATTTCTGATCCACTTAATACTGTATCAGGACTATCAACTGGTATATTATATATTTCAGAAACAGTTAAAGCTTCAGTATCAATAACATATTGACCGTTTGAATTGGCAATTATGTCAAAAAATCCATTTACTAATGCTGCAGATCCATTTGACATACCATCAAAAGCAAATTCTGGAGTTTTTATAGTAGCTACTTTATATCCTGGAAATATAGTTCCTAAAGTATTTTTAGTAGTTTCAAACCACGAATAATCTGTTGCAGTATTTGAAAATACATCTTTATTAGCTAAAGTTACAGATCTTAAACCATAATAATCTGGTGTTTTTGAACCCAATGTTGTGATTGAAGCATTACCAACACCTGTTGTAAAATTACCTATTGTATTTCCTGTACCACTATTATTAGATACAAGTAATTGATAAGTATTATTTACATATCCATTATTAACTGCAGTAAATCTAATTTGATTAGTAACCGGTTGATCTACTTCAATAGTCCAGTCAGTTATTAAACTATTAACATTGCCTATTATATCTGCAATTGTATTTACAGCACCAGGTAAAGCTGGATTAAAACCAACAAAACCTTTATTATAATCAGCTGAAGTACTTCCTGGTTTAGTTACTTGAACATTAGTTTTTCCAGCATCATCAATATCTGTTTGTGTTGTACCCAAAATACCTTGTGTAATACTTTTTGTAATATTTGAATCAGAAAAAGTAAAATCTAATCCAATATCATCTTGAATTGTTGTAGTATAATTAACTATTTTTGAATCACCTGAATCTATTGAAGCTGTTATATATCCACTTAAAGAAGCATTTAATGCATTTTTAAATTCAAGAGCACCCGCTGTTGCATCTAAATTATTGCTAAATGATGTAGTAGTTCCACCAGTAAATGTAACCTTATTAAATAAAGGCTGTCCATCCATAGTTTTTGTATATAAATCAGGAGCAATAATATTATATGTTTCACCTAATACCCCAGTTCTTGTAATTGAAGCATTACCAAAAACAATATTACCTGCATCCGGTCCAGTAATAGATCCGTTACTTACAGTAGCAGTCCATAATTCACTAGGGTTTGAATCAAATGCAATTGACCCAGTAAATGTAATTGTTTTAGTTGCAGTATCATATGTAGCAGTATAATTATTAGGAGATTCAGTAGTATTATTTATTAAATCTGCTAAATTATTTCCAATATCATCTGATTGATCATCAGTTTCTAAATTAGCTGCAACATTCAATGTTAATGTACCTGTTCCATCAGGTTCAGTTAAAGTTATATTTGTAGCAAATGAAGTACCTGCTCCATCTGTTTCATGTTCATAATTATGAATAATATTTGTACCATCACCAGCAACATCATTAATTGAAAAAGATGTTACTTCATTTGAAGATGTACCTAAATTAACTATTATTTCATATCCTGAAAAATCAACAAGACCACTATCAGGATTTATATCATCTACATAAGCAGGTAATGAAACAGTTACACCACTTATACCTAATCCTAATATTCCTGTTCTAATTTCAGATAATGCATCAATAGCACCAACACCATTTGATAATGTAGCATTATGTAAATATCCTAAAGTACCTAAATTAACTGAATATTGTGTATTTGATCCTGCACTCCATCTTGTTTCTGAAGTAGGTTCAGTTGAATTATAAATATATAAGTCATTATCTAAAATAAATTCTTTACCAAATCCAACAATATCTGCTGAATCTGAATAAGTAAATTGAGATGAATAACCACCACTATCAGTAAATATTTGTGTATTTGTAGTTGTTACTACAGCAACATTAGTACTATCTATAATATGAATATTTTTTAAACTATTTCTTACATTAATACCAGTAATAATATCTGAGCCCGACCATGTTCCTGCGTTTGCGTAAACAGAACTGATTGCCATTTTTAATTTCCTTTATTAGTTAAATTGTCCACCACCAGTTGCAATAAAATCATTATAATCTATTGAACTTGTTGCAACAACTTGTGAAGCTGAATTAGTGTAAGTAATTACATTATTATTTGCGCTAGCGCTAAAATTAGCTAAATTATCAATTGCAGAAGCTATAGCCGTAGCCGTACCTGCAACAGTTGAAGACATAGTATCTGTTAAATCACCATAATCTGTTAAAGATAATTCCCATGCTCTGATTGGATTACTAGTATTATCATAATTACTATCTAATGTAATTGTATATGTATTTGTTGTTCCAGGTCTGGTTAAATTTATTTCTCTAACAGTTGTGCTTGTAGTAACTTTTATAGTATCATCATCTTGTATTTTAATTGATATAATACCACTAACAGTTTCAACATCTTGAAAAACTTTTTCATATCTATGATAATATCTAATTTTAGTTCCATTATACCACACAATAATTTTATCATTTGTATCTACAATGTTATTGCTAATATCTAAATTTGATATTGTATCTAATATTGCCATTATTTTATTCCTATATTAATTAAATTGTGCACCACCTGTAGCACCTGTTGTGCCAGGTATTAAATAAACATTCCATATTTCACCTTCAGTAACTGATGAATTATAAAGTAAAACATCATCTCCCATATTAGAAACATTAAAGTTTTGAACACCACCTGCATTTGTTCTTGCAAAATATGTCCAAGCATTATTAACTAATTTAAATGAAAATAATTCAGTATTAGACATTACATATGCAGTTGAAGTACCTATAGATACAGATCTTCCAAAACCGCTTGATACACCATCAGGAACTAGTGAACTTAATTCTAAAATACCATTAACTTTAACACTATTAGATGAAGAATCTGCAGTTAAAAAACCAGCTGTATCCCAATCTTTAGCATTTGCAATTACTTTTCTAGATGTAGCATTTTGTATATCATCAGCTAAATTAATATGTAATAATTCTTTTTGTGTTACATTACCTCTTGTTCCTGTAAAACTTATTTCTTGTTGTTCTGTTACAGCAGTTCCTGAATTAAAACTTGCTGGAAATGTTACAGATCCAGAACCATCAGTACCACCAGTTCTTGTAATTGTATTAATTGTAGTTCCTGCATAACCTAATTGTTGAACAGCAGGAGCATCGTTAAATGTATCTCTCATATTAGACCCAGTATTACTGTCACCATATCTAATTTGAGTAAATCTATTTACAACTCCATAAGGGTTTTTTGTATCATTTGGATCTACAATAATTCCAGAAACACCTGAAGTAATACCACCAGCACCTGGTCTAAATACACCAAAATCATAAGCATTAGAAAAGGCTCCTCTAGCAAATTGATTTATTGGTCTTACCCAAAATACTAATGTATCTGTAAAATCTAAATCAAACACTTTATGTGTAATTGTAGCACCTTCAGTAAATGGACCTGTTGATGTTCTAAATGAAATATTAAATTCTCTATCAGCAATAGGATCACTAACACTATCTCCAACATATATTTCAAATGTTTCAGTTAAACCGGTTGGAACAGTCCATTGTAATTCTACAAATGGTGTAGAAGAATCTGTATCACTGTTAACTGATGTTAAATCAGTAATTGTTCCAAAATTTCTAGGATTAGCTAAGTTTGTATTTGGAACTGTTTGAAATTCTGTTAATGCTTGTTCTGCATATGCTGTAGCGTTATATTCTTGTGCAGTAATATAATATCCTGATACACCATCAGTATTCATTTCAGTTTCAGTAATAGAATTAATTTTAAATAGTTTATTAGTAAAACCATAAGTACTATTTGTAACTGATATTATATCTGTAACTTGTAATGCTAAAGCTCTTGTATCTGTTTTAAATGATACAATTAAATTATCTCTTGATTTTTTAATAATAACATTAGCAATTCTTTCAGCCATAATATTATTATTTACATATTTTAATCTTGTATCTTGAACTAATTCAGGTTCATTATATGCTTTTTGATTACTGTCTAAGCTTAAAAATACTTGATCATCTTGAAATTTTTGATCAATAGAATTAAATGAAACATTCATTTTATTTAATGTACTATTAAAACCATCATTAACTATTGTAACATCACCATACATATTATCAGGATTAAATGACATTTGAGATGTTCCTGTAGTATCAGAAATAACTTGAAATTTACCTAAATGATAACCAAATATTGCTTGAGAACAAACTACTAAATCAGAAATATTTAAATCTCTTGTATCATTAGTATTTAATCCACCATTTGTTGTGTATCTTTTAGCGCTTACTGTAGCTCCATTTTTATCTGTATGTGAAATTAAAGTATCACAAAATGTTTTATGAGCAGCAAATGAATCTAAATCAATATCGCTATCTGATATTACATCACCACAGCCATAAAAAGTATTTGTTAAATAATCTAATAAACATTCAGCTGGATTATTTGAATATGATAAACCACTAGATAATGTTGATCCAGTAAAAGTTCTAACTAATTTACCTTGAACTTCTGCACCTAATTTATTTGTTAAACCTGTTACAGATTCATCTCTATTATAATTTAATTCTACATATAAATATGCAACATTTGGCATTGTTCTATTTGCAGCATTAGTATTCCATTTAGTAGAAAATGTTTCCATAGGAGAACATCTTCCACCAGCTTTAAATTTTTTAACTATTAAATTTCCATTTAAAAAATCATCTGTGTTACCATCTGGATCTGTTGCATTTGTTACATTACCATCACTGTCTAATGTTAATCTAAAATTATCCCAATATATATCATCAATACTTTCAATAGGCCCCTCACATAATGAAATAATAAATGCCATTGTTTGATTATCAGATGTTATATCTGCAAATGTAATTGAACCAAATACTTTTCCTTGCCCATAAATAACAGGAAGTTTATTATTAGGATCTGATGCAATTCTTTGTCTAATTCCAGGATCAGGGGCTGTTTCACCAACACCTGCATTTGGTATATCTGGTGCAAATAATTTATTTGTAATAAATGAAACTGCTACTGACAATGCAAATCTAGCTATCATTCCTTTAACACCTGCTGATGTAAGTAATGTTATAACTGGTGCGGCTGCTGCCATAATTAAATTTCCTTTTTATACATTGATTGAAATTCTTTATAGTTCAATTTATTAAAATTAATATTTGTTTTAGGTATAGAATAAAAAATTATATCTTTAACTTCTTTATGATTTTTTATTTCTTTTTCCAATTTTTTATTCATTCTATAAAATATAGATGAACCTCTCTTATTAGGATGAACCCAAGTTAATAAAATATGTAATTGTGTTATGTATGGGTTTAATAAATTAGGTATTTTCATTCCTAATAACACACCATCTATAACTCCATTTTCATCTTCTGATATTATTGCAGTTTTATCTTTAGCTATTGCTTCCATTAAACCTTTATAATATTCTGTATTATCTTCTTTAAATTGACCAAAGTCAAATTCTTTTCTATGTTGTTCAAGTAATTTTACACCTTGATCAACATCTTTATATTCTCCGATTCTTATCATTATATTTATTCTCTATTAGTCTTCTGCTCCAAATCTTGGATTAAAAAGAACCATTGAAGCCACAAATTCCATTGAAGCATCATTATTTGTATATTGTTTAAATGAACTATCAGATGTAAATCTACCTGATTTAGTATCTAATAAGGCCCCTACTATATTTTTACATTCAACACTTATATTAACATCGCCCTTTTCAGTATTTTCTTCATCAACTGAATGTGAATTAATTATACCTTGCCATTTTTGATAAACTTGTCCTTCAATAGCACCTGTTTCATCATTCCAAAAAGCCTGATATATTGTAACTATACCACCAATAGCATTTACATTTTCTAAGGCAGCTATAATTGTATTTGGTAAACCATTTAATTGTATAGTTACTGAATTAGTTTTTACATCTTGTGTTTCTTCAACAGCAGATAAACCAATTATGTTTGAACCAGGTAAATATGTATCACCACTATATGTAATATTTGTATATCCAGTATTTAAAAATAAACTATCATTATTATCTGAAGTAACTTGAAATTTAATTAATTGAATTGGATAAGTTTTTCTATTTGCAACTTCAGCTAATGTTGTTGAATCTATTGTTTTTACCATTATAATATCTCCTGAAAATTAAAACTATCATAAGCATAATAATTATATCCTGGACCAGGAACAACTGTTACATTTGGTCTACCATTTAATAACATTTTAAATTGTACACCATTACCATAAGTAAAAGTATCACTGCTTGTAATAGGATTAATTGCACCAGTCATTAATTTAAAAGTTAATAAATTACCACCTGTTGCAGTTGCATCAGCTTTAATTTGATAAACTTTTGAACTTGAACTAAATTGTATAAAATCACCAGCTTTAACATTACTTGATAAATCTACATTAGATAATTGAACATCTTCACCACTTGTATTTGCATCAACAACTGTAATTGTTAACCCAGATTGTGCAATTATAGATCCATTAGCAAAAGTTAAATTAATTGTTGATGGTAAATCAGTTGTTTTAAAATCTATTCCATCTGTTATACCTAATAATTCTGCTTCAACTTCATCATATTTTGTTTTAGTTAATAATGGTAAATTTACTTCCATAGAATAAAATGTTGGGCTGCCTCTTTCTATTCTTGCATAACCAGAATTTGATATTGATCTTCTGACTCTGGAAGCCCTATTTAAAGAGACACTATTTGTATATTCAAATATTTTTGACATTATCTTTTCCTATTCCTTAAACCAGCAGTATTTCTAGTAAAATTTCTATTAGCTCCACCTACTTCAGCAGGGCTACTTGTTATAACAGCTTTAATTTGATCAATTGCTCTTTGATCTACATTTCCAGATATATTAAATGTATTATTAGTTACATTTCCCATATTTCCTTGAGCTTGATTTCTTGGTATTACAACTTCACCTGGTGTTAATAATGCAGGTATTCTATCTGTATATGGTGCACCACCTGGTACAACACCACCTTTATTAAGGCCTAAGAAAGAAAAGAAACTACCACCAGAACTACCACCAACAGCGGCAGTTGCAGTTGCTAATGCTAATTGTTGAGCCTTTTCTGATGTAATTTGTTTTTCTATTATAAGTTTTTTATTTCCAAAACTTTCAAATAATCTTTCTATTCCAGCCTCAATAGTTTTCTTTATAATAGTTTCAGCTATAGTATTTAATATGTTTTTAAATATATTTTTAGTAGTTTCTAATAATGAATTACCTTGTCTTAATCCTTCTAAAAATGTTGTGCTAATTGTATCTGAAATTAATTTAGCTTCAATACCAGATTCTTCTAAAAGATCTCGGTATGTTCTTGCATTTGCATTAACTATAGCTTGATCCCTAATATAGGATCTATTCATATTAAAAATTCGCTCATTTAAAGCGGCTATATCTTGTTGTTTTTTTAAAAAATCAGGATCACTTGCAGCACCAAAATTAGGTCTTGATCTAGGATCCCTTTCAGCTCTTGGTGTAGTTCTTGTTCCTGAAAATAATTCTTTTTGTTTTCTATTTAATTTTGTATAAGCATTAACAACTTCATTAGCTTCTATTCTTATTTTTTCTAATTCTGCAGCTATTTCCTTAGCAGCTTCTGCCGCCTCTTTTGATTGTTTTGGAAATATTTTTAATTTAGAAACAAAATTAAGAACGGCTAATTGAGCCTCTTTCATTTTAGTAATAAAATAATCTTTAATTGTATCTACAACTTTCATTATAGCATCATTAAATGCAATAAATGCTACAACTGCTACTTGTATAGCTGTTATAATAATACCAACTATATTAGCTCTTAAAGCTATATTTAAAGCAGCTAAACTAACTGTTGAAGCTTTTATATTTGCTGCTAATAAAACAAATTGTGAAGCAACTCCTGCAACAAATGTAGATATTTTTAATCCAATAAATACTTTAAATGCAAGAACTAAAGCATCAATATTTGTGGCTACAAACCTAATTGCATTTTCAATACTTTTAAAAGCTCCTGCTAAATTTTCACCAACAGTTCTAGCTAATGATTTTAATTCAGCATCATTTCTTTTAAAATTACCTACTAAATCAACTAATTGTTGTTTAACACCTTCAAATAAAGGTTGAGCAGCGGCTTGTCTAAATCTAAAATAAGCATCTTCTACAAATGAAACCTGTGCTTCTAAAGTTTGTTCAAAGTCTTTCGTTGCACTAGAAAATTGACCACCACTACCAAATACTTCAAAGAATCTTTTTCTAGTTTCTTCAATTGATACTTTAGCACCAGCTTCAAAGCCTAACATTGCTCTAACACCTCTTTCCCTAAAGACGTCAGCAGCGGCTATACCACCAGCAAATGCTCTTTGAATTTGTTCAGCAGTTTGTCTAAAATCAAGACCTGTAGCTGCAGCAACATTACCTGTTATTTCTAATACCTTAGCTAATTCATCAGCATCTTTAGCAATAACAGCTAGGTTACCAGATCCAGCTGCAATAGCTTCTAGTGAAAATGGAACTTTACTAGCAAATTGATTTAATACATCAAATGCTTTTGCACCCTCTGAAGCTGAATTAAATAATAATTTAAATCTTACTTGTAATGACTCAGTAAGTTGACCTGCTTGAAATGTATCTCTTATAAATTTACCAATACCAAAAGTAACAGCAGCCAATGATGCAGCAACACCAACTTTTAAAGTTGTTCCAAGTGCTGCAAAAGTTGCTCTTGATTTAGCAGCTGCAGTTTCTAATTGTTTTAATCTTCTTGAAGCTATAGTAGCATTAGTGCCTAGTTTAGTTAAACCAGATTGTAATGAATTTACTTGGCTCTGTCCCTTTACATTAGTAATTATATCTAATTTTACAGCCATTTTTCCTTATCCGTTAGTTATTTCCACATTAACTTCATCAAAGTATTTTCTAAAAGCAGCCTCTATAAATTTAGTAGGTGCTTGTTGTGAATGCCCATTGTTAAGGAATTCTATATATGTTGTACCATTTGTAACAATAATTTTATTTGATTTATCTTTTGGAACCAAAATATTTATATTAGATGTTAAAGCAGGCTCGTTTTGATTATAATATGTTTCAGTGTATCCAATATACCAGCTATTTCTGGCTTGACCAGTATCAACTGGAGTTGTTAATTTTACATCAGCAAAAGCTTTTAATGCTCTTGATCTAAATTCCTGTTCAATTGCTTTATTAACATCTTTTGCAAGATCTTTAGCAGCAGTTTTTAAACCAATAGTAGTTATTGCCATTATATTAATTTACCCTTATTTATACCTTTTTTAATAATGTATCTTTGTGTACCATTGGCACCAATATTTACTTCTTTTTTAAGGTTTTTAAATAATTCTTTTTCTTTTGAATTTCTTTTAGCAACATTACTATACTGAATTAATGTTTTAGTATCTCTCATAATTGCCTTTCAAGTGGGCAGTTTACACCGCCCTACTATTATTCAGATTTTTTAGCTAAGCTTTTTAATTTATTAAAACCAGCTTCTAATTTTAAATCTTTTTGTGTATTACTATTCTTCATCATTCTTAACGAAGGAAATAATTCATTTACCCTTAATGGTTTAGTACCTTGGTATGTAGTTTGAGCTAATATAGCAGTTCTATGATCTTCTCGCCAACCATAAGGTCTTTCATTAAAATATTTTATCCAACCCATATATTCTTTACTGGACATATTATAAATAGTATCTAATGTAACACCTAATTGATGAGCTATTTCATATTCTGCTAACTCTTCTTCCCCAATTCACCACCTTTGTCATCTTTAGCAGCTAATCCGTTATATTCTAAAATATCTTGAGATAATTTAGTTAATGCTTGAATAGGAAAGTCTTCAAATTCAGACTCTTTCATATCTTCAGCACCTACAACAGTTTGTTTAAATATAGCACTTAAAGTTTTTAAACCACTAACATCATCAGCTTTATTTTCATCTAATGATTTTTGTAAATCTTTTATGCCTTTAACTGTCAGCTGTTTGATTTCCACTTCCTGATCCAGAAATGGTATTTTCTTCGTTATTTGTATTATCTTTATGTGTTTCATTCTTTATTTCCTCTAAAGGTTTTATATATAAATGTTTATTATTCGATTCAAAGTCTTCCATCATTTTTCTAATTTTATGTAAAACATCTAATGTTTCAAAGACTTGTTGTTTATCCTCTACATCTTTTAATCTGTCATAAGTTTTTCTTATGGATGTATCTACAGATTTTTTTATATGCAAAGATGTTATTCTTAATACATAATATTTATTAAATGGTTTATCCATGATTTTTATCCTATACAATTTAATTAAGCTGGGCAATTAAGCCCAGCCTAAAAATTTTATTATGCGTCAGCAAATGGACCAGTATAGTCAGTTGAAGTACTTAAAGTCAAAGTTGCCTGATTTGAATCAGTCAAATTTGGAGATACTTCAAAAGAAGCTACTTGCCCTTTTACGTAAAATGCAGCATTATCACCAGTAGATGCGTTTTTAACATCTAGTTGAAATACATATGTGTTTCCGTCTTGAACTAAACCTTGAATAGTATCATGCACAGATGGTACATAGTTCAAAGTAAATTCCAATGTTGGAGCATCAGATTGTCCTTGGATCTGTGAACTTACAGATTGTCCATAATTTGGTACGTTAACAATGTTAGCGGGTTTACCAAATGAAGGAAATTCTCTGATATTAGTAACTTCAGTCGCACTATCAAAATCACCACCAACACCTATGAAGGTTTGGTGTTCAGAATCTGAAGTTGGTAAAGTGTAGCTACTATCTACTTTGTATTTTAGTTTAGTGAAAATACCAGCACCTATATTTGAAATTAGAGCCATTTTTTGTTATTCCTTTATATTATTTTTTGGTTAAATTGATCTGAAATTGACCGTATAATTCACGTTAAATAAACCTGAATCTTTAGTGTCAATTCCAATATTTGTTATAAAGCTATTAGTTGTTTGTAGATATCCAGAGATTACTTCTTGATCTAATAATGTTTTTAACATATCAGCAATTTCATATGCACGTTTCATACCTGCTCCAGCTGGAACGAATATTTGACATACAATTTGACCGTTTGCTATTACATCTTTATAAGCTAATTCTGAAGAAAATGGTAATACAGAAACCCGTATCCATTCATCAGCATTAATTTCCCCTTGATAATTCGCAGGAAAAGCTTTTACATTATTTGATGTCCAAGCGCTAGAGGCAAACAAACTTTCAACAGCTGTCAATAATTGTGATATTGTAGCCATTATGTTTCCCTTCCAACAGTTAAATTAATAATATAATTGTTATCTTCAAACTTATTTATTTTCCAAGTCTTACCTCTCATTACAATATTATCGTAATTATCAATAAGCTTAGAATCTAAATTAGCTGAGTCAATCATTAAATTACATTCTAACCTAGGTTTATCATCATTAATTCTAAATTGATTTTCAATTACAGCTTTAACAGTAATTGATGTATCAGTAGAACTAGTAACAGATTGTGTAGCAAAGTCATAAGCAGTTACATTTTTATTTGTAAATGTTATATCTTCACCAATATCACCTATAGTATCAAATGCCATTTTTACATTATCTTGAATTAGTTTATGGTAACCCATTAGGCACCTCCACTAACTTTAACTCCCCTATTTGAGCTCATACTTGCTGGATCTTCATATTTAGCAATTAATTTTTGAATTGAATCAGGTAATTGTTTAAAATTACTTAATCCAGATCCTAAATCAAAAGTTAAAGAAATAGAACCAACAGATAAATCTTTCAATCTAGGTGAACCAGATGATTGATCTTCTATTGTGCTCATATTTTTGATCAAGTGTAAAGCAAGCTCATAGGTCGCTTTTTTGATATCTTCAGGAATAGTTCCCATAAACTCAGTTGTATCATCTCTATCATCTTCTAAAGTTTCATACCCACCAGATTTATTATTCCAGTAAGTAATATCTCTAGGCCATGATAAAGGATATGAGGTAGTAGGTAAAGCCGTACCACCCCAATCCAAGTCATTGAGAATTCCTGTGGCTGTTACTAAAGCTCGTTCAACAGTTTCATCTGTAGCACTATCCCAAGCAGCTTGGTTTAATCTATCATAAAAGTATTGTTCAGCTTCTATAATAGTTACAAATGAATTGATTCCTTTTTGTAAAGCCATTATTTTTCTCCGTATCTAATAGTTATAATATTAACCGTGATAAATTGGGAATAAACCAATTTGGTTAACGTTAGTAGCATGTACTGTCCAGTTTGTACCTAGAGCAAGATCAGTATTTGCAGGATATGCAGTTGCACTTCCAGCCCATGAGAAACCTTTAGGGTGCATTATATTACCCCATCTAGATAAAACAGTCACAAGACCGCCACCATTACCAGCTAGTTCGTCTCTTTCAATCGCAGTTGGATTTGTTTGTGCAATATCACTGTAATGTACAGATCCGGCTTTACACATGTAAGAAACTTTTAACCCTGTTGGTAAGTTTGCAGTTAATGATTGGTTGTTAATAATAAGTCTAATTTTTCCACCAAGAATAGTAGAGAAATTGAAGTTACCGTCTACAACTGGAGCAACATCAAGAACGTTTTCTTTTCTCATAATGTTGTAAGTTGCAGTGTCTACTACTAAGTAATAGAAAGGTTCTTCAAATTCACCTTTTACTTCTGTGATAGCATCTAATAGAGTATCAAAGAAAGTGCTTCTTGATTGGCTAGCACCAGTTGAATTAGCAAATAGTGGATTTGGATCATCACTAGCATCTGAACCAGTGTAAAAACCAAAAGTACCAACTTTTGCAGCAGCATCAGAAGTACCAATTGTAGTTGCGCCCCAAATTTTGTCAGCAACACCATTTAGGATAGATCTTAATTGTAGATCTTCTCTTCTTGCTCTAACTGAAGCAAATTGAGAACCTAAGTATGATAAACCGTCAACTTTTGAAACTAATTTTTGAATTGACATTTCTTGTGCAGCGATATGATCAATATTTTTGATATATACTGCTGATTTGTTTGATACTGACATTTCATTAATATCTTTATCAGAAGCAGTTTCATTTTGCTTATGAAAAGTTGATGGGTCAGAAAAATCTAACCATCTTAATGTACCAGTGTAATTTTCTCCTGAATCGTTAATTCTAGCGTCAGAACCAACTAATGCAGTCGATGTTAATAACGCAGCATCAGCTCTTTCCGCTTGTTCGTAAGCAGAAATTGCTCTAGCAATGTTATTAAAGTTTGAACTTATTACAGCCATTTTTGTTTTCCTTTTATTATTTAATGCACATATGTGCGGTTATTATTATAAAAGATAGTCTATTCAGACCAATCTCCGTCAACTTTTACTTGCCCTTTTGCAATAGCATTAAGCATTTCATCAGTTGACATATCTTTTATAGATCCGACAGGATTGGTTCCTGTACTTGGCTTAGCTGGAGATATTCCAGAGCCCATATTAGCTTTAACAGAAAATAAAAATGCATTATTATCATCTTTAGCATAATTTGACACAGTCTCACTTATACTAGATCCTGTTTCATGCACCCAATTTCCTGTAGCGTCTTTCTTTAAACTATTTACAATATCTGAATAGGCCATTTCAGCGGCTTTTTCAGATTTAAAGTTTAAAGCATTAAGCTGAGTACGCACGGCATTATCTCTACTTAATTCTGTGTTCTTTTGTTCGTATTGTTCAAGTCTTTTATTAACTTCATTTAGTTTCATTTGCATAGCTTCAGCATGCTTACCTTGTTGTTCAAGGCTTTGAATTTCAGTTTGTCTTTTCTCTTCTTTAATTTTATTTACTTCAGACAAAGCTTCATCTCTTTGCTTATATGCATTATCTAAATTAACTTTAATATTAGATATAGCTTTAGAAACTTCTGCATCAACCATTTGTTTTATATCTGGTTGTTTAGTTTCTTCAGTTTTAGTTTCTTCAACTTGTGTATTTTCAATGTTTTCTGACATTATTTTTCCTTTGGACACGGCCTTAGTTATATTTTAATTTAAAACAAAAGATTAATTTGATAATTCTTCTAATTGTTTTAACGAAATTAATTTACCATCTTTATTAGAAAATTGAGAAAATTTAACTTTTCCAGAATTAAACAAGGTAACTCTTTTTTGATTCCCTAATACAGCCAGCTTAACTTCATTTGGTTGGTCTTTTAACCAATCAGCATATGTAGTTTTGGCTGGTACTTGACCATTGATAGAGGCACGACGACTATCAGATAATCCAGCAATTTTTCGTTTTTGTAATCTATTATTATCTGTATTTAATAATTGATTAGCACTTTTTATAACAGGTATAGTTGTTGATCTACAATTAAAATGTTGTGGTGGTTGTGGTGCATTTTTATTAGTTAATGCATATACTTTACCATCTAATCTTGCACAAATTAAACTAGTTCTACTATCTAAGGTAGCCACATATTGGTAACCTTGAACAACATCATCATTTAATTTATATGTTGTATTTGACACATAATTAGATGTTTCAGTTATTGCAGTTCTAGTTAAAGTTTGTAATTGTACAGTAGAAGCTAATAATCCACTTCTACCTAAATCCCGGGCAATATTTACCATTGCCTTGTTTTCAGTCATTCCTTGTTTGACTATACCTTTTATTCTTCTTTGTTGTAAAATACTTATAGATGCTATTTGTTGACCAAAAGTACCATTTGATTTGATAATTAAATCATTAACTTTTATAGTATCTTTTACACCTTTAGCTTTATAAATATTTGTTAAAGCTCTAGCAAATATACTTTTATAAAATCTAGCACTAACACCAGCTAGTTTATTTAATTCGCTAATAGCTTCTTTATATATTTTTTTATAAGTTAAACGAATTTCAGTATTTAATTTTCTAGTTAAAGCATTTACATTTGCTGTACCAGAAAATGCTACAATTCGTTGTAATCTTATTTTGTGTGATGCCAAAATTTTATTAATTTCAGTATCCAATCTCTTTTCGTAAAGAGTCAACAATGCACGGTGTTTCAGCATTCTTGAATATACATCATCATTTATAGACATTTAATATCCTTTAATCTATAGATTTAATTTTAGCAAGTTCTTCATCAACTATTTTACCATGATGATCAATTAAAATTTGACAATTATTAACGTCAATTTCTAATCTTGCTTTATTAGTTTTTTGTGTTGATAAGGCAATTAAACTATTTCTCATATTTTCGTTTAAATCCTTTTCATAATATTTTTTATCATTAATAGTTATTGTTCTATTTTCTTCTTGTTTATTTTTAATTATCATATTATCTTCTTCTTTTTCTTCTTATTGTCATTTTTCTTTTTCTTTGTGCTCTTACTTGGCAACAACATCTAGACATTTTATTATTTCCTCTTTTTCATTTTAATACAGCTGTTTCCTTTACCTCTTCGGTAACCTTTCCAGCATGCTTTTCCAGCACTACCTTTTTTCTTTTTGTAAGCCATTATTTACCTCGTTTTTTAGCAGCAATAATTTTATCTCTTAAAGCTTTTGGAAGCTTCATTTGTTTAGCTGTTAAACCGTTAGATCCTTTTTTCTTACTTTTACCACTTTTTCTTTTATAAGCCATATTTATCTCCTTATTACCAAGCTTTGCAAGACCAATATCTTGCTTTTGTTTTTGGACCAGGACTAGCACAGTTATGTCTTGCTCTAAAACTAGCTCTAGCTCCAGGGTTATTTTTTCTTATTCTCATAGTTTTTTGACCAGCTTTTTTAGCTGATGTACCACCATGACCAAAATTAACTTTTACAACATTACCTTTTGCATTTTTAACATAAACTTTAAATTTTTTTATATCTCCACGCATAGGTTTATTTAAAGTTACTTTACGACCTTGATATTCAGCCATAATTAAACTCCTTTGTTATTTGATTCAGTACACGTAAATTTAGTCAACATTTGATATTCATTAATTTGTTCAGGTGTATATTTAGCTAAAAATAATTGAGATTCAGAATAACCGTTTTGTAAACAATCATTCCAATCTTTATATTCTATAGGTTTAATTACACCTGGTCCGCATTGTTGTGCAATTGCAGAACAAACATACATAGTTAGTATAAATTTCATATTATCCCCACAAATTTCCAGTCATAGAGCCTTTGTTATATTCAGTAGCTCTATTTTCGAAGAAATTTGCATGTTCAACGCCATTTAGAACCCAATCAAGCCAACTTAAAGGATTGTCTTTAACTTTATAATTTGGTTTTAAAGATAATTGTAATAATCTTCTATCAGCAATATATCTTATATATTTTTTTACTTCATCAGATGTTAATCCACGAATTCCACCTAATTCAAAAGCTAAGTCAATAAACTTATCTTCTAGGTTTACCATATCACGACATTGTTGATATAAATCAGCTTTAAATTGTTCAGTCCATACTTGTGGATTTTCTTTTATTAATTCATGAAATAATTTAATCATGCTTTCAACATGATGAGTTTCATCTCTAATTGACCAAGTTACAATTTGACACATACCCTTCATTCTTCCAAATCTTTGAAAGTTTAAAAGCATTACAAATGATGCAAATAATTGTAAACCTTCTCCAAATGCAGAAAAACAAGCAATATCTTTTATTAAACCTTCAACACCTTTGCCTTTTGGTTTAAATAAATATTCATGTTTATCAGCCATTTCTTTATATTCTTGAAATGCTTTAAAATTAGATAATGATGTTTCACCAATAGTATCATTTAATAATGAATAACTATGAGCATGATTAGCTTCAGATGCCACAAAGGATCCTAGCATCATTCTAACTTCAGGTGATTTAAATTGTGGTATATATTTATCTAAATAAGCTTGAGCGATATCAACATCGCCTTGTGTAAAAAATTTCAATATTTGAGATATTAAATTTTTTTCTTCAGCTGTTAATCTTTCGTTCCAATCTCTTACATCTTCATGTAATGGAACCTCACTAGGAAGCCAATGCATCTTCTGCATTGTATCATATGCTTCAAACGCCCATTCATAATCGAAAGGCTTATAATAATTTCTAGTTTTAAATAAGCTCATTTATTTCCTTTTTCTTTTTCTGGTAACAACAAGTTTACCGTTTTCTTCTTTTACTTCCATTCCAGCATTTTCAGTTTGTTTTTTTAACTGACGATACTTTTGAGTAATAGTTAATTTTTTTTTAATCATATTTATTCCTATATACAATCACATATTGTGTTGGCTAGGGCTAGTATAAATACATAACCTATATATCCACCTAGCAAACCGCCTAAGATGATATTACTCCAACTCCAACTTTTAATTATTTTTTTCATTATCCCTCACAAGCTAAACATTCATCAGCTTCAGGTATTATTGTTCTTTCAACTTTTAAACTTACTAATTCAGCACGTTTAATTGCTTCAGATCTACAATAGTATAATGTTTTAAGTTTCTTTTTCCATGCTAACATATGCATATCATGTAATTCTTTTATGTTTACATCAGCAGGAACAAATACATTTAATGATTGACCTTGACAAATATGTTCTTGTCTATCGGCCGCATGTTCAATGATCCATTGTTGATTAAGTTCAATTGATGTTTTAAATACATCTTTTTCATAATCTGATAAATCTTTTAAATGTAAAACTGAACCACGATTAGCTAAAATAGAAGTCCAAGTTTTTTCATTATTTATACCTTTTGTTTCCAATAATTGTTCTAAAAATTTATTTTTAACAAGAAAAGAACCTGACATAGTTTTTTGAACATATGCATTAGCTCTAAATGGTTCAATACTTGGAGAAGTTGTTCCACAAATAATTGAACTTGAAGCATTAGGAGCAATGGCAAGTAAATGAGCATTTCTCATTCCAGTACCTTCCATATCCGGAGCTTCACCTCTTTTTATAGCTAATCTTTTTGATTCTTTTACTGCTTCATCTTTAATGTGTTTAAACATTAATTTATTTTTAGCTTTTGCCATAACAGATTCAAATGCAATATTATTTTTTTGTAAATAAGCATGAAAACCCATAGCACCAAGACCAATAGATCTTTCTTGTGTTGCACTATATTTAGCTCTAAATACGCTATCAGGTGCATTATCTATAAAACTTTGTAATACATTATCTAAAAATCTAACAAGATCAGAAATAAATAATTTATCATCTTTCCATTCATCATATTTTTCTAAATTAACACTTGATAAACAACAAACAGCAGTTCTATCTTCATCAGTTGGTAATGTAATTTCAGTACATAAATTTGAATGTTTAACTGATAATCCTAATTTCTTTTGTTGTTCAGGCAATGCATCATTAATATGATCAATGTAGCAAATATATGGCTCACCAGTGGCTACTCTGTTTTCAAGTATTTTTTGCCACAAGTCTCTAGCTGAGACCCTTTTAACTATTTCTTTTGTATGTGGATCAATCAAATTCCAAGTATCATCATAAGTTGGTTCTTGAATACATTTTTCGATTAATTCCATAAAATCATTAGTAATATTTATTCCATGATGTAGGTTTAAACATTTTCTGTGTATATCGCCACCTGACGGTTTTCTTATATCTAAAAATTCTAATATTTCCGGATGTGATATATCCATATATGCGGCATAACTACCTCTTCTAGTTTTACCTTGACTAAATGCCATAATTTCTGAATCTACAACTTTTAAAAAAGGTACAGATCCTGATGATTGAGATCCACCAGATGTTTTAGTTCCATCAGATCTAATATGACCCCAATATCCTCCAATACCACCACCAATAGATGTTAACCAAGCATTTTCAGTATAATGACCAGTTAATCCTTCTCTACTATCGCCGACGTAATTTAAAAAACATGATATTGGCATACCTCGCTCTGTACCACCATTACTTAATATAGGAGTTGAATACATAAACCATAGTTTAGATGCATAATTATAAATTCTTTGGGCCATTTCATCATTATCAGAATAAGCTTTTGCCGCTCTTAAAAATGCCTCTTGTGGACTATTTTCCTCAGGTAATAAATACCTGTCTTTTAATGTTGTTTTTCCAAAATCTGTGAGTAAATTATCTCTATCTTCTACTATCATATATTCATTATCCTTTTTATAAAACTGAGTATGCTTCAACAGCAAGTACAGTTATTGACATTAAGTATATTGCAAGACTTGTGTACAATATATATTTCATTTTATTCTTCTACTATTTTTTTAATCGACTTAGAACCGTCTATGTTGTTTTCAAGTTCCACTTTTACTTTTCCACATTTATAATTAACAGTATCAGATTTATTTCTTTCGGCTAATCTTTTACCTTTAAGACAATCTGACATTGCCGGTTGTATTCTGTGTTCTTTTAGTTCACCTGCAACAAACATACACAAAGCTACAACAGTTTCAATCATATCAATAGTTCCCGTTTTCCCTTACCTTATCTTTTAATTTTTCAATATCATCTAAGGCTTTTGTAAGTTGTTGTTTTAAAAATTCTATATTGACCTTATTGGTCATATTCATTTCCTGATTTTGTTCAATTTTTTCTACAGTTTTATAAAGTTCTTCCAATAATAGATATTGCTCTTGATCTGTAGTTGTCTGTTCAGACTTTTTTAATAAATCAGCATTAAATAATTCTCTACTAGTTTCCAGACTTGTTATTCTGGCTGTTATATCTGTATATGCAAAAATACCTAATGCTACTGCTATAATTATTGCCAACATATTTCGAATTGGCATAGCAATGTTTGTATTTTCGTTTATTTTCATTTACGTCTTTTTCTTTTACAAGTTGGACATTTATTTTCTTTTATTTGGTTTAATTTGTTAGTCCACAGTACTCTAAAAAATGGTTGAACAACCCCAACGGCTATTGCACCAACTATTATAGCAACCATAGATTGTGTAGTTATGCCTGCTGTTATTCCAAATAAACTAGCAGTCACTACAGTATCATTATTAATCATTTTTGCATAATTTCCTTTCATAATCCGTAAAAATGCCCTCCTTGCCATAAAGCAAGAAGGAGCATTGAAATTAAGATTAATGAATTAAATTGCCACCATTTCATAGCAGCCTCCTCCATTAATTCTCGGTATTACTACCTTGAATAACGTTTATTTCTTGTTCATATTGTTCTCTTGGAGAAATAATACGATTGTCTTGAGATATTTCATCACTTCCTGAAGTATCATCATAATCTGTAGGAATTGCATCATTATTTTTAGCAACTTCTAAGAATGTTGATCTTGGAATTAATCCATTTTGATACCATTCAGTAATTAATCTCATCCAATCACTTCCTCTTGGAGAAGCATTGAAGTCAGATGATAAATTAAACCTAATGTCTTGTTCAGTTATATTTATATCATATCTCCAATTAACCATGTGTTTGATAATTTTTTTCATGCTTTCTGATACCTTAGCATTTAAACTTGCTAAAGCAGCATTTTGTGCAGCATTTCTTAAGCTTAAGGCAACACCGGATTGATCCGAATTGTTTGGCTCTAAACTTAACATTTTAACACCAATTCTAGTTAATTCATCATAACCACCTTTAATAGCTTCTTCCATATCTTTTAAAGCATTAGTAGGCGTTTGTAATGTTTCAACAGTATCATCTTTGTTAACAAATAACCAAGTACCAAGACCTTGTTTAACAAGATCAGATTTTTCAGCTTCTGTTAATGAATCAGATTTAACAACTGGTGTATAAGTTGCACTTAAATATAATAAATGGTTTCTTCTTGAAATTTTATTATATAAAGCAATTTCTCTGTTAACAATGGCAGTCATTAAAGGGTCCACACATTCAATTGAACCGTTTAAAGGATAAAATGGAATATAATCCATTCTTTTGCCATTTTGAAATAAATTTGTATTAGTTCCTTGTAAAACCCAATCATCTGTTAATTGATCAAAATTATAATCAACTCCACCATCAATAAATGTCGGTGTATCAGATGTATTTCTAATATATGTGTCAATTACATATAAACCCGCTTCATCTAATCTGTGAACTTGTACAGTATCAACATATTTTGGATGAAATGGACTATTTGGATCATATTCAAGTACAAAATATCTAGTAATTAATTGATCTAATTTTACTTGACCTTTTGCATCAGTAGCTTCAGACCAGTTAACAATATTTTCAGCGTGATGTAATATTGGATAAGGTTTAACTTCTTTTCTTTCAGCTGGTGTTAAATTTTCTAAATCAACAACAGGAAAATCAATTTGTATAAAAGCTCTTGATGTTTGTAATTCTTCCCATAAAGCAGTGCTTAAAAATGATATAAGGTTACTTTTGTCAGATCCTATATCATCTAATATCCATTGCTTAGCTCCTTCTGGAGCCCCGTTAATTTCTAGCATTGGTTGTTTTCTTAATAAACCACCTATTATCATTTTACAAAATTCACTAGATACACCCGGTACCTCAGCTTCAGCTTTGTAAAAATCATATTGCTCTTGTGTCATTGTAGGGTTAAACGGAAGTAATAAATTGTCACTTGAAGGCACAGAATCATAATCCTTAGTATAAGATGGACCTTGGATCATTGCTCTGTTTCGTTTCCATTCGTTTATTTGACTCAGGTATTCATCATTTGGATATCCTGGGCCTTTGGCAGTTTCTGTAGATTTAACTATAGAACTGTTTTTATATCTAATTGCCATATTGTGTTTCCTAAACTTTAGAATGAACCAAAACATTTGGCTCGGATTAATTAAAATAATTTTTGATTTGGCCGATCCAAGATCAAAAGAAATTGGTGTTCGTCAAAGTGCGATTGGCCACCCTAGCCCGACGCCAAAGAGGGATCTAGTCCCCCTCACGCCCAGCAGCCCATTAACGCCCCGAGCCTAAATAAGCGGTCAGTCAGTTCTATTTGAATTGAAAGCGCTCTAATCGTACAACCACGCCTGCCTTACTAAATATAGTATTTGCTGGGCTCTAGGCTGTAAAATTGAAAAAGCTCGGACCGAATGATTAGCTTTCGGACCACAAAAATTTAAATAAGCTTTATACACCAATGGTTAAGTGCCATTTGATTATTGACTAACATTGATTAACTTTATTATATTATATTGATTATTTAGTTACAAACTAAAATGACCACGACCTATCACGGATAACTTGTGGTTTGTGTTTACCTATAGGATATAAAAATTCACATATATATCTTACACCATCAGAAAAGTGTTCAACACCTTTTGATTTGTCGATAATAGCATTATCCATACCTGTAGTAAAACCCTCTTTCCAAGTGGTTGTCTCAACTGAGGCAATTGTCCTTGGTGTTTTATCTTTATTAAAATATAATCTTGTATTACCTTTAGCATCTTTTAACAATGCATTAACAGCATTAACACTATCAACCAAAGGTGGTTGTTTAGATCTTGCTAATACTTTAAAACCTGCATTCCTTAATATACTAAAATCTGTTGTACCTGTAGCAGCACTGGTTTTCATTGCTCTACCGGAAGCATCAGGATAACAAATTATATCTCTATTTTTATATCGACCTTTTATAGATCTAATTAATTGATGAGTATCAGCATTACCATAAAACTCATCCATTGCATGTAATTGGTTACCTCGATGGCACCAAACTGTTGAAGCCATTATTTTGACGTTAAAGTCAATGCTAATATGTATTGGCTCACCTTCTTCAATTGGAAGTAGGTTATTTGTTACATGTATATTTCGATTAAAATTATAAAATACAGCATCACCAGTGTTATTAAAGGTGGCGCAATATTCTTGGTTAAAACTTTTTTCATCCATTGTAACCCGAGCAAGTTCAATTTCTTCTTTCATATCTGGTCTAACTTGTTCAGCAGTAAACTGCCAAGACTTCCATAAACCTGTTTTATCTTCTTGACCTTTAACCCATAACTTATAAAAGTCATTGGTTATTCCTTTTGGTGTACTTATTACAAATACACTTGCTCTTCGTTGTGGATCTGAAGTCATAGGTAATATAACCTCAGTAAATGCATCTTGTTTAATATAGGCAAACTCATCAAGCACAATAAATGTAGGTGATGGTGATATACCTCTTAAACTATCTGGTCTATCAAACCCTTTTAGGGTAATCTTGGATCCATTAATAAATCTTATTTCCAAATCTATTTCTCTGGCAAAACCATTTATATGATCTGGATGAACAATACTTTTTAATGTTGTCCAAATAGATTCTCTTATCATTGAAACAGTAGGTCCAATAATTAAAGCTCTTCTACCTGGTTGTTCTAAACAATGTTGATATGCAGCAACACATGCTAAATATGATTTACCAACTCTTCTTCCGCTAGCCATTACTTTAAACCTAGCAGGATTTGTCAAAACTTCCTGTTGAAAGTCGAAAAGTTCTATTTTATGATTCATATTTATTATTTACTATATTTAGAATATATATCCAAAGATTTGTTATTATGCTCTCAGCTAGCTTGATCAATAACTATTTGTTTTAATCTCATAGCTCTTGGACCAACTTGATGTGCCCATCGGCTATCCATCATTTCAACGGCAGCTTCAATCCATTCTTCATTATTAATGGCAGCAATAAACTTTTTAAATTTACTTAATCTTGGAGCGCCTAAATTAAAACACATATTAACAAGAACTAATTGTATTGATTCAGGTTTATTATCTAAATCAGGAAATATTTTTTTAGCTTCATTAATAAATTTTTCAACATCAGAATTAAATACTTCATTTACTCTTTCTTCAGAAATTTTAGTTCCAACAGGCCAACCATATTCTGGATCTTTGTCAGTTATTAAATGACCTATACCAAAAGTAGCATACCCTAAATGATCTTCATAAATTTCGTATTTAACACCTTCATCAATTTTTAATTGCTCTCTTAATTTATCTATATTCATTGTTTATCTTTATTGTTGTATTTATCATCTTCAAAAGTTAATTTGAACTTAGGTAAGTCCTTCATGTGCTCTTTTCTAACTCTTACATTTAACATGCTATTCACACACCAAGAGGAATCCAATCGGGATAATTGTAAAAGAAGCTCAAAAAGTTTAGCCGTTGCTTTAGACCGTGAGGTAAAAACAATGTCTTTATGACTTACCAGCTTATCTTTGATCGTATTTGATCCAAAATAAGTAGCTAATGCCGTTCCGTATTTACCGGTAAAACCAATATAATAAGATCCGTCAGTATAGTATGTGATGTATACCTTATAAACTTTCTCAGTTAGTTTCGTCATCTGTATTTGCGCCTTGATCTATAACAGCTTCGCTATTCTTTAATTCTATTTCTTGAACGGGTTTAACCGTTGGTTCAGTTTTTTGCACTATCGTTAAAATTGGCACGTTTGCCTGTTGCAATGAAGCCTGACCAACCGGTTGTTTTTGATACCCATATTCTAATAACTTTTCAGCTATTCGAACTCGTAAATTTTGTGACCTAAAATCATCCTTGCCTTTAAGCTTAGATAATTCTTTAACTAATATATTAATAGGATCTATACCTAATTTCTTTAATTTTTCTATACTTGATTTATCTATGGTACTTTTTTCAACTGTGCTTTTTGGTGGTCTACCAGCCCCAGGCCTAGCACCTCCTTTTCCAGCCATAATTATACCGCCTATCAAGTTAAAGTTATTTTCTATTGTTAATGTTTTTTAATATATAAGTTAACACAAAATACCACAAATAATGTGGCTCTGTTGTCTGTAAGGTATAGATTTTGAAACTTTTAAGGGAGATTGTTGCCTTTGGCATAAATTGGGTCTTATAGCTTATTAGGCTTTATAGGCTTATATACTTATTTATATATTTATTTATGGCTTATAAGGCTTATATAGGCCTTAGGCTTATATAAGCTTATATAAGCCTTAAGCTTTAGCGTTTTTCTGTAAGACATAGAATTAGGAATAGCCTTATAAATTATAAGTTTCTTTCCCTTTTTATTTTAGCCTTATAAAGGTTTATTTTACCTTCTTTTGATTTTCTTACTTTTATTTCAGATGGTTTTTCATATCTTTGCCTTTCTCGGTATGTTTTCATTATACCTAATTTGCTAGATTTGTTTTTCATCTTACGAAGTGCTTTTTCAAGGTTACCATCTTTAACAATAACTAAAAAATTACCTCGTTTTTGTGGTTTATTTATTATAACAATTACCCCCTCTCTAAAATATTAAATTAATTAATACACAAGATATAAAGCCTAGACTAAACCAGGTTACCTCCTGTTTATTATTGGAACAAAACCAGTATATTTTTTCAATACCTTCTCCAATTTTTTCTAATGCTTGGTATATATATTTATCCATTTTTTCTCCTTTTATGCAAAAGCAAACTCAGATTGCAATATTTCACTGCTATCTAAATTTCCTCGTTTAATCATAGGTACCAAGTTTCCAGTTTCATTTAATATATGTTGAAGTGGATCTTGGTCTATAATATATTTAAATTGTTCTCTGATACATTTTTGCATATCAACCACATTACAAGCATGTGAGCCATAACTGTCATGTGCAGAAACTATATCAAAGTTACATTTATCAATTACAAGCATTAAATGTAATGAGTCCAAATTATGAATTGTATTAGGACTTATTCCAGCCTTAGCCTTACTAATATTTTGTACTGCTAATTCTGTTTTAATAATTAACTCTAATTGATAATCCCATTTATACGATTTATCTGCATTTTGTACATATAAACCATCATGAACAAATACAATACCTCTTTTATATTTGACATATTTTTGTGTAAACGGAAAATTGCTAATTAATGTTTTATGAGAATATTGTTTACCAGTACCCTTCATATATTTTTCGCAATTATCCTTAAACAACTGCATAGTTGCTGAAACCATAGGAAATTCTTGTTCAATTGTTAAATAAACAAGAGCACCTAAAGCCCTAGCCGCTGAATGTTGTTTGTTACTCAAATATACATTATCTATATCTCTAGTATCCTGTATTATTTGTTCACCCATACCTTGCTTGGTTGCACTGTATCCATAAGTCATAACATTCCGTTTAACAATTTTACGCCATTCTTTAACGGTAAATTTAGACTTATCCCAATAAATGATGTCAGTTAATTTAAGTTCCTTTTTATATCTTCTCTGATACCATTTAATTAGCTTTTTATATAACTCAGATTTTTTATCATTATTTAATTCAGCAATTCTAAACCTATTTCTAAGTTTTTCTATGCCTTTAAAATATAAATTATAATAATCTAAAGCTACATCATCTGCTTTTTCTGCTTCTTTGTGCATTTTATCCACAACAGAAACTGCTACATGTGAATACATATCACCTGGTTTATTATCTGTTGTAGGTTTTACATTAACTAAATGTGCATGATTATCGTCTTTAGCTAAACTAAATAACCATTGCAAACCATTATTAGATCCATCTCTGTAACAAATGGTATGTGATACAAAATCCTCAACATTACCCATTGCTACAAAATGCTCATCCAATTTAGCTAATTCCATAACCGCTGATAAAAATTGAAATGGCTCTTCTGCTTCCATCCAACCTTTTGCATTATAAGGATCCTTACCCATTTTAACAAAGTTATAATATTCTTTTTCTACAAATTTAACTTTGTCATTATGTGGTAATTTATCTTCACCAAACATATTAGCTATATGATGATATAATTGGTTTAATCCAGTAGAGCCAAGTGGTTTACCTTCAGCAAATGAAAGCATACCTTTAGCATTATCTGAATTAAGTTCATTTAAATAAGCTGATAATGGATACAATCTACCACGGTTATCTGCTTGATATTGTTGGTAAAATACCTTTCCAACAAATGGTTTAGCTGCATTTAAAACTTGCTCAGCTTCTCTTTTCTTAGCCAATGCTCTTTCTCTTGATATTGTTTTAACCGAATTATGCTCAAAACAATCCTGATTAGTTTTTAATGCCCATTGGTAAACATTAAACAGTTCAGGTTTTACATAATAAGCTATTGATTGCTTTTTATTTACTGCATTTAATACAATAGGTGTATTATATTCATTAATTTGTGCTAATGTATCTTGATTAACATTTTTAATTAATCTAATTTCTTCACCATTGTCTATTTTTACTGTACCAAACTTCCAATCTGGAGCCCGGGATAATAAAGGTTTATAAGGATCTGAAACTTCAGAAAATTCTTTTACTAATTTTCTAAGATCATTTCTATTTTTACCTGCATAAACTTTATAAACAGTTTTAACTTTATTATGTTGATAATATTCTCTAATTAATTTTACAACCACCATAAATAAAGTGCTATATGAATTAATTATAAATATACCTAGCTTTAATGATATTGATGATTTTTTATTAACATTATAATAAGCCAATATTCTATCACCAATAGCAATAGCTAATTGTGTTAGGTTTTGTCCTTCAGATACACCAGTTGCTATCATTGAATGTGATAATTGTATTGCAATATTAAAATCTATTTTATAATTATTAATTGCTGTTACAACATCTGGTTTTCTATTACTTGTAGTTTTATTTGACAGTTTATCAAATAACATTTCCATTTGTGTTCTTATTTTTATCCCCACTGGACCTAGCGTTTCTAAACTGTGCAATTGCTCGTTTAACATTTTGTTTCCTCCTGCTTATTCTTAATAATTCATTTTCTATTTTAATAATTTCTTGTCCATAAATTTCGGTCAATGCTTTCATAGCCTTTATTTGATCTTGAGCTTTAATTTTATCTTTAATTAAACGCTTTTGCCTTGTCAGCAAAGACCTCAATTTACTTTCCCCTGTATTATCAACTATTAATTTTAGATGCGATTTTGTCATATTTTAAATCAATCTGATCAATTCCTTTATTTAAATGATCTATATCCTCCGTTATATCTTGGAAGCTTTTGTTGATAATAATTCCTATTTGTATTTGATCAAAAGCGATTCTATTTATTCTTCTATCTAAATGTCGATTAAAGAATAATAGAACCACAATTGAAAAAACTAATACAAATAACAACCAAGTTGGTATTGCTATCATTAGTTCCTTTCCATAATAAATTGATAATCAGTTTCACCAGCTATTGGTGGTCTAAAATCTTTTATTATGTTTCCAGTTAGTTTATTTTGTGCTCTGTTTTTATTATCAATCCAACTTTTAGTTTCCAATATATTATCGATAACTAAATTAGGATCTTCTAAATCAAAGCCTTTAACTCCAACATAATGAAATGCTTTGGTAATACGATGTTCATGTTTTTTAAAATAATTTTCATCATATCCACCAAATTTTCTAGGATTGTCATTAGGTTTCTGAGCTTTTCTTACATCAGATCCTTTTATAAATTGCCAATCTCTATCATTATTCATTTTGTTTTGTAATGCTGGAATAGCCGTTACAACTTTACATCTTCCATAATGACCTGTTGTATGATTGAAATTATGTGTTGCAATCTGAGCCAAGTTTTTAAATATAGGATAACCTATACCTAATCCTTGAAAGTCAGGAAGCACAACCACTCTTCCAATATTATAACAAGCTTTTAACTTTGGATGAGGAAAAGCATTTAAAGAGCCATAACCTACCAATGCATTATTCCAATAATACAAATAACAATGTGGTGTATTACTTGGAAGATCTGCAGTTAAATAGTGATGCTTTTTAAATACGCTCCAAGCACTTTTGTCGGCTTTTCTAATTTCCAAAGTGATGTTTGGTCGCCTGGCACTCCTTTCCGTGCTTAAGACTCCAGTTTTGGTATCAAATATCCAATCCGGTCTTAACCACTCAATAACATCATAATGACAACCTACCAATACGATATTTTTTAAGCCTTTTCTATCAACATATTTTCTAATGCTGTTAGATAATGCTTTGGCTACATTTCTATCAATTACAGAAGTATATTCATCTACCACTGCTCCGGATTGTAATGCTCTGGACATGTGTGCTCTAAATTTTTGTCCAGTTGATAATGTTTGATAAGGTTTAAGTTGATCAGGTATGCTATTTAAAGCAACTGCTGATAGTTTTTCTGAAGCCTCATCATATGAATTAAAATGTGAAGCAATAGCTTTGTTGGGATCCCAATCAAATTCCGCTTCTTTTAATCCTAATGATCTTAATATAGATGATTTACCACTACCACTAGGACCTACAATTAAACCAATACCAAAGTTTTTTGGCATATTAAATTGTGGTACCTCAAATTCATTTTCACCTGTCCAAGCAAAGTCAGATGCTAATGATATTCTTTTTGTTATATCATCTTGTTCAACTTTAGATTTTAATATTACTTTATCCATTATTTTCCTCCTCTATATATTTGAGATTGACGTTCTAATATATTTGTTAATGCAAATATATTTTTTTGATCTGATGAAACAATTTCATTGATCAATTCAGCGGCCTTATAAGCTACCTGAGCCGCTGTTGGTTCTTGCCCCATTTGATCAGATACTAAATGATTAGCTATTCTATTTCTAAATTTAGCATCTAATTTTGGAGCCTTAGGTTTACGAATCTTTTTCATTTCCTCTTTGAATAAAGACCGTTGTTCCATTATTGCCTCTATACCATCATGCATATTATTTCCTATTTAAATATTTAATCCAATAATATCCAATACTTTTAGGATTATTAGATCCAAATGATTCAATTTGACCTTTTGCAGTTGTAATATTACCTCTTGGTGTTTTATGAGGTGATATATAACTGTTAGCTTTTAATATATTACCATTTGTATTATCAATAAATGAATGTATACCTTTATCAACAATAATTTTAGTATATTTTCTACCCTTAACCATTTCAACATTACCAATATTTAAATTTGGAAATGCAGTTTTCATATAGGTTTCATATCTTAATTTTACTAAATGAAAATATTCTTCCGTATATTCTTTTATATAATTAATCATTATTTTCCTCCTATATAATTAATAATTTACCCCATCCACTTATATCACATTGTTTAGTTGCAATAATATAAATTAAACCTACTATTGCAATTAATAATATATTTTTACCAATAGACATAATTAGCCAATCCATTTCCTAATATTATTACAATAAAAGCAAATAATGTTAATTTCATATTTTCACTCATATTTATCCTCCATTATTAAGTGATTGTTGTACCTTTGCCAACCTATTATATAACTGATCAAAAAATGATACCTCATAATGAGTAACATCATAAAAGTTATTTGGTAACAAAGTTAATTGTTTTGGATCATTACCTATTGTGTAAATAATATCCAAATGATATTCATAAGTGATCCAAGTCCGTCTAGGATTTTTTAAATCCACTAATTTAACAGATATTGGACCACTTAATTCCTCCGCCAGTTTATTATTAACATCAAGGAGTAATTTATCTTTATTAAAGATAGGTGGCGGTGGTGGTAACTCTTTTTGTTTGTTTTTCATTTTAATTATATCCGGTTTAAGCATAATTGTTCTTGTTTAATTGTATAAGTATTATCATCATCAAATTGTTCTGCAATAAGATTTACTAATTCTGCAAATTCTTTAAGAGGCCTTTTTTCTCTTAAAGGATCTGCTTTTAAACCTTTTTGAACATGTTCAATTCTTCTGTTATTTTTTTTAGTTATTTTCATTATTTATTTTCCTCCATTTTAAGTTTAATTAAATTATACCAAACATCAGCTTTAGCTATATCTTTTTTATAACCTTTAATATCTGATTCAATTTTTTCTTTAGCAACTAAATAAGCACCTGGTGATAATTTTTTATAATTATATTCAGGTTCCTCATAAAGTTTAATCATTGTATCAATATAAGATAATGCTTTTGTAGCCTGCCAATGATACCATAAAGCAGTTTTTCTCTCTTCCATTTCATCTTTCATATTTTCCTTATATTTAGATGACATAGTAATATTACCAACTTGTATAGATTCAAATGTTGGATATTTTTTAAGCATTTCTTTATATTCCTGATCAACATTAACATCATATCCTGATGGTAATTTATAATCCTTAGGTTGCATTTTATATGTAATTGTCATTTTTATCCTCCTATTTATATTTATTTAACTTTTTTAACGTACCATCTTTTACTTGCTTCAAATAATACTGGAAAAACTTTAGCAATTTCTAAAGCCGTGTTTGTTACCAAGACTTTATAATGACGTGTTCTTTCCATTCTATTATTTTTAAAATCAACTTCTAATTTAGAAGCTAATTGATCATAATTAGTAAATTTGTGTCTAATTATATCAAATTTTTCATCCATTGGGTAAAATGAACTGCTTAAAACAGTATCTTTTGCCTTTTGAATATTTTGTATTTGTATTTGCATAAAATTCTCCGTTGTTTCACATCTTAACCCTCATGGTTTTTTAGGCCATAAGGGTTAAAAATTTACTTTTTAGTTCCAATTAATGGATTAATTTTTTTCAAATAAGTTTTAGTTTTACTTATTTGATCATCATAACAAGTTATACTTTCCCAAGCATAATCTAATCTAGTCATGCCCTCTTCCCAAATTATGTCTTTAACTTTAGACATAACTTTGTTCCAAGTATTATGTTTATGAAAAAATTGCTTAATATTATGTTTTTCAACTTTACCTTCATCAAAATCATATTCATCTGCATACCACATACAAATTGCAGTTGCAATCTGATCATCATTTAAACCAGCTGTTGGTCTATAAATAATATATTCTAAGTATGTTCCGTTTTTTGCTAATTTAGTAGCCATGTTGTTATCCTCCGTTGTTGTTAATTATAAATAAAAACCATCTAAAAAATTTAGGTGGTTATCATTTGTAATTATGATCTATTTAGAACTATTGGATGATTTTGATATCAACTTAGCCGATAAAGATAAACTAACCCTCGGCCAGGAATTTCTACTCGGTTGATATTCCAATAGGAATTTTTAGATCCCTTAAACCCTTAAAGTTGCGGTGTAGCCCCATTTTATTGGTATTTTAATATACCCGCTGATTTTTTATGTTTTTTACTTTGTGGAACCTTAACCAAAAAGATAATTAATTAATAAAATTAACTATCCATATTTATACAACACCATAGCAAATAAGAAAGCTTTATTTTATAATAAATAGCAATTAGTTTCCTTATTTACGTAGGCCGATAATTATATACATTTTTTGTAGATAAATAAACACTAGGAAAATGGATATATTTTGGTTTTTTCTGCGACTGATTTGAAACTTCTGTAAGGTATAGATTTTGAAATCCTAATTCTATGTCTTACAGAAAAAACTAAAAATAAAACTTATCTATAAGCTTATATAGTTATATGAATATATTCCTATTTCTATACCTTACAGAGAATCTATCAACTAACTAATTAATTAGTCTATTTGTATAGCCAATATGTTTTATATCCTCCTAATATATTGGCTTTATAAATAGATTAATTATTTAACAGGAGGATAAAATGCGTGATGATTATCGTTGTGAAGAATGTAAGAACACAACTAAACCGGACCAATTTACATGTAATTGTTTGTGTCTAAATTGTGGTCCTTGTGATGGAGAATGTCAATATGGCGAGAAAGTTCAAGACATTTGTGGAACGCCCAAAGCCGAAGAAAAGGGTTAGGGTACATAAAAAATCTAAAAATAAAGATGAAAAACGAATGTTTAAGAAATATAATAGACAGGGAAGAAGAGCAAAATAATATAATAAGGAGAAAATAATATGTTATTAAATGATGTAGAACTAAGTTGGGTTAAACTTGATCCTAAAAATCCAGATATGGGTTTTGATAAAAAGTCACCTCAGTTTTCATGTACTGTAAAAACTGCAGATAAAGCTAATGCTGAGGCTTGGAAAAAAGCTGGTATAAATGTAAAACCAGCAGAAGAAAATGGTGGTGTTGTTTACACGGCTGCATTAAAAAAGAAAATTTATGCGGATGCTGATGGTAAATATAATACGGCTCCACCACCAGTAGTTGATAAATCGCTACAACCTATACTTGACACAAGTACTATTGGAAATGGATCCAAAGGTAATGTCCAAGTTAAATTCAAACCTTATGAATATATGGGTAAAAAAGGTATATCAACTCAGTTGTTAGCCTTACAAATTACTGAACTTGTAGAATATCAAAATGCAGATAAATTAGAATTTGCAGCAATTGATACTGATAAGGACGTAATTTAATTAGTTAGCATTTATTTCGGCTGGGCTTAACGGCCCAGCTAAATCTATGCCTTACAGAATAGGAATTATGTTAGATAAAATGTTTAAATTACACACATTCAATATTGATAAAAAATGGTTGGACCTTATTAAATCTGGTGAAAAAAAATCTGAAATTAGAAGATATTATTTACCACTGGAAGGTAAAAAGGTTGGTTTAATAAATAATGATACTGATAAAGTAGAATTAATTATTACTATTGGTTTGGTATTAGATTTAAAATCATTAGATGAAGATGATTTAGAATTAATATTTGAAGAAGCTAAAATTGACGAGGAATTTAGAAAATATTATCCTTGTAATTATTTATATACAATTAAAAAGGTTGAAACAGTACATTAATGAAAACAATTATATTAACATTATGGTTTATGAGTGGTGGTTCAGTTGATATACCAATGGAAGTAAAACCTGGTGAATTTTGTGATGATGCTTATATGAAAGTTATAAAGTGGAAAGAAAATACAAATTATAAACCAGGAAGTTATGATATATGGGGTTATTATACTTATAAGGATAAGCCTATATTTGCTCATACTTGTATGGAAACAGATAAAAAAACTTATTTTTATTATAATGAAGGAGAATAATATGATTATAGGAATTGCAGGATATAAAGGTGCAGGAAAAGATACAATAGCAAATGTATTACAAACCAGTTTTGGATTTGAAAAAATGTCATTTGCACAACCAATTAAAGACTTAATACATTATACATTTGGTATAGACAAAGCTATATTATCTGGTGATAATGGTGAAAGAATATTTAGAGAAGAACCTATGCCTGATTGGTTTTATTTATCTCCAAGAGATATGATGCAAAAAATTGGTATGGCATTTAGAGATGAATTACACAAAGATATATGGGTAAAAGTTTTAGAAAAGGATATTAAAAGTACAAAAAGAAATATTGTTATACCTGATGTTAGATTTAAAAATGAATTAGATATGGTTAACAAATATGGTTTTTGTGTTGGTGTTCATAGACCAGGTTATAATGGGGATAATCATAGATCTGAACACGGTTTAGATAATGTTGAATTTTCTAAAGTTTTTCAAAATGATAGTTCACAAGAAATGCTTTATGCACAAGCATATAATTACTTTAAGGATAAATTAAAATATGAAAATAATATATGATATCGAAACAAACGGTTTAATAGATACAGTTAATAATATTTGGATAGCTGTTACTAAAAATATAGATACAAATGAAATAGTTACATTTAGTGATTATGATCCAGATAGCAAACCGTTAAATGAATTGATACCATATTTAAATAAATGTGAAGTTATTATTGGTCATAATATAATTGCATATGATAATGTTGTGTTACATAAATTATTAAATTGGAAACCTGATAATATTAAATTTATAGATACAATGTTATTATCTCAAATGAATAATTATAGAAGAGATGGAAAGCATTCATTAGGTAATTTTGGTAAAATTCTTGGTGATGCTAAAGGTGATTTTAAAGAGTTTGATAAATATTCAGAAGAAATGAAAACTTATGCAATTCAAGATGTTAATTTAAACCACAAAGTTTATAATTATGTAGTTAAAGAAGCACATGAATTAATAGCAAATAGACCTACTTATAAAAGAGCATTGCAAACAGAACATGCTATTGCTGAATTATGTTCTGAACAAGTTAAAAATAAATGGAAGTTTAATTTACCATTAGCTAAAAAGCATTATGAATATTTAACTTCTGAAATGAAAAAAATTGAAGATAAGGTTAATCCAACTTTAAAGCCAAGAAAAGTTATGATTGATAAAGAGCCTAAAACAGCTAAATATCTTCAAAATGGAAATTTTAGTGCAGTAACATGTAGAATGTTATCTCAATTTTTAGGTGAAGAAATTAAACCTAATGATACCCATAAATGGAACAGTAATGATACATTTCAAAGATATGAAATGATTGAAGCTGATCTTGGTAATATGGAACAAGTTAGAGGTATGTTATTGGACAGTGGTTGGAAACCTACACAATTTACACCAAAGGGTGAGCCTAAAATAACTGAAGATAGTATACATACAATTCAAGGTGATTTAGGAAAAGAAATATTACATTATTATAGTTTAAGATCAAGACATTCAGTTTTAAAAGGTTGGATTGAACTTGCTGAAGAAAATAATGGACGTGTTTATGTTGAAGCATTTAATGTAGGAACACCAACATTTAGACAAAGACATTCTAAAATAGTAAATGTACCTAATGTTAATTCATTTTTTGGAAAAGAAATGAGAGAGTTATTTACAGCTGATGATGGTAAAATTATGGTTGGTTGTGATAGTGCAGGTAACCAAATTAGAGCTTTATGTCATTATTTAAATAATAAAGATATAAATGAACATGTTTTAAATGGTGATATACACCAAAGAACAGCAGATATTGTAGGTGTTAGTAGACAATTAGCTAAGAGCCTATTATACGCTACAATTTTTGGTGCCGGTTTTGCTAAATTAGGTAAAATGGTAAATGGAATTGAAGATCTAGAAAAGGGTAAAGAAGTTAAAAATAAATTATATGTTGCCTTTCCTGGATTAAAAGAACTAAATAATAGATTAAATAAATTTTTTTATACAACACAAAATAAAGATGGTATGGGTTTTATTCCAGCATTAGATGGAAGAAAAATATATGCTGAGTCTTCATTTAAATTGTTAAATTACTTATTACAAGCATATGAAGCAATTACAGTTAAATCAGCTGTTGTTAACGCTTTTAAAATGTTTAAAGAAGAAAAATTAGATGTTGATATGCTTGGTTTAATTCATGATGAAGTTCAAGTTCAAACTAAACCAGAAAATACAAAAAGGGTTAAAGAGATATTATCTTATTCATTTGGTGATTTTATTACTAAAGAATTGGAGCTAAATATTGAAATGGCAGGAGATGCTAAAGAAGGGAAAAATTGGTATGAAACCCACTAATAAGATAATTGGTATTGTTGATGGTGATGTATTGGTATACAGAGCTTGTAATAAAGCCATAAAAGATAATTTAGATGTAAGAAAAACATTTGATGATATATATGAAGAAGTAAAAATGAATACCGCTTGTGATAAATATAGTTTACATATTTCAGGTGGTGGTAATTTTAGAAAAGAAATAGAACAAACCTTTTTAAAATATAAAGGTAAAAGAAGAGATAAACCTGATAATTATTTAGAATGTAGAGATTATGTTGCTAAAAAATATAATCCTATTATGGTTCCAAATTATGAAGCAGATGATACTGCCTCTGTTGAAGCATTTAAGTATATTAAAAATAAACAATTATATATGCTTATTACTTTAGATAAAGATTGGAAAACTATAGGTGGTTTATTTTATAATTTATTACACAATAATTTATCAGCTGTTTCTAAAGTTGAAGGAATAGAATTTTTTCATCAACAATTATTAACAGGTGACGCTGTAGATAATATACCTGGTATTGAAGGTGTTGGTCCAGTTAAAGCAAATAAGATATTAAAAGATAAAAGTTTAAATGAGCAGTTTGAAGCTGTTATTAAAGCTTATAAAAAACATTATCCAGAAGATTTTTTATCAAGATTAAATGTAATGGGTACAATGTTATATCTTATTAAAGACTTTAAAGATCATTCACAATGGTCAATAGAATATTGGAGAAATTATTTAAATGGCGTTCAATCAGAAAAAATATAATAAGTCAATTAGAGGTATAGCTGTTACTGCTTGTAAAGCTTCTAAAAGACGAGCAAGGGATAAAAATTTACCATTTAATTTAACATCAGATTATTTGGAAAGTATTTTTCCTAAAAATTGTATATGTCCTATTCTTGGTTATAAAATGAAAGTATCTAATATTACATTAGGTAAATTAAGTCCAACATTAGATAGAATTAATCCAAGATTAGGATATATAAAAGGAAATGTAGAATTTGTTTCAAATATAGCAAACTGTATGATGACTTCTGCTACTGGCAGGGATATTAAAAGGTTTGTAAAATGGGCAAGTAAAAAATATAATATAAGGATAGAGGAACTATATGGGTAAAAACACATCGTTTATAAAACACACAAGTTGTGAAAGTTGCGGTTCATCGGATGCCAACGCGGTATATTCTGATGGATCAGCTTATTGTTTTAGTTGTAGAAAAAATACAGCAGCTGGAACAGAAGATACAGAAGTAGAATTTAATGTAGTACAATCACAATTAACTTTGAATGAAATACAACAATTACCAATAGATACATTTAGAGGTATATCCAAAAAGGTTTTATATAATGCTGGTGTTAAAATAGAATATGATGATAAAAGAAATATTACAAGTCATTATTATCCCATAACAGTAAACAAAAAAATTAAAGCATATAAGAAAAGAATAGTTGCTACCAAAGATTTTAGAGTTGTTGGTAAAGCTGAAGTCCCTGAATTGTTTAATCAAGTTAATAGTGGTAAAAGAAAAAACCTAGTTATTACTGAAGGTGAAGTAGATTGTTTATCAATATTAGAAATGCTTACAAAGGCTAAGGCTCAATTTGATGTGGTATCAATTGTTAATGGAGCCCAAAGTGCCAGAAGAAATATTGCATCTAATTTAGATTTTGTTAATAAATATGAAAAAGTATTTATAGCATTTGATAATGATGAGTTTGGTATTGAGGCTGCAAAAGATGTTGCACATATTATTAAACCTGGTAAAGCACATATTGTAAATAGTGTTCATAAAGATGCTAATGAAGCTTTATCAAAAGGGTTAATTGATGAATATTTACAAGATGTATGGAGTGCTAAAGTATATAAACCTGATGCATTTATTACTGGTGAAAAAATATGGCAAGCATTTAAAGAAAGATCTGAAGTTAAATCAATTGCTTATCCTGATTGTTTAAAAGGTTTAAATGATAAATTATTTGGAATGAGATTAGGTGAAATTACTTTATTTACATCTGGTACAGGTTCAGGTAAATCAACAGTTGTTAAAGAAACTATTTTAAATTTATTAGAAAAAACTGAAGATAAAATAGGTTTAATATCTTTAGAAGAATCTATAGGTGATACAGCAACTAAATTAATTGGTATGTCTATTAATAAAAATATTAGAATGCCAGGTGATGTTAGTGATGAAGAAGCTAGAAAAGGTTATGAAAAAGTATTTGGTGATGAAAGATTAATATTGTTAGACCACCAAGGATCTGTAGCTGATAGTTCTTTATTGGATAGGATTGAATATTTAGCGGCTTTAGGTTGTAATTATTTAATTCTTGATCATATTACAATTGCCGTTAGTGAAGGTGTTGATGGAGCAACAGGTAATGAAGCTGTTGACAAGGTTATGTCTTCTTTATTAAAGATTGTTAAAAGGTATAATATTCATTTAACTTTGATATCTCATTTAAGAAAAAGTCCAGGAGATGCTAAGTCATTTGAAGAAGGTGTTATGCCTAATTTAGATTCTATAAAGGGATCTGGAAGTATAAAACAAATAAGCTTTGACATTATAGGTTTTGCTAGAAACATGATGGCTGCTGAAAAACGAGATAGAAATATAGTTAAATTTGCTGTATTAAAGTCTAGATTTAGTGGTGATACAGGTATGTGTGGACAAGCAATTTATAATGTAGACACAGGAAGATTAAATTACAATGAAAGTAATTTAGCTTTTAAAGAAGTGTTATAACCAGTTTCGGTTAGAAGTTAGAACTGAACGTAAGACCTTATAGGCAACAGCTAACAGACAATGGTAGGTGGATGAGCAATAGGCTTTTCCTCTCTCGGCCTACATCACTACTAGTAAACCGAAGCAGCTGAGCAACCTGTTTAAAAGGCTCACAAATAAAGGAAATATGAAATATAAACCATTACCAAATACACTAACAATAAAAGAATCTGATATTGAAGGCTTAGGATTATTTGCTACTAAAGATATAAAGAAAGATACTAATTTAGGAATGATGCATTATATAACTGAGTTTTCAGAAATTATAAGAACACCATTAGGTGGATTTATTAATCATAGTAATAAACCAAATTGTATAAAAGAAAAGGAAGATTTAATTTATGAAGAAAGAACATATTTAATCACGAATAGATTAATTAAAAAAGGTGAGGAATTAACTGTTAAATACACAATGTATAAGGTATAAAAATGATGGAACAATTAATATTAGCATTAAAGGCCCATGCTAAAGGTCATATTGAAAAACATAAAGCAAATGTAATTTTATTATTACAAAAATCAACAGGTATAGCTGAGCATCCTGATATTGTAGAAACTATAGAAAAAGAATTAAAAATTATATCTGAATATGATGATCAACTAGAAATGATCAAAAAATATTTTGAATGATTACAGGGTGGCTTTTATACCACCCTATAATTTAAATTTTATTTTTTACCACCTCTAAATATTTGTGTACCTTTTATACCATATATACTGGCAACAACTAGGATCCACAAATTAGTAAACCAACTGGGTAATTGACTAAAATAATCAAAGAATAATTTTATCTTATCCATAGCAGTTGGATCATCCGATACCACTGCCCAAGCCAAAATTAAAATTGGAGCCGAAAGTATAATTAAAACAAATTCGTCTTTCCAATCTGATTGTCTGGCCTCTAATAATTTCCCCTGATATTCACTTTCCCCACGAGCCATTTTAGAAGCATGCATATGTTGTGCATCTGCCATAGCCATTTTGGTTTCTTGCCGCTTCTTATAAATGTGAGAGGCGGCATTGATACCTAATTTTAAAGCACTAAACCACATATTAACGAGCCGTTGCTGGGGTATTATTTGAGCCTACTAATGGTGCTTCTGCGAATGCCATGTAGATGTATGAACCACTAGGATTATTTATTTGACTATCAGTTCCTTGTAATTTAAATCCATTTGATAATAAGTCTAATGACACACTACTTGCTGTTCCTTCTGCAGAAGGAAGGTTAGGATATAATCTTTTATCAGTAAGATTAAATTCATTTCTTTTATTATCAAACATAACCCAATTGTCTCCAACATCTGTTCTTCTTATTATAAGAAATGCAGGTTTAAATCCTGTGTAAATAAATGGCAGATTAGAACCTGCTCCAGAATAAGAACCAAACTTACTAAATCCTTTTTTCTCTGCGAAGCAGTAGGCTAACATAGAACCATTATTATTATCATAACCACCACTAGCTACTCCAAATGTATTTGAATTTATTGATGTTCCCCAATAATCAATTGAAGAAACTCCACTAGCATTTGTTGAATCTAAATAAATATAATTTCTTTGTTCATTAGAAGTACCTAATCCTTGAAACCAAGATACCCAACCTGCTGTTCCATCTCTTTTTTTTGTTATAATTACACTTGGCTTAGCTCCTAGACCATGCCCAATTGTTCCAGAATTAGAACTATTATTCCAAGTAACAATACTAAATCCACTTGTAGTATTAGCACTAACAGTTGAGGTTATGCTTCCATCTGTGTTTGATGAACCTGCACCATTTGCTTTCCAGTTCCATGAAGCATGACTTACACCACTTGCATTTTGATTTGTTCCATTACCTAAAGTAAATCCATCACTATCAAACGAAGTTAATCCATTTACATCTGCACCTTCTGCTAATTGCATACTTGTACGAATAGCTATAGTTACACCTCTTACAGCATCATAAAGATTATGATGTTCATTATCTCTCCTTTTTAACCAAACTAAATCTGGTTGAAATCCTACACCTGTAATAACATTTGTACTTTGATTACCTGTATAAAGTTTAGTATTAAAATAATCCGAAGGTTTTTTAATTGTAGTATAAGCCATTATAAATTTAATCCTTTTGTTGATAAAGCTGTGTAACCTGTTGGTACATCATATTCAAATATTCCATTACCACTTGCGTTAGTTCCTGCACTAGCTACTGCTGTAGTTCCGAAGTAACCATTGCCGAAGTTTGCGTTACAACTAGAACCATTTTCAGTATCTGCACCAAAAGTAAAATCAGATGTTGCTGTTCCACTATAAGTATATGATGGATTTGCACCAGTTGCAGGATTACCAGAACTACTCCATGTTCCATTTTTTCCAAACCATATTTTTTTAGTATCTGCATCAAATGCAACCATAACAATATCTCCTGCTGAAGTAAAAAAATCTACATCAGTGCTAGAATCCGAACCATCTACAAAAATACTTTGGTCACCAGTATTAGTAATTAATGTTACACAACCTGTATGACCTCTCATATTATAAGTATGGCTTTCACCTGTGTCAGTAATTATTCTTCCGTCTTCTAAAAAAGTATTACCAACAATACCAATATGAAGATTGGCAGCTCCTGTTCTTTTAAATTCCCCATAATATTTTCCACTATTAAAAGCTAGTGTACCATTAGCATTTCTTTGAAAATTGTTTGGATAAGAAACAGTAGTGTTTCCATTTGAATATGTATTACTTGCACTTCCAGAAAGTGAATTCCATGTAGCAAAAACATTTGCAGAACAATCTAAAGTATCTGTAAGTGTACCACCACTAACTGTCCAGTTATTACCATTACCAGATTGGTCAGTTACTGAACCACCATCTTTTAAAATAAAGAAACCATTAGTTCCATAAGTTACACTTGGAGAAGTTTTAATTTTCCAAACACCATTAGCATCATATTGTCCAAAGTCAGATGCTTGATAAGCTGTGCCATCTGTAAAATGAACATGAGACATTACACCAAATAAATAATTTGATGAACGAGGCTGTCTTCCAATTTCTTGTGTTTTATTGGTATCTCCAAAAAAAGTAGATTGGTTTTGAGTTGGATAATCTGTATTAGATAAATTGGTTTCTAACTCTCCATTAAAATAAATTTTAATTCTATCTGATGCAGTAGCTTGTGTTGTATCACAAGCAACAACTATATGGTAAAAACCAGAAGTATCTCTTAATTTTCTTGCAGATTTAACTGTTACATCTGTTACATCATTAATAGCTATATTAAATCTTAATTGGTCATCAGCACCTATATTAATCATAGCTTCATCAATTTGAGGGGAAGTATATCCAGTTGCAAAAGGAACAGTATCTAAACCTATAGATGTTTTTTTATACCAACAACTAAATGTCCATGTTGTATTAGACCCTGAACTGTTTGGTGTTCTTGTTAAATATGTAGCCATTAGTTAAATTGTCCTCCACCTGTTGCACCGAAAGTAGATGAAATTGTAAACGTTCTGTCTGCTGTTTGACTTTCTGCATCTGTTGCTCGGATTGTAAATGTGTATGTTGTTGCGGTTGTTGATGCTCCGCCAAAATCGGTAGTTGTCAACGCACCTGTTGTTGAATTTAAAGTTATGTTTGCACCACTTAATACTGAAGTTGTTTCACTATAAGTTACTGCACTATCTGATGTTGCTGATAAAGTTGCAAGTGTACCAGAGAAATCTCCTGCAAATGAACCTAAAGAAGCACCAGTTACCCATGTAGGAGCATCTGAAACTGTTAAAATTGTACCAGATAATACTGCCAATCCATTAGGATTTTCTATTCTAATTTTATATTGAGCATCTACTGATAAAGTTATTACTACTGTTAAAGACGTAGAGTTATTAAAAGTTACTGAAGTAGCATCATACCAAATACCTGTAGATGGATTTAATACTTCTACTTTTGGTATTGATACAAAGTTAGCACCAGTTACAGTAATAGTAGCCTCTGTGTTATCTATTGTGTCTGGTGAAATACTAGAAATCGTAGGTTTTGTTTCAGCTACTCCTGTTAGGTTTGAACCATCTATTGCAGGTAATGTTGCAGGAAATACAGCGTCAGTTAATTTTGCTGAACCATCTAGTTTAGCAAGTTCGTTTGCTGTATTTGCGTCAGCAAATATATCTGCTAGTTCTCTAGCTTTACTCATTTTTATTCTCCTACGATTTTAAGATTTTAATTACTCTGCTACTGGTGGTGTATAACCAGTTAATGCAGTTGCTTCAGCTTGTGTTAATCCCAAGTCTAATAGCTTTTGATTGCCAGAAACTTGAGCATCTATTTTAGCTTGTGCTTCATTAGCAATTTCTTGTTCTACTATTGGTATTTGTGCTTGAATATCTGCAACAGAAATTGGTGTTGTTCCATTTTCCCAAACGATTGAATTAATATCTTCTGCACTAACAGATACTTCTGCTGTTGGATTTATTTTTTGAATTGCTCTTATTATTTTATTATCCATGTTATGCTCCAATTTCCATGACCACAATGTTTCCCATTGATGATTGTTGATTAATTCTACTTGTTCCTGCACCACATCTCATTCTAAGTTCATAAGTTAATGCTGATGTTGAAGATGGACTGTCTAAATGTGTTATTGCTACACCACTTTGCATATCATATAAAGCCATACTTAACATTCCAGTTGAGGAATTTCCTAAATTTGTACTATCTCTAAAAATTGATAAATATGTTGTTCCACCACTAGCATTATCATACCAACCAGTTGTAACATTAATTAGAATTTTACTTGAAGTTGATGATGGAGTTATAGTAACTGATAAAGTAGTTGATGCATTTGTAAATGTTGAAGATGTTGTTTGTCTTTGAGTGCTATCTGTTGCTGTAAGCACTTGCAAAACCTTACCACCACCTGCATCAACCCAACTAGGATTTGCACCAGTACCACCAGTTTGTAAAACTTGACCAGAAGTTCCTGCACCAAGTCTTTGAAGACCAGACGCATCTCTATAAACAATATCGCCTTGTGTAGTTAATGTTGTTGTTAAATCTGTTCCATCAGTACCATTAGTACCTGCTGAAGACATTTGTTCAAAGTAAGCCGTATCGGTTGGAAGGTTTCCTGTACTTGCTTGTATACAAATGTATGACGAACCATTGTACGATACGACA
>Ga0255752_10000407_pt1 | contig 54131 bp, 82 predicted proteins | sample 011ome_25_FD_179952 | JGI IMG/M metagenome (GOLD analysis project Ga0255752, IMG submission 179952) | Coastal salt marsh microbial communities from the Groves Creek Marsh, Skidaway Island, Georgia - 011512CT metaG (version 2) | ecosystem: Environmental > Aquatic > Marine > Intertidal zone >...
AAGTTTGACTGGGGTGCTGACCCTGACTGCAAGATTTGTGAAGGTAACGGAACAGTAACGAGGTATGTAGACTAATGGTAAATCTGATGATATCACGTAACAAGAACAAGGGTAAGACTATTATTGACTGGGACCTTAATGTCTACTGTCCAGAGCAATGGTATGGGGGTGAGTCCTACTGGGATCACGATCTCTGGAAGATCAATGCCCGCATATACAGGGACGAAGATATTCCTCTAGACACTGACTATACTATTACTCTGCTAGAGAAAGAAGCTAAGGCCATTGGTCTCGTTGACTGGGGAAATAGTAGTCTAGACAGCGATGACTCTTTGGATGACTGGCTTGATGCTGGCCTAGATGGCTTTATTGACTTATATCACTTTAATGAGCTATACAGAGACAAGTGCAGTAACAGAGTACTGGAGTTCCTGGACACACTGCCACGGTATCTTGAGGACGTGCCTGATCGGATGACGTGGTAAATAATTTAAATAGACTTGGCGGGTCGAGACTACTCCCCGTTGAGAGGACATCCTAGTTAGGGGTAGCTAGAGATGTTCAGGGGGTGTCAAGGGCTTTCCTACTTTCGCTCTTGACACCCTCACCAGATTTTGGTATAATCTAGACAGGAGAATAATAATGAGAAGCAAGGAAGAAAAGATAGCAGAGAAGATAGCAGACAGCCTAGATAGTGTGACCCTGAATCTAGATGAGGTTGGCTATAACCTTGCTAGAGGAATGAATCTAACATACAACAGGTTACTACTTGTTATTGAGGCTATGGAAGCAGAGAAGGAGGCAATCAGTGTCAGAGAATCTAACACCCCTCTCTTCTAGAGCACAGATTCTAGGAGACCTCTGGATGAATTACAGGGACGACGAAGAGTTCCTGGACTTCATTGAGTATAACGACTTGGGTCTTCCACTAGCCTATGCACTAGCAAACGGCATTGTAGAGAAAGCAACGTCGGCAGCAGAGACTCTAATAGATGAGACGTTCGAGCTACTACTGGGTGCCTTAGAGATACCACAGGATGAGGGCTTCGAATCATTAGATGATTTACTAGAGATTTGACATCTCTCCCCTTTGGGGGTACCGATACACATCTACATACATTTGTCAAGTCTATTACGATAACAATGTTATTACGAAGGAGTATAAAAAACCGTGGAAGTTTTATTTAGGTTTACCTTATCACTTAACAGTGTTATAATAGATAGTATGCCAAGGAACTATTTCTTTCAAATGATCCATCCTGATATAGCAAAAGAATATCATGAGGAGCTATCGGCCTTTATGCCTAATGTATATAAACGTATTACGAACCTATTTAAATTTACCGCCAATTGGAAGAAAGATAAATAATATTATGAATGATAAAGATATAGACCAGATCATTATGGGGGCATTTGTTAAAGCAAAGTGGCTACATAAGTATTTGCCATTTGAATTCAAAGCTAGATGGGATCAGTATAAGTCCCAGGGTATTACGAAGTAGTCTTTATAACCCCTATAGTAATAAACACCCTATATACAAATACCCTGCTTACATAATATCTATTGATTTAAAAAGACATTACGAACGAATGTGAAAAATCGCTGAAAGTTTTATAATGTTTATCTGTTTTGATAGATATGGACAAATTAGATAGGGATTATACCTGATTTTGGCAAATATTTGATTACGGTTTTATAACAATGTGTCCTATTATCCACTTCTCTCCACATCACTCCACTTATACATCAAAAAGCAATATGATCAGTAAGATATATATTGGTCTAAACAGCTATAGAAATAGCTCTCAGAAGCTCTGTATTCAAATCTGCGGGGGTAATACATTCTCCTGATATGGTGTTATGGTCAAAGCCGTCTATGGTCATTCTATGGCTTATGAGACCATATCTCTTTGATAATAAATCCTATAGCGACTATGGCAAAAGCAATCCCTATAAAAGGATATATTTCTATAGGGGCTGCTTCTACTATGGGTGATGTCTTAATCATTACCCTCGTCTATTGATGTGCTCAAACTAAATACCTGGCTCATTGAGATAAACTCAGCTGCCATTCCTTTAGTTACCAAGATTCCAGATTCAGATACCTCTAGGCTATCTACAGTCTCCTTGGTAAAGACAAGCCTGTTAATCTTGTTTTCGTTTGCTACTTCAACCTCATTTCCAAGGACCACAACTACTGGTTGTCCGTTTAGAAATGCTGTATTAAAATGATCGAACATTTGTTTCCTATCTCTTACGATTGCATTGTGGGCAGAAATAATGTAAGGCTCCACCCTCAACCTTCATAACCATTGTAACATGGCAAGTGTTGCATACTGTATGTATTACTTTGCTAAAATTAATTTTATCCATTATATTCCTTCGTATTGGATTATATCAAGTGCTTGCACTTGGATTACTTCCTACCGCCGAACTTTACGCCGAAGCTTTATGTCCATTTATGCAAGTATAATTAAGTATTCCATTATATATCTGTCCAGCCATCAGGGCATTGCATTTCTCGCAATACCTTTTAGGCATCGACAAAATCTTATTCACCATTGCTCTTGTCTCTAAACTGCTCAGGTGGGTGAGGCTCCCAATCATCTTCTTCTATGTATTTGATAGGTAGCTCAATCTCTTCTTCTTCATACTGGGTCATGCTTTTCCCAATCTCCCTTATATCCGAAATTTAATCCGTGCTTCTCTGAGTATACACAAATCTCATCAGGCTCTAGATATCTTGTTTGTTTATCTGAAGTGATATGGAACATCTTTGTCCCTGCCTTTACCTGGATTTCTTTTTCCAGATCGTGCATTGATACCAGATAGGCATCAATCTTAGCTTTTACAATTTGTGACATTCGCACTTACATCTTTCTCCAGTTGATAACTCTATTATACAGGCTTCATGATATCCCGTCAAGCACCAACCAAAGCTAGTTGTGCCAGGAAGTTTAGAAGCCATCCTTAGCTAATTCTTCCTGCCACTGCTCTTCTGTCCATGGCTCAAAGTTGATTGGAGTCAGGTACTCTTTTACATTTTTCCAACGAAGATACTCGTTACCCTTACCTTCTTGCTCTGCCCACTTCATCTGCATCTCAAGGATAGAGTGGATACGCTGTTGCTCGTATTCAAAACCTTTCTGGTAACCCTCTTCAAAGCCTGCTGTCTTACCATCCTCATAGAGGGTGCTCTCTGATTCAGCTATCTCGTATCCCTCATCATAGCCATCATCATAGCCAAGGGTAAAATACTCCTGGGCAAGGTCCTGCTGTTCTGGTGTAAGGTCGTCAAACCCATCCATGTCCTCTACTGAAAGCATTATAGCTCTCCTATATCCCAAGACTGATCTTCAAACAGTCTTTCATAATACTTATAGTCATTGTGCTGGTTTCCATTATTTTCATCTGTAATAATCTTATTACGAAGGATCCTTAGAATCCTGATTCGTTCTGACTTTCTTCCGTCTTCAAATGCGACCTTTAGGTCATGTGCGTTGAAGGACATTTCTCTCCTCATGTGTTGGCCAGAAGTACTGGCATTTGTCGCAACAGGGCTGTGCTATATCATTACGAAAAGCATCATAAAACTCTGGGTCTTTACGATACAGATTAGCTCTATGAGACTCTGTCACTCTGTCTATTTCTTTACGATACCATTTGGGCATACCATTACCCCAGTTCTTAATTGTAGCAGAACGTAGGGTAATTAGATTACTCATGTTCTTATCTACTTTGATACCACGAATGCGAGCCTGAGCTACCATTGCCATGATATACTCAAACAACGCTGTCTCATGTCCCTCCCACATCTTGGCTGCTGGGTGATTACGCCAAGCAGCACGTGGGTCTGGGTTATTAAGAACCTTAAGGATTTGGTATCCCTCCAGGATTTGTTTGTTTAATCGCTTGTTGTCCAGCACCTTTGCTGAGCGATTAAAGTCTTTGTATGGTAAGAATGTTTGCATGACTATATTTTACACAAAACATGTCTATCTGTCAAGTATGTTATAATAAAAATCATGGTAAAAGAATTAATTCACTTTACGATGCCAAACTCTACAGTTTGTGAGTCTATGGAGCCAGTGATCAAAAAGGTTATGGCTAATAATCCAGACCTACACTACGTCAGAATTGATGTTACGGTTGAGCACGAGCTCTACGATTACTACTCACAAAAATACCCAATTAACTACTGCCCTTCATTTCTTGGAATTGTAGACGGCAAGGTTCAGGACGGTCATGTTGGAGAAGCAACGGAGCTTATCCTAGAATCGCTCTTTAGCTAATGGATACTAAGTTTAGATATATTATTTTTGAAGATAACATCTACCAGATAACTGTAGATGATTACGATGGTAACCCCTACACCTTTGAGGTTTCTGGGGAGGAAATAGCAGCCCACTTTAGAAGAGAAAAGCTGCTTGACAGGCAAATGGAGGACCTGTATAATGGACAGTATGAATGATAATATTGATGATAACAAAAAGATGATTGACGCTGCCCTTGAGGACTTACAAAAGTTTTTGGCAAATGCTGGTAGAAACACTACTGAGGGAGAAGTTACTGCGTGGCAGCAAGGTTACATTGCTGGCATAAACCGTGCTACGGGCGTGAGTCTCTAGGTTCTATAGAAGCAGTTTCGTGACAAGAGTAGCAGTAGTGGGTGGGGCTATCTGCAACAACGGTGCAACCGCCTAGTGCGACCACGTCTTGTCTTGCAAGATCAACCATTTCTGGCGTAGGGTAGCCATATATAATTGGTGCCATATTGGTGTCTCCACAAGCAGGGCATACTATTCCATGATAATCCATATACTTTATTATAACATAGGTATAATAGTATATGCTACCGATTTACTTCGAATGCCCCGATTGTGACCAAGTATTTTCTGGAGACACAATTGAAGAGATATTGGTTAAACTGTCAACTCATCACTGTAACTAAGCAAAATAGTATATAATATACTGATGCAAGAAACTTTAATTACTTTACTTGACAATGAGTTTGTTAAAATAAGTTACTTTGATAAAAAATCAGACGACGTTGTCCTGTCATTTTCTAGCACTCCAAGGCTGGCCCAGGGAGAAGAGATTGCTGAAGAGCAGTTTGTTGGAACTCTCAGCAATAACAATGTAACTGGCATTTTTATCATAGACAAGCAGTCCTCTTATGGCAACAAGATTAACTTTGGAGAAATTGCTGCTACCATAGCTCCCATTATTATTAATGCAGAGAGGGTCCACGCTGTTGGGTATTGCATGGGTGGTTTTTTGGCAATACTAATGTCTAAAGTAATTAGCCTACACTCTGTTGTTGCCATTACCCCGCAGTGGAGTATTCACCCAGACATCCTGCCTGAGTCTAGCTACCTAAGAGAATTTACAAATCGTATAGATAGCTGGGAGGTCATAAGTTTAGAGAACAGCTTTAATGATACAACGAAATATTTTATATTTAATAGTAATGATGTTGACGATCAGTATCAAATTCAATTTTTCCCAGAACAAGAAAACCTAGAGATCTTTGAGTTTGGTCCAGCCACGGGTCACGACCTGCCAGAGGCTCTGGGTGGCAAGCTAGAAGAATTAATGTTTGCGTGTATTAATGATAACCCTAAAATGGTAGAAGATTTTATAGACTCTTATTATAAATAATATTATTATAATAATTTCTTGCAATGATGTATTTGTCTTCCTGGCCCTGAAGTGACCAGAACTCTTCTGGTGTCATCTCAGCATCTTTAATTGCATACTTAGAGTAATCATTATAAATAATTGCTAGGGATAACTCGTGCCATGTTGCTGGATGCTCTGTTACGGCTGCAGATTTAAAACGATTCTGTTTATCTTCTACACCTTTCCAGTTAGTAAGCTGGTATTGCTGATCTGCCTGCCAGGTTATTTTTTTATTGAGCTGAAAAACTCTATACCCCGACATCAATAGTCTAAAGGATATCATAAAAATTTCTAGTGAGGTTTGTGAATATGGGTCTAATCCTACAAGCTCTATAAATGATTTAGGAAAAAGCATTTGTCCTGCTCTAGCAAAATAAATCTCGTGATATTCTGAGTAAGATTTTGACTTACCATTTATTGGTTTTGGATGAACAATAGAATAATCATTCACAGGATAATCTTCTAGAACCATATCCCAACTTGATGTCATTATGCCATCTTCATACGGCTCAAGGGGCAGGATTGCTACCTTGTCTGTTCGATATCTGCCAGATATCTCTTTATAGGCTTTTATAAGAGTAGAGTCCCAGCCAGGTGCAAACTGATAATGAGAGTCAAGCTGCAAGTAAAAGTCTTCTCCCTGGTAAAGCTCCTTTGAAATGTTATATCTAACCTTTACAATTCCTGGACGAGTATCTGGGTGGTAGCTTATGGTCCTTACATTACTAAATTCAGACAGGTCTGGCTCTTCGTAATACTGAAGGGCAACCCCAAAGGTAATTCTTTCTGGCTTTATTGCATTATAAAGGGCAGACTTTATTGTGTCAATTAGTTGAGGATCATTGTAGGCTGCAATTGATATGAATATTGTTTTCATTTTACTCAAAGAACAACACGTCTGACGGGTTCTTCCCCTCTTCGCTAGGCACATACTCTAGAGTATCTTCTACATCAAACTGAAAAAACATAGGCATTGTATATCTGTGACCCGACTTTAGCTCTAGAATTTGGTGACGGTATCTGCTTGGAAACAAAAGCATGTCTCCAGCTTTAGGCTTTATCGTTAAATCAAACTCTGGAAATGATATCTCTCCACCCGAATAGTCGTCAGTAAGGTAGGATAGTGATGTGATATTATACTGATAGAATCTTTCTACAATGGCTGGTCCCCCAGAGGGAGTCTCTGAGTCGCTATGTACAGGCATTGAGCTACCAGTAAGCATGCCCCATTTTGTTAGGTGAGCTGGATTACGTGTGTATCCTTTAAACGGAATACCATACTTTTCTCCATAGTGCATAAGCACTTCAGCCATGGCGGCATTTTCGTAAAAAATTAGCAGAGCTCGTATTTCATGGTCAACATCCTCTTGTTTAAAGGTGCCATCATCATCAAGACTATCTAAATAATTAACAAATGTCTCTATATCTTTAGGGTGGACAAAGTTTTTTAGATGTGTAATCCCATCTTTAGAGTAGCCAATTTTATTATACTGCTCCATATAATTTTCATAGCTCATAAGTCTATTATATCATTCCTCATAGAGCATGTTGATGGTTTCGGGGAATGCTTCTTTAGTTAGTTTAAGAACTGCCTTTGCATACTCTTGGATTTCCCACTGTGCGTCATGCTCAATACGCTGGTCAAGGAACGTAAGGATGCCCTGGAGCGAGACAGTCCACCTCCAACGCACATACATTCCATAAGCAGGCAGGAATAGCCTAGCGATCTCTGGTGCAATGCCGTCGTCCATTGCTTCGTGGTAGACCTGTGTGCCAGCCACGACAAGCTCACAAAGCTGCTCAAAATACTTCTGGCCAATCTCTATATCTACTGGCTCTCCAGAACCCTGCTTGCTGTTTTCTGGCTTGCTACGCCATTCATGTGGTAGTGGTATATAAAACTTCTCATCTTCAGTAATGTAACGCCTAGAAGATTCATTCCAGCCATTCTGCTCATCTACATGCGTAGAGGCTACTGCATACTTCCACCATTGCCTTGCAACAAATAGTGGAGCATAGACCTCGAAGGTAGCTGCTGCATGTCTGAAAGGACTTGTGTGCTGTTCTCTCAGCAAAAACTTTAATAGTTTTGCATCTCTTTCCTCAAACTCGCTTTTCTCCTTATCGTAAGACACCCTGGCAGCATTTACTACCGCCAGATCGTCTCCTAGCGTGTCTACGAGGCGTACGTAGCCCTCATCTAGAACATTCTCTTTCAAAGCATTTCTCCTATTATTTCATCGATTGTTTTGGTTGGCTTCCAACCAATATGTGTGTTAATCTTAGTAATGTCTGGCACTCTTCTAGAAACATCCTCAAATCCCTTGCCATATGCTATGTCATAGTCTATAAATTGTACCCCAGACATAGACCTAGTAATCTTAATGACTTGATCCGCTAGGGACAAGATTGATGTCTCTTCATTGCCACCAATGTTGTAGGTTTCTCCGAATCTACCACTTTGCGTTAGTGCATATATTGCAGCAGCTGTATCCTCGACATGGCAAAAGGACCTAGTCTGAAGTCCTGAGCCATATATGGAAATGTCTTGGCCAGATGTTGCCTGCTTAATAAATCTAGGCAACACCATTCCATATTCTGTGTTTTGATTAGGGCCAACTGTATTAAAGATACGACCAGTAATAAACTTTAAGCCATTATTTTTTGCATAGTGCGATGCCAAGGACTCACCCAAGGCCTTTGACTGTGCATACGTCCATCTGGGACTTGTTGGTGTGCCAAAGATACTGTCTGTATCCTCTGTAAATGGCACAGCCATATTCTTACCATAAACCTCTGAGGTTGAAGCAAAGAAAACAGGCTTGTTAAAAGATGATGCTGTTCGAAATACCATGTCGGCATTGTTGACATTGTTGTGTATAATTTTTGGGCAATTGTCCATAGTATTGTGAACCCCAATGCTAGCAGCTAGATGAATAATATAGTCAACTTCCCTGGCCTCAGCAATAAATGACTCATAGTTTGCAATGTCAAATGGCATGAGTCTAGCACTAGTTCCAGCAAGATTATCTTTATTACCAGAAACAAGGCTGTCCATTATAACAACCTCGTGTGAGTTTTGCTCTAAAAGCTTAACAAGACTAGAGCCTATAAACCCTGCTCCACCTGTCACCAAGTATTTCATATTCCCTCGCTTACGTCTAGAAGATCAACATCGTATGTTGGTTGTGCACTATGCTTTATGACAATTACGCCTAGGTCTGTTTTAGGTTTAAGTTTTGAAGAATTATCGTATACATCAATGCCATATGCCTCAACGCCTAGGTCAGTCAGCTTGTCAAGAACTTTTTGTCCAACAGAGTTGTTCTGACTTGGATGATTGGGTTTATAAGACATTCCTATAACTGCAATTCTTTTATTCTTTATACTGCCAAGAGTTTTTTCAATCTTGCTCACAATACGATCTGGTGCACTATCGTTATAAGCCAATGCTTGCTCTATGAGTGGGACACTTCCTATGCTACTAAGAAGATAGGCTGGGTCCACTGGTATGCAATCTCCTCCAATACCAGCACTTGGATAGAAAGGCATAAAACCAAATGGCTTTGTCGCTGCAAGGCTTACTACGCTAGAAGTATCTATCCCATTGTTTTGGCATGCCTCATTAAATTGATTAATTAGGGCAATGTTGACTAACCTATAAGAGTTTTCTAGAAGCTTTGCGGCTTCTGCTTGTTCCAGGGTCTCGGCTAGCTTAGTGGTAGACACCAATGTCTGATAAAACTCATTAGCTATAGCCCTGTCTACGGATGTTAGGCCTGCAACTATTCTGCTAATATCAGAATACTTGAGGGAGCTGCCTGGGTTAATTCTTTCTGGAACATGAGCTAAATAAAAGGTATCTCTGTTGGTAAGTTTATTAAGCATTGGTAGAATCTTTGTTCTAGTAAAGCCCAGACCTACTGTAGACTCAATAACAACTAATGTCCTAGAACAGATAAAGGGCCCAGCACCCTCGATGGCAGACTTGATGTTAGAATAGTCTGGTTTATTATTTTTAAGATTGGTTGGTACAGCAAAGACAACAACGTCACAACACTGCAGATCAGAGTATTTAGTTGTTGCCTTATAGTTTTTATCAGCAAACTTTTTATTTAGTTGTTGTGTCAGTTTTTGGTTAGTATCAATACCATGCACTTCATAGCCAGCATCTAGGCAGGCGGTAGCAAGCTCTTGACCCACATACCCCTGACCCACAATGCCAACCGACTTAAAACTATACAAGTATTAATAACCTTCCTCATGGGTTACGCCATGCTTGTCATCAATATACTTGTGTGCTTTACGCAATGCCCTGCTTCTTGCAAACACATAGGTTGCAAGAACAAACACACCATTCCAGAAAAACTCTGCAATAATATGCTCATACCCAAACATTACCTCAAGCAGATGCTCTATTTCGTGTGCCACGAATTATTCCTTCCAGCTTAAACCAAGCCATAGAGACCTGGCCGTTCTTTTGATATTGACTTAGTTCTGCAAGAATACGGTCTTGCTCTTTGAGTTGCCCTGCAGTATACGCATCAGCAACAAACTTCATGTCTTCTTTAGTCTTAGCCATTGCTAAACCCACTCCATACTCATATTGTCCCACTCAACCATTATACTCCTAATAAAAATGATTGTCAAGCACTTAGTGCAAAACCAGCGTAAACGGTTCTGGGAAATGCATTTTATGCTTATCGTATAACTCTGATGCCCTACACCTATAAGTTTTTGCAGAAGGTTTGCCCATGCTGTGTAAGATTGTTGCCCATCTATCTCCACCAAATATATCCGCAATTTCACTAAAGACTACCTTCGCCCATTCTAAATCTGGAATAACAATAAAAAGTATAATTGGCATTTCTTGTGAAATTGTTTTAAGACTCTGAATCTTTTTAGAGTAATCTTCCCACTTAACAATTACGCCACCAAAGAAAAACATGTCGCTTGTAATTCCAGATAATACTATTGCAGACAGTAGAGATGAAGTGTTTGGGGTTATCCCGATGTGAATGTTTTTGGCAACAAGATAGCGAATGAGTCCCCCATATGGGTCAACTATATTGGGGAATCCATCATCACTAATAATTACAATATTTTTATCTATATTATTTTCTATGTATGCCATAGAGGTTTGAAGGTCAACCTGGACTGATCCTGAGTCCAAAGTTTCAGCTACATAGAACATCTTTTTGTTGCTAGTATCTACCCCTAGCTCACCCATCACAAAATCAACTGTTGGCTTTGTTTCACAGAACATGATATCTGCATTACGAAATAACTCTATTTGCTCTGCAGAAAAACCATTTGGTGTAGTGCTAAAAGATGATAGTGTAACTGGCACGTTATGCTGCTAACTGACTCAACCTATCGGGCTGGAACCCTGCCCACGAGTCGTTCTCAGTAATTACTACTGGTGCTGAAGAAAAGCCCATACCCAAGATCATGTCAAGGGCAGTTGGGTCTTGGGTGATGTCTACCGTATTATACTCAACTCCTGCCTTGTCCAAATACCTCTTTGTCATATCGCACTGCACGCATGCTGGCTTAGTATAAATTGTAGTCATTGTTCCTCCATTTTTTAAAATTTATAAACACTATTATACAGAATAGTTAATTAAAAGTAAATATTATATATTACAAAGTTATAACAAACTTAAAATATATCTCTAATTCTAGTTACTTTAGTGTGGTCTTTACCGAAGTCAGAGAACAGTGCCTTGTCTGTCTCTCTCTGAACAATCTTTCTTGACCAAGAGTATCCTGCATCTCCGCCCCAAGCTAGCCACATGACGTATCCCTTAGATGGGTTGGCCGAGTTACCCCAGTCCTTACCCTTCTTGTCTACCTCATGGCGTGAGAAGTAGGAATACATTCTCTTTACAGTGCTTAGCGAGAGCGTCTCTCCATTAGCCAGCTGTCTAGCTCTAGTCCATCCCACGGCAGTGCCTGCTCCCTTAGCCTTACCGTCTTCCTTAAACTTAATCGCTTTACGAGCTGCGGACCTGGCACCAGCAGGAGGAGAGTATCCTTCAGCCTTGCCCAAAATATCGTTCTCATAAACTACATCATCTCCATCTTCCCATAGATCATCAGCCTTATTAGCTGGGACACAGTTTGGAACCATGCGTCCATCTTTTTCTTTCATGCCTCTCTGGACATAGCCTTCCCAGCATGCCTTATCCATGCTAGAGCAATACTTGCAGTCTTCACAGGCAATACCTTCAGACTTGCAGGTCTCACAACCACAGTCAGCTTTGCCAAGGCCTGGCTCTTCATTACTTCTACCTACAGTTTCCCAGATAGAATCACTTTTAATTTCATTAGACATACTCGTATCTCCCGTTTTCGTCTTTGGCACTGGGGTTACGAACTCTTCTTCAGAAGCTGGGTGTGGCTGTCCAGTTGCAGATGGCATTCCATTTGCGTCCGTCAGTGACTTCTCTGGCCACTCCTCTGGATTCTTAATCCCTACGTTTTCATTAGTAACTTCAGCCTTTTCTTCAGACTGATTGATAGCATAAATTTGTGCCTGAGCCTCTTCAGCGGTGCTGTGGCAACCCATTACGGTTTTGTCATCATCTTTGAGCACAGGGTAGCCACTACATCCGTAGCTTCCCTTTGCCCCAACACTATAAGGCACTATGCATTATCCTTCTTATTATCTGTTTTTGCACCAAAATAGCCACCGATGATACCAATGACACCACCAAGGGCAGTCTGTACCAAAGTCATAACATCAGCAGAAACGTCTACTGGTTCTCCTGTGGTAGCGGTTTCAATCCCTGCAACTACGTAGTCACCTATGATTGCAATGATGATGGCAGCCATAACACCAGCTGCAAGCACAAACATGATCTTTTCTTTTAGCGAATTCATGAAAACCATTATAACATAGATTCTGGGTGTATGACCAGGGTAAATGGATCTGGAAAATGCTTTGAATGCTTAGAGAAAAGCTCTGATGCCTTGCATCTATAGGTTCTGGCATTCAACTCTCCCATATTGTGCATTATTGTAGACATTCTGTCAGGGCCAAAGGTATCAGATATGCTATCAAATAAGGGCTTAGATTTTTCTAAATTATCTACCACTATAAGCAGTATAGTCGGCATCTCTAGAGAAATATTTTTCAAAAGGGCCAGCCTATCTGAATAGTCTTCCCACCTAACCAAAATCCCACCAAATACAAATGCATTGCCATCTATCCCAGACAATATTGTTGCTGACATCACAGCCGAAATGTTTGGTGTTATGTCTACCTGTATATTTTTTTCTACTAACAAGGCTATAACCCCAGCATATGGATCTGTTATATTCGGAAAACCTTCATCACTTACGATTACTATATTTTGATTAATATTATTTAATATAATATCTAGTGCATCGTAATCATCCAAGAAATGGTCCTCGCCCACAGATTGAATTGTTGAAATAATTCTTTTACCTTCTATGTCTATCCCAAGCTTATCCATCACTTCTGTAAAACGATCATGTGTTTCACAAAATACTATGTCGGCATTTGCAAATAGCTCAACTTGTTCTTGAGAAAAGGCTTTAGGATATAGGCTAAATGATGATACGGTTATGCTCATAGCAAAATCACCCTTTTAATTTCTGGGCAATACAAATATTTAATTCCAGATTCTTTACAAGTTCTGATTGCATCGTCCATATTGCGAACAAGCGTGTCTCCTGCTAGATTAAAAGATGTATTCAACAACATAGGAACTCCAGCAATAATTCCAAACTCTCTTATAAGGTGGTAGTAGTGAGCATTATCCTTGATAGATACTGTTTGAATTCGTGATGTTCCATCATTATGCTGAAGTGCTGGAACTATATCTTTTTTATCTTTAAGAGTTTCTACGGCATACATCATATGTGGACTGTCGCTCAGGGTCGCTAGGTCAAACCACTCGCTTGCCTTATTAACCAATACACTTCCAGCAAATGGCCTAAAGAATTCTCTCTTTTTAATTTTGTTAACCTTGTCTCTACCATCTGGGTCTCTTGGGTCATAGAGTATTGACCTATTCCCCAGAGCCCTAGGTCCAGACTCTTCTTTGCCCTGGTAGAGTGCTACAATGTTTTGGTCTGCTAGTAGTTGAGCAACATCCTTGTAGGACACCTCCTTTGACTCTACACCAATTGGGATATCGTAGTTTGCGTGCTCCCCCAAGTAAAGTAAGTTAATTGGCTTTACAGATTTTTCAGTAAGCTTTGTGTATAGGTATTGTGCAGCACCTATAGAAGTTCCAGAGTCACTAGAGTTTGGCTCAACATAAAAGTTAATGTCTGGAAATTCTTTTAAATATTTATAATTATTTACACAATTTAGGAAGTATCCACCACTTAGACATATATTTGTGTTGCCCCAAAATGACAGTGCTTTACGAATAAGGCGAGCGGTAAACTCAAATGAGTCTGTTTGTGTCCTATAAGCAAGGTCCTCGTTAGATAGGTCTGAGTCTAGAATTGCTGGGTTTGCACCCTCTTCATCGAAAGCCCGTGGGTGTTCTGGGTTATCAGAGCCGTAGGCAGAGAGGCCCATGACCTTTCCTGCATTATGATAAGAGCCAAATATCTTAATACCTACAGCTGAGAATAGCTTTCCCAAGCTCATATTTCTGTCATATACAGTATAGTTGCAACCAATATCAGATAGGTCTTGGGAGCATTTCGAAAAATATGGCATGTGGCCTAGCTCCTCCTGGTATTCCTCATACTGATCTTTGTCAAACTGCTTGATAAGGTTCTTGTGAGTTGCAATAATGTTTGTTTGACGGGCAATATACATTGTTTCAGACTCTCTATATAAAGTTTCTTCGTCATAGAACGCCTGCCCAGCACCGTCAATAACCAGGACAGCTGCTTCGTCAAACTTGGAGTTATTAAATGCAACAGTTGCATGGGCCAGATGGTGGTCTTTCATCCAATGTGCTTTTGGCATGCTGGGGCTTTCAAAATGTTTTTGTTTGCCACAAGCAAATAGCAATGTATTTAGCAGCATCTCGGCATTGAGATCATATGGAAATGCCCCAACAAAAATTACATGGTTAGGCTCTAGTTCAATTCCTTTTGCAAAGCTATGCAAAACACCAGTAGTATGTTTTTGATGAGTAACACGCTCCTCTTCTTGGTAAAAGATTATCTTACCATCCTCAATTACGCACACACTGCCGTCGTGCGATAGGTTGACACCCATTATTTTCATTGTACTGTATTACCTAACTTAAATACTTCGGCACTAGCTGTTTCAATAAATGACCCCCTCCAGGCATCGTGATGAATGATACCAGAATACCAGCTAAAACCAATAAAATCCTTGTATATGTTTATTGAGCTAATCTTTTCATCTGTATAACTACTGATGTCAACAAAAATTTCTGGCTCAAATTGAGAATATTTATTGTGGTATGGATGAGATGACATATACCAAAGTTCTTTAGGCTGCTTTCTTGCCAAGATATTTCCTAGCTCGTAACATGCTCGATGATCTTGATGCCAGTCCTCTTTCCAATGAGTTATTATTCTATTAATATTAAGATTTTCGATAGCATCCTCAACATCTTTAACTAAGCTAGAAGACACAATCAGATCTCTTTTGTTTCCAATATCGACAATATTAAATCCTAGGTTTTCTGCAGACTTGGTAAGCAAATCTTTTTGAGGAACTTCGGTAACCATCACCATATTGAAAACAGTATGTCCCTCTGCTATCCAGCGAGCTACGCTGCCTCCACAAGACATCTCTAGGTCATCGGGATGTGCAGACAAAACTAAAATATTCATGAATTTAATTATACCAGAAACAAAATAGGGTATAATTGTTATACATGTCAATATTTGCAGAGTTTCAAGCATACAAAGAAAAGCTGGGGTGCCATGACTGCAAGGTTATGTATCCCCACTACATTTTAGAGTTTGACCACAGAGAGGGCAAGCTCAAAATTGATAACGTTAATCGTGTTTTGAAAAGGTATGGCAGAGATGCTGCATGGGAAGAAGCAAGGAAGTGTGACGTTGTGTGCTCAAACTGTCACAAGCAGCGAACATATGAAAGAGAGATAGCACGTGTTAATAGATGATAATTTTTTAAGTGAGCAGTCAATCCTGGATGTTTATAGCAGGGTTCTAGACAACGGCCATGACATACCCTGGACTCTAGCCTATAGCACTAACATGAAGTCAGACCCTGAAGGCTATGTTAAAGAGACTTCTGCAGTAAAGGAGTCTTACCAATTTGCGGCTGGGCTTATGCCTAATACCGTTGCGTATAATTATTTTTGGAAAGTGTTTCATGAGTTTGCCACAAAGCATAACATCTCATATACTAGGATACTAAGGGCTAAGCTTAACTGGCTTCCCAGATCAGCTGATGCTAGCCCAGAAGATTACCATACGCCACACGTTGACTCAGATGAAGAGCATAAAGTATTCCTTTATTACCTAAACAGCTCCGATGGCGATACCTTTTTCTTTAACGAAACATACCCCCTCGAAGAAGGAAGTGAGCTGACCCTAAACCAAAGGGTAAGTCCAAAGGCTGGCAGGGGCGTAGTTTTTGATGGAAACATCTATCATGCGTCCTCATCCCCGATTGATTCAAATCACAGGTGTATTTTAAATATAGACTTTATATAAAAATCCCCCACACAGGAACCTTGGCGTAGCCCAGTCAAATGGGTAACTAATCCATCCTAAGGTAGGCACCCCTTGCCCGTGTGTGGGGGACTATTTAATTATACACTACTTAATCTCAATTTGCTTTGGCTTCATGTCCTCTGGCATATTGTTGTGTAGATCAATGTAAAGAATGCCGTCATATGCTGAGGCTTCTGTTACCTCAAAATATTCTGGCAGAGAGAACGAGCGAACAAACTTACGAGTAGCAATGCCCTTGTAAATGTATTCGTCTTCGCTTCCTAGCTTCTCACCCTTTACGGTGAGGATACCACGCTCTACAGAAATATCTAGCTCACCACGGCCAAAGCCAGCAACAGCGAACTCCATTACGAAGTGGTTGTCGTTTACCTTCTTGACGTTGTAAGGTGGGTAGTTTGTTTTCTGTAGTGGTGCATTAAACATTCTGTCAATTTCCTGATTGAATGTTGCAAATGGATCCTTCATATATAGCGATACCATGTTTGTCCTCCTTTATAAGCGACTTGTGCTCCCCAATTGGGCAAGCATATATATTATATCATAAACTTAGACTCTGGCCAATCCCTAATTAAAGCAACTCCATGAGGTGCATATAAAAATTGATTAGCATAGGCATTCCAAGAATGAATGTGTGGACCATAATCTTGCTCCATAGGATTAAAAAACTTAAAAGAATACGAACCATCTCTTGCAAATATATTTCTTTGTATGTATCCAGTGTATGTGCTTGTTTGTGTTCCAATAAAGTCAGCTGCGTTAGTCATGACTAGGGCTGATAAAAATGCTAGCGTATGCCCGCTTACGATAGGCAGACTGCTAAACTCACTCATAAAATTATTTAAGATAAACCTTTCCATATTGATAGCATCGAGATCCTCGGCAAAGCCTGGGTCATCTGTGCATACAAACACTGGCAGATTAGATAACTCACCAATACTAATGCTATGATTTGCTAAGTCTACTACATGTATGTGGTCAGATCTTCTTAGGTGAATGCCATTGAAATTACCGATTGTCTGTGCAACTTTATCTGCCAGCTCTTTGTATTCCCTCTTAGGTGTTATCTGTTTTAAGACGTGGTCCACCTCTTTAGTCCTATTATAAAAAAAAGAGCTATAGTATGCATAAGCACTGTCTGAAAGTATATAGTCTTGATTATGTTTGAGGAGCTTTCTACCCATTGCAAATCTTAAATCTTCATTACCATTAGAGCTGGCATAATAGTCTGTAAGTCTATCCTTGGTAAATCGTGGCCAAAGATCTTCTTCAATATAGGATATGTTTGAATTTGGGGTATCAAAAAAGTCAGTTATCATAATTTGCTCAAATTTATTTTGATCAAAATACTCTGAATATACTGCATCTGTTCTATTTGGAAAGCTCTGTGGATGATTATATACAGAAACTTTGTATCCAGATTGTTCTAAACCATAGGCTATCTCAAGGCCTAGTAGTTGGTTAAATATTCCATTGCCTGAGGATCTTAAATAAATCATAGAGGATGGGCAGTTTTATAACATACCCAGGTTATTTAGTTATCGTGTCTTCTTGGTAGCTCCAGAAGCTCCACCAGTCTTCTTTGCTGGTGCACGAGGAGAGGTCTTCTTGGCTGCCTTAGCTGCCTCATCAATCTTAATTGATACCTCTTCTGCAATATCCCCAGCGATACGTCCGAAGGCTGGGTCCTTAGTGTTTAGGTAGCGAATTACAGGCGGTACTAGTGCTGCCCACATAGCTCCCAACACAGCAAGCCAGCTAGAAGCATCTAGCTCTAGTGGAGATACTACTCCAGAGCTGGCCATAACTGCTGTTACTGCAGCTAGTCCTGCTCCTAGTGCGTGCCTTAGCACTGACTCAATCATTGCCTTATTCATTTTATTTCTCCTTAGTGACCTTCTCATCTGGAAGGTATTGCTTTAGCTCAAGGAATTTCCCCAGGATCTTCTGTGTGTCCTCTGGGTCAGTCTCAAGCAGTTGAAACAACTCGTCAAGTGAGCCCTGGAATCCTTCGATAAAGTCAAAGGCCCACTGTCGAGATTTGGACAAGAACTGAACAAATTCTTCAGTCTCGCCAAGCTTATAGTTTTCAATATCCTGTAGGGCTTTTGTAAGCTTTGCAGTTAAAGTAACCTTGTCTAGCTCTAGCTGTACAATCTTTTCTATCGCTTTTCTATAGCGTGCATAGGTAATGCTAGTCCATACTAGCAGTCCTGCAGACGCAACAAGAATAGATATAAAGATACCCAACTCCATATTATTCACCATCAATTATCTTTCTTAGTTTAGACTTTTCAATTGTATCAGATTCTTCCTTATCAATCAAGTCTAAAATTCTATTTCTTTCTAGCTTAATTCCCTCAGCCATTATAAATGTAACGAGTTCGTGTTGTTGCGGTGTTAGTTCATTAGACATCTTCCTTACCTCCTTCTCTCATTAACATTACGATAGCCCCATTGTCCTCCAGGGCCTTCTTTACTTTGATCATATAGTTTACTGCAGCCACCTTGGACTCTACATCTGGCAATGACATAAATACTTTTTCACTTGCCCTTACGACCAAAAAGTGTTCTTCGTCAATAATGTCTACGTAGAAGTTCTTAGGCATATGGTGCGACAAAGAGTGCACTGCAGATTTCATTTTATCTGTGTACATTTTGTGTTAGCCCCTTCCAAGTGTCTGCCCAATGCTTCTTGGTACGATGTCTGTTAAACTCTCTAGACACTTTGCCATTTTCAATATAAACTCCACCCCAGACTCCCCACTCTTTCTGAGACACCCCAACTGCAAAACACTGTCTGCGTACTGGGCAATCTGAACAGAGGCTGTCAATGGCTGGTCGTAGCTGTTCGTCTTCTTCATATTTATCAAAAAATAGATTAACATCATAGTCGAGACATGCAGCTGATTGCTTCCATGTTTCCTTGTTCATGAGGGCTACCTCACAAGCTTATGTGGAATCTCCCAGCCCTTTGGACCACACTCAAAGATATCCTGAGAGTGCCAAAGACCTTCTACGAAAGCACCATTCTTTTTCATCCAGGCTGTCGGATGCGGCTTTGAAAAAACAACATCCCATCCACGCCAGTAAAGCATTTTGTTTCTGCTTACGATTTTTTCCATTTGTTCGAGAGATGTAACTAACATCTTATTCTCCATCTTAGTATCTATATACAACCAGGTCTATTGTGCTTTTCTTATCTACTAAAGCAGCTATTTTAGACAATGGTTCTTTTGGTTTACAGAAATAGATTAGCTCATCAAAGTCGTGAAGATTTGACTCTGCCCAACCTAAAGTTCTTGGCATGACCTTTGGCTTAACACCATTGGCCTTCAGCGTTCTTTCTGAAATGTTTACAAACTCATGTGCCATGTGAGTTACGTTTTTGGGACCTAAGGGAACAACGAGAAGCTCATCGTCCCCGTCCTCCATTGAGCGAATAACTCTTCCTAACGCATTGATGAAAATTTCATACTGATTAAAGGTTTTCGTCCCGTGGATCAATACCCTCATTAGTTTTCCCTTCTGTGAGTTTCTCAACAATAAAGCTTAAGTTGTTCAATTCTACATCATTAAGGGCCATTGTGTCAACCCTTTTTGTAGTATTTCCATCAACTTTGCCTTCAATAATATCTGCTTCTAACAACTGGTTGTTTACAATCCAGTAGGCCTTGTCGTTTGATATAACAACTCGTGTAGAATTTTGTTCTGAATAATTAACAGACTGAGACTTAAGCTCTTTCTGTGGCCTTGAAATCCAGGCCCAAGGGGCAACTATGTCAAAGTTATAGCTTTGTCTATAATAAAGCTGAATCTTTTTAACTTTATTATAGTTAAACTGTAGCACTGGATATATCACAGCAATGCACAACAGTGTTGCAAGTGCTCCAATAAAATAGTCCATAAGTGCTCCAATATAATTATACCTTAAATCTTAAGTGCGTTTATGATGTAGTTAAGGGTTTGTTTTAGGTTTGGAGGAAGATCTTCACGTTCCTTCTCAATCATTGCACGCTCAGCAAGAGTGACTACTGGATTTGGTTTAGTGATATCCATATTTAAGAATCCTTTTTCCCACAATACCTGCACGTCTTCAAAGAACATTTGGTCTAGACGATCTTTGATACCGCTGGTAAGTGCCTCTAGCTTGTCTGTAAAGCCATAAACAAAGTCACCACTATCTGTATCTATACCAGCCACCTCAACAACGCCAGCTAGTATTAGCTTATCTACATATTCTTCTGGTGTCATTCCTGGGTCTGGCAATAGCTCTTCAGAATCCATGGCTACCTCCTTTTTGAGAGCAATTCCTCAAAATCTTTTACCTTGGTATCTCCAAGATAGGACCAAGCATATCCTTCTTCAATCATAATTTCATTAATAGATTTATTGTTGTTATCCAGATAAACCCAACCTAAAACTCTGCCGAACTTTCCTTTGCTGCTTAGCTTCTCTGTCTTAATTACTATTGTTTCAGATGCCTTAATTGCACCTTTGAGGTATGCCTTGGCCTCAAGGCCCAGTGCTTTCTCCTCCAGATCCCGTGTGCGGCTTTCTGGAGTATCAATTCCAGCCAATCTAACCCTGGTATTATACATAATGTCAAAGCCTAGGTCAATCACGACATCAATGGTGTCGCCGTCTACTACCTTGGTTACTTTATTTACGTAATAGGTATACATTAGTTTTCTCCTACAAGCCTGTTCTCATTTAGCTTTTCCCGTTCATCAATTATTTCAAATGCAAAAGCTTCGAGCTTTTCTTTACCTACAGGGTCATTCATAATTTTTGTATAGTCGTGTGCACAGAATAGTAGTTCTCCAGACACTCCCTTAACTAATACATATGCTTGAGATTGACAGTAGTCGCACCTATCTGATACTAACAGGGTAGAGATTACCCTTTCTTCAGTGGTTTCCATATTCTATTCTACCCCTATTATTTAGATTTATCAGTGCTGTAGAAGCCACTGCCATTAAATTGAACTGCTGGCGAGCTATATACTCTAAAAAGCATAGAGTTACACTGCTCACACAAATAGCTTTTTTCTGCCTCAGAGATACCCCTGATGACATCCTGCTGAATATGACAGTCTGGACACTCGTAAGTGTAAATTGCCACACACCCTCCTATGGAAGTTTGATCTTTTGACCGACTTTGATTTGATTTGCGTTAGCAAGATTGTTTAGCCTTTTAAGCTCTTGCCACGTGGTTCCGTTTGCCTTTGCAATTTTGCCAAGGGTGTCACCGCTCTTAACAGTATACACCTTGCTAGGCTTCTTGTCAACCTTCTTTGGTGTGGTCTTTGCAGCAGGCTTCTTGTATCCTACTGGCATCTTCCTAGGTGCATTATATGGGTTAGTCTTTTTCTTTTTAGGCACCTCGTGCACTGGTGCTGGCTCAACTGGGTCATCGCTCTTAGCTGCTTGCTTGGCTGTGTCTTTGATTGACTGTGCCTCATTCATTGCCTTAACAAAACTAATAGGCTCGATAAATCCCTTGCCGTCAGCGGACCATCCATGTGTTCTACCCTTCCAGACTTCTAGGTGCAAATGCCTTCCTGTTGACATCCCACTGGTTCCCATTTTACCAATGATCTGTCCAGCCGTAACCTTCTGCCCCTTCTTTACCTGGAAAGAGTTAGGAACTAGGTGTGCATATAGAGATGTGTAGTATTGTCCGTCAATAAAGTGCCTGATTATGACATAGTAGCCAAACCCACCACCTGCTGCTGTGGACTTCTGTGCCTTGAGGACACGTCCATTAGCGATAGCGTGTACGTAGATTGGATCTTTGCCAATGCCAATAATGTCTGTACCGTTGTGGTGCTTCTTAGTCTTGTGAACTGGGTGGATTCTCCAGCCCATCTTGCTGGAAATCTTCCAGTCCTTGCCATACTTTCCCTCGATGGCTTGAGTAAATTTTGCTGCCATTATAAAAACTCCTTAAATATAAATCTATTATAGCACTATTCTGTGCCGTCAGACATGCGTGGATTGCTTAGGTGGTGATACCAGTGTGGCATTGCATACCTGGTTCCCTCAGTTACTGGCATAATCTCATGAACGTATAGGAAGTTAGAAGGAAAAAAGACTATGCTTCCAGCTTCTGGCTTAATCTTGGTATTTGATTGCCTAAACTCTATCTCACCACCAACGTAGTTATCGTTTAGGTAGCTAACTGTTGAGATGAGCCTGCTGCTTATACCTAGATCTTGGTGTGCAGGAAGATGGCCCTTGTCGTATGCCTCGTATCTAAGGATACCGTCCATAGGCTCCTCTGACTTTACTGCATTTGCTGCAAACGGATATAGCTGTGTTGAGTAGTGGTGAAAAGCTTTATCTAGTGAGCCATACAATGCATCTGCAATTTGCAAAAGTTCTTGACGATAGTAGTCATGCTCTTGAATCTGGTCATGCCTCCAAATAAAAAATTTGTAATTAAATGGCTTTTCCATGTGGCTATCGTGCCATGGCCTCCAGTCATTAACTGCTGTAAAATATCCCTCATGCTCATTTTGTTTAAACCGTTCAGCAAGCTTATCTACCAAGTCTACTATATACTCAGTATCTGGAATGATATTTTTGTAATATACTAGTCCAAGATCCTTTACTTCAAACTCTATTTGATCCATTCTTCTCCTGTTTTGCTAGATATTCTATTATATCAGAAAAGGGCTGATAATATTTTCTAGCACTGACTATTGACATATAGTGATCGTGCATTCCTATTGCCTTATAAAAGTCTTCTGGTGATAATTCTGAGTCAATCTTATAGGGTCCAAGGTTATATAAAAAGAAACGTATAGTCTCATAAAGAACTTCTGGACTGTCTTCTACTGCAGCAAATTGTTTATTTTTTTCAAACTTAAATGGATTCCAGTTATGATATGCGTATACCCTCTTATATGATCTGTAGGCCTCCCAGCCCCTCATAAATATTAAATAAGACTGTAGTGGCTCGTCGTTAAACATTTTTACATCTTCTATAAAGAATAAGTTATGCTCAAAATATTCCTTGGGAGCAAAGAACAGGTCCATCGATGTATAGTATGTTTTGACAAAGTCTTGGTGTGGAGATTTTACTAAGGGAGAACTTACATTAGTTAAAAAGTCGAGCTCTCCGTTTGGCTCTATAGAGTAATCAAACTGCGTTATGTGGTGCAGTGCCACCTCTCCATCGCTTCTACAATTGCATGGCTCTGTTACTGGAGGCTCGCTGTTTGACATTTGACAAGAGATTACGACCTTATCGTTACCAGTTTTTAGCCTTAGCTCATTATAGTCGTCAAGAATAAAAACATCCCATCCGCTAGTAAATGTCATGTGAGCATCTATAGATAACACATAGTCATAATTTGTTGACAGCGATGCTAGGTCATTTCTTACCTGAATTAGTCCTGGCCTTTCTGGGCCATAATCAATTATAGTAAGATTGTTGTATATAGATAAGTCTAGGTTGATACGCTGATGCTGAAGCCCTACAGCAAAATATATCCTTTCTGGATACGTTGCTTTGTCTATTGCTCCCTGTATTGTTCCAATTAGTGATGGATCTTCGTATGATGGTATGATGACCAATATTGTTTTATTATTTGATAACCTTTGTTCCATATTCTTGTTCCCATTTTATAACGTCCGCCTCATCATTAAGAAGTGGCTGGCCCTTAATATTAAGGCTAGTGTTTAGTAGTACTGGAACCCCAGTCTCTTCATAAAAACGTCTTAGGAGGGCATACAGGCCTGGATGCTGACGCTTATTTACGGTCTGAACCCTAGAAGTTCCATCCGCATGAACCACAGAAGGTATTTCACTTGGCCTCTTGCATACAAAAGTGTATTGCATATATGGTGATGCTGCCTTCATATCAAACCAGTCATTAGCAAATTCCTCTAGAACCACTGGGGCAAATGGCCTAAACAGCTCTCTCTTCTTAATCTTATTGACCTTATCCTTAATGTTTGGATCTCGTGGGTCTGCCAGGATACTTCTGTTGCCTAGTGCTCTTGGACCATATTCTGCCCTACCGTATACAACTGGTGCAACTCCATCAGATAGGATTGCTGCTAGTGCCTGCTCTACTGGATACTTCCTCTTAGGCATATCATATCCCAAGTATGGTCCCCTCCAGGTAAGGTGCTTTCCATAGGCTGCAGCTGCTGCTCCCAAAGAGCTTCCTGCATCTCCAGGGTTTGGCATAATCCAGACATCAGAGAACATGTCCCATAGCTTCGTATTAGCAGAAGCGTTTAGTGCACAGCCACCCATAAACACTAGGTTATGCTTGCCAGTCTTATTAACTGCAAACTCCATAAACTCCATAAGCCTTTGCTCATAGACCCTTTGAACTGCTGCTGCAATATCAAACTTATTTCTGTCATTGACCTCTTCATTCCAATCAAGAATGCCTTTGTGAAAGTTATATCTTTGACCCTTAATGCTGTCAAAGTATGAGTTTACCTTGCTGTAGTACTTGTTTGCTTTGCCATATGCTGCCATGCCCATCATGATATACTCTTCTTCGTTTGGCTTGAGCCCAAGCAGCTGTGTGAATGCAGAGTAGAAAAGACCAAAGCTAAATGGATAATTCTTTTTGTATACCTGCTTAATTCTATCGCCTTCACCAACCCAAATGGTAGAGGTATTCCATTCTCCTATGGCATCCAATACCACAATTGTAGCATCCTGGAATCTGCTTGTGTAATAGCCTGCAGCTGCATGTGAGTAGTGGTGCTTAAATGTTTTTACTGGGAGATCTTTGAGCTCAGGATGATTGATATACCTTGGGCTGTCTCCCCCAAAGCCCCCACTAATTGCAATTCTACTTTTCTTTAATAGTGGCTTTTCATAATAGGCAATCATGTCTGGCTTGCCATATCTCAATGCATCTTCAATTAGTTTATCATTAGTAAACCAATCATTCTTTTCTTTACTATACCGCTCAGCGTGCCCAGCAAAAAGAATATTGCCGTTCTCAATTAGCGACACTGAAGCATCATGTGTTGTCTCATTAATTCCAAGAATTTTCATTAATAGATATACTTTCTAGGCTTAAGTGCTTTACGATTTTTCCACTTCCAAAATCGAAATTTTATTTGCTTAATTATTTTCATGGTATTTATTATACATTAATTCTGCAGCATATTTATGGAATCCAGTTCCCCAGTGGGCACCATCTTCTGCATAAAAATAGTTTGGGCTGCCATCGTCATTATCATATAGGTAGCTCTCCAGATTAAGATCGTCGAAGTTATAAAAAGTTTTAAAGTTAAACTTATTGAATATATCCCTCATTGCTGGAGAATTGTATGATGTTGATACAAGGTTTATGCCATATAATTCCATAAGCTTTTCAAACATTGAGTATGTCTCATACAGATAAGGGGTCATGCTGTCGATTATTTCTAGAACATCCTGCGTAAAGCTAGTATTATGATATGAATATTTATCTGGGTTAACTACTGCATCGTAGTAGCCGTCTAATTTTTGGTGCAGCCTGATTCCCCTAAAGACATCTGGAAACATTATAAATATTGTATCTGGCTTGCCATAAGTATCTATATATCTCAGAATTAAGGATATGATGCCGTTAAAGCTTGCACCTTCCCTACCAATATTTATTGCATGTATTTCTTTGCCTATGTCTTCAGATAGCTTACTGGCTAACAGATTAGGCCAAATATTACTGTCATCGCTTATTCCAGTTCCAAAGGTATTGGAGCATCCAGCAAACAGCATGTGCACTTTGCTGGGGTTGACAACAAACTCTTCTGACCTATACCTTAATGAGTTCAGGACAAGGCTGCTATCTCCTTGATCATTTTTAGGCATCTTACCGTCAAAGCCATACAGGCGATCCTGCTCAGTAGGACCAAACCTGTCATCGAAGTTTTTAAGATAGTTGTAGTTCATTAGCTAGCTGCCCTTCCATGATTCAGCCCCCGTAAGCAACTCGTAGAATTTGCTTGCATAAAAATCTTGTTCTGCAATACCTGGATGGGAGTCATCCATAGCCTTAAGCATAATATCTTTATATTTACCATTATACACTAAGCCAAACCTATAGAGGTGATCTAGAAACATGTCCTCATCTATTTGATATAAATATTTTATTTTATTTCTGCCATCATCTTTGCTTGCCCTAGCGACAGAGAAAGATCTGTCCCATGTCATTGCAAAGGCATTAATGTTATTGTTTTCTATAAAGCGAATTGCAGCCTCTACCCCGTTCCACATGTCCCTTTCTGGCTCTGGAAAAAGAATAAATAAGTAGTCTGGTTTGCCGTATCGAATAATATACTCATCGATTAAATTGATAATATCTGACATAGATGCGGAAGGCTTTCCTAGATTAAAATATCCTGATGTCTTGGTGCTATGGCTTATAGACGTATAAAGTTTGTGTGCCCATAAGAATTCTTCTGGCATAGAATCTCCAAAAGTTAAAGAACATCCAGCAAAAAGAATATGCTTTCCAGAGTGGTCTGCAGTAAACTCATCACAACGAAAGCCCTCAGAGTTAATTTTATAAAAATCTTTGCTACTTAGCCCTAGCTTATTTAAATATTTTTTAGTTACAAAAAATCCATAGGAGTCTACCCAAGGACGTGAAACAGACTTATGAAATCGTTTTTCTGAGTTTTCTTTTTCATTTAGGCCAAGCTCCGTGAGCTCTGCTAGGATCAGTTCTTTGACCTGATCAAACTCTTTGTGGTATTTTTCATGGCGGCTCATGTAAACTTCATTAAGCTTCTTTGGCAAGCTAAATAGGTCCATGCAAATCTCTCCAAATATTATATGCAAAGTTATAATAAAAGTCGTGTTCTGCAATTCCTGGGTGAACAATATCGAATGCCCTCAACATAAATTTTGCAAATTTATTATTCTTGTTAATCTTTATGAAGGTCATCATGTGGGCCTGGAGTTCTTTTTCAGCAAATTGATATAGAGTATTATTCGTCTGCTGTCTTGGGTCAAGCCAGGGGCTTTGGTAAAACACATCATTAAAATTAGGATTTTGATCAAGGTACGCACCGCCCTTGAAAGAGTGTATGTCCCAAGAAAACATTATAAGTTTGATATTGTTTGTCTCTGCATATTGAATAAGAGCATTGTGCATTGGAAGAATTACAGAGTGCAGACTCTCTATTGGAATGCCTGCGTCAATTGACCTCTCTAGGTCTGGGAAATTAATAAAGATATATTCTGGATTTCCGTATAGCTCAATATACTTAAAGACTTGATAATAAATATCTAAATGGTTAAATCCTGGTCCAGCAACATTGTAATATCCGCTGGTAGGAACTTGCTTACTAATAGATTTATATACCATTTTAGACCAGGTTAAGTCAATGGGTAGCCCGTCACCAAAAGTTATGGAGCATCCAGCAAACAAAATATGAAGTTTGTCGTGTGAGTCGGAGAACTCGTCGCACCTTAGCCCGTCTGAGTTTAAGTGGTAAAAATTATCTATTGTCTCGCCAAAGGTCTCAAGATTCTTTTTAGTAAAGTAAAGATTGAATGGAGACATTAAGGCTGGCATTAGCTTTGAGTATTTCTGAGACTTACTCTCATGGACTTTGCTAAGCGGAAAATTTGTTTCTATGTAGTCAAAAAGCTCTTCCGCTTTATCAAACCATTCCGTGTAGTCTTCTCCATATTGCTGGTAAAACTCCAGAGTTGACTGGGAAGGATTGAAACCACTTAAATCTTTATACGCCTTGCTCATGTTTTTGAGCATGTGCTACCGCATATGGGTGACGCATGCACTCCCAATCTAACTGATTGCTTAGCTGTTTCCCACCAGTAAAGTCTGGATCTGCATGGTTTGGGATGCTGGTGTGCATATACAAACAAGTATGCCTTCTTCCAGACGTTACTTCCGTAATTCCATGGATGTGTTCAGAGCCAGCACTTGGGAAGAATACTGCAGAATATTTGCGTGGCTTATACTCAAAACCCTGATTCGGGAAATAAATAACTCCACCCTCATACTCGCTTGGGTCATTAAGATAGATTATTGTGCTCCACTCAATAAAAGGTTCTGGATCTTGTGCATCCATGTGTAGTCCACCAGAGCTTCCAGCTGTCCACATAGAGCCAAATGCCTTAAAGACATATATTGGATTAACAAAACCGTTAAGCTCTTTATGAACCTCGTTTGACTTATCTCCATACTTTACAAGCAAGCTCATAATTCTATCATTATATGGAAATGCTGTTCCTCCAAACCTTTCCTCATAATATTCTGGATACGGGTTTGTCTCAGATGGTGACATCTGCTCCTCGATCATTACAGCAGCATCTTCTGGTGTAATAAAGTTATCAATTATATGTATACGATGCGTCATACTTCCTCCTCTACTATTATAGCACTAATAGATTGCCTTAACTGATCCAATAAACCTTTCTCCACCAACGTCTACAATCTTTAAATCATAAGGGTCATAGGGAACATCATCTTGCTGGTAAAAAATTGGCTTAATTAAATCTGTATCAATGCCTACGCACGTTCCCCAGGCCTTTCCAATCTCAGACTTTAAGGATTCTACAACAGAGTTATATTTATGCTCTAAAGAAAACGGAACATATAGCTCTTCCAATGGCCTGAATTCTTGTATATCATCAATAATATCTGATGGCGGGGACCATAAATCAATTTGCTTCTTGAAAATATCTAAAGATAAGTATTCATTTTCTCCGTAAAACTTAAGGTGCACTGGATAGTCTAGAGACTTTATTAAGTTGCTAGAAGAAAACAATAGCTCACTATTGGCATAAGATGTTTTTTCAAAAGTTTCTGATGTTTCATAACTGGCCTCAAGAAAATGCTTATCTTTAATGCTTAGCGATGGCTTACCATATCCAGAAATTATTCCAGGATTTTCCTTAAAAAATTCAACCAGCCTGGAGTCCCAGCCTTCTGATAAATAAATCCTGTCTGATAGTATTAAGGTATACTCAGAGTGTATTTCTGGCATATGAATTGCGGTCTGCTTGAAGCTACACGGACTATTGAGTTTGTCCCAAAAAATATGAGAGTATTCAAGGTTATTTAGATGAGAAAACTTATCTTTTCTAAGCATTGGGTGCTGATCATACACAGTAACGTGAACCGAACCAGATGAGGTATTAAACACATTCTCTACTATATCGAGAAGTTTTGGGTTTTTATAAGAATATATAACTACACTAATACTAATCATTTCTCATAGACTTCCCACGAAAAATTTTCTTACGCCAGGCAAACCACTTGTAGTATCCGTGAATTCTTGTTCTTCTTTTTTCAGCTGCAAAGGTATGCCTCTCAATTTCTTTTTCAGAATCGTCCACTTCCATTTCCCAATTATCTCTTTTAAAAGGAAGAATCTGAAATAGTGGGGTTCCCTTTGGAATAACTCCTCTAAAGCCTTGCTTTAAGAAAAAAGCAATAAAGACAGGCAAACCCCAAATATCCGATTCGACGATTCCCGACTGGACAGTAAATGGCAAATCATATCTATTCATTGGGTGTGTAATAAGAACAGAGTATCCTGGCGGAGTTTCATAATACCAGCCCATCTTAAAGCCATAGTGAATAGGGTGATGTCCTTCTGGAACTGGCAGCTCAATAGTTGGTCTATGATCTACAATCATATTCTCACCGTCCCACCACAAAATTGGTTTACCGTCATCGTCAATTTCTACGTGTAAATCATCTGTCAGCATGTAGTGATATCCAGCTGTCATAGCATCTAGGAATGGCGGACACTGTTTGGTAGCAACTGTTGCACCATCTGTGCCAATATAGTTTACTGGATGAAGAGTTTTTTCGCTATTAGATTTATGATGCTTTGCTAAAGTTTTATACCATTCTGGCACGTGCATAGAAGCAGGCTCTGGAGGAATTAAGCCATGCTCTTTATATTTAGAATGAGCTGGTGTAAAAACAATTTTTAACAAATTGTCTTCCACTATCTATACTCCTTCTTAGAACGAAATTTATTTTTATAACCATTCATAAAGGTGCTTCTAAGGTTAAGTCTTTGGCTATTGAACAGCGTTTTTGCATCTGCTGGATCTACGACTTCAGAGCTCCACTCTTCTCTCTTAAATGGTATTAGCTGATACAGCGGTGTGCCTTGCCTAATTGTGCCCTTAAACCCCTTCTTTACAAGGAAAGAGACGTGACCATCTGATACAAATCCATCTGTATCAATCAGTCCTGTAAAAGCCCACAACGGCGAATCATCTGTGTGATATGGGTTAGTAAACAAAACGCTGTATCCTGGGTCAGTTCCCACAGCCCAAGTTGGCAAAATTCTAAATAGTTGTTTATGGTATTTTTCTGGATCAATCGGGTAGTTCTCATACTGCTCTGGTGCATGCGTAGCAAATAAGTCAGCCTTTAGACTTTGTAAAGTTAGTGGTATTTGCCACTCTAGCTTTTCTGGATTCGTAGCATCTAGGTGGATATCACAAGGTGCCACAATCATGTAGCCTGCAGTCATGGCATCAAAGATAGGCATGCACCTTTTAATTGTAGATGCAGCTGTTCCAGACTGCGGAATCATTTCTGCATCCCCCTTGTTCCCTGGCTGAGTTTTATACCACTCTGGGACAAGCCTTACTGATGGCTTTGGTGGTGGCACGAAATCCATAGTTTGTTCACTAAATGGATAAAATCTAATTGTTGGCATACTGCTCCTTAATTCTATCTACTATTATAGCATCTCCACGAAATGTCATATCAAACATGGGGTCTCCTCGTCTTGGAATACCAAGCTCATGATCCTCCATGTGGCTACCAGTATTTTTAAATTTAAAATAAACAAAATGCGGCTGTAACAAATCTGCGTCTCTTGGTGGCTGATGCCAAAAATCAGTTTCTTTATTAATTAAAAAGGCAGATTCAACACTTGGCTGTAGGTATGTTACTTCTACATTTGCATCTATAAACCACGGCACAAAAAATTTATAAGTTCCTTCAAAGCAGTCTTCTTGTTCTGGCATTGAATAACTAGTGTTATAGTATTGCCTCATCCACAACCTATCTACATGGTAAAGGGGCTCGTCTCCTTGTTTTAAAAGAAACATATCTGCTGCTAAATGGTATCTAATGGTTATTTCATCCCCATTAATTGATAGCAACGATGGTTGATGTCCAATGTTTTGAACATAGTTATTTAAGGGCTTAACTATAGAATCTTTATACGGACCGTTCAAGACCTCTTGGTAAGACATCCAGGATGGCTTTACCATTGATTTAAAGCTAAGATCTATAAAGTCTGGATCTTTTGTTTCATACCAGATCTTTTTATTATCTATCGTGCTATGCGTATCATGAATCATTTTCTTTTCCATAGAGCCTCCTGTCAGATTCGAACTGACGACCTACGCATTACAAGTGCGTTGCTCTGGCCAACTGAGCTAAGGAGGCAGTGCGACCTGGATGGGACTTGAACCCACGACCCCCACCGTGACAGGGTGGTGCTCTAACCAACTGAGCTACCAGGCCTAAGCTCCCCTCCGTGGATTCGAACCACGAACCTTAGAGTTAACAGCTCTCTGCTCTGCCATTGAGCTAGAGGGGAAGGTATAACTAGTATACACTATTCAGATAAGAGTACATGTTCTTGTAAAACTCATCTGTCGTATATCCAAACCTATTTGAGAATGCAGTCTTCCACGAAATGCCACGACCCATATCCGACATAAAACCAATAAATGTTTCATATGATGAAGTGCCAATGAGGTATTCTACTGCAAGACCTCCAAGGTCATATGCTGCATAATCATTTATGAGGTGCCTAGACTGTGATGTAGAGCCTACCTCAAGAAGAGTATAGATGCCTACAAGATCTGACTCACTCATATTATTAATTGCATTCGCAAGGCCAAATCCATACTCGGTTGCCATCAACCTAGTGGCGACACCTTTTGAGCCTGCCACCATTGAAGATCCAGGGTTTGCCACGGTGTATCCAAAATATTTCGCTGACCCTCCAGAAATCCATAGAGGATTATTGCTTGGTGTTAGCCCAATACTTGACTGAAGGCTCTGAAAATATTTTTGAACAATTGACTCTTTTTGCCAACGAATAGTCCTGTCATCAGTTTTGGTTGACACGCACAGATAGAAAACTTTTGGCTGTGCGTCTCCTGGACCGCAATCGCTACCCCATGGACCATTGCCAATATAAGACACCCAGGTTTCTCCAGTAGGAAGCCTACCACCATAAGTTGCCATCATTTGGTCTGCCCACTCCAAATCATTTACCGTAAACAGGACTGCGTGATAATTATCAATAATTCCGATGTTGTGGTCCCAAATACTAACTGCATCAGACAGGGCTTTCTCTAGGGAGTTTTCCTGAGAACTTGACATAGATGGTCCCACCAAAACCTGACTATCTTCAACGGTAAAAGATCCATCTATCTGTGTTCTAAAGCTAGCATAAGCAAGATTCGCAACGCTAATCTTTATTTCTTCGGGCTCCTCGGCTGGAGGTTCGCTCTCTGTTGGTATAGTTTCTGCAACCTCTTCTTTTGCAGGACTTGATAGCTGTGTAGATGATGAGCTTTCTGGCTCTACCTTCTCTTCAGAGCGTGGCGAATCAGGCTCTACGGATAGCTCCTGTGTGACCTCTTCTGGACTCTTAACAGCAGGAGAACTAGTCTCTGCTGGAGATGGGGTAGCCGTGTCTTCTTGTACTGGTAGCAAGGGATCTGCTAACCTAGTTGTTTGAGAAAGCTCCTGATCTATTACTGTCGAACACCCAGAAACTAAAAATAGCGGTATGGCTACTAGAGCTGCAACAGCTTGATTACGTGTTGGCAAGGGTCTCCTCCATTTTCCCACTCTTGCTCTTCTTCTTCTGTCATATATGGGTCTCCATTGTGAGTATTGCAAAATGGCTCGCTAACCCAGCCCTGCTCAATGCCCTCACGGAGCCACTCAGAGAATTTATTTTCCATGTATAAATTATATACTAGGTGTGTAGGTTTGTCAACTACCAGGATTTGTCATAAATTTTAGGTAGTGGGAAATAGTGCTGCTCCCAAAATGGCTCATTCTCCATGTTAGCATTTAAATAAGCTTCCTGCTGAATTACTTTTAATGGTATGACATCATAGGCAATTGTAATTCTTTCTCCTGGCCATTCCCAAGGACCCATGGCATGCTGGTAACCAACCATAGACATTACTGCACGATTATTCTTGTTGTGGTTTACCTTCATCTCACCGTTTACGTCGTAGTGCGTAGTTGATGGCTCTGCATTTACGGAATAATATCCATGAAATGCTGGCACCCTAATGTTTGGATCTAGGTGGTCGTGCCACTCCAGCTTGGCACCCTTATCAATGCTGTTAATGTTAAACCAAGCTTGGGCCATCCACTGCTCAGAGTTATAATCAATTTCATAGTAGTCACAGGCCTCACGTGTCATGTCAACGACTGCAGAGAATAGTTCGTGCATAAATGGATAATACATCTGGAATGCATTATACTCTCTTGACTTATGTGTTGAAAGGGACTTTGAATAAGTAAAAATATCTGTCTCATCATCGTGTGGTCTGATGCCCCACATTTCCAAATTTGCAATTCTTTCATACTCTAGCTTTAGTCGCTCTGCTGCGTAGTCTAGATCATTGTCTAAAAATCTTTCAAAAAACTTTTGAGGTTTTGAGTTTTTATCAAAGTCCCAGTCTTCTGGGCCTTGATAGTTATGCTTTGACATTTCCATTGCTTCTCTTTCTCTAGATATAGGAATACCCTACCAAACATTATACACTATTTGGCAGGGTATTGCTATACGTTAGTCTTGGTTTTTATCTACTTTGGCAAAAGCAGCATTAATCTCATCCATTGTAAGCTTGCCGTCATCCAGAAATGCTCTAGCGAGCTTCTCAACAACAGTTGCTACTCCAAGGATACCTGCCATCATTACTGCAGATAGCATATCAATACCAACTACAGCACCTGCACCCAGGACACCAAGTCCAGATGCAGCAAATACAGCAGCGATTCTCCAAAGGACGTTCTTCAGGGTTTCCCAACCACCAACAACGCCCATTCCGTTCTCGTCTTCCATACTTTCCTCCTTATTCCTTAGGGTTTCTAAGCCTAAAAGTGATTATCCACAAAGCAAGGGTTCCTAGGATTACGTAGCCAGTAACGGTCTTCGCTGATCCCTCCAAAACAATCCATGCCACAAACATACCAACTAAGGTCCACGCCTCAGATACTACATCTGTAAATATATTCTTGATTCCTGTGAATAGTTTCTTTATGAACTTCATTATATTTTCCTCCTAGCACCACCAGATGGAGCTGAGGCTCCAGCAGATACTGCAATATTACCTGCGATAACAGATGCTACGACAATCTCTTCTGCTCGCTCTCGCTGTTCAGGAGCAATGTCAGCACCAATATTTCCCAAATCATTCATAACCTCTAGCACCTGTCCAGCCACAGCACCAACTACTGGAAGGGCAGCAAGCTCTTCTGGCAAGTCTGGGTCATCTGCTTCTGCAGCTATAGCAAGCAATACAAGTGCTGCCTCATACTCTTCTGAGTCTTTCTCTGCAGTTGCAAACTTATTCATAGCCATGACAGTTAGCTCTCCTGCTAGCTCAAGGTTTTGCTCTGCATTGCCATCGTCCTCAACTATTGCCTGAAGCTGATCAATCTTGTTTCTTTGTTCTTGGATAGTATCATTAGCATCTCCAAGCTGCTTTACGAGAGTATCTATCTTTGCCAGTGCATCGTCAAGCTGCTTCTTGGTTGTGTCATTCTTAATCTTTAGCTCTTCTATTTGTCCAAGTGCCGTAGCTAGCTTTGCCTCTAGCTCCTCTACCCTTGCCTGTGAGGCTGCTAGCTGCTTAGTGAGATCAGTAGACTTAGCTCTTGCAATCTCTAGATCCGATTTTGACTTTGCCAATGTTTCTAGGGCAGTTGCAAGCTGTTCTTCTGTGCTTGTTACTTTACCATTTAGCTCGTCAATAGTTGTTTTAAGTATGTTAATAGTTTCTTCCGCACTAACTAGTTCTGCTTTTTTGGCCTCTATGTCTGCATTGGCCTTGGCTAGTGCCTCTGTTAGCGAGTCTATCTTAGATATATACCCTGCAATTGTTGCATTACGATCATCTATGGTTATTTTATAAGAGTCAATTGCTGAATTAAGATCGCTAATGGTTTTGTTTTGGTCTTCAATTACTGCTGTTTGATCTGCAATTACAACCTCAGACCAGGAAACATACTCTTGGTATGATGTATTAATTGAATCAGCAGTCTCGCCTAGAGCTTTATAGTCATCTAGCAGCGTAGCATAGAGGGATGAAAGCTGGTCATACTGTGCCTGGAGTGCATCGTAGTCTTCTTGGGATACTGCTGGCTCTGCTACCACAGCACCTCCAGAATGCCAGATGGCACGCTCATAGTCTGTGCTACTATTTAATCCAAGGGTAGCACCTACACGCCAACCACCACAAATACTAGGCTCTGGATTACACCAGGTTCCAAGGTGCCATGACATCCTAAGCGGGTCGCTCATTTCGCTGGTATCGGCAGAGCTTTGATAGATTGATGCTGTTGGTGCAAATCCCATAGACTGAGTTGGGTTTAGATACCAGTAAGTGCCATTGTTTTCTACTGTTTCGTTATATCCAGTCTGAGAGAAAACTACGCTGCTTTCTCCAGCTGCCAATAACATATAGGTATCAGAATTGGTTGCTCCTGCTGCATAAAGAAGAGATGCACCAGTACAGCTGTCATAAATATTTTGTAGGGTATCTGTCTCTCCATAAAGACTTGACCAGCACAGAGTCCATCCACCATCAATTAGGGTTTGCTTAGACACATTTGTCTGTGGTCCAGATGGGTAGTATGAGGGTGCATTTGATCCACCTGCTGGTGTTGCGATAAGCACAACAGCCATCAGGGCTGATAAAAGTATAAACCTAAGCTTAATAAGTTATCACTCCTAGTTGGGGTAGCTAGACGTATTCTTATACTATTATAAGTGATTATATAAATAAATAGGGGCATAGCCTCTTGACCATGCCCCTAAATACCGCTTATTTAGTGCTAAAACTCCCAGTCATCATCTGACAAAGCTTCGTGCTTACCAATTACGTAAGACGAACCAGAGCCAGAGAAGAAGTCGTGGTTCTCATCTGCGTTTGGAGATAGTGCTGCTAGAATAGCTGCACTTACCTCAGACACCTCTTTAGGGAACAGTGGGTCAAACCCAAGGTTCATAAGAGCCTTGTTTGCATTGTAGTGCAAGAACTTCTTTACATCTGGTGTTAGTCCAACCTCATCATAAAGATCAGCAGAGTACCTAACCTCATTCTCATATAGCTCCATTAAGAACTCGTAGGCCCAGTGCTTGATGTCATCCTGTCCTACCCAGTCTAGCTGATTATATGCCTTCTGGAACTTGTATCCAATGTAGTATCCGTGCACTGCTTCATCACGAATAATAAGCCTAATAAGATCAGCAGTGTTTGTTAGCTTTGCCCTGGAAGACAGCCACATTGGCCAGTAGAAGCCAGAGTAAAACAAGAATGACTCTAGGAAGGTAGATGCAATCTTACGCTTCAGTGGGTCATCCCCCTTGTAATAAGACAAGACAATGTCTGCCTTCTTTTGCAGATACTCGTTGTCTTCAGACCACCTGAAGGCATCCTCAATCTCTTGTGTAGAAGTTAGAGTAGAGAATACAGATGAGTAGCTCTTAGCGTGGACGGACTCCATGAAGGCGATGTTGGTAATAACAGCCTCTTCATGCTGGGTAATTGCATCGGGAATGATAGACATAGAGCCTACAGTACCCTGAATGGTATCCAGCATTGTCAGGCCAGTGAAGACCCTCATAGTTAGAAGCTTTTCGTTATCTCTTAGTGTGGACCAAGACTGAATGTCATTAGACAGTGGTACCTTTTCAGGTAGCCAGAAGTTCTGAGTAAGACGGTTCCATACCTCCAGGTCAATTGGATCTTCGATTTTGTTCCAGTTTACTGGTCTTGTTATAGCTGACATGATACGCATCCCTCCATTTCTGTTCCTTCTAGTGCATTCTGTCTAATGCGGATATAATAAATAGTTTTAATACCATTACGCCATGCGTAAATCTGTGCCCTGTTTACGTCACGTGTAGTAGCAGTATCCTTAAAGAATAGGGTTAGCGACATACCCTGGTCAATATGCTGCTGTGCAGCTGCATAGATATCAATAATCTTTTCTGGACCAATCTCATAGGCATCAGCAAAGTATTCACGGTTGTCGTTGGTAAGGTATGGTGCTGGGTAGTAGACACGACCCATAAGACCTTCTTTACGAATCTCAACCTGAGAAGCAATAGGATGAATTGAGCTAGTGCTATTGTTAATGTAGCTAATTGATCCAGTAGGTGGCACAGCCTGTAGGTTTTGATTATAGATACCGTGCTTCATTACGAACTTCTTTAGACTCTCCCAGTCTTTCTTGGTGGGAATTTCAATCTTGGCTTTGTCAAAAAGCTTAGATATTTTCTTAGTCTTAGGTACCCATTCCTCATTAATATACTTGTCGAAGAATTCCCCCGTAGCATACTTGGAATTTTCGAAGCCTTCAAATGCCTCGCCCCTATCCTTTGCAAGGTTAGCGGACGCTTTGAGTGCGTGATAGAGTACTGTGAGGAAGTAAATGTTCGTGAAGTCAAGCGACTCTTCGTCTCCATAGTGCATTTCCTCCTTTCCGAAGTATCCGTGCAGGTTCATTTGGCCAAGGCCAATAGCACGGGATTTCTTATTGCCCTCTGCTACAGACATAACAGAGTCAATGTAGGACAGCTCTGATACCGCTGTCAAAGACTTGATAGCTACCTCAATTGTCTTGCCAAAGTCTGGAGACTCCATAGCTTTAGCAATGTTTAATGATCCTAGATTACATGAGATGTCTTTTCCAATCTCCTTGTAGCTCATATCATTGTTGTAGGTAGTTGGTGTGTTAACCTGAAGAATCTCAGAGCACAGGTTAGACATATTGATACGGCCCTCAATAGGGTTTACATTGTTTACTGTATCTTCGTATACGATGTAAGGGTATCCCGACTCAAACTGCAGCTCAGCAATACGCTGTAGCAAATCACGAGCCTTGATCTTGGACTTCCTAATCTCTGGGTTATCCACCATCTCCTGGTATAGCTCTGTTACGGAGATGTCTGACATTGGCTTTCCGTATACCCTCTCAACGTCGTATGGGGAGAACAGGTACATGTCTTCTCCAGCCTTGGCTAGCTCCATAGTAATGTCTGGAACTACAACACCAATAGAAAGGGTCTTGATACGAATCTTCTCGTCGGCGTTCTCACGCTTGGTGTCTAGGAATCGCATGATGTCTGGGTGGTGAGCGTTTAGGTAGACGGCTCCTGCACCCTGACGAGCTCCTAGCTGGTTTGCATAGGAGAAGCTGTCCTCCAAAAGCTTCATCACAGGGATGATGCCTGAAGACTGGTTCTCAATCTTCTTAATTGGAGCACCTAGCTCACGTAGGTTGGTTAGATTAAGTCCTACACCACCACCACGCTTTGAGAGCTGTAGAGATGAAGAGACTGCACGAGCAATAGACTCCATGTTGTCTTCAACACGTAGCAGGAAGCAGGACACAAACTCTCCACGCTGCTTCTTACCAGCATTCAGGAATGTTGGAGTAGCTGGCTGGAAACGATTAGTGATAACCTCATCAATAATGTCTTTGGCAAACTTCTTGTCGCCACGAGCAAGCATCAGTGCGTTCATTACGACACGGTCTTCGAAACGCTCTAGGTATCTGTCTCCAGCAAAATTCTTTAGTGCATACTGGGTGTAGAACTTATAAGCACCCACAAAGGTTGGGAATCTAAACTTATATGAGTAAGCATGCTTGAACAAGTCCTTTAGTGTCTCTGGCGAGTACTGGTCAAGAACAGCCTTGTCATAGTAATCATTATCTACTAGATACTCTAGCTTCTCTTCAATGCTGTGAAAGAATACTGTGTTCTGATTAACGTGTTGTAAGAAATACTGCTTAGCTGCCTCCTTATCCTTGTCAAACTGAATCTTTCCGTTTGCATCGTACATATTAAGCATTGCATTGAGCTCGTGGTAGCTAACCTGTTCCATATAGTATCTCCAACCTTTGTTTTACTAGTTCTATGTCTGAAGGCGTGCCCGTGATTTCTACCCTGGCAATAATAGGTACGCCAGTTTTAGCAGAAATCATATCCGCTGCCTTGCAGTAATGTTTGCCAAAGTTTGTATTACCAGTGCCTATGACACCACGCAATAAATCCCTATTGGCAGGATTGTTAAGAAAAACCCTTACAGGTTTTGGAATTGCAGGACCTTCAGCCCCGCCACCGTAGGTTGGCACAACCAATACATACTCGAAATCCACGCTGAAGTCCCTAGCATCGCTAGAACGAACTGGGATACGAACTCCATTATTGGTTACCTTCTCTACAAATCTTTTAGTATTTTCTGAAACATTAGAAAAGTAAACAAGGCGGATTGGTAGTGACACCAATACCTCGCTTTCTAAATGACATCAAATTGAGCCAAATACTCTTCTATTTTCTCTTTACTGGGCTTATATTGTATCACGTTTTTAGGAGGTTCTGCAACATTATCTTTAGGTCTATCCCTAAATGTATGAATCTCTACTTGATCGTTCATGTTACGAGGCGTGTGAGAGATAGCTCCATAAACAGCACCACAGACGGCATCAGCCAAGTCCTTAGACGATTTGCGTGGGTGGTCTACTCTATTTTGCTTTACAATCTTTAGCTCTGTAAGCTCTTCAAATAGCAGGTCAATGGCTGGCATGACTAGCCTATCCTCATAGATAAGCATGGCCATATCCTCGTAGTGCTTCTTTGCTACAGAGACAGTATCTGTTCTCATTCCTATAGCTTTTAGCTCATTCTGGATATCAAAGGACTGCCACCTGTCAAAGCTTACCTGCCCGATATTAAATCCAAGTCTGCGTAAGTTTTGAATCCACTGCTTTACTTCTGAAAGATCCACTGGTCCCTCTATCCTTGGCTCCCACCAAGCAACAGCATCCACAACTACAATTGGTGCAATCTGCTCATAGTCTTTGACTACCTGAATGTTTACCCACTTCTCTACGTGAGCAATAGCCACAGCACACTTGTCATGCTTTTGAGCAAGGTCTGCGTGAACATAGTAAACCTTGTCTGGGTCTGGCTTAAACGTTTCTTCAAAACGACGCACGCTATCTATTGGGTTTCTAATCGACATAGCCTGCTGCACCTTATCCCTTTGCTTAAAGAATGCGTCAGAGGCAAACGTTGGTATGCAGGCGAATCTCTGCATAGCATCTCCCATATCGGTAAAGAATGCTAGCTTAAAATCATCTATCTTTCTAGTTGGGTTTACTACCCATGTTGGTCTTTTGAGGGCAAATACTCCTGGATACTTATAACTAATAATACTATCTTCGTCCCACTCAATAGTCAAAGAGTTGCCAGCCTGATCCTCTGGCAAGTCTGGATTCATGACAAAGGTGTGTGTCTTTGTAACTACCTCTTTGTCTGCGATTACATCGTCATAACGTTGAGAGATAAAGTCTCCTGGGTACCTTGGGAATGAGAGCAATGCGACCTTGCCCAAATCTGGATAACGAGAGTCTACTGAGGCTCGGAAGGCCTTGTAGATGTTATCTGCAGTTTTGCCTTGGTCATTGCCTGTGCCAACCTCGTTAGCAAAACCAGAGATCTCGTCCAGTACTGCCAGAATAAGGTTGAGGCCCTCGTGGGATTCTCGTTCAGAGTGTCCCGAATAGACAGTGATACTCTTATCAAACTCAATACTCTCAGCTTTAGCATAGAATTTGCCAGCAAACCAAGGCGACCGTTCGATCTTGCTCTTAAAGCCCTTAAAGAAAACGTTCTTGGCCTGCTGAGCATTAATGGCAACATTAATAATATCAATAGCATCTCCACTAGGTTTACCGAAATAACGAGCAGGGTCTTTAAGACACAATAGCTTATAAACGATATAGCTACACGCAACTGTTGATGTAAAATCTTTACCACTTCCCTTTCCTAGTTGGAGAATGATTTCATTCTTAGTATATTTATTGTAATAGCGAGACCCCTCTTCAGTGCCCATCATGTCAATCAGATCTTCTTTACGGAATATCTGGCTCATAGCCTTTACGATATCATACTGTGTATCTGAAAGTGGTGGCTGTCCTAGATAGTCCTCTCCCTCGACAAATGTCTTAGCATCTACTGGTATCTCATCAAAGATATCAGACTTGAGGGCATCGAGGAAATCATCAAACATTATTCAGATACCACCGTAACTGTTTGCCCCTGCTTCATTGCGGAGGATAGCCTGCTCATAATCTTGTCTCTAATCTCTGGATGCTCTGCAGCAATATCCTTTAGTATTCCAATAAGAACTTCCTGGCGTGATTCAATCTCTAACATCTCTTCTGCTAGCTCTTTGTTCTCTAGCAAGCCTGCTTTTTGTAGCATGTCAATTCTACGAGACTCTAGGTCCATAACAAGCTTGATGGCACCAGACTTAGCATTTAGATTAGCTGTCATGGTAGCTTCGTCAATAACCTCATAAGCTTTTTCTATCAGCTTTGAGTAGTGGGTATCAGCTACAACTAGTGCCTCTTTGGCCCGTGCTCGAATAGCTGCATTGTCTGCAGCCATAGCCTTCCACTCATTTAGATAGGCAACAACCTTCTGTCTTGGTATAGACAGCTCTTTGGATATCTTTGTTGGCTCACTACCTTTCAGGTATTCGCCGACTACCTTATTTACCTCATCTAGATGACCAATTAGGTCTTCCTCAGTTGACACGCCTTGCTCTCTTTCCCTTTTGCGGAACTCGCTTTATGCGATCTTCCTTAAAGGCACGGAACTGCTGGGCCTTTCCCCTAAAAATCTCAAAACAGTCTACCCATGTTGCACCAGTAAGGGTGTTAGTGGTAACTCCTTTAAATTTAAACTTAGTTCCGTATTCACCTTTTACTTTAATTATATCACCTGCATTGATAGCAAAGCCATCAATTTCCATATATGGCACTGTCTCCAGTCCACTTGGCTGTATAACTACCTGCTTACGCCTACCCATGTCTCTCCTTAGCGATCTTTAATAGTACAAGGTATCCAATTAAATCATCAATGTCATTATCTCCAGGGTAGTCTGTTCCCCTTGCAAACCTAGACAGCTTGTCGTCAATGCGTACCAGGAGCTGCTCTACTGGGCTTGACTTAGAAAAAATACGAACAGGATCCAATGCCGAATCACCATATGCTATATTCTTTTCTTGTAGCATAATGCTGATATCTGTACATACCCTTACGATATCATTTTGTGTCATCTGCGTGATTTCCTCAATCCAAATTTGGCAAGATATACATAGATGGTCTCTACGCTAACCTTGCACTCCTTTGCAATCTCTTCTGGTGTCTTCTTATCAAAGTGATATCTTTTACGAAGCCACAATTCATTTGTATATAGTTTACCAGCTTTAGCCATTTTTGTCAACCACCTTGTCCCAGTTGTTGTGTGCATAGTGACCAATTCCAATTGCATCTGCGACATCATCGTCGGTAACTTGCCTGTCATAGTTAATTTCAATAAGCTTAATGGTTCTTTGCTTTCTCATATCTCGCTCAAGCTTCTTATACCAAGACTTTGTTTTTCCTGGATGGTCTTGAGTAATCTTAAACTGTTCTTCTTTGGTAAGTCTTTTATTGCCTAAGTAGCTCTGCCATGTGATAGGGTTTACCGCTCCAGCTAACTTGATACCTGCCTGAGCTGCTGCACCAAGCAGTGCACCCTGGACAAGAGCAAGGTCTGCTGCTGTCTTTGGGCTATTCATAAATACAGTATGCTCAATGATTAGATTGTCAACATCTGGAAACTCACCAAAAAAGGCTATACTTTTACGAGCCGCATCTGCAACCTTGTCATATACGTTATTGCCAGAAAAATTAATCTTGCCATAAGACATAAGAGAGCTGTCTTCAAATACGGCAAATGCAAGACTGTTGGTGCTTGCGTCAATAGAGAAAAACCTATTCTTCATCTTTAGTCATCCTTTTTAGCTCCCGAAGCACAGCACGAACTTCCTTAGGGTTAACGTTACAGATATCACATAGATCATCATCATTATATATTGATAGTGGCTTATCACAGGACTTGCACCTTCTGTCCTTGCCTATTCTGCGTTGCTGTCTAGTTTGAACATACCGCTCAGCTATCTTCTCTCTAGTTGCGTCTTGACGACACTCTGGAGAGCAGTAAATTTGATAAGATACGCTGGTTTCGAAAATGTGGTCACACCAGCTACAGTGCTTGCTTTTCATCTAGTGGCTCCAAAGAAAGTAGTTTTATGTCTCCCTTGCCAGCCACGTCACAAGTTGCCCTAACAGGACAGGTCTTGCATATCTTGGAATTGGACCTATAGTTTTTCTCTGGCAGGGTTCTGTCAACCCATGCCTTACGAACAGCCCTCATCCAGTCAAATGTCTGGTTTACCCACTTAATATAATAATCGCTTATTTCAACTGGCAGAACCAGTAGCTCGTGATTATTTTTATTCTCATAAATAAGCACTGCCTCTGTCTTATTTAGAATCTTCATGTAAATAAGCAGCTGAACTAGGTGGCCTAGCTTTGGCTTACCTGCTGCTTTACGATACTCAAACCCCTCAGACGGCATTGTCTTGATTTCTCCCAGGAGGTCTTTACCCTCCCAGTCTAGAATGACATCTCCGAATCCAAAGATAGGTGGATCATTACTAGTAATCTTAAACTCAGCATCTTTTAGTATTCCAGCATCTGCCATAGCCTGCTGAATTCTTTCGTGAGACTTGGTTCCATTGGTCATGTTAGCACCGCCATAAGCATCAGCATTGTCTTCAAAGGTTGCCCCGTCAAAAGCAATGTACCAATACCTTGGGCACTCTCCATGAGAGAATGCGATGGTGCTAGGTGCAAAAGTTTTCTTCTGTGTGTGTTTTGGAACACGCTTTACGATATACCCAGAGTTAATCTTTTCAATTAGCTCATCGGTATTTAGGAAGCTTTTCTTTTTGGCAGCTAGCTCTGCCTTGAGCATTACCTCATTAAGTAAATTCTTAGCCATCATATTATCGGGCAATATACTTGAGTGCTGCAACTAGCTCATTAATAGCATCTGCAGCGGTGAAGTATATGTTCTTCTTTGCCCTGTCTCCTTTTTCTACGTTAACCATCCAGGTTGCCTTTAGAGACATCTTGGCTGCAATTGCTTGCAACCTTACGATCTCAATGGTGGCTACCTGAATTGGAATATCTGGCTTAATAATAAGCTTGGCTACCATTGTAAGAGCCTGTGTAAGCTCTTCATCTCCCATAAAGTCTGCAATCTCTTGTAGACCATTTACTGATTCAATTGTTGTTTTATCCGTCATGCCCTCTAGCTTTCGTTATATTTTTCTGTCCAAAAATCTGCTTTTGCTTTCATAACCCTATCATGTTCGCTATACATAGATGGGTCACTTGGGAACGGGCCAAGCTCTTCTGGAACATAGTCCTTAGCACTAAAATGACAGAAGATCATATCCATAAACTCTCCATCGGAGAATTCCCTCTTGGTCCTCCAGTGCACCTGGTGAGTTCCTGCAAATGTAAGAGCCTCGTTATCTTTAAGTAAATATTCTTTTCCCTCTACGACAATTGGCCAGTCAATGTTTGATTTTAGCTGTATGTCAACAGTTACCCTTGGCTCTCTGAACGTTTCGTCTCTATGTGGGGTAAGTCTGACCTCTAGGTTATCCCGCACCTTTTCATATCTTGCAAATGAAAGCTCTCGAAGAACAAGTTCTTTGTCCGACGCTTCCTGTGCTCTAGTTACGATAGTGTCTACAACATGCTGTGGTAGCCAAGAAAGGTAGGCTGTGTGAGAAAATTGCTCCACCAATTGCCTTCTATCTTCTGGTGTTTCTTCTATATGCTTATAGATATCTGTAATCTCTTGGTCATTAAAAATATCCTTAAGGATAATGTTTTTATAATTAAAGTCCATTATTATATTATACACTAAAGAATACTAGTCTGCAAACGCAGCGTGAAGACCTTCTGGAATTCCTTCTGCTATTCCTAGCTCTGTATAAAGGGTCCATGCTGACTGCATCTTTGGATGATTGTTTACTGATTCAATATACCGCTCTACTCTTTCTGGAAACTTAAGTGGATCTAGGGCATAGTCTTTTCCAGTAAACCTAAAATCTGTAAGTGGGGAATAGTCAAAGCTTAGTATTTTAACAAACTCTCCCTCTTTCCATTTCCTTTTTGGCCTAAAGTGTGGCATATTTAATGCACTAAAAACAAGTGCCTGACCTTTTCTAAGAGTATATGGGACATCATTAATATATAACTCCCAATCAATATTGCCGTCTAGCATATAATTAAAAGTTACGATGTCTTCACTGTTGTCAATATGTGGTGGCAATGATGGTGCATAACGACCCTCGCCGTGACGCAAATCATAATCGATATAGCTGTAGTGTGCAAGCTTAATCTCTTCTGGATAAACTGGCTTGACTACTTCATCTAGAGTTTTTTCAATATCCTCTGGACACTCAAACTCTAGCATTTGCCTAGACATGTGCACTACCCTTTTAGGGTCATACCAATCTTTGCCACGATACTCTTCTTGGTCCCCTGGCATTCGATAATATTCAGGCTCTCTAGCAAGCAGCTCATCAAAAATACTATTTAATGACTGCACCTGCTCTTCAGAAAGTAGGTCATCAACATAGAATGGGAGCTCTTTCTTAAACTCTGACATATCTGTCAGATAGTTCCACATTCCGCCATCAGTAATTTTATCACTCATGCTAGTATTATACCACGGACTCAGACTCTAGAATCTTTTGCTTCTCTGTGCTAGTAACGTTACCCTTACCTACAAACCACGGCAATAGCTCATAATACAGATCAATAAGAAGGTTCACATCTTGAACCTGGTACTTCTTCATCTCTTTCCAGGCCTTGTCATTACCTTCCATGCACTCAATCCATAGCTTAAATCCAGAGTGTTTAACCTTAGCACCTACCCCTAGTCGCTGTGCGACATAGTCTAGCTTATTAGATGGGAACTGGAAGTTTGCCTTTGTAATTGACATTAGGTCCAAGTCCTTAACTGGAGATGGAGGCTGCATGCCATTTTCTAAGAATTCACGATTAATATGCTTGTGGTCAAACGCTGCAGAGTTCCATCCGACAAGAACGTCTGCCTGGTCCATAAGTCTGTGAAGCTCTTCCAGCATAGCCTTCTTGCCATCGTGGTGCACGGACTTAAAGATAACCTGCTTCTTTCCTAGCCACCTAGCACCAAAGCATAGCATTTCTGTTGGCTCAATAATCTGGTCAATACTTACGTTTTGATCCCACAGCCCCCAGACGTATGCTTTAATTGGAGTTGTTTCTATATCTAGCATTAGTATATTTTTCATTTTGATTCCTCAATAATCTGCTCAAGTAGAGATAGCTCTACAATCGCTAGCCTTGTCTTTTTATTTCCTTCTCCTAGAACAACCACAATTGCTGGGTCATTGCCATTCTTAATTGCATCGGTTACAGCTTTAGCCCAGTTATCCTGGTTTACGGTAAAGCCTTTTGGATACTCTTTAAAATCTACTGTAAAGTTTTCCCAAGTTGCATCGCCCTTCTTGATACCACGCCCTGAGTTTTTAATACCCTTAGCATTTAGGCGTTTGATCTCTCCACGCTCGCTCACTTCTTTTTCTTCCTTACGTCAAGGCTTACCTTGGACATGTGCTTTTGGCTACATACCCAAGTAAGCTCTTTTTCCTCAATATATTGTCTTAACGATTTTACCACTTCCTTGCAAGTATGGCAAGGAAAATCTCCGTAAACAACTGTATATCTAGCCATTTAAACTTGACCTCAACTGATTCTGGTATTCTTCGTTAGTCTTAACATATTCAATAAAGGCATCTCTACCCTGAATCTTTTCTCCGTCTTCTAGCTTATACCATGCACCAGTACGCTCTACAAGACCGTTCATCTCTGCTGTATCAACAAGATCTGCAATGGTGTCAATACCAACCTTGTCGCCTCTAAAGTAGAAGTCATACTCGCCAGACTGGAAACCAGGAGATGTCTTTGAGAACTGCAGCTCCCAACGAATCTTACGGCCAATCTTCTCTTCGATTAACTTATCTCCTACAGCAATCTTGCCCTTAATTGCCTGATTCTCTGACTCTGAAGAGAACAGCTTAATAACCGTGGACGAGTAAAACTTTGTAGACTGTCCGCCAGTAGGCTGCTGCTGTGTGTACATAGCATTAATATTATTGCGAGACTGGGAGATAGCTATAACAAGTGTTGGTTTCTCTTTATTGTTAGCATAGTTAATCATCTTCCATGCATTGCTAAAGTCTCTTGACTCTGCACCAATCTGCTTGGTATTCTCCAGCTGCTTTAGCTCTGACGAGTCTTTCTCAAAATAGATAGCAGGCAAAAGAGAAGTAATACTATCAATAACAATAAGGTCAACCCCTGCGTTGATTAGTGCTACTGCTACATCTACCATCTCATTAATTGTTCTTGCCTGAGAGTAGATTAGCTGCTCAGGGTCTACCCCCAGCTTTACTGCCCAGTCTTCATCATAGGACATCTCAGCATCAATCCAGGCACATAGCTTGCCTTCTTTTTGTGCAATACCAATAGTCTGCAAACACAGAGATGACTTAGCACTAGACTTACTACCCCAAATAAGGACTTGTCGTCCATACGGCAGGCCTCCATTTAGTGCCCTGTTAAGCCCTGTGCTGGGCGTAGGCTGGCTTGTAGTAGCAATACCTACTGCGGGACCCAGGTTTTTCCTAAGCTTAGGATCTAGCAGTGCTAGAGCTTCTTCGATTGTTGTCACAGAATGTCCTCCAATATAACTGTTCCATCTTTCGTCTTTCCAAACGAAAACTTATATGCGTTTCCCTCTTTTAGTGTCATGTATGCTTTTGCAAACTGCGTAGGGAATACGGTAACTGGGTGCAACTCTCTGGCAGAATCTGCTAGAGTCATGTACGCCATTTTCTTTCCAGCTTTTGTTACCCTGGACTTGAATGATACTAAGAACATTTCATCGTCTTTATAGGGAAGCTGCTTGTAGTTTAAGTATTTTACTAAGGCATTCTCAGCCTTTGGTATGTCATCGATAGGGACGTAGCTAACAATTCTATTATCGCTTGCTAGCAACAGGTACGTCTTTCCTGGCTCAATCTCAGTCTGCTCGTCATCAAAGATGCCCACGCTACCTGTTTTATCTAGGACTTCTACCCTAGACCATCCCTTGCCTCTCTTAATGCTCTTTACCATCCCCATAAGAACGTAGGCACCCTTTTCCTCAAACTCTTCTACATCATTGATAAATGCGTAAAAGTGCTGAGGAACAGAAATGTTAAATTCTGGCAAGTTAAGATACTCATAAAGGTGCTCACGAATCTCAGCCTCATTCCTGGGATTATCTGGGAAAGTAGCTGCACCAATCTTTCTCATTGCTTCTAGGGCACGACTGTTTACTCCGTTACCCTTTGCGTTGGTAAACTCTGATAGCTCAGCATAGGAGTTAAATGGACGGGCTGCAAGATACTTTTCTGCAATGTTATCTGAAATGTACTTGATACCAGTAAGTCCAAAGCGAATTCCTTGGCCCTCAATCTTAAAGTCTAGGTCTGAGTCATTGATGTGTGGTAGCTTAATGCTAATCCCCATACGCTTTGCCTCAATGAGGTACTCTGTGCGAGCATCCTTGTCCTTCTCATTGTTTAGGATAGAATACATAAACTCTAGTGGGTAGTATGTCTTTAACCACGCCGTCCAATACGAGAGCGTAGAGTATGCCACAGCGTGAGACTTATTGAACGAATACCCAGCATGGGCTTCAAAATCAGACCATAGATCCCTTGCGACATTAGGAGCAAGATACTTTGTAGCACCTTCAACAAACTTTTCCCTAAACTGATCAAACTCTTTAGCATCTTTCTTCTTTCCAATAATCTTACGAACCTTATCTGCCTCAACCATAGACATTCCGCCTAGGTTAACACAGGCCTGCATAACTTGCTCCTGGTATAGGATACAGCCATAGGTTTCTGCAGTAAACTCTTTCATTACCGTGTGGTGGTATGCAATGTTTTGCTTACCATGCTTACGAAGGATGTAGTCCTTACCGATAGTATTCATTGCACCTGGGCGAACCAAGGCATTAGATGCTGCTAGCTCTGCAAAGTTGTTTACACCCATCTTTACTAGCAGGTTAGTATATGGTGTAGCTTCACACTGGAAAACACCCTTTGTAAAGCCGTCAGAGAGCATCTGATAGACTTTTGGGTCCTCTGTGTCTATAGATAGGAGGTCAATTTGCTTTTTATGCCTCTTCTCAATAATATCAAGGGTGTCCCTTAGCACTGACAGGGTCTTGAGACCTAGTGCATCAATCTTAATAAGACCAATACGCTCTGCCTCTTCCATGTCTACCCCTACTACTGGTATTCTTTCCTTTGTGCCTGGAGCTGTACGAGTTTCCATGGGAGCATACCTAAAAATAGGATGCTTAGAGGTAACAACACCAGCAGCATGTATGCCAGTCCCACGAATACGCCCACGAAGTTGATCGCCATATTTTTCAATCTCTGGATACTTCTCTCTAAACCACGCTGCTTGCTTTGATGTACAGTAATCATCCCAAGTGTCCACCACCTTCATAACTTTATTAACGTCTGTTAGGGGAATGTGTAGCACACGTGCTATATCCCTAACAACACCCTTGTCTTTAAACTGCAAGAATGTAGCGATAGATGCCACATGCTTATATTGTCTAACAAGATAATCTTTAACCTCATCACGTCGTGAGTCCTGGATATCTGTATCAATATCTGGGAAGTCATTACGATCTGGATTAATAAACCTAAAGAATAGCAACCCATGCTTAATTGGGTCAATGTCTGTAATCTCTAGTGCATAGCAAAGTAGTGAGCCTGCAGCAGAACCACGTCCTGGCCCAACCATGATGCCTTCCTTCTTTGCCCAGGAAATCATAGAGCGAACTACTAGGAAGTATGGGCCAAAGTTTTTATCCTTAATAACCTGTAGCTCTTCATCTAGCCTAGCAACATAGTCATCTGAAAGGACTCCACGCTTTTCTAGGCCAGCCATTGCTAGCTCACGAAGCTCTGCATCTGGATTTTGATACTGCACTGGCAGCAGGTCTAGGTGGTCTTTAATGCCATAGTCTTTAATCTTTTCAGATATCTCTTCTGTTGCAGAATACATGTCTTCTCTGACAATACCCTGAGCTTCCATGGCACTACGCATCTCTTCGTCAGATAGTAGGTGGATGTCAAAGTTTGTAAATGAAATCTGTCTCTCACCATATAGATAGTTAAGTCTATCCATAAGGTTGTCATGCTTTAATGACTTTTCGTATGTAGCACTCTTCTCAACCTTATTTGCATAAGAGTTTAGGATTAGTTTAAGTTCCTGGATTTCTTTCTGTCCAGTATGTGCGTGGTGGCAGTCTGGAGTAATTACTGGAGTAACCCCATACTTATCGGCTAGTTCTACTAGTTGCTTATTTACTTCTGGTGGGTTGTGTGGCATTACCTCAATGTAATAGTCCTCACCAAATACCCTTTTGTGCCACTCAATAATTCTTTTGGCTTCTGCCAATTCTTCGGCCTCAATAGCCTTTGCCAAGGCACCAGAGAGGCACCCAGAAAGGACGATTAGTCCCTCTGAGTACTTCTCTAGCACCTCGTAGTCGAAACGTGGCTTTTTGAAAAATCCTTCAGTCCACGCAATTTCGTTGAGCTTATTTAGATTTTCAAGTCCTACACGATTCTTAGCAAGAACAATGATGTGGTTATATACTAGGTCTAGAAGTCCGTCACGCACATCTGGTGCACGCTGGTCCTTACGATCATTAGTAATATACCCCTCAATACCAAGGATAGGCTTAATGCCTTTTTCCTTAGCAATACGATAGAACTCTCTGTGTCCAGAAAGTGAACCGTGGTCTGTAATTGCTAGAGACTTCATGCCAATCTCTTGGGCACGAGTCAAATACTCTTCTGGTGTGGCTATGCCATCAAACAGAGAGTAATGTGTGTGAACGTGAAGTCCGTTGTAGCTCAACGCAACCCCTACCAATCAACGTTGGTAGCAGTTACAGACGGGGAATCAAACCCGAAGTAGAAAGACTCCTGCTCTGGATAAGGAATCTCACGGACAACCTTTTCTAGGTTGAAAAGCTCGAAGCTGCCCCAGTCAAATGGCTCAGAATCTGGCTTAGTAGGAATTAGAGTGTAATTGGTCTCAGTGCCCTGGCCATTACGCTTTAGCTTCCATGTTAGGTTTGAGATGCTACCAGTCTCTAGTGCATACTCACGAATAGTGTTGAATGCAGACTGCTTGCTTACACCCTGCGACCATACTGCCATGTATGGGTCCTCTAGGCCATCATCTACTAGCACGTTGCAGTAGAAGCGTAGCTTTGAACGCCATCCACTCTTAGGGTCCTTACGGGCCATCTCACAACCATAGCAGCGACCTTCAGAATCCATAGAGCATGCAGCTGAACGCCTGTAGTCCTTTGGATTGGTGTGCTGTGCAATAACGACAGATAGCCCACGAGCTTCTGCGTAGTGTGCCGACTCTGAGTCTAGTTCCTCAGCAAATCGGATCTTAGAGGACTGACCATCTGCTAGCTTTACCCAGCGGACCTTCTGTCCTGTTCCTTCATACTTTGGCTTATCAAGTAGTGCATTGATATCTTTTAGCCCTTTAATTACACTCATTTTTTCTCCTATTTGTGTGTTGTTTAGTTTAGCATATTGGCTATTGACTTGTCAAATGATATTTCAAGATTTTTTATTTCTTCGTCTGACATGTCGCCTATGTCTTTGTATTCCTTATTAAGTTGTAATACAGTAACCTTAGACCCTATCTTTTCAACGATACGATCTTTCATGTTACCGCCAGCCTCATCATTATCAGCAACAACATAAATATTGTTGAAGTATTTTTGAAGCAAGTCTATTTGAAAATTAGAAACATTGGAACCTAGGGTTGCTACCGCTGGGATTCCACACTGGTCAAGTCTGATGGCATCGAATGATGACTCTACAACATATACCTTGTCTGCTGTCTTAACTCTATGTAGGTTAAACAAAGTTTTGCCCTTGGGTAGACCTGGCGTGTTCTTAAAGTCTTTGCCTTCTATAGAACGACCAACAAATCCTACGGGAATTCCTGTTGGTGAATGAACTGGAACAGTTACCATATCCTGTTTCTCTGAAAATCCTAGCAAGAATTTTTTCATAGAGGATTCTGTGATCTCTCTGCCAGCAAAGTATCTAGTAGCCCTAGGAGACTCCAAGGCCTGACTGCTAAGTCTTTGAATTAGTATTTCGTCAAATGGGGTGTATTCTGGCTTAACAACTAGTTTCTTATTTATATCAGCTTCGATGCTGGTTTGCTGCTCTTTGCTCTTAATAAATCGTGCAGCCTCGAAATATGTTCTTCCAGTTGTATGCATAACAAGACTAATAAGATCAGCAATGTGGTGGCATGAGAAGCAGAAGAATGTGCCACTCTCTTTATCTACCTCACCAGCAGGAGTCCTGTGGTTTGGGTGAAAAGGGCAAAACAGTAGATAGTCTGTATCTACTTCGCCCTCAATCGTGAGGCCACTCCCTGCGAGTACTCTTTTGATTTGCTCGGCTGAGTATGAATTGCCTTTGAGCCGTCTAGTCCTATTATCCATTCGCTTTTCCTTTTTCCTACGAACACTCCGTATACTGAGAGTTCGAATTCAAAATATTCTTTTTCTTGATTATACTGTATTGTAAAGTCTAAGTCAATATCTAGTCTTGGTACATACCCACTCAGTCTCATCTCTACCCATAAAAGCCTGATGTATTCAGACTTGAGTCGGACAATCTGTGCATCGTCTAGTATGATTCCATCTAGTCCGAACCTTTTTATAGGCTTATGATGTACTGTTTTCATGCATCTATTATACTAGTTATCTTCAAAGTCTCGGTACTTATACCAACCTTTATCGAAATCTACCTGGACCAAAAACTCGCCCATAAATCCGTTACGGTTCTTTCTAAATACACATTCAATGACATCTGAGTTGGGTCCACGTCCCAAAGCCATTACCCAGTCAGCATCATATGCAATCTGACGAGACCATGCAGTCTGACCCAATGTTGGAACAGTGTCTAGCTTGGTAACGTCATCTGGTGTTGCCGATGAGATAGCAATAATTGGGACCTCTTCAGAAATAGCCATAAGCTTTAGCTCACGAGATAGGTTTTTCATACGCACCGTCTCATTGTCAGACTTCTGGTTTGGAGACATCAGCTGCAGGTAGTCAACAATTACGAAGTCTGGCTTGTACTGATCAATCTTTCCACGAAGGACAGAAGGAGTTACCTCGCCACCTGAGTCGTTAGAAATAATATGAAACTCTGGCTTGCCCTTTACCTTTTCTCCATGCCAACGCTTGAGGTCATCAATCTCTACCTGACCAGCAGATAGCTTTCTATGAGACCAAAGTCCATCTCCCATAATAGTAAATACACGGTTACGAACTTCTGTTTCGCTCATCTCAAGACTGACAACCATTGGTGACTTGCCCTGCTTCCAAGCTTGCACTGCAAAGTATAGGGAGAGCCACGACTTTCCAATACCTGGATAGG
>Ga0255752_10000408_pt1 | contig 54064 bp, 99 predicted proteins | sample 011ome_25_FD_179952 | JGI IMG/M metagenome (GOLD analysis project Ga0255752, IMG submission 179952) | Coastal salt marsh microbial communities from the Groves Creek Marsh, Skidaway Island, Georgia - 011512CT metaG (version 2) | ecosystem: Environmental > Aquatic > Marine > Intertidal zone >...
TGTTACTCCTCGATGAGATCGATAGAGCAACAAATAAAATCATGTGCTTACAAGGAATCCTTGAAGGCAAACCAGTCCTAGTCAAAAAGACTGGAGATATTGTATATCCTGCAGAAGGATTCAATGTCATTGCAACAGCAAATACAAAAGGTAAAGGTTCTGATGACGGTAGATTTACAGCTGCTTCGATCATTGATGATGCTTTCCTAGAAAGATTTACTATTTCAGTAGATCAGCAGTTCCCATCACTATCAATAGAGAAAAAGATTGTATTAAAACACATGGAGAAATTTGACTGTGTAGATAGCGACTTTGCAGATAAGCTCGTAACATGGGCTGACATTATACGTAAAACATTTTACGATGATGGTGTTGATGAAGTTATTTCAACTAGAAGACTTTGCCACATTGTTCAAACATTCTCAATCTTTGATAAAAGAGACAAAGCAATTGATCTTTGTATCTCAAGGTTTGATAACGATACCAAGGAAGCATTCCTTGATCTTTACAGCAAAGTAGATGCTGATGAAATTGTAGCAGGAGAAACTAATCCTTACGAAGGAGATGAAGATGTTTACGAAGAAATCTAAACAAATTGACTATAAGTTTAATGAGAAAGCTCTGATTACAGAGCTTCAAGCTTATATCGATAAAACTTATGGTGGCCACTATTCAAAGAATCAGTTTCAATCAACTGAATTTATAATTGATTGTGGTCATGGTATGGGATTTGCTTTGGGTAATGTACTTAAGTACGCTCAAAGATATGGCAAAAAGGAAGGACATAATAGAGCTGATCTTTTAAAGATATTGCACTATGCTATTATTGCTTTGGACTGTCATGACAAAAATGAAAAATAGTCGTTTACAAAACGATGAAAGTATGGTATAATATATTATTATGGAGAAAATATGAATCTATCAAATGACACCGTGAATGTGTTAAAAAACTTCGCAACAATTAATCCTAACTTGGTATTTAAACCAGGTCAAAAATTAAAGACAATATCAGAGTCTAAAACAATTCTTGCATCAGCAACTATTGTAGAAGACTTTCCACAAGAGTTTGGAGTCTATGACTTAAACGAATTCTTATCAGTCTTAAGTTTAATTGACCAACCAACTTTACAGTTTGAAGACAAGTCAGTATTAATACAAGGGAGTGGTCAAAAGATCAGATATTTCTTTTCTGAAAGCGATATCCTTACCACTCCTCAAAAAGAAATTCAGATGCCTGATCCAGAGCTTGGAGTCAATATCGAAGAAGATAAATTAAATCAGATTCGAAAGGCTGCAGCTGTTTTAGGTCATACTGAGCTAGCAATCACAGGAAACAATGGAGTTGTTGAAGCCTCTGTACTTGATACAAGAGACTCAACTTCAAATGTTTTTGAGATTGAACTAGATAAAGACAACTCATGTAAAAATGAGTTTAGCTTCGTGGTAAGTATTCCAAACTTGAAGTTACTACCAGGAGATTACTTTGTAAGCATAAGCTCAAAGCTAATTTCTAACTGGACTAATAGTAACTATCCAGTGGATTATTTTATCGCTCTTGAGAAAAACTCAAGCTACAATGTATAAATACTTTGTAGGAACGGAAGATGCCGATATTCGGGTCTTCTTATTTTCGTAACTATGCATAGGAGAAAATTATGACAGAAGAAGTGAATACCACTGAAACTGAAGTAGGCACAGAAGAACAACAAGTTCAACTGTCTCTTAAAGACATCGCAACAATGGTTCAGATAATTGATATCTGTTCTAAAAGAGGTGGATTTGAAGGACCAGAACTTGAAGCAGTTGGAGGATTAAGAAACAGAATCGTTACTTTCTTAAACGCTGCATCTAAAGGAGCTGAAAATGTTCCTGAAGGAGAAGTTCCTGTTGCTGAAGAATCAGAATCAGAAGAGTAAAAGCAGAGGGGTGAAAGCCCCCTCATATTATTATAGGATATATTATGGAAACAAATGAAAAAGCCAAATTGCTCGAGGCTTTACAAAATGGGCAAGTCACAGTTACATTCAAAAAAATAGATACAGGCGAAATAAGAGTTATGCCTTGTACTCTACAGCCAGAAGCTTTAAAAGAAAATGGAGTAACATCAACTATTAATTATTCACCGACAGAGATGGAAGCATTTCCAGTATGGTCACTTGATAAATCAGCTTGGAGATCATTCAGATTAGATACAGTTGAATCATGGGAGGTAATCAATGGATGAATTCCTATGGGTTGAAAAATATCGACCAAAGAAAATCGAAGAGTGTATACTCTCAAATGATTTAAGAAAAACATTCTCAAACATAGTTGCAGGTGGAGAGCTTCAAAATATGATGCTCACTGGAACGGCGGGTACAGGTAAAACCACAGTTGCTCGTGCACTTTGCAACGAACTTGATTTAGATTATATTGTTATCAATGGATCAGAAGAATCAGGTATTGATACATTAAGAAACAAAATCAAACAATTCGCTTCGTCAGTTTCCTTATCTGGTGGCTACAAAGTGGTCATCCTTGACGAAGCGGATTACCTTAACCCACAATCAACTCAACCAGCATTACGTGGATTCATTGAAGAATTTTCATCTAATTGTAGGTTTATATTAACATGCAACTTTAAGAATCGTATTATAGAACCATTACATTCTCGATGTAGTGTAATTGAATTTGCTATGCCAAAGAAAGAACGAGACGCTTTGGCTGGTATGTTTATGCAAAGAGTACAACAAATACTTGCAGTTGAAAGTATCAATTCAGATCCAGCTGTTCTTGCTGAACTGATTATTAAATACTTTCCAGACTTTCGTAGAACTCTCAATGAGTTGCAAAGATATTCAAACTTTGGTAAGATCGACAGTGGGATACTTGCAAACGCAACAGATATCTCTTTAGATACTTTAATGAGTTCTCTTAAAATTAAAAACTTTAAGCAGATGAGACAATGGGTTGCAGATAATATTGACACTGAACCTGCAGCTATGTTTCGTAAGATATATGACAATATGAACGAGTTTGTAGAACCACAATCAATACCACAATTAGTTTTGATCTTGGCTGATTATCAATACAAAAACAGTTTTGTCGCAGATCATGAATTAAATATGGTTGCATGCTTAACTGAAGTCATGGCAGGAGTCAAATTTAAATGAAAAAATATATACACAACATACATAAAGGAACCTTTGGACCAGAAGAAGATATCAGTATAACATATCAAATGTGGCCAGTCATGTACGATTTAGAAGTCACAAGATGGAGAGTTGTTCGCTTCGAAGATAACGAAGTAAAATATGAACGAATCTTTGATAATGAAGATCAAGCAAAAATTTATATAAGAGAAAATGAATCCGTTTGAGTATTTAAAAGCAATCAATGAATCTAAGAAAGATATCATGGTAGATGATATTGCTGAAAAAGAATATAATGCTTTTATTATCAATCGTGGGCTTTCTTATTTTCAAGATACTATTTTATATGCTAACGAAATGAATCGTTTTCATCACCTAGACAATCGTCTTCAGTTTGATTTTTTTATAAATATAATAAGGAAGAAGAAGAGATGGTCCAAATGGATTAAGGCTAATGAAGTCGATAATCTCGAACTCATAAAAGAATATTATGGATATAGTAATGAAAAGGCTAAATCTGCATTATCATTAATGAGTCATGAACAAATTGAACAATTGAAATTGAGGATTTACAAAGGTGGAAAACGATAACATACAAATCACAGATTGGACTCCAAGCAGCATGCTTGAAGTTACACTTAACGAACCAGACGACTTTTTAAAGATACGAGAAACATTAACTCGTATTGGAGTTGCATCACGAAAGGACCAAAAGCTATATCAGTCTTGTCATATACTACATAAGCAAGGGAGATACTTCATCGTCCATTTTAAAGAGCTCTTTTTATTAGATGGAAAGCCATCTAATTTATTAGAAAATGATATACATCGTAGAAATACAATATCAACATTGCTAGCTGATTGGGGACTCATATCAATAGTTAATCCTGACCTAGCAAAAGAGATTGCTCCATTAAGACAAATTAAGGTGATTCCCTTTAAGGAAAAATCTCAATGGGAGCTCTGTCCAAAATACAATATTGGGAACACGCAAAAACAGGAATGATAAAAATTTTAAAAGCTTTTCATAAGATAATGAAATCAGGAAGAATTAATAAAGTAATAAAAAAATTTACATAAAACAAAAAAAATTTATAATCGCTCATTTAGAGATTATAAATAAAATAGGATGCCGAATAATCGGGTCCTAAATTAACCTTGCTATTATAGGAGGAAATAAAAATGGTAAGAAATACTTTGAACGTACCACGTTCGCTATTCGTTGGATTTGACACATTATTTGAAGACCTGGAAAGGATTCATCAAAGTGCTAGATCTGGAAATGATAACTACCCACCACACAACGTCGTAAAGATCGATGAAGAAAAATTCTTAATCGAACTTGCTGTTGCTGGATTTAAGAAGGACGATATTGATATTGAACTCAAAGACGGAATTCTTAAAATCAAAGGTGAAGTAGAACCAAGTGATCGTGAATATGCTTATAAAGGCATTTCATCTCGCAAATTTGAGAAGAGCTTCCGCCTCTCAGAATTTGTCGTAATAGATGGTGCAGATCTTGAGGATGGAATACTCGTAGTGTATGCTAGAGTTGAACTCCCAGAAGAAAAGCGTCCTAGGAAGATCGAATTAGGGTCTACTGGGTCAAAGAAAAAAGCCTTTCTCAAAGGCTGATGACGGCGAATCTCAGTAGAAAAACTTAAACTTCTACTGGAGAAACATAATGAAATCTATAATCCATATGATTGGAAAATATGATGACGTTAATGAGGCCTTAACTACTTTGATAACTGGATTAACTGCTATTAGTTTAGCACCAATCACAATCATGTTCACTTTGTAGTTGAGCCACTTGAACTCATGCGGGGCTAAGAAATTAGCCCCCACCTTTTGAAAATAAAGTGAAAAAAACGTTTACAAAACGACTAAACTATGGTATAATATATACATGCTTCAATTCTATACAAACGTTTCTCGATATGGCAATCAAATTCTTTTACGAGGATATGATCATGGTCGAAGAATCGAAAAGAAAATCAAATACGAACCAATCCTTTTTACATCCACAAATCTAAAAACAAATTGGAAAGCTCTTGACGGAACTCCTGTCGGCGTAGCAAACGCTGGTAAGAGATTCGAATCTATGAGAGCAGCCAACGAATATGTAACAGCAAACAAAGGAGTCTCTGGTAAAACAATCTATGGAAACACGAAGTATATTCCTGCTTTTATCAATGACTATTATCCTGGCAATATAGAATTCAATCGAAGTGCAATCAATGTCGCAACAATCGATATTGAGGTTGCATCCGATGATGGATTCCCTGAGCCCGAAAAGGCTGATCATAAAGTTATATCGATCGCAATGAAAAGTAATATTGGAGAAACATATTACGTTTGGGGTCTTGGCGACTATGATGTAGAACAATCGTATATGAAAGAAAACCTCGTAGTATATCGTAAGTTTGATCGTGAAGATGATTTGCTTATTAATTTTATTACTCATTGGTCTTCACAGCAACATAGTCCAGACGTCGTCACTGGTTGGAATACAAGGTTCTTTGATATTCCTTATCTTGTTAATCGTATTAATCGTATGCTTGGCGAAGCTTATGTTAAAAGACTGAGTCCTTGGGGTATGGTTGATAGACAAGAAGTAACTAAAATGGGTAGAACTCAAACTGCTTATGAGCTTAAAGGTATATCTCAACTTGATTATCTTGACTTATTTAAAAAGTTTGGTTATTCATATGGGCCACAAGAGTCGTATAAACTTGATCATATTGCTCATGTTGTACTTGGCGAAAACAAACTTTCATACGAAGAATATTCTAATCTTCATACTTTATACAAACACAATCATCAAAAGTTTATTGACTATAATATCAAAGACGTTGAGCTTGTAGATCGTATAGAAGATAAGCTTGGATTGATTACACTTTGCATGACAATGGCATATAAAGGTGGCGTAAACTATAATGACACATTTGGTACTACATTGATATGGGATACGATCATATATCGTAAACTGTTTGCAAACAATATTGTTGTTCCATTTATCGAAGATAAAACAAAGTCAGCTTATCCTGGTGGGTTTGTAAAAGATCCGCATGTAGGAATACATGACAACATTGTATCTTTCGATCTTAACTCACTCTATCCATCAATCATTATGCAATACAACATGTCGCCAGAAACGATTGCCAATGGAGAGATTACTCAGTTTGATATTGAAAATGTTCTTACTCAATCTTCTCGTCCTGATAATCGCGGCAAAGCTCTTGCAGCAAATGGACAATACTTTAACACTGATCGACCAGGCATTGTTCCATTTATTATTGATGAAATGTATAAAGAACGTGTGGACATTAAACAACAAATGATTAATGCTCAAAAAGAATTAGAAAAAGTAGATAAAAATGATAAGCAAGAAATGTATCGAATCGAAAGAGATATCGCAATTGCAGAGAACAGACAAATGTCGATTAAAATTCTCCTTAATAGCTTGTATGGCGCTATGGGCAATCGCTACTTTCGTTTTTTTGACCAGCGAATCGCTGAAGCCATTACCCTTACAGGACAACTTACAATTCGATGGGCCGAGTATTCGCTCAACGCCTATCTCAATCGAGTGCTACAAAACAAAGAATGGAAAGATTATATCGTTGCAATCGATACAGACTCATTGTATGTATGCTTAAATGATCTTGTAGAAAAGGTACAACCAAACAATACAATCGATTTCCTTGATAAAGTTTGTCAAGATGCGTTGGAACCAGAGCTTGAAAAATCTTATGCCGATCTTTACAACATGTTAGGCGGTGTAGATAATCGTATGGTTATGAAACGTGAAGCAATCGCTGATCGTGCTCTTTGGACAGCAAAGAAACGATATATTATGAATGTGCATGATAACGAAGGCGTAAGATATGCTGAACCTAAAATGAAGATCATGGGTATTGAAGCAATTAAGTCTTCTACACCAGCACCGTGTCGTAAAGCTCTTAAAGAAATCTTTCATGTTATTATGAAAGAAGATGAAAAATCAGTACAGCTTGCAATCGAACAGTTTAAAAACTATTTCAAAACTCTTGAGCCAGATGAGATTGCTTTTCCAAGAGGAGTAACTCAAGTTAAGAAATGGCAAGATAGAAATAGTCTTTATAAAAAAGGTACTCCTATTCATGTTCGTGGCTCAATTCTATACAACAAACTTGTAGAAGATATGCAACTTAAAAAGAAATATGAACCAATCAATAACGGCGAAAAGATTAAGTTCTTATATCTTCGTCAACCAAATTCAATTCATGAAAATGTAATCTCATTTCCAAACTATCTTCCTGATGAGTTTGGCTTAAAGAAATATATTGATCATGAATTACAATTCCAAAAGACCTTCCTTGACCCAATTGAACCTATCCTAGATGCAGTTGGCTGGAATTCAAAAGAAGTCGCAAGCCTCGAGGATTTTTTTGGATAAAAACGTTTACAAACTACTAAAAGTATGGTATAATATATACCTATGGAGAAAAATATGAAACTAGTAAGATTATCCTCAGGAGAGGAAGTAATTGGCAAAGTAGTAGATAATGGCAGTGACATTACTATTACCGATGGCTATTCTTTAATACCAGCTGGAGAAGGCAAAATTGGATTTATGCCTTTCATGGCTTATACAAAAGCAAAAGAAGGAATCACTATTCCTAAAAACTTTGTTGTATTCATGGTCGATCCAGTCGATGAATTAGTCGATCAGGTAAGACATATGGATACTGGACTTGTCACACCTAAGAATAAGATAATATCATGAGCAAAGACTGGGTAAAAGATATACATGACATGCAAACCAAGTATGGTACTCGGGCTTGGATGTCTAAAGCTACTCATGAGCAAAAGAAAAAATTCTTAGAATTTAGAATTGATTTTTTAAGAGAAGAGCTTGATGAAACTGAAACAGCTCTTATTGGTATGGACGCTGAAGAAATAGTTGATGGTCTTATCGATCTTTGCGTTGTAGCAATTGGTACACTTGATGCTTTTGATGTCGATCCATATGTTGCTTGGAACGAAGTTCTTAAAGCAAATATGAACAAACATCCAGGAGTAAAACCTGAAAGACCTAATCCACTTGGATTACCTGACTTAATAAAACCAGACAATTGGGAGGCACCGAGTCACAAAGACAATCATGGTAAGCTTAACGATATTCGATAGTATATACGATAATAAAACAAATAAACGTATGGACTATACTAGCTTCGAGGAGTTCGAGGCTATCCTGTATAAGCTATCAGAATCTACAAAATATCCAACAAAACAAGATGCACCTTTATTAAGTCCAGCCATCTATCAACCTGATACTACTCGTGCAAATGATAATGTTGTAGGTTGGGGTGGCTTTGGTATTCTTGATATTGATGACTATGAAGGAGATTTAAAAGATATTGAATCAAAGTATGATAAGTATCGTTATGTTTGTTATTCAACAGCTTCATCTACAGTTGAATCTCCAAAGTTTCGTTTAGTATTTCCATTGACTTGCAATGTAGATAAAGATGATATTAAGCATTTTTGGTTTGCTTTAAATAAAGAGATTGGCGATATTGCTGATGCTCAAACCAAAGACTTAAGCAGAATGTATTATGTTCCTGCTAAGTATAAAGACAGTTTTAACTTTATCTTCTCTCACGATGGAGAAGTTATGAATCCAAATGATCTTATGGAAAAGTATCCATATGTCAAACCCAATCAAACAATGTTCGATCGTTTTCCTGAAGCAATACAAAAAGCTTTACTTGAAAGAAAACGTAATGAATTAAAGAATACAAATTATACGTGGACATCTTATCAAGACTGTCCTTTTGTTAATAAGAAACAAATAGATGAATACAAAGGTATTACAGGTACAGGTTGGTATTCAAAGATGTATCAAATCATGCTTACAACTGCAGGTAATGCAATGAGCAAAGGATATCCTATTACTCCAAAAGAAATAGAGTATATCTGTAGAGACTTAGATACTGATACAGGTGGTTGGTATCTTAAAAGAGATTTAGAAAAGGAGGCAGCACGAGCTATCGAGTTTGTGTTTAAAAATAATATATGAGCAAATTTGGCAAAGCAATAGATAAAGAAGTCAATGAACAAGGACGTAAAATGTTCAAATCATTTTTAAGTGGTATGCTATTTGGATTTTTACTTGGAGCTGTCATGTTTGCAGTCCCAAGAGCTTATGCATCTGATCCAAATGGAGAGCAATATTGTTTAGCTCAAAACATTTATTTTGAAGCTGGTAATCAACCATTAGCTGGAAAAATTGCAGTAGCTCAAGTTGTTTTAAATAGAGTAAATCATTTTAATTATCCCGCTTCAATATGCGGAGTTGTCTATCAAGCAAAAATGAGAGTCAATTGGAAAAATGAATTAGTTCCTATAAGACATCAATGTCAGTTTAGCTGGTTCTGTGATGGTAAGTCAGATGATCCAGTTGATAGTCCTACTTGGTTATATTCAATGCATGTTGCAAGAGATATAATACAAGGTAAGTACGGCGATATCACAGAAGGCTCTACACATTATCATGCTGATAGTGTTTATCCTTATTGGGCTAAATCACTTAATCGAACAGTGGTTATAAATAATCACATATTTTATAAATAGGAGAAACAAATGTACAGATATAAAGTTGACGTAACACGAATCGTAGATGGAGATACAGTTGATGTAGACATCGATCTTGGTTTTGGTATATGGATGAAAAAGCAAAGAGTAAGATTAATGGGTATTGATACTCCAGAATCAAGAACAAGAGATTTAGAAGAAAAATTCTATGGTAAACAAGCAAAGAAGTTTCTTACTTCTCTCTTAGAAGAAACTGAGGTTCAATTAGTCGTTCATGATAAAGGTAAGTTTGGCCGAATTATTGGAGAGTTGTTTATAATACAATCTGAAAACGAAGGCCATCCAGTATTTGAAGTTAATACTGAAAAAAGTGTTAATCAATTAATGATGGATAACTATCATGCAGTTCCATATATGGGACAATCAAAAGATGATACCATTAAAGGACATATGATGAATAGAGCTGCTTTAAATGAACAGGGGATTAAATATTCAACGTGATTGAATTAGAACAACATATTAAAGATAAAATTAATAATCATACTTATGTAGTTGATCAAAAGCTTATAGATCACTTAGATGCAGAATTTAATAAAGGAACCTATTCCAAAAGAACCAATGTAGATGCTATTGCAATGGAAGAAACTATGAAGTGGAAGGGTATAGCAAAACAAGATAAACCCGTGCCTGGTGAAGCTTATGCATGGAGGCATGATGATATGATCGAAAAATTTTTACCTCATATTTATTACATAGATTATAAAAGAAAACCACATTACTCTAATAATGTGTCACTTACAAAAAAAAATCAAATGATTGAATCTTATAATATGAATCAACTAACTCATATAGTTGCTTATAAAACTAACATCGATATTATTACACCTAATGAAATAGGCAAAACTTTAAGATTTAAATTCTTAGGGATATGGCCAGTAAAAGAAGCTTGGAATCAATCTAGTGCGCCAGCTGAAACATATAGATTATTAAATGTTGAATAAACTTGTTTACATTTGCTCAAAAGTATGGTATAATAGATATATTAATTAAATTATGGAGACATTATGAAAGAAAGCCTAAGAGTTCTACAAGAATGTGCAGAACTACAAACTAAAAAATCACAAGACTATCAAAGCTCTGAATCTACAGTAGTACAAGCAATGCACTATAGACGTGGCATTGATACTATTCATGATATCATTCTTGGTAAAATGATGCGAGCAACATCCTTGCTTGAATCAACTGATGAACCAAACTTCGAAAGCATTGAAGATACGTATAAAGACATGATTAACTATTGTTCTTTTGCAGTTGCTTATGCTCGTGGTAAAATGGAAGGCCAAGATCCAAAGAGAGATATGTTCAATAACAGGATTCAAAATGCAGACGACTAAAGATATTGCAGAAATATTTGTTAATGCTCTTGAATTAAAACAGTTTACAACAGATAAAACTGGATGTAAGACTGTAGAAATTATTGGCGCATCATTCCTTGCTGATAAACCAGCTATCTTTGGTACTCCAAATAAAGAATATATTAAAGCCGAACTTGATTGGTATCAATCTGAGTCGACTAACATTAATGACATCTATTCTGATGATAAAGAACCACCAAAAGCTTGGCAATCAACAGCAAATAAATATGGTGAAATCAATTCTAATTATGGTCATCTCATTTATAGTCCAAAATTTCATTGTCAATATCAACAAGTATTAAATGAACTTACATACAACATGGATTCAAGACGAGCCACTATGGTCTATCAAAGACCAAGTATCTGGTTTGAATTCGATGAGAATGGTAAAAATGATTTTATCTGTACTAATGCCGTAACCTATTATATTAGAAATAGAGAATTACATTGTGTAGTTCAAATGAGATCTAATGATGTTGTTTTTGGCTATAAGAACGATTATGCTTGGCAAAAACAAGTACTCGTTAACTTAGCCGCAGATCTTAATAAAGAAAAAGTACTTGGTCATATTAGCTTAGGTGATATTCACTGGCAAGTACAAAACTTGCATGTATACGAGAGACACTTTGACCTTATCAAGTAATTGGGATACGAGATATCTCGCTTTAGCATGGCACTTTGGCACATGGTCAAAAGATCCAAGCCGACAAATTGGTGCAGTTGCTATTGGAGAAAATGGAGAAATAATAGCTCAAGGCTATAATGGTTTTCCACGAGGTATTGAAGATGCTAAAGAAAGATATAATGATAGAGAAGAAAAGTACAAGTACGTTGTACATGCAGAAATGAATTGCATTTATAATGCAGCAGCAAATGGAGTATCTTTAAAAGACTCGACCGTATACGTACATGGATTACCAACTTGTAGCGAATGTGCAAAAGGTCTTATCCAAGTCGGTGTCAAAAGAGTAATGGCTTTCTCTCAAGATACTCCAGATCGTTGGAATAAAAGCGATACATTAACAGAACAATTATTTGAAGAAGCAGGTATAGAATATGAGTCAATCAAAGTTTGACGCAAAAGAATTAGAGAATTCAAAACGTATATTTAAGAGCGCGACTCCTAAGTATACAATTGATTGGTATATAAAATGGATAGCTTCGGCTATTCTTTTAATAGCAATGGCAACAAGATCAAATTCTGATCTTGCAATTTACGACCAAACATTTTCCTTAATTGGAACGTTTGGTTGGTTAATAGTCGCTCTTATCTGGAAAGATAGAGCATTGATAATTTTAAACACAGCAGCAGTCATTATCCTCGGAAGTGGTCTGATAAGTGTTATAACTAATAGTATATAGTGAGCTACTCTGGGTCTCCCAGCCAAATTTCTCACTCAAATAAACTGATATAAACAAGGAGAAAATAATTATGTCAAAAATCAAAGCAGGCATCATAGGTGTCGGATCATGCGCGAAGTCTCTCGTAGAGGGAATTCAATATTATAACGAAAATCCAGAAGACAAAATAGGTCTTATGTACGAAGATATCGGAGGATATAGTGTCCACGATATAGAATTTGTAATTGGATTTGATATCGATAAAAGAAAAGTCAACAAGAAATTGGCAAAAGCTTTAAGAGCTCAGCCTAATTGTGCTATGGATCATGTCGAAAAAATAAGTACTGATAGTAATACATCATGTGTAACAAAGGATGCATTGGTATATTCAGCTCCAGAAATGGACGGGATAGCTCCACATATGCATGACTATCCAGATGAAGTTACATTTGTAAATGGAGCTGTTCCAGCTGAATCATTTGATAGAACAGTTGAATTATTACAGTATCATCAAGTAGATGTACTTATTAATTACTTACCAGTAGGATCAGAAGAAGCATCAAGATACTGGATTGATGTTGCACTTGCTGCAGGAGTTCATTTTGTAAATTGTATTCCTACATTGATATCAACAGAAGATGCAATTGAAACTGAGCAAAGATTTATCGATGCTGGGTTATCCTTTATTGGTTCTGATATGAGATCAGCTTGGGGAGCTTCAAGAATGTCTGAAGTCTTACAAGGTGCGATGCTAGATTCTGGTCTTATGATTACTCAACATATTCAAATGAATATGGCTGCAGGATCTACTCAAGGACAGGAACATATAAGAACAGGAAGAACAGCAAACACTGACTTCTTAAATATGGCTAAGCAATATAGATTAAAGAACAAACATATCTCAAAAGAAAACGTTCTTAAAGGACAGAATATTGTAAGAAATGAGTCGACAGCAGGTATGACTTTATTTGCTGGTCCATCTCTTACCGTTCAACAAAAACCAGGTGGAGAATATATTTCATCTGATAATAAAATAGCAAACTTTGATATGATTGCTTATGGATTTGCTGGAGCAAGATATGAATTGTCAGCAAGACTTTCAGTTCAAGACTCTCCAAACTCTGGTGGAGTTGTAGTCTCAGCAATTAGATTTTGTAAGGTAGCTTCAGAGATGGGTATTGTAGGTTATTTAAGAGGACCTTCTGCGTGGACTCAAAAGACTCCTCCAGTACAACTTAAAACTGAAGATGCTAAATTTGAATGTGACGCCTTAGCGAGAAGAGTCATTACAGACATGACTAAACCTCAGCTCAAAGAAAATAGACCTAAAGCAAAAGACTTGCTTTTTACATTTCAAGATTCAGTAAACGATTATGAAAGTAAATAGTTTCGATATTGATGGTGTAATCTATTTTGGCGAAGACGTCACCGGCGTAAGACCCTGTGAAAATGATATTATTATCACAGGGCGGCCTTACCATGATAGAGAAGAAACAGAAAAAATGCTACATTCAAGAGGCATATATAATACCGTATATATGAATCCACTTGATCGTCATGATAATCCAATCTATGGTAGAAAAGCTTCTGGCATCTTTAAAGGTCAAATGATTAATATGTTAAAAGATCTTGGTGTAGAAGTACAAATGCATTTTGAAGATGATCCTATCCAAATAAAAGAAATTGAAAAGAGATGTCCAAACATTTCAATAGTACATTGTAAGAGAGATAACGAGGAACGTGTCAAGTATTAAATATAATTACGATTGGTGGAACTATGATAAAGAACTCATGAAAGAGTTCAATTGGTTCTTATATAAAGTCAATCAAAGATCAGGTATTCAACTTGGTTATATAGATGAAACATATGAAGCTGTTAATCGTCACGGAGATAATGATTTTGGTCTTGGAGAAGACGTAGAATATTTTCATCCAACAATTACACTTGATGATCGTATGAGATTCATTGGCCAAGAAATTGCAAGTTTAGATACTTCAATTATGAATATTGTTGGTAATACTTTTATATCTCATTTCTATGGAGGAAGAGGAGTTCACTTCTTAGCTTCAGGAGAAGATAATGTATTTGTTGACTTTGATAGATTTGCAGATGAAGATAAAGATTATATACAATCAATAAGACAGAATTTAGATAAAGCAATTGCAAATAAACAGCCAATATGGGGAACAACAGAACTTCATACTTCAATTCAAACAGCTGCAAGAAATCATTGTCGACAAAAATATAACGATCCAGATAGAAAGTTTCATCCAGTTGATGTATGCGAATGGGTATCTTCATTTAGAGATACTGGATTCTTAGAACGCATGCAACTTTGTGATCATATGTCAGAGATATATAATCTTCTGAGAGAACAACCTGGTATAGGACATTATTATGGATTTCATGGAGCTGCTTCATCATCGGTATTACCACAAATGAAGTATCATCATGATCAAAGATTTGTAGCACCAGGACCAGGAGCCGTCTATACAATAGAACTTATGTGGCCAGATGCTCCAAAGAAACTATATGATGAAGCAATTTATTTTATGAGAGAAAATGCAGATGAGATTGGACTTACAAAAGATGTGGTCTTTCATCCTGAAGCATTCAATATCAATAAGAAAGATGGAACTAAATTGTTTCAATACGAACAAGATTCTCTTAAATACTATGGAACAGAAGTTCTATCATGTCAGTTTGGAGTATACCTACAAATAAGAGAAGATGAAAAAGCTTGCGCGCGTAGACGTGTAGCACGCGTACAGAAAACTAATACATTGACGGAGTTTTTTGAATGAAAAATATAATTAATTGTCCATTTATTCCAATAGCTAAGAGGCCAGGTTCTCATAGAGGAGCTGCTGGAGTAATGTATGGAGATATGATAAAGGAGAAATATGGAAATTGCGATGTTAACTACGGTGGAGAGATTGAAGACCATAATGTTTATGATAATCTTTGGGTTTATCATGGTACTGACTGGTCTGGTGGAATTAATATGTTTGGTGGTGTATACGGTTTTCCGTATGTTAAAAACACTGTTAATTTTTCTCAGTTCAAAGGTAGGGTCTTTTCCATTGGAATCGACTTCCCGCCGTACCACGAAATGGTTAAATCAAAACTTGACTCGGCTAAAAAAGAAGTTCAACCAGAATGGCATGATGTAGACTTAGACAATCTTGAAAGAATGTATAATCAAGCAGTGAGAATAGACTATCCTAATCCTACACGTAAAGTAGTAATAGGAGATAGCCATTCAATTTGTATGTATCGTCCAGGTTGGACTGTTAATAGCGTTCCATTTAAAACTTTGAATGGAGCAATCAATGATGGATTTGATACTTTTATACCACATGAATACGATGAGCTAGAATGTTACTTTGGTAATATCGATGTTCGTCATCATGCAATACGATTAGAACAAAAGGTTGAAGATTTAGCAGATAGATATATTGAAGAAGCAAGTAAGTATAAAGCTAAGATTTATGAGTTGCTTCCAATTGAAGATGTCAGTAGACGAATACCACAATCAGGTTTCTATAAAGGACAGCCATTTTATGGTTCGTGGAAAGAAAGAAACGATTGGAGAAATCAATTCAATGACTATATTGAAAAAGAATATGGTATCATAAGATGGACAAAATATCTATATAATGATGAAGGCAAACTCGATTTTAAATATATGGAGAAGCCGCAATCAATACATTTATCAAGAGAGTTCTATCCATATTGGAATGGAATGGAACCACAAGGATTAGAGGAATTTTTCGGATGAGTTATGCAAGCATAGTGCCACTTATAGGTGGAGAAACAATAGCAATGGAGAATGTCTTTGGAGAAAAGCCAAAGTATTTCTTAACGTTTGATGGGTTTCAAGCAAATGAATCTCACATAAACAATTATTATAACCATAAGGTCCCATATTTGAACCTCTCAGAGGGAGCGAGTTACACAGAAAAAGTTGATGTGATTAATACTGTATGCCCATGTGCAGGGCTGAGCTCACTTAGTCCATCTGCTTCAAGTAATAATCCTATGAACGAATGGATGTATAAGTCTGCCGAATATGTACTTGGTGAGGTTCAACCAAAGGTTTTTTGGGGAGAGAATGCTCCTAGGTTAGCAAGTAAGATGGGAGAACCAGTAGTTCGAAGATTAAGAAAGATTGGAGAAGAACATGGTTATACATTTAGTATCTTTAAAACAAAATCAATTCTACATGGATTAAGTCAAGTAAGAGATCGTACATTTTATTTCTTTTGGAAAGGAGATCAAGTACCACTCTTTGATTATGTATTAGAAAAACCAACTATGATTGCTGATGATATAAGAGAAGTTAAAAGATGCGATGATGATCCTATGAGTCAAATACTTTGTAATGATAAGATTCCATCTGAAGAACCATATTATAAGTATGTACTTGAAGAATTAGAAGGTGGTATATCTCATAGTGAATTTCAAAACAAAATAGAAAAGACAACTAATCCTATGGATTATATAGAAGAAAGAACAACTTACAAAGAAGTTGCTAAATGGATGAGAGCAAACGGTTTTGAGAATGTAGCAAAGAAATGCGATAGACAATATCATAAACTGAAAGCTGGTGGTAATATCATGAGAAAGACAACAGAGATTCCTAAAGATAAAATAGGAGCTTTTGTCGGTCATATGCCAACATGCTTAACTCATCCTGATGAAGATAGATACTTAACAGTACGAGAAGCTTTATCACTTATGAAGTTACCATTTGACTTTATATTGCTTGATGCAAAAAGATCGTTAAACCACATATGCCAAAATGTACCAGTCACAACAGCAGAACATCCTGCTCGAATGGTAAAGGAATATTTAAATAATAACCTTGAGTTAATAGACACTCAGTTCTTAGTACAAGATAACAAAAAAAGAACCTATGAATATGAAAAAAACAGTTTACAACTCACTGATTTTATGGTATAATATATATAATGAAAAATAAAAAACGGAGAATATATGCCCAGTATTGATTTAAGGCCAAGGCCCAATCGAAACCCACGTGACAAACGTCCTCAAAAGGAAATGCCCTTTGACGTTGCACTTAGAAAATTTAAAAAAGCCTGTGAGAAAGCAGGTATTGTACAAGAAGTACGTGAACGCCAGTACTATGAAAAGCCAGCTCAGCGAAAGCAACGCAAAAAAGCTGAAGCTATCAGTAGGACTCGCAAATTACAACGCATCAATGATGCATTTAACAGGCCATTAAAGGCTAGGAGAAGATAATATGTCTATAATGGATAAATTAAAAAAGAATAGTAAAGTAAAAGAAACTGCTATACTATCTAAGTCAATTCTTTTCGCAGAAAAGGATATCATTACAACAGAAGTACCAATGGTTAATGTTGCATTGTCAGGCGATATCGATGGTGGCCTTACATCAGGACTTACAGTTCTGGCTGGTCCATCTAAACATTTTAAAACTTCATTTGCTTTGCTGATGGGAGCAGCCTATTTAAAGCAACATGAAGATGCAGTAATGCTCTTTTATGATTCAGAGTTTGGGTCACCTCAATCTTATTTTGAATCATTTGGTATTGATACATCAAGAGTATTACACACACCGATCACAGATGTCGAACAGTTAAAGTTTGACTTAGTGGGCCAACTCGAAAATATCGAAAGAGGCGACAAGGTAATTGTTGTTATTGATTCTATTGGTAACCTTGCCTCTAAGAAAGAGTTGGAAGATGCTCTTAATGAAAAATCCGTAGCGGATATGACAAGAGCTAAAGCATTAAAGGGACTGTTCAGAATGGTTACTCCTTATCTTACTATGAAGAACATCCCTTTACTTGCTGTTAACCATACGTATCAAGAGATTGGATTGTTTCCTAAAGCAGTTGTTTCAGGTGGTACAGGTATCTATTACTCAGCTGATAACATCTGGATTATTGGAAGACAACAAGATAAAAAAGGTACAGAGATTCAAGGGTATCACTTTGTTATCAATGTAGAAAAATCTAGGTTTGTAAAAGAAAAATCTAAAGTACCAATCTCAGTATCATGGGAAGGTGGTATCGAACAATATAGTGGTCTTTTAACTGTCGCTCTTGCTGGTGGTTATGTAACTAAACCAAATGTAGGTTGGTATGCTGCTGTTGATATGAAGACAGGCGAAATACTCGAACCAAAAGTAAGAGAAAAAGATACTCTTACTAAAAAGTTCTGGGAGCCAATCTTTAAAAACACTGACTTTAAAGAATTTGTTAAAACATATTATTCAATTGGACATAGACCAATGATTGATATTGATCTAGATATTGATGTGCAAGAATAATGTATAACGTAAGCGAAAAAGACTACTCAATTGTAGAGAATGAGAATAGTCCACTCAGTGGAGTTCTTCTTAAAACTGGAACATGGAAAGGTGTTATGGTAGTTTATGGACAAGTTGGTATTAAAGAAGATCCTAACTTAGATATGGCTACACTTAGTTTTAATTATACAGTACAAGATCCAGGAGATTTTAGTGTAGACGAACTTGATCAAGATGAATCATTTAAAAATTATCTTGGCGCGATACTACAATATATAATAACGGATTCTTTAGAATACGCTAAAGAAAATAATTTATCAACAATAGGAATTGCTAATGACGAATCAACTACCGACTCACATACTGAATCATCTTCTTAATAACGAAGATTATTGTAGACGAGTAGTACCATATTTAAAAAATGAATATTTTGAAGGTACACATAAAACGGTATTCGATCTTATTGTCAACTTTGTAAGTAAACACAATAAATTACCAACATCAAAAATCTTAGAGCTTGAACTTAAAAAGATCAATGCTCCTGAAGATGTATTAAATAATGCATCAAGATTGGTAAATGAAATTGCTGAAAAATCAGATATTGATACAGAGTATCTACTTGATGAATCAGAAAAGTGGTGCAAAGAGAGAGCTGTCTATAATGCTATCATGGATTCTATACAAATCATTGATGGTAAAGACAAAGAACGAAGTGAAGGTGCTATACCTGAAATACTTTCGGAAGCTCTTGGAGTATCATTTGATGAAGCAATTGGTCATGATTATATTGATAACTCAGACGAAAGGTTTGAATTTTATAATAGAAAAGAAGATCGCATACCATTTGATTTAGATTATTTTAATAAAATAACAAAAGGTGGTCTACCTAATAAGACACTTAATATTGCCTTAGCCGGAACTGGCGTAGGTAAGTCATTGTTCATGTGTCATTGTGCAGCATCAGTTCTTAATCAAGGAAAGAATGTTTTGTACATTACAATGGAAATGGCTGAAGAACGTATCGCTGAAAGAATCGATGCTAACTTAATGAATTTGCCAATTGAATCTCTTGGATCATTATCTAAACATGTATTCGATGATAAGATTGGTAAGATAGCAAAAGCATCAGTAGGTAAACTTATTGTAAAAGAATATCCTACTGGCTCAGCTCACACAGGCCATTTCAGAGCTTTACTTAATGAGTTACGACTCAAAAAGAACTTTAGTCCTGATATGGTCTATATTGACTATTTAAATATTTGTGCCTCAAGTCGCATGCGTGGCATGGGTGGAAGTATAAATAGTTATACCTATATTAAAGCCATCGCGGAAGAACTTCGTGGACTGGCTGTGGAATTCAATGTACCTATAGTATCGGCAACTCAGACTACAAGGTCTGGTTTCAGTAATACTGACGTCGGTCTAGAGGATACATCTGAATCATTTGGTTTACCTGCAACGGCAGATCTTATGTTTGCTCTTATTTCAACAGAGGAACTTGAGGAACTTGGCCAAATAATGGTAAAACAATTGAAAAATCGTTATAACGATCCGACCAAATACAAGAGATTTGTGGTTGGTGTAGATCGTTCCCGCATGAAGCTATATGATGTAGAGGAGTCGGCTCAATCAGATATTATGTCTGACATGATACCAGATAAGCCGATAAACAAGTTTGGTGAACGAGAAAGTAATGACTCGTTTGCTGACTTTAAAGTATAAAGGAGAAATATATGAATATGTTAAATACAGCAAAAGCATGGGTAATGGACAGATGGGCAGAAAGAACATCTTGGGACGGCGGTGTTATCGTCGGACTATCATTATCATACCTACTCTTAGGTGGCTTAGTCGACCTATTTGCATGGGTAGCACTTGCTTACGGTGTATACACTTTTATTGCAAAAGAAGTATAATAACCTTTAGTTATGACAATTCGTGGGGGAGTTTCATACTCCCCTTTTTGAGAACAACACTTTTCTGTTAAGTTTTTTCAATTTTTTTCACAAAAACCGTTTACAACTACTCCAAACTATGGTATAATATAACTATAAATTGATAAGGAGATAATATGTCAAATTTACAAAATGAAATGGTCAAAGAGCAAATCTTGGCTGATGTCTTAGAAATGAATACTTCATGTATTCTTAGAGAGCTTGATGGCGGTAAAATGCTACCAGGTATGTGTGAATCTTTCGATATGAGAGTTGCTATGACTGATAGAGATGTTGTGGTTAACAGATTGGTCGAAAAAAGATTTGAAGAAATGGAGGTGCTACATGGTTAATGGTTTAATAGGTACACATCTTGCTACAGGTCAAACTGTAGAGATTGAATTAGATCTTGTTGAATTGGCTCTTGCTAAATCAACTCAAGACCAAGATTGGAATCTACTTAATGATTCTATTAGATTCAAAAATGGTTTTGGTATCATTGGTGAAGTCGAACTTGACTTCATTATAGAGAATGGTGCAAGGAGGATATTCCACTAATGAGAGGCTCACAAAATTATGTAATGACTGCACACACAAAAAGTGCAGGTGATATGCTTGAACTTGAAACAGTTCGTAAAGTAGTTAAAGTTATTAATCAAGAAAATTCTTACAAAGAATCATTAACTCAATATAGATTTGATAATGGTTATTCTGTAACACAACCAACAAAGCTTCCAAGATATTATGTCAAATGTCAAGGACGTGGACCAAGAGCTTCAGTTGCTATTGCACAAGGCAGACATCCTAGAGCATATGACAGATCAATACCATTAAGTTTAGCGGAGAGAATGGATGTATATGTATACCAAAGATGATGTTTCATTTAAAGTAATTGCTACTGAAAATGAAGAAGTGAAAGCTGATTATATTTTTGATCAGCTTAAAGATGCAATTATATTTGAAGAGCAAATGCGAAAAAAAGGTTTTGATACACATGTAGAACGAGTACTTTTGTAATGGAGTACGTTATTCTTGGTTGTATTATATCAATTGCAGCATATCAAGCATTTCAAATTGGCATACGTGAAGGTGCTGAAAGAACAATCCGAAAGCTTCATGAAAAAAAGATTATCAGCGTAGACAGGGGCGGAGAAATTTCGCCCAATATGTTTTATAAAAAAAGATAAAGCTCAAAAAGTTATAAATAGATATTTACAAATACTTAAAAGTAAGGTATAATAACTCTATGAAAAGCTTAAAAAATTTTATTTACGAAGCTAGCCTAGCTGGTGGTACAACTAATTATCAAAGGTCTACAGGAGCGTTTTACAAATACGTTCAAATGGCTAAAGATCCTAATATAGATTTTGAAGCAGATAGAGATGCAAAACTTTATGACTTAGGCCAAAATATAGTAGGCGATATATCTCAAGGCGAAAAATTTAAAATTCTTGATCGCGATGAAAAAGACCTAAAAGTAATGGGTCGTTCATATGTTACTAAAATAAACTATAAAGGCAAAGAATTTTTTATTAGATTATCAGATATTTTAAAACCAACTGGTAAAAAAGTAGATTTTATTCAAGTTGATCTTAAAGATAAATTAAATCCAAATGTATGGGAACCATTTAAAGGCGGTCATGGCCATGAAGGTCAAATCGCAAATGTCTTTATTAATGGGACTGGAGGTAACTGGGAGTTTGAACATAAAGGAAAAGAGTATCATGTTAAAAGAATTGGTGAACCACATTATAAAGGTATAGGAAATCCAAAAACAGACTTATACGTAGAATTGGTAGAAAAATTGCCAGGATATGGTAATCAATTAAAATATAGTTTAAAAGCAGCTAATGCTACCTTTATTGAAAATTGGATGAAACCAGAAAGATATGAACAAATATTTGGTAAAGCAAAATCAATTCGAATTATTATGGATATGTATGATAAATTAAATAAGGATTCAAAAAGTGTAGTAGGAAATACAAAAGCTCCTACTTTGCATTGGTTTGTTGTAGATACTGGAATCACTAAAAAACATACAGGAATTATATTAGATAAAAAAGAATCGCTTGAAGCTTTTAGTGGAGCAAATAAGTTTGGAAAAAATAACGAAGCTACAGCAAATTGTTGGCTCAAGGGAGATCCTACAGATACAATAACGGCATTATTAGATAAAACAAAACCAATTGAAAGTCATGGTGTAAAAGCAGCGCTTTTTATTAGAGGATATGGAAAGGCTTCAAATTCAGCATGTTTTTTAAAAGATAAAGAAGGATGGAGAGTTAATTCAAGTTGGATTAAATACTTTAAACTTCCTAAACATTTTGCAAAAGCACCAAAATGATATCATTAACTAATTACTTAACAGAGGCCGCTGGCAAGAATACTCATATGACTCATATTGAGGATCTTGTTTTAGACGGTGGAGTTAAGGGAGCTCGCCAAGCTATCCTAGCGCTAAGATCACTGAGGGATATGTTGAGCGGTAACACCAAAGCACCTATAGATGTTACTGTCAAGTGGGACGGAGCTCCCGCCTTATTTGCTGGAGAAGATCCAAGAGATGGACAATTCTTTGTAGCAAAAAAAGGCATCTTTAATGCTGATCCTAAAGTATATAAGAATCATGCAGATATAGATGCTGATACATCAGGTGATCTTAATAAAAAACTTAAATTAGCTTTTGATAACTTAAAAGGCCTTGGCATCAAAGATGTAATACAAGGCGACTTTATGTTTGATTCAAGTGATTTAAAAACGGAGACAATTGGTGGAGTTAAACATATTACTTTCCATCCTAATACTATCCTTTATGCTATACCTGCAGGTACGCCCTTAGCAAAACAAATAGCAAAAGCAAAAGTTGGTATAGTATGGCATACATCATATAGTGGTGGAACATTTGAAACAATGAGAGCTGAGTTTGGTAAAGATATTACATCAAAGCTTAAATCATCTCCAAATGTATGGCAAGTAGATGCTACGTTAAAAGACTTAAGTGGTACTGCAACGTTAACACAGAAAGATAGTTTATTAGTATCAAAGAAACTTTCAGATGCTGGTAAGATATTTAAAAAGATATCAGCTTCTACATTAAAAGAAATAGAATCTAATAAAGAATTAAACCTAATCATTAATGTATATAATAATCGTATGGTAAGAGAAGGCCAAAGAATTACGAATACAAAGAAACATGCAACAGGTTTAATTATGTTTGTGAAAGATCGTTATGCAAAACAAATAGATAAACGATCATCTCAAAAAGGAAAAGATATTCAAATACAAAAAAGAGATGAACTTTTAAAGTTTTTTGATAAAAAGAACTTAAAAAATTTAACAAATGTGTTTGATTTACAAAATTTAATTGTAGACAGCAAATTAATTATTATAAATAAACTAAACAAACTAAGTAAAATTGGTACGTTTGTAAAAACAACGTCCGGATTTAGAGTAACCAACCCCGAAGGTTTTGTTGCTATAGATCGTATGGAAGGTGGAGCTGTTAAGTTAGTTGATAGATTAGAATTTTCAACTAATAATTTTAGCAAAGATATTATAAAAGGCTGGGACAATCCAGGCTAAATGGGAACCGAGGATATAAATGTCGATAAAATCATTCAGTGATTATTTAACTGAAAACACAAAAGAGATCTCATTCGTTTTTGGGCGATTCAATCCGCCAACGATTGGTCATGAAAAATTATTTGATGCATTAAAAAAACAATCACGTGGTGGTTCATATCGCATATACGCATCCAAATCTGTAGATGCAAAGAAGAATCCTCTTCAACCAAAAGACAAAATTAAATTTCTTCGTAAAATGTTTCCTAAGCATGCACGGAATATTATGGCCGATAGTGACGTTCGTACAGTACTGGATATTGCAGTCAAACTTTACGACCAAGGGTTCACTAAGGTTACTATGGTAGCAGGATCAGACAGAGTAAGAGAATTTGATATTCTACTTAACAAATATAATGGTCAACAAGCTAAACATGGTTTTTATAATTTCGAAGGTGCAATTAATGTAGTAAGCGCAGGAGATAGAGATCCAGATGCCGAAGGTGCAACTGGTATGTCTGCTTCAAAAATGCGTATGTCCGCTCAACAAAATGATCTAGCTGGATTTGCGAAAGGAGTTCCAGCTAGGTTTCATCCAACAGATCTTTTTAATGCTGTACGTAAAGGTATGGGATTAAAATTAGAAAATACTTTTAGACAACATGTTGATCTTCCAGTCGTTTCACAAACAAGAGAAGAATATGTTGGAGGTAATCTTTTTCAAGAAGGCGATCTTGTTAATATAAAAGAATCATCAACAATTGGACAGATTATTGTTTGTGGTACTAACTATGTTATCGTAGAATCTGAACTTGGTAAAAAAAGATATTGGCTTGATGCTATAGAATTGGCTGAGTATAATGAAATAGGTACTGATGAATATACAAAATATTTACTTAAAAATACACCTTTTTCAAAATTAGTAAAAGAAAAAGAAGATGCAGATATTGGAGATCGTAAAGGATCACAGCCTGCTAAGTATTTTACAGGTCTTGCTAAGTCAACTAAACAAAAAAGAGATGCTCATTTTAAAAAGAAATCAACCAAACCAGCTCCTGGAGACGCAAGAGCTGAAACAAAACCATCTCAACATACAAAGAAATTTAAACAAATGTATGGTGAGTGGGCAGAACATTTAACATTTGAAGATTTTATAATTACTGAAGGTAAGTCAGATGCAGCTTTAAAAAAGAAAGCTGATAAATCAGGTATGCCATTAAGTATATTAAGACAAGTTTTTAATAGGGGAGTAGCAGCTTGGAAAACAGGTCATAGACCAGGAACAACTGCTGTTCAATGGGGATTGGCAAGAGTCAATTCATTCGTAACAAAATCAAAAGGAACATGGGGTAAGGCCGATAAAGATCTTGCAGCCAAAGTAAGAGGATAAAAAATGAAATTTAAAGAACTAAGAGAAAAATACAGAAGTAAATTCCCTTCATCTCTTGTCGCAGCTGCAGTTAAAATTGCTCTTGATATGGGTGGTAATATGACTGGAGCTCATAAGAAGATTGAAGCAATGAAAAGAGGATTAGCAAATGATCCTATGGTCAAAGATGCTTTAAGACAAGCAAATGAATCAGTTAATGAAGAAACCGTTAAATTAGTAGATATGGACGATGATAGTCATCAAACTGCACTTAAGCTTGCTCAAAAAGCTGGTGTAAAAGTTGTAAGTAAAAAAACTAAAACTGGTACTGAACTTAGTGTATCAGGCTCCAATAAAAAAATTGGTAAGTTTATGATGTCATTACCAGAATCAGTTGATGAAGGAACAGTTAAAGAAGGTACATGGGATATACCAGATACTAAAACTAAACTTCAAAAATTAATGGACCTAGTATCTAAGCCATTCTTTGGTACTACTGAAAAAGATGTAGACAAATATTTAAAAATCATGCCATTTGGTGATGATGAGTTATATGATGATCTTGCTAGTTTATATTTTATTCCAGGATCTCAAAAGAGTAAAAAGTTTCCTAAAACAGATTTAAACCAAGTAGCAATGGATTCACTTAATGGTAGATGGTTAACTGCTAAGAAAAAAGGTAATGGTTGGGATATTACTCATATTAACTTTGATATAGATATGGACGAAACAATCAAAAGAAAATCTGGTAATATAAGACCAGGCAGAAGAATGAAGGTTGAACTATGAATTTAACAGAAACATATAAAAAACGAATTGCTGAAGATGGTCACGTTGATTCTGCTAATGTAAAGAATCAATTAACATCTTTAAAAAGAAATGCAGAGCAATTATTAGCTCAAGTACAACCAGATGCAGAATATCCATCATGGTGGGTAAACAAATTAGTAAAGGCTGCAGATTATTTAGATTCTGCCACAGACTTTTTACAAAATAAAGTAGACCAAGGCAAATGAAAAACTTTAAAGAACATGCTCAACTAGACGAAGCTCCATTAGTAGCAAGTGATGGTGCGATTCTTGATTCTATATGGAAAGAAGTAAAAAAGGTTTTAGAAAAAGAATTAGCTAAAGGGAAAACTGAATTAACAAACATGGTTGCAAGAATTGGTAAGTTTAAAGTAACTAAAGATAAACAACAAAAAGGCAAAGCCTTTAGATCGGATTTAAAAAAATGATAAGTTTTAAAGATTTTTTATTAACAAACCCAGGAATGGAAAAGGATGATCATATTGCCTATATGCGAGCAAAACGCAGAAAGTCACAAGACTATGGCAATAATACAGAAGGATCAGGTAAAAGCGAACCTTGGGAAGATGGATTTAAAAGAAGAGTTGTAAAAACTACTGATCCTGAGCACAAAGAAAAAGGCTATAACTGGAGAATTAAAGGTAAGGATAGAGACGAAGTAACAATTAAGTTATATAAATCTAAGCCTGATTTTGCTGAATATAAAAAACAAATGAAAAGAGTTGCTGGCCATGAATTTGGTTAATTTTAAACAGTATAGCGCTACATTTGGTTTATATGAAGGTAAACATGTACCTTTAGAAGAACCAATGATAGAAGCTCCTGAATTAAATAAACCAAAAAGATCAGCAGGTCCAAGTAAATACGTTGTATACGTAAAAGATCCTAAAACAGGTAACGTTAAAAAGATTAATTTTGGAGATGCGAAAGGAGGTTTATCGTCAAAAATAAACGATCGCGATGCAGCTCGTAATTTTGCTTCAAGGCATAATTGCGATACAAAAAATGATAAGACGAAGGCTGGGTATTGGGCATGTCGATTACCTAAGTATGCTAAGGACTTAGGTCTTAAAGGAGGAGGTGATTACTTTTGGTAGATCTACCTTTCGCGTCTGAGGAGATAATAGGCGGAGAAATAAGAGAATTCTTTGTTGATCGAGACGACAAAGAATATGTTTGGCATAAAGATCATGAACATCGTGAGATTGAAATACTCGAGGGTGAGGGATGGCGTTTTCAATACGAAAATTGTTTGCCATATTTGTTAGAGCCTGGAATGATTTTTGATATTCCTAAGGGAGAATATCATAGATTAATTAAAGGATATAATAACCTTAAATGTAGGATAATCAAACAATATGGATAGAGAGTTACAACAAGTGTATACTGTTCAATCACAAAGATTAGATCGTATAGAAGAGAAATTAGATCAGATGGCTCAGGCGATTATCGCGCTTGCAAGAGCTGAAGAAAAGATTTCAACGCTGGCTGAATTTAATAAGCAACAGTCAGAACAAATACAAAGTCTTATAAATAGAATAGATCGAGTTGAGCAATTAGTGAATAGCAATGCAAGCACGGTCAATATAATTAATAGAATCTTCTGGGTAATATTAGTTGGTTTAATATCAGCAATTACTTGGGAGTATATAGTTCATTTAAGCAATTAACGGAGATAAAAATGAAATTTAATGACGACATAACACAAAGCATTGCTGCTACAGTATCAGACGTACTTGAAGGCAAAGCTACAAAAAAAGAGGAAGTTAAATATCCACACGATATGTTTCATCCTGAAACTGGTGAGAAGGAAGTAGCTAAAGATGAAGCTGAGCATAAAGCTCTTTCAGCTAAAGGTTACACTCATGAAAAGCCAAAAGTAAACGAGGTTGAAGAACCAAGAGCCAAAGGCGAAAAAGATTTTAAAGACAAGCATGTTGTTAAGAAATCTGGCGAAAAAGAAGATGGCACAGTAATGAAAGAAGCTAAAAAAGATGAGAAAGTCGAAGTCGAAGTAGAAATAGATGGCGAAGATGAAGAAGATAAAGACAAATCTCAAGAAGAAGAATCAGAGAAGCAAAAGAAATATCAAGCATTTTTTCAAAAAGCTTTAAAGAAATTTGGAGTTAAATCACCATCAGAATTAGAAGGCGATAAGAAAAAAGAATTCTTTGATTATGTAGACGCAAACTACGAGGCTGATAAGGAAACTGACTAATGAAACCTTTTTCTCAATTAAGGCAAGAAATTAACGAAAAGTTTAAACTACCTAGGCCACCATTTAAAGGTATGAACCTTACAGGATTCTCTGGTCAATTTAAACTAAAGCAAGTAGCAATGCATGATGATAATAGATCACCAGCAGTTATTAAAGATGTAAAAACAGCTTTAAAAATTGTAGAAAAACATTTTAAAAAACTAGGATTAAAATATAAAGAAGAAGAAGTTTTAGTTGGACCTATGAGTGTTGCTAAAGAACAAAAATTAAAAGTTGGTGAAGGTAATCTAGATTTTGCATTAGATATATATCCAGGATTCCCAGGAAAGAATCCAAAATTACCAGGTGGTAAAGTAAAAGGTGATATAGATTTCAGTGATTTGGTCACAGAATTAGGTAAACTTAAATCATTTGCTAATTTTCCAGGAAGTGATTGGGAAGCTAATTACGGAGATCCTGGAAAGGGTTAACTTCTTCCACCTTTGGTGGTATATATAATATATGATGAAAGTATTTGATGAGTTGACGAGTAAAAATTTTAAACTTTTTGCGGCACAACATTATAACAATCCGGAATGTACGGATGTAGAAGAATTTAAGCAAGATCTCAGTAGATTTAAATATCTCAAAAGATTGCTTACTCGATACGAAGAACATGGTGAATTACAAGAGAGACTTATTCTTAATCACATTATAGTTCTATATAACGTATTTGGTATAGAAGCTTGCAATAGAATGATATGGTATAAGATAGATGAAAATCATTATCCTTATATCAAACCATTTTTAGTATATCTTCACTACTTACCTGAGGATGAAAAGGTTGAGGTCGTAATGGATCCAAACATAGTAGAGATATTAAGAGAACTTTAATGGGAATTATATCAAGAACAGGAGATTTATTTTATGCCTTTAGATTTCTAAAGCTGCTTGTCACTCCGTTTGAAAAGACAAAAGCTTTTGAACTTGGTATTATAGATAAAGATGGAGTTGTTCTCAAAAAAGGTGCTGAACGTTCTACACCTGAAGAAAAATCAGCATATACAGTTTTTTATATACTTGTATTTAATTTAAAAAGAATTATGGCAAAAGCTCCAGGCGGTAAATCCGTTATTGCTCGTTATGGTGCAGCTCTTTTTCTTATTAAAGAACATACTGGAATGTCAGAAAAAAAATTAATAAAGACATTAGAAAAAGCATTAGATACTACATTTACAAAAGAGATTAATGAAAACTATTGGTATCAAGATGAAGAAGCAAGACTTATGCCAGGCAACTATATACTTACAGAAGATATAGCATCTCCAATAACTGGCGAACTCATAGCAAAACGCAATGAACGAATCAATGTAGATGATTTTAAATCTCCAGTCGGGAGCATTTCAAATATAAATATATATAGAGTCAAACATTCAAAAACGAATCAGGACATATACATAAGTAATAGAGACATAAGCAGATGAGAAGAACATTTAAGGAATACGAAGCAATGTGGGAAGACGCTGCTGCAAATTCTGTAGCTGGTGGTGGAGTATCATTACCTGCAGATGCAATGGGGAAACAAGCATTACTTAGAAGAAAAAAGAAAGCCAAGATATATGATGGTAGAACTAAAGAGGGTAAAAAGTTTGTAGAACGTATCCTTGCTAGGAGAAACGCACGTGAAGCATCTAAAAAGATTACTTAACTGGATCAAATCCCTTTTTACCACGACATATACCATTCAGGTATCTTACGATAGTCAGTGGGGAAACGCCGATGATAAGATCTATACTGGCGTAAGATCAATTCAAAAACAAACATTTAAAGAACTTAAATTTATTACTGAAGATAAAAGACCTGTGCATATTAAAGCAAACAGTGGATTGAATTATAAGATAGAGGTAGAATAATGCAACAATTTTTTATAGCAATCATATTAGTATTAGGACTCAGTACCTGGTGGTTATATGGTACAAACCAAACATTAAAAGAAAATCAGATTAAACTCGAAGCTGCTGTCGAAGAACAGAAACAAGCTATGGAGATTATGAAAGAACAATACGAGAAACAAGGTAAAGCTTTAATGAATATGAGTAGACAAAATGCTCAGATCGAACAAGAAAAAGCTGAATATCTTGCAATATTCTCAAGGCATAATTTAGACTTACTTGCACTAAAAAAACCTGGATTAATGGAAAGTAGATTTAACAAAGCAAGTGAAGCCGTGATGGAGGGACTAGAGGATGACACTGAAAAACTCAGCAATCTTAATCAGTAGTATATTTTTATTTACAGGATGTAGTACCTTAGGATTATTAGGTCCTAAGAAGATAGAGACTATATCTAAACCAGTACAGATTGATATTATGCAACCTGATTTACCAAGACCTGTAGAACTTACAGCACCTAAATGGTATGTGGTATCTGAAGCTCGAATAGCAAACCCATGTAAAAAGATTGTCCAAGAAGATGGCACAGAAAAACGTCCAAAGGTTTGCGATCTATCTGAAACAGAAAATCCTGATTGGCCAGAGGGTTATACCTATTTGGATCGTTTCTTAGATGAAATGAAAAAACAAAATAATGGTGAAATTGTCTTTGTTGCCACATCAGTTGGTGATTACAAAGTCATGGCTGAAGACATGCAAGAATTAAAAAGGTATTTAAAACAATTAGGCGAAGTAGTTGTGTATTATAGAAATGTAACCATGCCTAATGGTGATAAAGGTGCAGGAGTAGCAATTAAGAAAAATGATTAGTCTTTTAGTCGCAGTATTTAAAGCAGTCATTACAAAGCTATTAGCTACATCAGCATTATCTTTTTTACATCCACATCTGCTTAAATTTGATGCATGGTGTGAAGATAAACTTGGAATTGATATTATTAAACAAGATAAAAAGTTCCATGAAAAATATCCCTTAGTGGCAGATCGCCTAAACGAAATCGAAAGAAGACTTAAAATTAAACAAAAATAAACGTTTACATTTGTTTAGTTTTGTGGTATAATATATATTATAATGAATGGAACAAATACAATAAATGTCACTAAACGAGATGGAACAATACAACCATTCGATTTAGATAAAGTACATAAAGTTTTAGAATGGGCAGTTGAAGATATATCAGGCGTGTCAATGTCTGAAATAGAACTCAAAGCAAACATACAACTTTATGATAAAATACCAGCTTATGATATACATGAGCTTTTAATCAAATCAACAGCAGAATTAATTTCTGATCATACACCTAATTACCAATTTGTAGCAGCAAGACTGATATCTTATAAGATGCGAAAAGAAGCTTATGGAGACTATGAGGTTCCATCGCTTTGGGTTATTATTAATAGGAATATACAACTTGGAGTCTATGATGAAGAAATTCTTAATATCTATACTGACGAAGAAATCCAAGAGTTAAATGAATACATTAAGCATGAAAGAGATGATACATTTACTTATGCTGGTATGGAACAATTTCGTGGTAAGTATTTAGTTCAAGATAGAAGAACTAAACAGATATATGAAACACCACAAATATTGTATATGATGATTGCGATGACTCTCTTTGGAAAATATACAGACAATCGACTTAAATTTGTAAAGGATTATTATGATGCAATTTCTCAATTCTATATATCATTACCTACACCAATTATGGCGGGAGTTAGAACACCGACTCGACAATTCAGTTCTTGCGTCCTTATTGAATCAGGAGATTCCCTTGATTCTATTAATGCTACTGCTACTTCTATTGTCCGATATATAAGCAAAAAAGCTGGTATTGGAATAGGTGCAGGATCAATAAGAGCGAATGGTGCCAAAGTAGGCGATGGTTCGGTTGTTCATACAGGATTAATACCATTCCTAAAGTATTTTCAATCAGCTGTGAAGTCGTGCTCACAAGGAGGTGTTCGCGGAGGAGCGGCCACAGTTTACTTACCTCTTTGGCACTATGAGTTTGAGGATCTTGTTGTATTAAAAAACAATAAAGGTACTGATGAAAGTCGCGTAAGACATATGGATTATGCATTTCAGTTTAATAAGCTGATGTATGAAAGACTTTTATCAGGTGGTAATATAACCTTCTTTGATCCAAATGATGTACCAGGCTTATATGAAGCGTTCTTTGCGAATCAAGATGAGTTTGATAGACTATACGAAAAATACGAAAGAAAGACATCAATACGTAAAAAGACATTACCAGCACTTGAAGTCTTTCAACAATTTTTAACTGAAAGAAAAGATACAGGTAGGATATATCTTATGAATGTAGATCATGCAAATGATCATGGTGCATTCAAACCAGAAGTTGCTCCTATACGAATGAGTAATCTTTGTTGTGAGATTGATCTACCTACAAAGCCTTTAAATAATCATGATGACACGGAAGGTGAAATATCATTATGTACATTATCGGCGATTAATTGGGGATTAATAAATGAAACTTCCGAATTTGAAAAATATTGCGATCTTACTGTGCGTGCTCTTGATGAGTTACTTGACTATCAAGGGTATCCAATCCCAGCGGCTGAACAGGGAACACTTAACCGAAGGCCATTGGGAGTGGGGATTATCAATCTTGCATACTTCCTTGCTAAAAGAGGATTAAAATACGATGAATCTGCATACGAAATTGTAGATGAATACGCAGAAGCATGGTCGTATTATTTAATAAAAAGTTCAGCAAACCTTGCTGCTGAGAAAGGAAAATTGATATATAATACTGATACGAAATATTCTGATGGAATACTTCCTATCGACACTTATAAGAGAGCGATAGATAATCTTATAGTGCATAGAGAACGTTTGCCGTGGGAAGATTTGCGAAAGCAACTCAGAGAAACGGGAATTCGAAACTCTACACTAATGGCCTTGATGCCCGCTGAAACAAGCGCTCAGATAAGTAATAGTACGAATGGTATTGAACCACCAAGAGCATTGGTATCGTACAAACAGAGTAAGGATGGAGTTATGGCACAGGTTGTACCTGGCTATCATCACCTTAAAAATAAGTATGATTTGCTGTGGGATCAAAAATCTCCAGCTGGGTACTTAGCCATATGTGGTATATTACAAAAATATATAGACCAAGGTATCTCTGTAAACACATCTTATAATCCTGAACACTTTGAGGATAATAAGGTACCAATGTCCGTAATGATTACTGATCTCGTAACGGCATATAAGTATGGCCTCAAACAGTTATACTACTTTAACACCTTTGATGGTGCTGGTGAGATAACTGATGGTGAAACATATCATGCATACGATGGCGAATCAGAAACCTACGTTGAGGATGATGAAGACTGCGATTCATGCAAGATTTAAGAAAAAAAATAAATCAAAGAATGGATGTACTTCAAGCTTGGATGGAAGTAGATTATCATTTAAGAAATCCGAAAGTAGTATATGATCATACCTTAACAATAAGTAAATTTTGGTCAGTACTTTCAGAAGAAGATCGAGAATATATACAATGCGCACAAGACGCGATAGAAACAAAATCAACTATTTCATGGAAACCTGATGCCAGTACTTAAGAAAAATAAAAAATCACATTTAGAACGTAATATGTTTTTTGATGATGCAGTTGATATTGCTCGATATGACCAAGTCAAATACCCTCAATTAGAAAAGATTACAGATAAACAACTTGGATTCTTTTGGAGACCAGAAGAAGTAGATGTATCTAAAGACAAAAAGGATTTCGACAATTTAACAGATCATGAAAAACATATCTTCACATCAAACCTCAAACGTCAAATATTATTGGACTCTGTTCAAGGTCGGGCCCCGAACCTTGCTTTCCTTCCTATATGTTCGTTACCTGAAGTAGAGAACTGGGTTGAAACCTGGTCATTCTTTGAAACAATACATAGTAGATCATATACACATATTATAAGAAACATTTATCCAGATCCAAGCACAGTTTTTGATTCAATGCTAGATATTAAAGAGATTATGGATTGTGGACAAGATATTGCAAAATACTACGATGAATTAATTGATGATAATATGTCAGCAACAAATATCACATCACATAAAAAAACTTTATGGATGTCTTTATTATCAGCGAATGCTCTTGAAGGAATAAGATTTTATGTTTCCTTCGCCTGCAGTTGGGCATTCGCTGAGCTTAAGAAGATGGAAGGTAACGCAAAGATTATTAAATTTATTGCAAGAGATGAGAATACACATTTAGCTGGAACAACTGTAATGATTCGTAATCTTTTAAAAGAAGATAATGCATTTGTTAAAATATCAAAACAAATGGAAGATGAAGCAGTTAAATTATTTGTAGATGTTATTGAACAAGAAAAAGAATGGGCGACATATCTTTTTAAAGATGGTTCAATGATTGGATTAAATGAAGCAATATTACACAATTATATAGAATGGATAGGATGTAAACGAATGAGAGCATTAGGTTTACCTTGTCCTTATCATGTACCACAAATGAATCCATTACCTTGGACAGAAAAATGGATATCAGGTGGAAACGTACAGGTTGCACCACAAGAAACTGAAATCAGTTCTTATGTTGTTGGTGGAGTAAAACAAGACGTAGATAAAAATACACTTAGTGGATTAAGTTTATAAATAATTTTTTAGGAGAAAAATATGGAAGTATTAGCATTATTATTTTTTTTATGGGCATGGGATGGAAACCTTTGGGAAGAGGTAGATCCTGAACCAGAAGAGCCTGTAGTAGAACAATCAACACCAGTACCAGATAATGCAGTTAATGTTACAGAGGTAACTCAAACAGCAGCAGTACTTACAGCAGTAGGACAAGCATTAAGTGGTACATCAACAGCAACTCAAATAGAAGCTGATATTATTGAAGAGCTAGAAAACATGGATGATACTACAACAACAGTACCTACAACAACATCTACTGGAACATCAACTTCAACAAGCACATCAACAGGAACATAATATGATAGAGATATATGGTAAAGATCATTGTCCATATTGTGACAAAGCAATAGCATTGGCAGAAAGAATAGAAGCAGAATTTGTATATAAGAAATTAGATACCGATTTTACAAGAGAAGATCTAATGGAGAAATTTCCAACAGCAAGAACATTTCCACAAATCACTATTAATGGTGAAGCAATTGGTGGATACGATGAATTTTGGAAATGGGAAGTTGGTCAAAGAGTGTCATGATTTTAGAATGCGAGTATTGCTATTCTAGGATTGTTATTAAACCTGACGATAGAGAAACTAAAATTAACTTTTGTCCTCATTGTGGTGAACCTTGCGACGATGATATGGATGAATTAAACTTTGATGAATAATTGGTTATATCAAGGAAGAAAGTTCGAACCACCAGAAGATTTTACTCCAGATGTTTGGTATGGTTTTGTATACTGTATAACAAATAGAGCAAATGCAAAAAAATATATTGGAAAGAAGTTTTTTTGGAAAGCAAAGACACTTCCTATTACAAAAACTCGTAAGAGACGGCAAAGGCTTAAAGTTGAATCTGATTGGCGTACATACTACGGTTCTAATAAACACTTACAACAAGATGTCGAAAAGATGGGAGAAGACTTCTTCCATAGAGAGATTATACATCTCTGTAAATCGAAAGGCGAATGCGCTTATCTTGAAACAAAAGAGCAATTTGAAAGAGAAGTCCTTTTAAGCGAGAAGTATTATAATGGTATTATCAATTGTAGAATTGGTGGAAATAGTGTGAAAAACTTGTTTACAAATGACTAAAAGTATGGTATAATAGATATATAATGGCAAAAATATTACAATTTCCTACTAAGGAAGAAAAACAAATACAAAAAGACACTGAATTCTTAAATAATCTCAGTGATGACTGTGTTAATAACTCTCATTTTCTATTAGAAGTGCTTGAAGAATTTATTAATACTGGTGAAGTATGTCCAGATCTCATGGATATGGATTTTAGAGATGAGACCAAACAAGAGTCAAGAGACATGTTTGTGATTGTTAATATGATAAACGCAATGTTAAATCGTTGGCACAATATGCCACATGGTTTACATCAAACAATGGATAATGCTTATATTAAAATTAAAGAAATGATTCTTTTAAACGAAGAAGCTCATCATCAAATTTCTGAATTTATATTTGAACCAGAAGATAGCGATATAGAATTTACGTTTACACCCGAGGAACCAGAAGATAATGATACTGATTGATTACAGCCAAATAGCGCTGTCTAATATAATTGTGCAAAAGCTCAATGATGAAAGCATGATAAGACATATGATACTTAATAGTATACGTATGTACAACAAAAGATATAGAGAAGAATATGGACAACTTGTGATTTGCGCCGATGGTATGAATACATGGAGAAAAGAATTCTTTCCAGAATATAAAGCAGCTCGTAAAAAGAATAGAGATAGTTCAGGACAAGACTGGACTGAAATCTTTAGAATCTTACATACTGTACGTGATGAAATAAGAGACTATTTGCCATATAAAGTAATTCATTTAGAAGGTGTAGAAGCAGATGATGTTATTGGTACACTTACAATGCAAACACAAGAGTTTGGTATGGCTGAGCCAGTTATGATTATATCATCTGATAAAGACTTTATTCAATTACAAAAGTTTAATAATGTTAAACAATATAGTCCTATACAAAAGAAGTTTGTAACTGATAAGAATCCAAGAACATATTTATTTAATCATATTATGAGAGGAGATACAGGAGATGGGATTCCAAATGTTCTTTCAGCTGATGATACCTTTATTACAGAAAAAAATCAAACACCGCTGAGACAAACAAGGATTGATGCTTGGTTGGAAGATTCAGATAACTTAAGAGAATCTATGGATGACGAAGTATATCGTAACTATCAAAGAAATAAAAAGCTTATTGATCTTACTGACATACCAGAAAATATTCAAGAAACTATTATAAATACTTTTAATGAACAAGGTAAAACACCGAATATGAAAGTGTTGAACTATTTAATAAAGAAAAGATGTAATCATTTGATTGAAGTCGTGGAGGAATTTTACAATGGCTAGAAAATTAGTATCAGAAGTTTTAGAGGAAGCTTCAAAAATCGTTAAAAAAGCCGATCGTGTTCGCTTTTTACAACAAAACAAATCACCTGGTCTTACAGATATATTAAGGATCAATTTTGATGAGACAATAGTATCTGCATTACCAATGGGAGCACCATCATTTAAAAGAGACGATGCACCAAAAGGATATGAGTATACTGTATTAAATAAAGCATATACTCAATTTAAGTATTTCTTTAAAGGTCCAATCGCAAATGAAATGAAGCCTTTAAAAAGAGAAGGATTGTTTCTTAATCTCTTAGAATCGCTTAATCCAGAAGAAGCAGATCTCTTAGTTGCAGCAAAAGATAAAAGTATGAAATATAAAGGCATTACTAAAAAAATGGTAATGGAAACCTTTCCAAATCTTATTGTAAAATAAACGTTTACAAATACCTTAAAGTATGGTATAATATATATTATGAACATTTTTATATTAGATAATGATCCAGTGATTGCAGCACAAGAGCAATGTGACAAACATGTTGTTAAAATGATTGTTGAATCTGCTCAAATGCTATCAACTGTTCATCGTATGCTTGATGGTGTTATGGAACGTAGACCATCTAAGTCAGGCGCAATGCTACAATACTGGAAACTTAACGATCAAAGAGAAAATATACTCTATAAAGCATGTCATTTTAATCATCCATCAACAGTATGGACAAGAGAATCAAAAGCAAATTATCAATGGCACTATCAACATTTTATTGCTTTATGTGATGAATATACATATAGATATGGTAAAGTTCATTCCACTGATATAAAATTGAGAATAGCTTTACAACAAATACCAACAAATATTCCTGAAAAGCATATGACACCATTTAAACTTGCAATGGGTTCAAATCCAGAATGTATACTTGAAGACGCAGTTGAATCTTACCGTAGATTCTATGAAACAAAACAAAAAAGATTTACGATGGTATGGACAAAAAGGCCAGTGCCAAAATGGTTTAATGCGATATAAATTTCACGAACATCGATATACTTTTAAAAGTCATTTTGCATATGCAGCTGATAGTATAAGACACTCCTTAGATATGATGGGTTATACAAAATCAGAAACTGATGATGCTGAATTACATATATTTAATCATACATGCAGAGATTTAGAACCTGATATGCCAGAGAATTCTATTATCTTTAAACCCACAGCTCCTACAAGTAAACATTTTCAAATAGATACATTAGGTTATGCTAACAGCGGATTCTATACATTTAATGAACCTAATTATAAAAATAGAGTTATTGATAATACTGAATGGAATTATGTAAATGATTTAATAGAACAGAGAGCAAATAAATGGGACGATTCAATATTGCTAAAATGGAAAGATTGTGAAGATGTGCGTGATGATCATATACTTATTATAGGTCAAATGCCAGAAGATGAAACCGTAAATGGCTTTGGCTTTGGTAATCATTGGAAAAAGATGTGTATGATTATCGATAAGCTTAAAGACGAAAACTTAGTGATTAAATTACATCCAAGAATAACAAAAGCTTCTCATATTATAAGAGATTTAAATAAACAAATTGATAAATGGAAAGATGCCGGCCATCAAGTGATAACAGGATATGAATCAATCCATAGTGTATTACCTAAAACAAGACTTGCTATTGTAGAAAATACAACTGCTGGTATTGAATGTATGATGCATGATGTTCCTATCATATCGCATGGATATCCTGATTATCATTGGATAACAAAAGACTTAAGAATACTTACTGAATTACGTGGATATATAAAAGATACATCATGGTTTAATCAGAAGTTATCAAGACAATTTTTAATTTGGTATATATATGATTATCTATGTTATGATATACCATCAACATATAATCGATTAGGAGAGATATTAGATGCCAACATATGAGTTTAAAAATACTGAAACTGAGGAAGTCTTTGAAAGGATTATGTCTTATGAAAGTAAAGTAGACTATTTAGAAAAGAATCCACATATTCAATCACACTATAGTACATTAAATATAGATCATGATGGTGGTAAATCAGTTCTTTCAAGAGCTGGTGACGGATGGAAAGAAGTACAAAATAGAATTAAGAGTGGGATGCCACCAAGATTACGGGATAATATAAAAACAAAATGAGAAAAGAAGAATTAGTAAAACTATTTAAGAAGCTTCCAAAGGAAGACAAAGAAGGAAATATCGAGGGAATTTTTTATGACAGATATGGCGGGAGAATTATCACTGATTCTGTTAGGGTTGATATGGATGGCGGTAGAATTATACTGGTACAAAAGGGATCGGAAAACTACGAGGTCAACAAAAGGAATTGGGAACAGGAGATAAGCTTCAATGAAAAGACCTAGCAAATTAAGACTAGAGCACCTAACTGAGTTAAATCCTTTAACTAAAAATCAGGAAAAAGTATTTAAATCTTATAAAGCAAATAAAAACCTAGTTCTCAGTGGTTCCGCTGGTACAGGTAAAACTTTTCTAGCTCTTTACCTTGGGCTAAAAGATATACTTACTAAAGATAATCAATTAGAAAAAGTAGTGCTTATACGAAGTGCTTTACCTACAAGAGATATGGGATTCTTACCTGGTGAAAAAGAAGAAAAGGAAGCAGTCTATATGGATCCATATATATCCATAGTAAATGAACTCTTTCAGGAAAAAGAAGCTTGGAAAAAAATGATTCAATTTAATAATATTGATTTTATGACAACATCCTTTATACGTGGTATTACACTTAATGATTCTGTGGTAATAGTAGATGAAGCTCAAAACTGTAACTTTCATGAACTCTGTAGTATTATAACTCGAATTGGTAAAAATTGTAAGGTTATTTTTTGTGGAGATTATTATCAATCAGATTTTGTAAAGCAAAATGATAAAAGTGGTTTATATGCATTTATAAATATCCTTAATAATATGAAAAGCTTTGACCACGTTGAGTTTGAATGGCAGGATATTGTCCGCAGTGGTTTGGTTAAAGATTTTATAATGACAAAAGAAATGTTAGAAAAAAACAAATCATGAGCAAATCAACCGAAGAAAAACTTTTACAAGTAGCTAATCTATCACCAGACGAAGCATGGATAGAAAGAATTGTAGATGTACATCCAATGAAACAAGTGGCGATTATGACAGTCGTACAAGTTCTTGTATTCTTTTTTATGCTAGGAGTAATGGCAGTTATTAATTTATTTTTATGATATTTAAACATGAACCAGCAGATCTTGGTTATAACGATCTTGAAGCAGTCACAGGAGATAAAGGTAGATTCTATACAGATCCAGAAGGAAATAAGTATGCATCAGTTACTACAGTTCTTTCAATCCTTTCAGAAGAAGCAATACAAGCATGGCGTGCGCGCGTAGGCGAAGAAGAAGCAAATAGGATATCAAGGCAAGCAAGCTCAAGAGGAACAACCGTTCATAATATAATAGAAAAATATATTGCAAATGATCCTGAATATATTAAAGATGAAATGCCACATAACATACAAACATTTAAAGATATACAACCAATCTTAGATGAAAGCGTTACAAAGGTATATCAACAAGAAGCTCCGTTATTTTCTAAGCATTTAGGATTAGCTGGAAGAGTAGATTTAGTCGGCCAATGGAAAGGTGTTGATTCAATTATTGATTGGAAAACATCTCGTAAACTCAAAAAGAAAGAATGGATAAGTTCATATTTTATGCAATGTGCAGCTTATGCTATTATGTGGGAAGAAAGAACGAGTGTACCTATTAAACAATTAGTTGTATGTATTGCTGGTGATGAAGGACCACAAGTCTTTATTGAAGACCGAGATAATTGGACAAAGGAGTTAATTAATACAATTAATGAATATAAACGAAGAAAACTATTTGGGAGATAGAAATGGCAAATTATAGAGGAAAGCTTTTAGAAACTATAAAAACATCAGCAAAAGCTAATGTTGATAGGCATTTAATGAATGCAGAAGTTTTACTTGGTAGTCACGTTGGAGTTGCAGAACATGGCGATATGATGGAAACTATTGAAAAAGAACTTTTAGAAGTAGCTAAATACCAAGATATATTAGAATCATTAAAACTAATAGGCAAATAAAACTTATAAATAGATATTTACATTTACTTAAAAGTATGGTATAATATATCTATGAAAAAGTTTAACGAGTTTTTAGCTGAAAGAGCTGGCAAAGGCTTAACTGTCTTTGATATTGATGATACATTGTTTGTGTCAAAAGCTCGTGTACTTGTAAAGAATACAAATACTGGACAAACTAAGGCTTTAACTCCAATGGAGTTTAATAGTTATAAGTTAAGAAAACATGAAGAGTTTGATTTTGGTGAATTTAAATCAGCCAAGATCTTTTATCAAACTGCTACACCAATTGGTCGTATGGTACAAAAGGCCAAAGCAATTATAAACAATGCAACTAAAAAAGGTTCAAAGGTTATTATTGTGACAGCAAGAAGTGATATGGATGATAAAGATCTCTTTATTAAAACATTTGAAGCTCACGGTATACCAATGAAAAATGTATATGTTGAAAGAGCTGGAAATATGAGTGGTAAAAATAGTGCAGCTAATAAAGCGATTATTTTTAGAAAGTATTTACAAACCGGTGAGTATGCAAGAATAAGACTCTTTGATGACCACAAAGAAAACCTTCAAGCACTACTTGATTTGAAAAAAGAGTTTCCTACAATAGAAATGTTTGCTTATTTGGCAGACCTAAAAGGAAGCGTAAAGAGAATAAAATAATGCCTATAAAATTAACAAAGAGCGCATCTGTACGTGATAGAGCTACAGGAAAAATAACAGTACAACATGATTATGTTAAATCACACTCAACAAAAGATTTAATTGAAAAATATAACACTGGTACTAAACCAAAGGTTAAACAAAAAATTAAAAATGAATTAGTAAGACGTGGTGGCGTGGTATTTAAATAATGGCTAAACCAAAAACAAGTGGTATCAGTGGTATTACTCCAATTCGAAAAGGTACTTCAATAGGAAGAAATCCTAAATCGAGAGCAACCATGAATAAAGCTAAAAAGAGAAGTTTTAAGAAATATCGTGGACAAGGAAAATAAAATACCAGAGAATACTATTCGTATTAGTTGCTCAGTAGATATACCATATGATCATGATGTATTAAATTATGGAGATAAATCCAGAAAGATATTATTAGATTATATTAAAAATGGTGGATATTATGTCGTCACAAATGGACCGAATAAAAGAAGTACTTAATTTAGAGGAGTACAAAAAGAAACAAAAGAAACAATTTAGAAGAAAGATTCTAAGTACAATACTTGCAATAGGACTTATTACTGGAGCAGTATTATTTTGGATATATTATGGATAATAAACAATGGCATGGTGGAAAAGGATCAAAGAGAAGAAATTCAAATGATTCTTTATACGCAGATAATTGGGAAAAGATCTTTGGTAAAAAGAAACCAGAAGTCGCTGTGCGTAAAGAAACACCAAATCATGCCGCTACACAATTACATAAAGATAAGTCAAAAGTCATACCAAGAAGGTATAAATATAATAACGAGGAACAAATATGAGTATAGATATAGATCAATTTGATTTTGGTTTTACAGCTGTTGATGAAAACGAATTAGAAGCTGTACAGAAATTATCATCAGAAGCTTCAACAGTTGCAGCATCTGCAGAAATAAACGAAGAAAAACTTAATAAGCTCTATAATGCTATATTACCTCTCTTATCAAATTTAAAAGCAAACCCAGAAAAGGATTATATTTACTGGCCAAATAGGACAGAAAAAGTAGAAGCCTTTGAAGATTTAATATCAGGAATAGTTAAATAATGGCAGTACCAACAGGAACAGTTTGTCTTACGGATTTAAGAACAGAATTCGGCGACGCAAATGGTGGAAATGTTTGTTTAACAGAATATTATGCTGGTGGTGCTAATGTAGGTTCAGGTATAACTAATGGATCTGGCACAGCAATTCCTTCAAGTGGAACACTATGTTTAAAATCAAATTTTGCCGGTGCTCAGTCTGCAATTTCAACTGTTTCAAATGTACAAAATTATACTGGAACCTATGCAGCTGAATTTTATGCATCATTATCATATTCAGGTGGCTTTGGCGCTGATAGTATTACTTATCAATTAGTTATGAGAACATCAACAAGTGGTAGTAATTATGTTGCAACTCTTTATGTAGAAGAAACAAGTGATTCATCTGGTGTATATAATAGTGCAGGAATGACAACAGGAACTTTATATCCAGTTCAAACTGTTACATTTACACAAGGTAATTGGCCAGATAGTTATGCATTAGATCATTCAGTTTCAACTGCCCAAGGCGGCGGTGGAGCTGTAAATACATCGACAAATTTAATTGCTGGAACAGGAGAAACTTATACATCAGGAAATAATTGGGATAATACAACATTCGAACTTTTAAATCCTACAACAAATACTGCATTTGGAACAAATCATTTAACTACAGGAGAATGTTTTACAGGAACTGTGATATATACTGATACATATAGTCTTAAATTTATTAAATCAGGATATCCAACCTTAACAGCTTCTACATTTAGTATAGCTTGTGAACAGGATATGACTCATTCAGGAATTTGCCCATAATGTCAAATATACAAGCACAAATTTCAGAAACATCTATCTCTAAAATAAATAATAATAACTTTATTATTACAATGGGGCCTGGTGAATGGACAGAAAATAGAACTGATGGAGTTATAAAATCAATTGATTTTGTAATTAAAGGATGGATAAATGACAATGCTCCTACAATAGATAGAGAAATGCATAATGGAGATACTATAAATCATTTGCAATGGGGACAAACAGGCTCAGTAGAAGAATCATTTAATTGGGTCGTACCAGAAGATTTACAAACAACAGCAACATGGCATGGGCATAATCATCCACATGATGAAGATAATGATGATCTATATGGAACACGATCAAAACAATGGTTATCACTTATAAAACAAACTGATGAATATATAACAGCACATGCTTCTGTTATATCTCAATTGGAGGCACTCTAATGTTTTGGAATAGTAAAGACATCGACATAGAACAATTAAAAGAAACACTCAAAGTAGATGAAGGTGTAGTATATAAAATATATAAAGATCATCTTGGTTATCCTACATTCGGAATAGGACATCTAGTTATAAAAGAAGACAAGGAATTCGGTCAGGAAGTTGGTACTGAAGTTTCAGAAGATCGTGTAAACGAATGTTTTGAAAAAGATGTACAATCAGTGATCGAGGATTGTAAAAAACTACATGATGGTTGGGACGGTTATCCACAAGAAGTGAAACAAATCGTTGCAAACATGATGTTTAATATGGGACTCACGCGCTTGAGCAAATTTAAGAACCACAATGCAGCGCTGCAAGGTGGTGATTGGAAGGAGGCTGCCAAAGAAGGCAGAGATTCGAAATGGTACACGCAAGTGACAAACAGAGCCGAAAGGCTAATGAAGAGACTCGAGGAGATCTAAAAAAACCGAAACATAAAGGTAATTTTTGGTGTCATGAGAGAAAAGACTTTTTCAAATGGGAAGAGTTGATTAATTATAACTATAAGACCTAGGAGGTATATATTATGGATTTAGCATTCATAGTGATTGGTGGAATAATACTAGCAGCAGGAATTTATGCTGTTTATGATAATTCCAAACCTGCGTCAGGAGTTAGAGCAAGAAACGAGAAAGGACATTTTGTAAAAGATGATCCTGATACTCATCACAAAAACGAAGCTTATAAAGATGGTAAAACACCAGCTAAGAAAAAAGCTCCAGTGAAGAGAAAACCAGCAGCTAAGAAGCCTGCTGCTAAGAAAGCTCCAACACAACGCAGAACCAGAAAAACAGCAAAGAAATAATTTGCACTTAATCTAGATTAAGGGATCTTTTAGGTCCCTTTTTTTATGTCTTAGCATTGTAGCTGTTATAAATAACTGTGTACAATAATTATAATTATAGGATATATAATATGGCAGCAGTCAAATTAAAAGGTTCTGAAATAAATTTAGCTTCAGCAACAAATGTTGAATTTGCAACACTTGTAAGAGTTGTAAATAATTTACACGGTAGCATACAATTAGTTACACATGCTGATAAAGATGGTCAAGTAAAAGGTACTTTTACAATGACAGCAAATTCAGTTGAATTAATTAAAAAAACATCAACAGATACTTTACTAGGAGCAGCAACTACATTAGCCGTTAAAGTAGCTAAGTAGCTTCTACTTGATAATATGGAAGAAATATTTCAGCTAATCTCCGATGTAGGATTACCTATAGCTGGTGCTTTAGTGATGGGATTCTTTATCTTTACAATCATTAAACAAATACTTGAAGGTGTCGTTGATGATATTACAACACTTACCATGTTTTGTTCAAGCTTAGAAAATAGAGCAAGAACAATGAGTAATGAAATGGTCAAGATTGATTTACTTGTAAGTAGTGCATTAGAATTAAGACCTGATATCGAACGAATAGCTCGTGCAGAGAATTTTATCGAAGATGGTAAACTTGACGTAAGAAGAGATTAATATGGAAATTGCTGATTTAATAGCCAATTATGGCTTTCCTACTGTTATGGTTGTGGGTTTAGGATATTTTGTTTACTTTGTTTGGAATTTTATAAGTGAACACTTAGATCCAGCCACAGAAAAAATGCATTTCCAACTTATAAGAGTCATTGATCAGATGAGAATGCTAGATCAAGACCTTATTAGATTACAACAAAAAGTAGACGTAGTATTGGAATATAGAGAGAATGAAAAAAAGAAAAATAGAGAAAGTTAAAAGTCAAGCTGAAATATTAACTTTAGTAAGTATTTTTGTCATATCGATTATGGCTGTTTCTCCTGTTAACGCTACAGAAATAGTACACAAATTTAAAAATCCTTCCTTTAGTGGTATAGGAACAGCATCACATTATTTGACTGTAGAGAACCAAGAGTTTTCTCGTAAGAAACAAATAGAAGAAGCATTAGAAGCTGCAGAAAAAGCAGCACAAAGAGAAGCTGAAAATACCACACTTGCTAAGTTTATTCGTAACTTAGAAAGTAGAATATATGCTCAAATGTCTAAACAATTAGTAGAAAGCATGTTTCAAAACGACGGTGCAGTACGATTTGGATCTTTTACATTAGAAGGTTCAGTTGTTACTTATGAAGTGATAACCAATGAAGATGGTTCAGAATTTATTAAAATGACTATAGTTGATACAAACGGAACGGAAACAGTAATCGAGATTCCAATAGGAACAGGTTACTTCGGGAGTGACTATGGTACGACACCTGACGGCTAGTTTCTTAGCAATAATTTTACTTACAAACTGCGCACAGATTCCAAGATATACTGAAGATCCAACTATCTGTAATCCAGACATGTGGGGCGATGAATATGATCATAATGTAGTTGAATGGGTCAAAGCAAGTGGAAGAGTCTTTAAAAAGGCAATGCCATATATTTGTGTTGATGTACCTGAAATTGTTAAGATGCCATCATACTTTCAATTATTAGATTTACCACCAGCTGAAACGAAACCAGTTGTTGCTGTATATCAATTTGCAGATAAAACAGGACAAAGAAAAGCTCTTGATGGTATAGCATCATTTAGTACAGCAGTAACACAAGGTAGTACTGAAATGCTCATTGATGCATTAAAGAGTGCAGGTGGTGGAACATGGTTTCGTGTAGTAGAAAGACAAGGATTAGATAACCTTGTAAGAGAACGACAAATTATAAGAAGTGCACGCCAAGACCTAGCAAAGGCAGAAGGCAAAGAAGAAGCACAAGGAATTCAACCATTACTTTTCGCTGGAATGTTAATTGAAGGCGGAATAATTGGTTATGATACTAACATACTATCTGGAGGGCGAGGCGCGCGAACTCTTGGGATAGGTGCTAGTCGACAATATCGTAAAGATGTTGTCACGGTTTCAATTAGAGCTGTTTCAGTTCTAACTGGAGAGGTTTTATTAAACGTCCAAAGTAAGAAGACTATCCTATCTTACGGCAGTGGAGGAGATGTATTTAGGTTCATAGAACAAGGTACACAACTTATTGAGTATGAGGACGGAGTGGGTAAGAATGAGTCAGTGACATATGCGGTGCGTTCAGCCATTGAGGCAGGCGTATTGGAATTAATCAACCAAGGACATGATAGAGGTTTTTGGATAATAAAAGGAAAAGAAAAATGATAAAATATATATTAGGCCTAAGTTTATTTTTCAGTTCTTTGACTTTTGCACAAGCATCTGATGATAATGAAATTAATATTACACAAATAGGTGATACACTTACTTTGTATATTGACCAGGTAGGATATGGAAACAAGATTGGACTGGATAATTTTAGTTCATCTTCTTCTGCTTCTCCGATTACTGGTTCTTCATTAACTTTCAATATCGATCAGATTGGTAATAGTAACCTTCTTTATGGTAAAGTTACAGCTGATTCTTCTTCATACACTTTAGAGTGGAACGGAGATAGTAATGTCTGGGACTGGATGATAGGAGAAACAGGTTCATCGGACAGCTCAAACTTTCTGGTGGATATTACTGGCGATTCAAATACAATGGATTTGGATCAGGGTTCTTTATTTAGTGCAGAACGATTAGACTTTGATTTAACAGTTTTAGGTAGTTCAAACGTATTTGATGTTGATGTTGAGACTGATGATGTTATCTGGAATTTTGACATTACAGGTAGTTCGAATGATATTAATACTTTACAAAAAGATGGATATTATCAAGAGATTAATTTTACTCTCGATGGTTCATCAGCTGATGTAGACATTAATCAGATATCTGGTACATGTCCTACTGGCGTTTCAACATGTAAAGGTATTATAACACTTGATGTGGATAGTGAGAATGCAACAATTCAAATCAATCAAAAAGATTCAACTAGCGATACTTAATCTTATACTCATAGGGTCCGTTTCGGCGGACTCTATTGGTTCTATTGTTGAGCAATCAGGCGCAGCTCAAATCAAACGACAACAAGAAGAGATTGTTGTCACTGCTGCATATCTACCAGAAATTGAATTAAACGATGTTGCTGAAACTGCAATGGGTAAACTTAAAATTCAATTTTTAGATAAAGCTCAACTAGATATCAAAGAACACAGTGAAGTTCTTATTGATGAAATATATTATGATCCCGATCCATCTCTTTCAAAAATGTCAATGAAGTTTACTATGGGAACAGCAAGATTTGCTTCAGGTTCTCTTGGATTAATAAACAAAGCAAACATTGATATACAAACACCAACAGCTACGATAGGTATTCGTGGTACAGATTTTACAACAACAATTGATGAACTTGGCAGAAGTTTAATTATGCTATTACCAGATGTGAATGGCGATCCATCTGGAGAAATTACAGTAACTAACGAAGCAGGTACTATTACTTTAGATCAAGCTTATCAAGCAACAATGGTATCTTCTTTAAATACATTACCGACCAGTCCAGTTACGATTGGTGGTATTACACCCTCAATGATCGATAATATGTTTATCGTAAATCCACCCAGAGAAGTAAGAGAAGCAATAGAAGAACAAGTGAAAGATGATTTAAATAAAGATCAAGGTATTTTAGATATTGATTTTTTAGAATATAATGAATTAGAAAAAAGCATTGATGATTATTATGAAGAGGAACAAGATTATAATAGAATTGATATTGATTATTTAGCTGGAGATTTTTTACCTGATCTATTAGATGTAGTAGAAGAATTGGTTAGAACTAAAAAGGTATTAGGTGATAGGCAAGATTCAGGAAAAGGTGGATCAGCAGGATTTAAACTTGAAGGAGCTCAAATTGGTCAAAATAAAGATAGTCAATATAATGTTTTCCTTGAAGATGGTGGTATTGTATTTTATCGTGATGTAAATGGTGTTATTAATTTGACTTTTCAAACAGGAGCTTCTGTTAGTTTAAATACAGTGGTTGATGGTTACGAAGGAACAATTAAAATGAATGGTGGTGATGATATAAATATATACATAAAGCAGGTAAATTAATGAAAATAATAGCATATCTTTGGTTACTCTCATTCTGTGCATTAGCATTTGGTGATAATGAAATTTCAATTGATCAAACGGGAGGAGATAACTTTTCTTTGAATATTGAACAATATGGCGCTAAAAACGAAATTAAAATGTATGATAATTATTCATATTTAAATGGTGCAAATATGGCATTACATTTATATCAAAATAATGATGGTTCAAATCAAAACACAATTGATCTATGGCATTTAGATGGATCAAATAATAATATTCGTTGGGGTCAAGGTGGAAAATTAGATGATGCATCTGATACAACATTCTATTATGATGGAAGTGAAAGCGGTGGTCATTATGCTAACTTAGATATACATGGAAGTAATAATAATGTTGTAGGTTGGCAAGCAAACTCAGGTAATGGCGCTCACACATATAATCAATTAATCTTTAGTAGTTATAATGATGTATATGTAGAACAACGAGGTGATGGTGCTAAAACATTAAATCTTACTATTAGCAATGATGGTAATGATGTAGAAGTAATTCAAAAAAATACAGGGCATACGGCATCAATTAACTTATCAGGTAGTTATGGAACTACATTAAATCTTTTACAACAAGGATATACATCACAAACTTATTCACTTTCACAAAACTGTTTAACTGTCGGTGGTTGTTCGGTATCAGTTACACAAGGAAATTAATGGAAATAACAAATGAAGCAATTAAAAAACTTATTGAAAAAACTCAGGGAGAATATAATATCATACGCATTGGTGTCACTGGTGGTGGTTGTGCTGGGTATGAATATATTTTTGATTACGAATCCGAAATACATGGTGATGACCACGTGTTCGACTATGGTTCATTCACTGTCGTCATCGACAGCAATTCCTTGCCTTACTTATCTGAAGCAACCTTAGATTATATTGTAATGGGAATTAATGAATCATTTAAAATACTTAATCCAAAAGAAACTGCATCGTGTGGATGTGGTGTTTCAGTAGGATTTTAAAATGAAATATATATTAGTATTATATTTTTTAAGCGGAGAAACTGTATTAGATTCTGCAGCCGTCAAAGCATTTGAAACACAAAATCAATGCGAAGCTTTTATTGAGAAAGAAGGTATGAAAAAGATGGATATCTATATAAAATATTATAGAGAAAATAAAGATAAAATGAAAGGCGATGAATTACAATTAACTTTAAAATGCCATAGGATACTTCCTAAATATTTGGTATAACACAGTATAACACTTTATGAAATATTTAACTTCAATTTGGACAACAATAATCTTAGGTATAACACTTTTAGGAGTCCGAATAGCAGACCCTCAATTATTAGAACAATTTCGTTTAAGCTTATTCGATCAATATATACAATCAATTCCAGTAGAGCAATCTAATGATATTGCATTAATTAATATAGGCGAATCATCATTAGAACAATATGGTCAATATCCTTGGCCAAGACAGAACTATGCACAAATGATATCTGATTTGCGTAATGCAAATGCTGGGATGATTGGATTTACGATAATGTTTCCAGAAGCAGATAGGTTTGGAGGCGATGAAGTTTTTGGTTCTTGGATTAATGGTAATGGTATTATACTATCACAGGACGCAGATGAAAATGGGCGAAGCACAAAAGCTCCTTATGTAGGCTATGCAACATTTGGTTATTCAGGTGATATACTAGATCTTACTTATCGATATAAAGGATTAGTAACTAATATAGAAGAATTAGAGAAACATGCATGGGGAGTAGGATTATTAAATGGAGCTCCAGAAGTAGATAATCAGACAAGAAGAATACCATTAATGTCACAAGTCAATGGTAATATATATCCATCATTTGCTCTTGAAACTGTACGAGCATTACAAAATAAGAAATCATATACCGTTAAATTAAATGAAACGGGAATAGAATCTATTATACTAAGACCGTTTATTATACCTACTGATGAAAGAGGAAGTATATGGTTGAAATGGAATACTCAATTTGAGAGTTATAATTATGGAGAACCTTTACCTGATTTAAAAGGAAAGACAGTAATAATTGGTGTTACGGCCAAAGGTATTGTACCTCAGATTACAACTCCATCTGGACTTCTATATCCTCATCAATTACAGGCAAATGCTCTTCAGACGATAATATCTGATGCTCCGATATCTCGTCCTCAATGGACATTTGCTGCTGAGTTAGGAATGATTCTAATTGGGAGTCTGCTGATAGTACTGTCAGTCTATTATCTCCCAATACTGATTGGGCTTGTATCCTTCGTCGGCTCCGCTGCTGCTGTAAGCTACGCTTCCTATTACGCCTGGTACGAATTTTCTATACTCCTCGATTTATCAGCTTCTCTAATAATATATATACTTTTACTCACCTCAGCGAGTTTCAATAATTTCTATAAACAATTTGTTTTACGACAACAGATAAAGAAACAATTTGGTACATATGTATCTCCAGACCTAGTCAAACAATTACAGAAAGACCCATCACTTTTAAAGCTTGGTGGAGAAAGAAAAGAAATGACATTTATGTTTATGGATATATGTGGCTTTACTCCAATATCAGAACATTATAAAAACAATGATGACCCAGAAGGACTTGTAGTTCTTATAAATAATTATTTAGATACCATGACTAAAATTGTTCTTAAGAATGGTGGAACAATCGATAAATTCATGGGTGATTGTATCATGGCATTTTGGAATGCCCCATTACCCTGTGAAGATCATGCAGATAAAGCCGTTCAAACATCATTGGAGATATGTGATGCTGCTGACAAACTTATACAACAGCTTGAAGAACAAGGTCTACCTAGGATTGATATTGGGATTGGTATCAACACAGGCACTTGCATCGTTGGAAACATGGGATCCGAAGAGCGGTTTGACTATTCCGTTATTGGAGATGCCGTCAACCTTGGGGCTCGACTCGAAGGACAAACACGCAATTATGATGGGGTTAGAGTGTTGTTGGGACCAGAAACATATCAACAATGTCCGACTAGAACATTCACTGAAATCGATCGAATACTCGTCAAAGGTAAATCTGAAAAAGTTACGATTTACAGTCCAAAATAATACTCAAGTATATTATTGGTATGCATTAAATATATTAGATGTGTATACCACTTACGATGGACTTGGATCAAGCGATCAAGTTATGGAAATAAATCCATTACTTGGAGAAAGACCTTCCTTAAGTAAAATCATAACTTTTAAATATATAGCAAATTATTATATTGATCCTCATCAATTAAATTACGATCATCCTCGACTCTTAAAGGAGTTAAATATGGTCATGTCTCTGGTAGTTTTAAATAATAGATACGTCAAAACTACAATAAATTAAAAAAAAACTTAGCACTAAAGTGTTGATGTTTCTGAAACAACACTATAGTCACATGCCAAACAACACTTTTCTGTCAATTATTTTCAAAAAAACGTTTACAACTGCTCGAAACTAGTGTATAATAGTAAGTATATATTAAAGGATAAGGAGAAAATATATGGCTTACAATGTAATCGCAAAAGCAAACTCAGAAAAAGGGCACTACAGTGCAAGAAAAATCGTTACATATTTCAGAAACAAGTTGGGATATGATTTAGTTCCAGTCCAAGGACAATACAATAAATATTGGTTCAGAGCTGTTTATAAAAAAGGTGAAAGATTCGACTTTGTTAATGGACCTAAGTATTTTAAATTAGTAGTTAATATGAACGATTTTGGTATTGAATCTGGTGGCGATATTAACGGATGGCAGTTTGCTGGAAAAATCAGAACTCAATTAAAGGAGGCTTCATAATGGATTGGGGTTTCATACAAGGGTTGGCTTTATTTGCATTGCCAGTAGTATTAAAAGTTTTAGGAGTATCGTAATGAAAATTATATTTGACGTCGACGGAACCTTAATGGACGTCGAGCACAGAAGAAAATTTGTTGATGGAAGTCAACAAGTAGACTGGCCAGCGTTTGAAGCTGCTACAGTCGATGATACAAGACATGAGCATATCTTTGAAATAGCTGAATGCTTAAAAGATGGTGGTCATTCAATTGTTATTGTATCAGCTCGTAAAGAGTATCAAAGAGAAATAACTGAAAAACAATTATCAGCAACAATGGGTGTCTTTTGGGATTACTTATTTATGAGACCAGATGATAGCTACGAGCCAGATCATGAGTTTAAAGCAAGAGTCTTAGCTGAGTTAATCAAAGCTGATTGGAAACCTGATATGGTTTTCGATGACAGAAATCAAGTTGTTGACATGTGGAGAGCAGCTGGCATCCCATGTTTACAAGTAGCACCAGGAAATTTTTAAGGAGTAAATTA